>Ga0209415_10009044_pt1 | contig 17145 bp, 16 predicted proteins | sample PeaSoiSIISIP2007_FD_187696 | JGI IMG/M metagenome (GOLD analysis project Ga0209415, IMG submission 187696) | Peat soil microbial communities from Weissenstadt, Germany - SII-SIP-2007 (SPAdes) (version 2) | ecosystem: Environmental > Terrestrial > Soil > Wetlands > Peat | place: Germany... | reverse complement strand
GGCCATGCCGGGGAGGCCGCTGACGGCGCCGGCGCCGTCAGCGGCCTCCCCGGCATGGCGATGGGCGAGCATCGCGAGGCCGAGCGGCAGCACCGTGATGATCATGCGAGCCTGGTCGATGCGCGAACGCGCCGGCAGGCGATGCTCGGCGGCGGCCAGGCTCGGCATCATCACGGCGAGCCGCAGCAACGGCGGCGCGTCGTCGCCGACAGCCGCCAGCGCAGCGACCACCGGCGGCGGGATGCGCGCGGCAGCAATCGCGGCACGCAGGTAGTCAACCTCCTCCGGCCGCGGACGTTCGCCACTCCAGAGCAACAGGCAGACCTCCTCGAACGAGGCGTGCTCGACCAGTTCCTCGATCGGGTAACCGCGATAGGCGAGCTTGCCCTCGATGATCGAGCTGACGCCGGATTCTGCGACGATGACGCCGGTGGACGATCCGTCGGTGGGCGCCTGCGCGACCGTCACCCATGACGATGCGTCGGGCAACGATCGCGCTCGCACGCCGCGCTCGGGCGCGATGACGCCGCGCAGTGCCTCGATATCGGAGCGGCGGTAAAGGGCCTGGCGTCCCACCTTGCGGCGATAGCTTCTGAGCCATCCGCGGCTGACGTAGGCGTAAAGCGTGCCGAGCTTGACGCCGAGTTGCGCCGCCGCCTCGCCCGCTGTAAGCATCTGGGCCCCGGTGTCCCTCGGATGAGCCGCCACGCGCTGATCACGCCATCATGCACGGCCAACGTCAAGCATGCGAAGGCGGCGCGAATAGACGTGCGAGAGCAGAATAGGGACGATGGTTGAGGAACGGTTAAACCGCATTTTTCAGACCATGAAACCTCGCGAGGCTCAGACTTCCCTTTTTTAAGAGCGCGGCTCGCGACCGCGTTAGATAGCGCCGCAACGTTTCGCTAAAGTGTCTCGGATTGCCGGACGGAGGGCAGTCGCGATGGAATTCGGCACTCTCATATTCACCAAGCCGCAGCACGCGATCAGCGATACAAGGCTGATCGAGGAGCGCGGGTTTACGCACGCGTGGTTCGCCGATTCGCAGATGATCTGGGGCGACGTCTATGCGTGTATGGCGCTCGCCGCCGTCAACTCGAGCAAGATCAAGCTCGCGACGGGAATCTCGGTCGCGTCGAATCGGATTCCGCCGGTGACAGTGCATTCAATCGCGACGATCAATGAAATCGCGCCGGGCCGGGTGATACTGGGCTTCGGCACCGGCCACACGGGCCGGCGCGTGATGGGTCTGCCGCCGGTGCGGTTCGCCGATTTTCGCGAGCAGGCGCGAGTGATTCGCGACCTCTTGAAGACCGGCGAGGCGACCTACCATGCGGAAGGACTGAGCCGCAAGATCCGCTTCCTCCATCGCGACCGACACTTCATCAACCTCGACGACGCGATTCCGTTTTATGTTGCGGCCAACGGCCCGCGCACGCTCGGCGTCGCCGGAGAGCTCGGTGACGGCATTATCACGACCGGCGTCGCCACGCCGGAGCGGCTGCAAGCGGTGTTTCGTCACGCCGAAGAAGGCGCCAGCCGGGCCGGGCGGGAACTCGCGCACCGGCTCCCGTGCGTCTCGCTCACGCAGGTGATGGTGACGCGAGCGGGCGAGGCGATCGATTCGCAGCGCGTGATGCAGATGGTCGGTCCGTGGGTTATCACCTGCTTGCACGCGATCGCGGCGGGATATGCGAAACCGAGCTCGTTGCCCGCCGACGCCCGCAAGATCTACGCCGCCTATGCCGACTACATCGCGCATCTGCCGGGCCCGCCCGAGGAGCATTACCTCGAACTGCACAACGGCCATTGCACGTTCGTGCCGGAACGCGAACGTCGCTTCGTCACCGCCGAAACGATTCGCGCGACCACTCTGATCGGCCCGCGCGAGCAGGTCATCGCTCAATTGAAGGCGTTGGAGCGCGCGGGACTCGACCAGATCATCCTGAACCCGCCGATGGACGGCTTCGCGGAATATGTTGACGATTTCGCCCGCGAGATTATCCAACACATGTAACTGTCACCAGCGCGACAAAAAAGTCCGTCGAAGAAGCGTTAATCAGGTCAGATCGCGTTAGTGGGGGTCGCTTCCGCAACCAATGCCACCTATCATCCGCAATACTGCGGCTGGACCGCAGGTGATCAACCGGTGAACGGCAGGACCGCAAAATCCTCGCCAGATAAGGACAGAGAGGGTCAATTCGCAAATTGCGGCCTGTGTACAGGAATCAGTCCACCTAATTTACTTTGATGTTACGGTACTATAAGAACTTAACGTTTGCCGGTCCTGACTCTTCGTCGAAGTCGAAGATCGAGGCCGCGGTTTGGGGGCCACTGACGCGCGAAGCGCGAGCGGCAAACTAAGAGGGAAATGTCGAAGATTCGGATCGCAATCGTCGGGGTGGGCAACTGTGCATCCTCCCTGCTCCAAGGTCTTGAATTCTACAAGCATGCGCCCGACGGGGCACGCCAGAGGCCGGTCGGTCTGATGCATTACGATCTCGGCGGGTACGCCCCAGGCGACATCGAAGTGGCGTGTGCGTTCGACATCGACGCGCGCAAGATCGATCGGCCGCTCCAGGACGCGTGTTTCTCGCAGCCCAACAATACAGTGACAATTTGGCGCGACCTGCCGTCGTATGGCGTCACGGTCGATATGGGCGAGATCCACGATGGCATCGCCCCGCATATGAGCTCATATCCGGCGGAGCGGACGTTTCAGCCGGCTACGGCGAAGCCGGTCGATATCGAGAAGCGGCTGCGCGAAAGCGGCGCCGAAGTGATGCTCTGTTACCTGCCGGTGGGCAGCCAGAAGGCGGTCGAGCGCTACGCCCGCGCCTGCCTGGAGACCGGCGTGAGCCTGCTCAACTGCATGCCGGTGTTTATCGTGTCGAACGAGAAGTGGGCGGCCGAATTTACCGATCGCAAGATTCCGGTGGTGGGCGACGACGTCAAGTCGCAACTCGGATCGACCATCCTGCATCGCACGATCATGAAGCTGTTCGCCGATCGCGGCATCAAGCTCAAGCATACCTACCAGCTCAATACCGGTGGCAATACCGACTTCCTCAACATGCTCGACCGCGCGCGGCTGGGCTCCAAGCGCACGTCGAAGACCGAAGCGGTGCAGAGCAATCTGCCCGAGCGGATGCCCGACGTTGACGTCCACATAGGGCCCTCGGATTACATCCCGTGGCAGAACGACAACAAGGTCTGCTTCCTCCGGATCGAGGGCGAAGGCTTCGCGGGTATCCCGATCGAACTCGAATTGCGGATGTCTGTGCAGGATTCGCCGAACTCCGGCGGGGTCGTGATCGACGCGATCCGCTGCCTCAAGCTCGCGCGCGATCGCAAAATCGGCGGTCCGCTCTATTCGATCTCGGCGTACACGATGAAGCATCCGCCGCGTCAGATTCCGGACGACATTGCCCGCGACCGCGTCGAGAAGTTTATCTCCGGCGAACTAGAACGCTGACCTGGCGGGCCTTTCGTGGACCGACCAATGGGAGCGCGACCCACCGACGGCATCGAATGCCGCTGCTTTTCTTTGACGCGATTCCATAGATAGAATCGGTCACGATGTCCATTCTCAAGGACAAGACGATTGTGGTCGGCGTCAGCGGTGGAATCGCCGCGTACAAGGCCGCGGAACTGGTGCGCCTGCTGATGATGCGCGGCGCGCGCGTCCGCGTGATGATGACGCGGAACGCGACTGAATTCATCACGCCGCTCACGCTGCAGACCTTGAGCCTCAACCCGGTCGCGACCGAAACCTTTAGCCTGACGCAGGAATCCGAAATCGGGCATATCCGGTTGGCCGATAGCGCCGACGCAATTGTGATCGCGCCTGCAACGGCGAATCTGCTCGCGAAGGCGGCGGCCGGGATCGGCGATGATCTTGTGACGACCGTCCTACTCGCCGCGCGTTGCCCGCTAGCGTTCGCGCCCGCGATGAACGTACACATGTACGAACATCCGACGGTGACCGAGAACCTCGCCAAGCTGCGTGCACGTGGCGCAACGATTATCGAGCCCGGCGCGGGCGCACTCGCCTGCGGATACGAGGGCAAGGGCCGCTTGATCGACCCGCCCGTGATCGTCGATGAAATCGAGCGGATACTGTCGCCGCATGACCTCGCCAACGAGCGCATTTTGATCACCGCCGGCCCGACCCAGGAAGCGATCGATCCGGTGCGCTTCGTCTCGAATCGATCGACCGGCAAGATGGGCTTTGCGATCGCGCGCGCGGCGTGGCGGCGCGGGGCCGCGGTACGGATGGTCGCGGGACCGTCGGCACTGGCGACGCCACACGGCGTCGAGCGAATCGACACGGTCAGCGCCGCGGATCTGCTGAGTGCGACTTCGCGCAATTTTCCCTGGTGCTCGGCGTTGATCATGGCGGCAGCGGTCGCCGACTTTCGCCCGCGCAATCCGGCGGCGCAAAAGGTCAAGAAAAACTCGAGCGGCCTGATGCTCGACCTCGCACCGATCGCGGACGAGTTGCCACGCTTGTCGGCGAAGAAAGCTGGCCGCCTGATGATCGGTTTTGCGGCTGAGACCGAGGACCTCGAAGTCCACGCGCTCGACAAGCTGCGGCGCAAGAAGCTCGATCTCATCGTCGGAAATGACGTTTCGCGATCCGACGCTGGCTTCGGCGTCGATACTAATATCGTGACGATGCTCAGCGCCGACGGCCGCGTGGAGACCACGCCGAAACTGCTGAAGGACGAAGTCGCCGACGTAATTCTCGACCGCCTGATCGCCTTGCGCACGGCAAAGACGAAGTCCGTGACGAAATCCTCGCTGCTCCGAGCCACCCGTTGAAATTGATCAGTTAGCCGATCCGCCGAAGGGGGTTTGGCTAAGATGCGCCATCACATCGGCGAGCATCGAGGCCGCTAGGTCCTCGGCGGTCTTCCTCGCTTGCGGACTGATGCGCGTCAGTCGCTGTAGATTGCGCCGCGAGGCGAGCGCATTTTTGATTGCTTCGGCGCCCATCGGATCGAAGCGGCAACATGGCGCGGCGCCCTGCTCGATGAGCGCTTCGGCAATCGCGCCCTGCGATGCCCGCGAAAAGATTTCGACATCCGCATTTGCGATTCCCTCGTCGCCGCTAATCGCCTTGATCACGCGATGCCATTCGCGAATGCGCCGCAGACCGCCGTCGAAAATTATCCTGTGCGCCCCGAAACCCACTAGCGGCGAATCGATCGCACGCTTGAGAATCCGGTCGAGCGCGCTGAAATCTATTCGCAGCAGCTTGAGCAGGAGATCCCGGTAGTCGGATTCCTGCAGACTGTCGAAGCAAGCTTCCTCGTAAATGTGGCTGCCCATGCCGCGACGAAAATGGCCGACAAAGCGCGCCGGCAGGAAAAAATTGTGCGCGACCACGTCGGCCGCCAGATGAGCGAGATAGCCGAGGGCAAAGGCCTTTTCTTTTTCCGCTCGCGCGGCGTCGAGTAGTCCGAGTCCGGTTGACCAGTTATGCGAATGGCGCCGGAGACGGCTCTGCAAGCGCCGTCCTTGTACGATGTCTGGTGCAAGGCTGCCATAGAGAAATACTTCCGACAGGTTTGCCAACGCCGCTTGTAGCAGGCCGTCGGGGGTGCTAACCGTCGCGAGCGCCTGAATGCCGAGGGCGATGTGCGTCACGGGGCCCCACGCCAGCGCGGGCGACGGGTCGAGCAGGACGATCGCGATCGCCACGAACAGGCTGAATAGCGCCGCCAGGATCATTGTGGGGAGGGTGCCGCCGCTTTCATCATGACCAATCGTATGCGCGAAGTAATCTTATGAGTACGTCCACCACGCCGCCAGACCGTGCGACGATTCTTGCCTCGTTGCGCGATTACGTCGAGCAGATCCGCGAGGAGGGTCTCGAGGGTCTGAGCGGCACGGCACCTCCTGCGACATCGCAGAAAACCGCCGCGGCAGCGACGCCCGAATCCGCCGTTGCGGCTCCGCCGCGTGGGGAGCGACCGATTACATCACCGGCAAACGTTGCGGCAGCACCGTCTCCGTCCCTCGCGGCGCCGACCACAGACGCCTCGAAAACTCCCGCGCCGACCGAACTCACTTACAAATATCCAGGGCTCGAAAAGACCGCCGACCTTGCCGCTCTGCGCGAGTTCATCGGTGATTGCACGCGATGCAAGCTCGCACCAATGAGGACCAACCTCGTCTTCGGCGTCGGAAACCCGCAAGCCGATCTGATGTTCGTCGGCGAGGCGCCGGGTGCCGACGAGGATTTGCGCGGGGAGCCCTTCGTCGGGCGTGCAGGCCAATTGCTCACCGATATCATCGAGCGCGGGATGGGCATGACGCGCGCCGAGGTTTACATCTGCAATGTGATCAAGTGCCGCCCGCCCGAAAACCGCAATCCAGAAGCCGACGAGGTCGCCGCCTGCGAACCGTTTCTCTTTCGTCAAATCGATCTCGTGCGGCCTAGTGTGATCGTTGGCCTCGGCACCTTCGCAGTGCAGGCGGTACTCAAGATCAAAACGCCAATTAGCAAGCTGCGCGGTAATTGGCACGAGGTGCGCGGGATCAAGATGATGCCGACGTTCCATCCGGCCTACCTGTTGCGCAACCCGAGCGACAAACGGCTGGTCTGGTCCGACATCCAGCAAGTGATGAAGGCGCTCGGAAGGCCGATTCCGGATCGAGGGGCGCGGAGCTAAGGTCGATTCGAGAGTGAACCGGGCAAAGCAAGGTGAAGCAAGGTGATGCGGCGCGGCAATCGTCCCCCGGCAGCGATCGTCATGGGGGTCGCCATCGCGATGCTCGTCGCGATCGGCCGCGGCCGTGCCACGTCCGCGCTGCCCGCCGCAACGGCGCCGGCGAGCTGGGTCGATCTCATCGATATCGACGGCTCGATCAATCCTGCCACCGCCGACTTTATCGACGATGCGATCGCGAAGGCCCGCGCTGGTGGCGCCAGCGCGCTTGTGATCCGCCTCGACACGCCCGGTGGATTGCTGAGTTCGGCGAAGAAGATCGTCAAGTCGATGCTCAACGCACCGCTCCCGATCATCGTGTATGTCGCGCCGCAAGGCGCCTCCGCGACCTCCGCCGGGACGTTCGTGATGGGCGCGGCCAACGTCGCCGCGATGGCGCCCGGAACTACCGTCGGCGCAGCGCATCCTATCGACGTCAATGGCGGCGAAGCCGAGGGCAAGGTGGCCGAGAAGATGGAGAATTATACGGCCGCCTTTGCGAAATCGATCGCGCATCAGCGGGGCCGCAATGAGGCATGGTACGAGGACGCCGTGCGCAAAAGCAGCTCGATCGGCGAGGGCGAGGCCCTCAAGCTGCATGTGATCGATTTGGTCGCCAACGATCTGCACGACCTCCTCGTGAAGTCGAGCGCCCGCACGGTGACGCTCGCCGACGGCCACCAGATCAAGCTCGACCTCGCCGGCGCCGAGACCCGCAGCGCGCGCATGACCCTCGGCCAAAGCGTGCTCGACCGCCTCGCCGATCCCAACATCATGTACCTCCTGATGATCGCCGGCGTGATCGGGCTTTACTTCGAGTTCTCACATCCGGGCGCCTACCTGCCCGGCGTCGCCGGCGCCATCTGTCTGCTGCTCGCGCTGACCTCCTTCCAACTGATACCCATCAACCTTGCCGGGTTGTTGTTGATCGCCTTGGGCATGGCGATGCTGCTGGCGGAACTGTTCGTCACCAGTTACGGTGTGCTCGGTATCGGCGGCGTGATCGCATTTGTGATTGGATCGCTGTTCCTGGTCGATACGTCGCAGACCAATCTCAGCGTCAATCGCGGTATCATCGCGGGCGCGGCGGTCGGCTTCAGCGCGATCGTGCTGGGTATCGGCTACCTCGTACTCCGCGGACGTCGCGGCCACGTCAGCACCGGCGGCGAGGGCATGATCGGGATGGTCGGCGAAGTGCGATCGGCGATCGCACCGGGCGTTGCGGGGCAGCTTTTCGTGCACGGCGAGATCTGGCGCGCGGTCAGTGACGAGGCGATCGCGGTGGGCGCCCACGCGCGCATCATGGCGGTCCACGGACTCGAAATCACGGTGCGCCCTGCAGCTGCGGCGGCGGCGGGACCACGGTGATCCGCGCGAACGATCGGCACAATAAACCCCGCGCACCTGGCGGCGAACGGACGGAGGAATCCCGATGGTGAGCGGAGTCGGAATTGTAATCGTAATCGCGGCGATCGTGCTGCTGAGCGGCCTCAAGGTGCTCAACGAATATGAGCGCGCGGTAGTCTTCCGGCTAGGGCGCCTGAATCCGTTTCGCGGCCCTGGCATAATTTTCGTCATCCCGATTCTCGAGCGCGCGGTGCGGATCGATTTGCGCACCGTGACGCTCGACATCCCCGCGCAGGACGTCATCACGCGCGACAACGTGACGGTCAAAGTCAGCGCGGTGCTGTACTTTCGCGTGATCGATCCCTCGCGCGCGGTGACCGAGGTGCGCGACTATCTCTACGGCACGATGCAGCTTGCACAGACCACACTGCGGTCAGTCGGCGGCCAGACCGAACTCGACGATTTGCTCAGCCAGCGCGAAAAACTCAACGCGAAGATTCAGGAAGTGATCGATGCGCAGACCGAGCCCTGGGGCATCAAGGTGGTGCTGGTTGAGCTCAAGAATATCGATCTGCCGCAGGACATGCAGCGTGCGATCGCTGCACAAGCCGAAGCTGAGCGCGAACGGCGCGCCAAGGTGATCGCGGCGGAAGGTGAATTCCAGGCGGCGCAGCGTCTTGCGGAGGCCGCCGAAATCATGGGCAAGAGCCCGATCACTCTGCAATTGCGCTATCTGCAGACGCTCGCCGAAATCGCGACCGAGCACAATTCGACGACTGTCTTCCCGGTGCCGATCGATTTATTCGAACCATTTCTCCAGATGCGCCGCGCGGCCGCCGCAACCCCGGTGTCATCGAATCCGGTGTCATCGAGCCCCGGCGATACCAAGCGCGACTGAACCGCGGGCGTCGAGGCACGCGCACTTTGGACGGTGGAAATTTTTTCGCGCGTGGCAGATTCTTTGGCCATCCGCCCCGCCTCACTATTCGATGGATTCGTCCACAGGATGCGCGGGTTGGCGCTTCGCGGTCGCCCGCGCAGGCCTCGGCGCGGGCGTCGCTTTAGCGTTTTTCTTGTGCTCGTACTTGTAACCTTCGTACGCCAGTTCCGGCACCGCCATCGCCAGACATCCGCTACAGGCTAGACCAATAGCCAGCGCTAACCCCGCCAATAGCGATGATCTTGTTCGTGCCGGCAAAATAATGTCCTCTGCGTCTAGTTCCTTCGGCGATGCGTCAGTCGGATATATGCGCAAATCGCGGGTCGTTTAAGGACGAATGCCCAGGCGTTGCTCGATTGCGCGCAGGCGCCGCGCGATTTCCGGCAAGCGCGGTTCGACGGCGACCATCCGCCGAAAAATCCTCAGATCGATCGCCGGCGCGCCACCCACCAGGGCGTCGTCGTCGAGGTCATTATGCACGCCGGCCTGCGCGATTACGCGCGCGCGGTCACCGACCCTCACGTGATCCGCGGATCCCGACTGGCCGCCGAACTGGCACCATTTGCCGAGCCGCACGGAGCCCGCCAACCCCGATTGCGCGGCCATCCGCGAAAAGTCGCCGATTTCGCAGTTATGCCCAATCTGGATCAGATTGTCGAGTTTTACTCCTTTATGTATTACGGTGGCGCCCATCGTCGCGCGATCGACCGTGGTGTTCGCGCCAATCTCCACATCGTCCTCGATCGTGACGCTGCCGACCTGCGGCACCTTGATCAGGTCGCCGCCGTGCTCGACGAAGCCGAAACCGTCGGCGCCGATGACCGCGCCGTTGAGCAGCGTCACGCGATTGCCAATCGCGACGCCTTCACGGATCGAGACCTGGCTATGACAGGTGAAGTCGTCGCCGATGCGCACGCCGGGGTAAATCGTCACGTGCGGATGGAGCACGGCATTGCGACCGATCGTCACGCCCGCGCCGATCACGCAGTAGGCGCCGATCGACGCGCTTTCGCCGATCCGCGCATCGGTCGCGATCACCGCCGTCGCGTCGATTCCCGCCGCCGGCCGGTAGGCCGGAAAGAACAGGCCGAGTACCCGCGCGAAGTCGAACGCCGGATTGGTGCTGAGCAGCGTCGCCGCCGGCGCATCGTTTACCAGCTCCGCCGGCACGATCGCGCACGCGGCCTTGCTCGCACGTAGCGCCCCCGCATACTTCGCGCCGACCGCGAACGTGATCATCCCCGGTCCGGCGGCTTCGATCGGCGCCGGCATCGCGACCTCGATCGCACCGTCACCGCGCAACTTGAGACCCAGCTTCGCCGCTATCTCGCCCAGCTTCATTTATTTCATTTCACTCCGAAAAATCGCTGCACCTCACACACTTCGTTTCACCAACGGCCCGAATGCGCCCAAGGCAGCAAGCTTGCGCGCGACTTCCGCCGGCGTGATGTCGCGCAGGCAATTGTAATGACCGAATCGACAGGTGCGCTCAAGACACGGGCTGCATTCGAGCCGATGATAGACCACGTCGGCGCACGGACCGATCGGCCCGGTACGATCCGGATTAGTCGAACCGAAGATGCCTACGGTGGGAATCGCGAGCGCCGACGCTAAATGCATCGCGCCGGAATCGTTGCCGGCGAAACCGTCGCACAACGAGAACAACGCGATCAGGTCGCCGATATCGGTCTCGCCCGCCGCGATCAGCGTGTCGGATTGCGTCGTCGCCGCCACTTTTGCGCAGAGCTCGCGCTCCATTGGCGCGCCGACCAGCACGCATTCGGCGCCGACGCGCTCCGTCAGCAAATCGATCAGCGCCGCGTAACGCACCAGCGGCCATTCCTTCGCCGGTCCGTAGGCTGCGGCAGGCGCGATCGCGATTAAGGGCGCGCCCGGACTCATGCGATTTGTGTCGAGCCACGACTGCATCCTCTCCCGATGCGGCTTGGCTACCTCGAGCTTCATCTCTTCGGCTCCCGCCGCGGGCATGATGCCGATGGTCTCGCGAATCATCGCGAGCCAGTAGCCGCGCTGATGCCCGTCGAGCGCGTCACCCTCCGGCGGCGCCCGATGAGTCAGCATCGGCCCCCGATGGTCCGTATTGAAACCCGCGCGCCGCCGCGCACCGCCGAGCGTCGCCCATAGCGCCGACTCGAAGCTGTTGGGAAACAGAATGGCGAGATCGAAATGCCGCTCGCGAATCTTGCCGACGAGCTTCATCCGGTCCTGGATTCCGCGGACGCCGCGCCGCACCGTGTATGGCATTACCTCATCCACCCAGGTCATGCCATCGAAGAAACTCGCCAGCTCCTTTTTCACCATCACGGTGAGAGTCGAGGTCGCGAACGCTGCGCGAATCGAGCGCAACGCCGGCAGGCTGATGACCAGGTCGCCGAGCCAGTTGACCTCCTTGACCAGCACGCGCCCGGCGATACCGGTTAGCGCGACGGGCCTGGGCCCTGCCCTGGCGCGCGCTCCGCCCGCCGGCGAATCTTGATGTATCGCTTGAGCTTTTGAAATCGCTTCGTCCACGTCCGCTGCATCCGGAATCGCGCGAGTCGCCCGATGGCTTCGCGACGCGATGTCAGTCGAGTAGATTGTAACATTCGCATTAAGGCAAGACGGGCTGCTAGTGGACTCCACCGGCGCTCGAACAATATCGCAATGGCTCCAACGACCCCGACACGAAGTGCTTCATCGCCCGGATGTCTCGGCGCAGGCGGCCCGGTTTGGTATGCGGTGCTCGCCATCAGCTTTCTTTCGTGCTCGCTGAATCCGGTGGGCGCGGCCGGCCTTGCGATGCGCCTCCTGACGCCGCACGATATCTACTCGAAGCCGATCGGATGGGCGTTGACGGCGAGCTCGTTCGTGGTTGCGATGATGGGTTTCATCGCCACCGAACGCATCGCATACCTCGAACGTAATCGCCGCGCGCTCGAGATTGCGAGCCTCCTCGCCATTGGCGCGGGCGTACTCGCCTTCGCGCTGGGCCTCACGCTCCCCTCAATTATCATGTGGCCGATCGCAGCGCTGATCGTCCTGATTGGCGCGTGTGGTTTTCGCGGGACGCGAGGACTGCCGATACCCGGCACGCCGGGTATCGGCAGTCGCGAAGCCGTGGCTGTTCACAGCCACGGCATGGCGAGTCGCCCCGCTGAGCGCGTCGCACGCGACGCACTCAGCGGGGCGGCCAGTCCGGTGCTCGCGCCTAAGCGGCGACGCCGACGGCGTCGCCGCAAGCCGCGCGCACCGGCGTCCCCGCCGCCGTCCGGCGGCGGGGACTAGCCTTGGGCGGCCCGAGGCGTGCTAGCGCATCAGCCCGCCCAACGCAAAGGCGGCGGTCCGGGGTTCCCCCGGACCGCCGCCTTTGCATCGATACTCGAATGATCTTTATTTGCCGACCACAAATGCGCAACTCGTCGTGCCGCTGCCACCGAGGTTGAGGATGCCGAATTTCTTCGCCCCTTCGACCTGGTACTCGCCGGCGGTGCCGGTCACTTGACGCCACGCATCGAGCATCTGCCGCACGCCCGTGGCACCCACTGGATGCCCGACGCCAATCAGTCCGCCGCTCGGATTAATCGGCAGCTTGCCGCCCATCTCGATCACGCCCTCTTCGATCGCCTTCCACGATTCGCCGGGCTTGGTGATGCCGAAATGGTCGATCGCCATGTACTCCGACGTCGTGAAGCAATCGTGGGTCTCGATGCCCGACAGATCCGTCGCCGCGCCGACTCCAGCCCGCTCGAAGGCGTCAACGATTGCCTGCCGCGTATGCGGCAGCACGTACGGATTGTCCCTGCTCTCTGCGACCTTGGTGTCGAACTCGATCGGCGCCGTGTGATGGCCCCAGCCGAGGATGCGCGGCAGGTCCTCGACCGCCTTGCCGTTGCGCTTCGCCCATGCCGTGGCGAATTTCTCCGACGCCAGAAAAACCATCGCGGTGCCGTCGGTCACCTGCGAACAATCGCGCACCTTGATACGCCCCGCGATGACCGCGTTGGCCTTCGCCTGCGCCTGCGGATTGCCCTCGGTCACCGGCCACCCGCGGGTCTGCGCTAGCGGATTGTGCCGCGCATTCGCATAATTCACCGCCGAGATGCGCGCGAGATACTCGTCCTTGAGCCCGAAGCGCTTGTCGTACTCGTCGCCGAGGCGGCCGAACAGGCGCGGAAAGGGATATTCCTTGCCTTTGCACTCGCGCTCATACCACCCTGCCGTGCCGAGGAAATCGCCACCCGTCGCCGTGTCCACGGTCTTCATCTGTTCGAGTCCGACCACCGCCGCGAGGTCGTAGCGTCCCGCCTCGATTTCCGCCGTTGCCGCCAGTATTGCGATCGATCCGGAAGCGCACGCCGCCTCATGGCGGCTGGTCGGCATGCCGTTGAACTCATGATTCGTCTCGAGGAAAAACGCCCCCAACTGTCCCTGCTTCCCATACAGCTCGGCGGCGAAGTTGCCGACGTGAGCGGTCTGGACCTCGCGAGGTTCGATTTTCGTACTGGCGATCGCGTCGGCGACGATCTCCGTCATCACCTGCGCGAAATGATTGCCTTCACGGTTCCAATTTCGAGCAAAATCGCTCTGGGCGCCGCCGAGAATATAGACGGGCGGTTGTTTCATTTTTGGACTCTCCTTATCGGACCAATATCATAAGGCGCAGGCGGCCGCCTTCGGGTACTGATCTGGAGGACTATCTAATACCTTTTTCAGCGATTTGCGCTACCGCTCGCGGGGATCCCAGATCAGAATCGCGAATCGAAAGGCAACGGGCGAGGCGCACTCGAATCATGCTCCTCGCCCGTTGGTGCAAAGCGACTATATTTTCAATCGCGTCGCCGTCGATAAATGCTCGATCGGTATGATCCGATATGTCTTAATGGTGGAGCAGCAACGTGCCGTTGAGGTTGCCGAGGGTCAGCGTGCTGCTGGCATCGACGCTACCGGTCAAGTTTCCTGAACCCATCGCACCGGCGAATTTGCCTAGAGAACTTGTCCCATCGATTGAGTACGAGCCATTGAAAACGTAGGCAGCGCTGTCGAGGCAACTCACCCCTTGGTAATCGAGCATCAGCACGTTACCGGAGTTCGTTTTCTGAGTGAGTGCGAGCACGCCAGAGGCACCGTCGCAGAGGAGGTTGTCCACGGTCGACGTGATAGTCAAAAGCAGATTTGTCTGGAACGTGAGTGCGCCGACGCCGGTCGCCGTCCCGGTGCCACTGAACGGATAGCACTCGCAGGTTACGTCAGTGCAGCTGTTTCCCGATCCATTACACGAGCCCGCTACGCCCGTTTCGGTGCCGGAGCCTCGACCGGTCATCGCGAGCGGCAGCGCCGCGAACGCGGCTGAACTCGCATAAAACATCGATGCGACCGCGACAGCCATCAAACTCGTCCGATAGTTCCTCTTCTTCATGCCGGTGCCTCCCCAGAACGAAAAGTTACGCCAAGTGACTATCCCGATGATTTATGGCTGTCAAACGGATGAATGCGTCCCTTAGCATTTGTAACCGACTTAATTGCGAAATCGATTGGCTATTCAGGCATCGAACATCCCGCCCAACCCCATAGTTTGCCAATGGACGATACGTACCTACAATGGCAATCGATAGCTCGGCGACAGGCGATGTTCCGCACGGGATCGCAGGCTTGCCCTGAGGGCCGGCAGGCCGATCAACAATCGAGTATCGGCCGATAAATAGAACTTAAAGCCCTGGTACGTGCGGCGGGGATCAGTTACCCCGCCGCCTTTTTTTGAAGCCGCTGGGTCGTCCTGCTTCGCATCAGTTCAAGCGCGTAGCCGCGCGTAGAAAAATCCGTCGCCGATGCGACCGTCCTTCACAATGCACCGCGCGAGCCGCCCCTCCAGCGCGTACCCCGCCTTCTCCAGCACCCGCCGCGACGCCGGATTCCATTCGAAAACCAGCGCCTCCAGCCGTTCGAGCGGAAATTCGGCGAAGGCGTAGCGCGTCATCTCGATTACAGCCGCGCTCGCGAAGCCGTTGCCCCAGTACGGCTCGCCGATCCAGTAACCGATCTCGGCCGTGAGGCGATGGACGTCGCTCTTCATTTCAACGCCGATGGCGCCGATTGCGACGCCCTCGAGGTCGATTGCAAATTGGGTCGGCTTGCCGGTCTCGGCCTCACAATGTGCAATCCATCCATCAGCGTCCGCGCGTGTGTACGGATGCGGAAAACGGTCCCTCAGGTTAAGCCAGATCTTGCGATTGTCGGCGAGCCGCGCGAGCGCCTCGGCGTCAGCTTGAACCCACCGGCGCAGCCTGATTTGCTCAGCGAGCTTCACGAATCGCTAACTCCCTACATTATCCTGCGGTGCTGACTCGGCTGTCGCGCCTTCCCGCAGGTTCAGATCTCGAGCATCGCGAGCAGTCAAACCCAATGGGAAGTCTGAAACCTCCCCACTAGGCTAGCTTGCGAGCCGAGCTAACGAGTCCGCGAGGTGCGCAAGATACTAGTTCATCCCGTTTTCAGCAAAATTTCATCCCGCCGCTGCGAGACGCTCGCTGAGTTCGACCAGGTCCGCGACGATGAGGTCCGGCTCGATCGCCCAGGGGTCCAGTATCGCGCGCGGATTCCGCCGTACCCATGCGCGCCGCCAAATGGCGGTACACGGCGGCTGCCGGTTTGTAGGTCTTTACTTCATCGACGCTGACCACGTCCGCGAGCATCGGCAGGATGCCCGCGTGAGTCAGCACGGCGCGCACGAAGGCGACCTCGCCGTTGGAAAACGCGACCATGCGATGGCCGGCTGCGCGCATTCGCGCAAGCCCATTGGCGGCGTCGGGAAACGCCGGCAATTCTCGATACGCTTGCAGCAGGATCGTCATTGCATCGGGTGCGAACTGATGCCCGAGGCTGCGCGCGGCGAAATCGAGCGCCTGCGCGGTGCACGTCGAGAACGGCGCGTAGAGTCCCATCAACGAACGCCGCCAGGTGTATTCGAGTTGCGTGGTGCGCCAAAGCAGCGCAATGCAATCGGCGTCATCGCCGACGAAACGCCGCAACACCTCACTTTCCCGAGCGGGTCAACCAACGTGCCGTAAACATCGAAGCCGATCGCTACCGCTGATGCCATGATCGGCGTCAGCGTAACCGGCCGCTGCAAGGCCGGGAAGAAGTTGTCGAAGAACCCAAAACTTTAGTTTTTTTTGAAACCTCAGCGAGGTTTCAGACTTCCCTTTAGTAAGATGGCACTGCTCGTTACCAAAATAGAATCGATTATAGTGCCCGCCATGCTCGGGTACGCGAACAAGTCCAGAATCGATCGCTCGGCGATTGGCATCGTCTCCACATGATCCCTCTTCCAAATGTTGAAACCTCACTGAGGTTTCAAAAGAGATTTTAGTTTTGCGCTCCTCGACCAACCGCCTGCTGCGCGCACGGCGACGCAGCACTCGCGTGTCCTCGTATGCTATTCTCTCCCGCCATGCCCGGGATCATCAGGACCATCTATCTATGCGGGCCGATCATGGATTCCGAGCCCGCCGCCGCCCACGATTGGCGCACGCGCGCCAAGGAGCGCCTCGCGGGACGTTTCATCCTGCTCGACCCGCTCCGCCGCAATTTCCGCGACCGCGAAATCGACTCCGCCAACGAAATCGTCGAATTCGACTTGCAGGACGTCCGCGACGCCGACCTCCTGTTGGTGAACTACTGCAAGCCCTCGCTGGGCACTGCGATGGAGGTCTTTTACGCCAGCCACGACCTTGGCAAGTTCGTCATCGCGTTCAGCCCCTTCAGCTATGCGGATTGCTCGCCCTGGATGGTCCGCTTTTGCACCAAGATTCTGCCCGACCTCGAAGGCGCGCTGACCTACATCGAACGCCACTTCCCCTGACCCCATCTATGCGTTGAAGGTCTCAAATCCCTCTCGCCGCGCTTAGCTTCATTCCGCTTGGTAATCTCGGAGATTAGGGAGCGTCAGCTTCGCACGCTAGTTTCAATTTTCTTGGGGTCGATGATGAAACGGCGGCCTTCGCGCTCGACAATGCCTTCCGCAACAAGCTTCTTGAGGGACTCGCTCGCTTTCGGCCGCGAGCACTCCAAGAAGTGGCCTCGCAATTTTGAACAGTGCGATAAGTGGAAACTCCGGGCAAGATGCTGGGCCGAGGCAGGCTTGGC
>Ga0209415_10009043_pt1 | contig 17147 bp, 15 predicted proteins | sample PeaSoiSIISIP2007_FD_187696 | JGI IMG/M metagenome (GOLD analysis project Ga0209415, IMG submission 187696) | Peat soil microbial communities from Weissenstadt, Germany - SII-SIP-2007 (SPAdes) (version 2) | ecosystem: Environmental > Terrestrial > Soil > Wetlands > Peat | place: Germany... | reverse complement strand
CCAAATCGGTAAAGGGAGCGGTCTCAAAAGCCGCCGCTCGCAAGAGCTTGTGGGTTCGAGTCCCACCCCGGGCATCGACCGAGAACGCCGTCGCCACCCGCACGGCGCGAACCCGCCCGGCGCGGGCGTACACGGGCCAGGACGCGGGGCGTAAGAATCTGGCGCGTGCTCCGCCGCAGTTGCACCTTGCGCTGTCTGCGCTCCGCCGTCGCGCTGGCGAGCGGCGGGTTCGCCCTCGCCGCGCTCGCGGGCATCGCTCCGGCGAGCACCGTCCGCACGACCCCCGCCTGCGGCTCCACGTCGACGGCGACGATCGCCGCCGTCGACGCGACGGTCGTCGGCGACATCTATCGCAACGAGCTGGCCGGCACCGAGGTCAGCTTCGATCTCGCCCAGATCACCGGCGCCCACGACCTGCTCGCCGCAGTGACAACCGGCAACCAGACCGCGACACTGAAGGCCGTCCAACGCATCGTCTATCACCCCGCCTGGCACATCGTGCGGCTGCGGGTCGTCGACAGCTCCGGCCGGCTCCTCGCCGACGTCGGCGGGCCCTATGTGATCGCCCCGGTCTCCGGCGTCCTGCGCTCCGGCGGGCACGTCGTCGCCAGCTTCGTGATGTCGGTTCAGGACGACGCCGGAGAGGCGAAGCTCGAGACGCGCTTCCTCGGCGATCCGATCGGCATCTACGTCTCGGGCAAGCTCGTCACCGAACGCTACGCGAACCTCCCGAGCCGCCCGCCGAGTGGCGCGACGCTGACCCTCGGCGCAGTCCACTACCGCCCGGTCTCCGAGACCGACACTGCGTTCCCCAGCGGGACTCTCGACGAGGTGATCCTCGTCGCGCCCGCACCGGCCGCGGTGGCGACGCGGCCATGCGCCGCGGTCCGCGCCGGCGAGTTCGGTCGCGTCGCCGAGCGCTTCGCGAAGCTCGCGCAATCGCTCTCACAGCACTATCCGGGGTACGCGGCGACGGTCAGCATCTACACCGGCGCCCAGGTCTTCGTGCGCGCGGGCGCCCGGCAGCTGGCGTCCAGCGGCGGCGCGGGCCCGGCCTCGCTGCCGACCAGCGGCACCGTCAGCTACCGCGGCAAGAGCTGGCTGGTGTTCTCATTTGAGCCGGCGGCGTCCACGCGCGTCTACCTGCTGGTCCCGCCGGCGTAGACAGGCGAATCGCTGCGGCGAGCGGCAGCGTCCCCGGGCGAGTTCAGTGCGTCGAGCCCGGCGAGCTGTAGTCCGACGCTTCGGACAGTAGTCCGTAGGTGTGCCAACGGTCGATGTCGACGAGTGCACTGACGCACGGCTTGCGCTCCTGCCAGGGTTCACCCATGTAGCGCATCGAGAGGCGGTCCATTACTTGGAGCTCGGGGTCAGCCCATCGCTTCTCGACCCGGCCGGCGAGCGAGACGTGCTGGTACGGATCATCGCCAACGATCGTCATCGCGACCCGGGGGTTGTCGATGATGTTCTGCAGCCGTCTGGCATCCGCGTACATGGTGATCAGGACCTTGCCGTCCTCGAGGTCATACCAGCACGCCGTCGTCGCAGGAGCACCATTGCGGCCCGCGGTCGCCAACACGGCGATACGGGGTGCCGCGAGGAACTCGGTGAGCTCATTCGGAAGCTTCACGCGCGAACTCTCCCGGGCATCTGCGAAGCCTACCGCGGGTGGCCGGCGGCGGCGGTCGCGGCGTCGATGACCCGTGGTCGCGGTCCGTCCAGGCGCATCACGGCAGAGATCCGCGGCGGAGGCCGGTGCGTTCGTCTCGGGCCTCGAACTCTAAGCTCGTCCGCGAGTGAACTCATCAGCTTCAGATCGTGCCAACAACCCGACCGAGATCCTCGACCTCGTCGACGAGCGCGATCGCGTGATCGGGACGGTCGGCAAACGCGAGACCGAGACCGACCCGCGCCTGGTTCACCGCGAGATCGCGATCCTGATCCACCGCGGCGGCGAGCTGCTGTGGCAGCTGCGCAGCGCCGCGAAGAGCGTGATGCCGTCGACCTGGGACCTCGCGTGCGCCGGCCACGTCGGTGCCGGTGAGGTCCCCGCAGCCGCCGCGCAGCGCGAGCTGCGCGAGGAACTGGGCTTCGACGTCGCGCTCGTGGCGCTCGAGCGACGACTCGTGCGCCAGCCCAGCGAAACCTACTTCGCCTACGTGTTCGCCGGCGCGGCACCCGAGGGAGTCGAGCCGGTGATCGACCCTGACGAGGTCGCAGCCGTGGAGTGGTGCGACGAGGCCGGATACGGTCGCTGGCGCGCCGCCGGGCGCGCGCTGAGCCCGGTCGCGTGCGAGCTCGCCGAGGCGTTCTGGGCGGAGCGCTGGCCCATCCGACGGTGAGCCGCGGCAGGGAGCACTGACGTGGGGATCGCGTTCGGCCTCGGGGCGGCGCTCTCGTGGGGCATCGCGGACTACTTCGCGGCGCTGGCGTCCCGCCAGCTCGGGCCGTTGCGCGTCGTGCTCGGGTTCCACCTGGTCGCGATGGTGCCGCTCGGCGTGCTCGCGATCGCGACGAACGCCCTGGCGCCGCTGAGCTGGTCGCAGATTCCGTTCTTCGTCCTGCTCGGCGCGGTCGGATGGCTGTCCTACCTCGCGTTCTACGGCGCGCTCGCGATCGGCCCGATCTCCGTCCTCAGCCCGATCGTTTCGGGCTACGCCGCGGTGACGGTGCTGCTCGCCGTCGTGATCTCCGGCGAGCATCTCGATCTTGCCGCGACGGTCGCCGTGGTCGTGACGATCGCCGGCGTGATGGTGTGCTGCACCGACCTGCGCCAGATCCGCGGCGTTGCGTTCGAGCGCCGGGCTGCGCTCGGCCTCGCGCTCGCGGTCGTCGCAATGGCGTTGATCGGCGGCTTCGTCTTCGGCGTCGCCGAACGCCACCACGCGCTGGGCTGGCTCGCGCCGATCTTTCTCGCGCGGGGATTCGCGACGCTGTTCCTGCTGGGACACGGTGCCGTGCAGGGCCTTCGCTGGCCGGAGCGCTCGCTCGGACTGCTCGGAATCGTCGTGTTGCTGGGCGCCGTCGATACGGGCGGCTACGTCTGCTTCAACCTCGGCGTCGAGCACGCCGCGACGTCGATCGTCGCGACCGCGTCCGCACCCTACGCGCTGGTTCCGATCGCGGCGGGCGTGCTGCTGCTGGGCGAGCGCCCGACCATCATGCAGCGGGCCGGCGTGCTGGTGGTCATCGGCGGGCTTGTGCTGCTCGGCGTCACGCGGTGACGCTGCCGGGTCGCCACGGATACACCGTTTGAACCAACTTGTACAAATCTGTGCGGATGCGTATTACTCTCTCCAGCGTATGCCGAGGCGCCCCGTCGAAGCGATCCGTCACCGCCCGCGCCGAGCGGGGCCGACGATGCTCGGGAAGCGCCGATGAGCCGTCCGTTGATCGGAGTCTCGGCCAGCCTGCACGACTTCGGCGACTACGGCGGCGTCGGCGTACAGCGTCCGCTGTACGCCGCCGGTGGGCTGCCGGTTACGCTGCCGCAGCTTCCGCAGGCTGTGGCGGCGCTGCTCGACGCGCTCGACGGTGTCGTGCTCGCCCCCGGACGCGACATCGAGCCGGCTCGCTACGGGCAGGAACCCAGCGCCCTGCTTGCCGCGACCGAGCCGCAGCGTGACGAGTTCGAGCTTGCGCTGGTGCGCGCAGCGATCGACCGCGAACTGCCGGTGCTCGGGATGTGCCGTGGCGTGCAGATGCTGAACGTCGCGCTCGGGGGCACGTTGATTCAGGATCTGAGTCTGGTCGACTCCTACCGCGAGCACCCGTCCGACCCGGGCTGGGGGGCGTGGCGGCAGGTCGAGTCTGCCTCGGTCGCCGGCGCGCAGGTTCCCGACCATCCGCGTCACGCGATCGCGATCGCACCCGACAGCATCCTCGCGCGCGCGCTCGGCAGCGAGCACGCCGAGGTCAGCTCGTTCCACCACCAGGCGATCGACCGGCTCGGCAGTGGCCTGCGCGTTGTCGCCTGGGCTGACGACGGAGCGCCCGAGGCGCTCGAGCTCGCCGACCGCGAGGTGCTTGCCGTGCAATGGGAGCTTCAGGAGGAGTGGCGCGTCGACGAGCGCTTCCTCGGCGTCTTCGATTGGTTCGTCGCGGCCGCCGCACGGGTGCGTGCCGGCGGGCCGGTGTGATCGCCCGAGGCGCCGGTTACGAGCGTGGCCGGCGCTTCTCGGTGTCGTAGAGCGGAAACGCCGCCACCGTCGCGGCGGCGCTGCCGGCACCGACGGCGACCTCGACGCGCTGCCCGGCCAGCGTGAGCTCACGGTCGATTGCCGCCATCGCGATGACCGCCATGTCGAACGTCGGGCTCTTGCAGGGACTGCGAACGATGCCGACCTCGCGCCCCTCGAGTGTGACCGCGGCGCCGTACTCCGGTACCTCCTCGCCGTCGATGCGCAACGTGGTGAGCAGCCGCGGGGTGCCCTCGGCGGCGATCGCGCGCAACGCGTCACGCCCGATGAAATCGCCCGGCTTGTCCAGCTTGACGACATTCTGGAGTCGCACCTCGAACGGATCGGTCTGGTGCGGGAAGTAGTCGATGTCGGGGAACAGCAGCCCCGACTCGATGCGCAGCGTCTCGATCGCCGAGAGACCGATCGGGCGGATCATGTGCGGCGCACCGGCGCGCAGCACCGCGTGCCACATATCCGCGGCGTCCTGGGGCGCGCAGTAGAGCTCGAACCCGAGCTCACCCGAGTAGCCGGTGCGCGAAACCCAGCAGGCGACGCCTCCGACCGTCACCGGCTCGGTCAGGAAACGGAAGTACCGCAGTGCCTCCAGGTCGGCGCCTTCGGTGATCGCGCCGAGCACCTCGCGCGCCTTCGGGCCCTGGACCTGCAGGTGGGGCATCTGCGGCGTGCGATCCTCGACCTCGACCTCGAGCGAGCGATCCGCGGCGACGGCGCGAAACCAGTCGAGGTCAGAGTCATAGCTCGTGATCGAGAGGCAGTGGTCATCGGCCATGCGGAAGACCGTGCCGTCCATGATCATCTTGCCGTGCTCGTCGCAGATCGCGCCGTAGCGCACCTGGCCGATCGCCAGCGAGGACATATCGTTGGTGAAGAGCACGTCCGCGAGCGCCAGCGCATCACGACCCCGGATATCCCATTTGCGCAGCGGCGACTCGTCCCACATGTTCGCGGCGTTGCGCGTGGCGAGATGCTCGCCCACCGCGTCACCGAAGTCGGCAGCCCACGCCCACCCCTCCCAATCTGTCCAGCTCGCCCCCGCGTCCCGCTGAACCTCGTCGAACGCCGTACGTTTCAGGTCAGCCATGCTCCACACACCTCGTTGACCAATTGGTTCAAACTCGACCGCGTTCTTATATCGCATGGCGTGCCGGCGCGGGCTGCGCGCTGGCTCCGGGTCTGCGGGCTCTCGCCGCACTGGACGCGATGCTGCTATTAGGTCCCCCCGAGGCCGGGAGTCGGACCGGCGCCGGCAGCCGGGAATCGGGTTGCGTCGTTGTACCTATTTGTCTAGACTGCCGCCGGCATCGTCGATCGAAGAGGTCTCCCCGTACATGTCATTTCTGCTCCGCTGCCCGAACTGCGGCGTCCGTGAGGTCACCGACTTCGGTTTCGGCGGCGAGCTCAGCCAACGCCCGCGCGCGCGTCCCTCGCTGCGCGAGCTGAGCACCTACAACTACTTCCGTCGCAACGTCGCAGGCGTCCAGCGCGAGTGGTGGTATCACCGCTCGGGGTGCCGCGCGTGGTTCTATGCCGAGCGCGACACGCGCACCAACGTCGTGCTGTGGACCGCCCTTCCCGGCAGCGAGCCTCAGGCCGCGACCGTCACCGCGGCAGACGACCGCCCCACGAGCAGCGGCGGGGTGGGTGGATGAGCCGGCTGCCGCAGCAGCCGGACGAGCGGATCGACCGCGCTCGCGCGATCAACTTCAGCTTCGACGGCCGTACGGTGGCTGCGCTCGAGGGCGACACGATCGGATCGGCGCTGCACGCCGCAGGCCAGCGCACGTTCTCCCGCAGCTTCAAATACCACCGCCGGCGCGGACTGTTCTGCTGTGTCGGCCAATGTCCGAACTGCCTGGTCGCGGTCGACGGCGCACCGGGCGTGCGAGCATGTGTCGAGCCGGTGCGCGAGGGGATCCGCGTGGAGCACCTCAACGCCCGCCCGAGCCTCGAGTTCGACGTGATGCGCGCGACCGACCTGTTCGGCGGCCCCTTCACGCCGCCGGGCTTCTACTACAAGACGTTCATCAGGCCGCGGCGGCTGTGGCCGCTGTACGAGAAGGTCCTCCGCCACGCGGCCGGCCTTGGCGTCCTGCGCCGCTCCCAGGATGAGCGCGAGTGGCGCACCGAGTACCGTCGCCGCCACGCCGACGTGCTCGTGGTCGGCGGCGGCCTGGCAGGGCTGAGTGCCGCGACCGCAGCGGCCGAGCTCGGCGCCGACGTCGTGCTGGTCGATGACGGGCCGGAGCCGGGTGGACGGATGCTCGCCGACGGCGGCGCCGAGCAGGCGCGCGCGCTGGTCGCGACGGCGCGAGCGGCCGGCGTCGAGATCCTCGAGCGGGCCTCGGCGCTCGGATACTACGACGGCATGGTTCCGGTCTGGCAGGGTGACACGCTCCACCAGGTCCGCGCCCGCCGCCATGTGTTCGCCACCGGCACGATCGACCAGCCGCTCGTGTTCAGCGGGAACGACCTTCCCGGCGTGATGCTCGCCGAGGGCGCGCGCCGTCTCGCAGCGCTCTACGCGGTTGCACCCGGCGAGCGAGCGGTGCTCGTGACGACCTCGGACCGAGGCCTGGAGGCGGCCGCAAGCCTCCAGACAGCTGGCGTGACAATCGTCGCGATCGCCGACCTGCGGCGTGAGCGCAGGTCCGCGGCCGAGCCGCTGATCAGCGCCGGCGCGGAGCTTTTGACCGAACACACGATCGTCGAGGCGACCGGGCGGCGCACCGTGAGCGGCGCCGTCCTGGCACCACTCGGCGGAGGCGGCGGCCGGCGGCGCTACCCCTGCGACCTGATCCTCGTCAGCGGCGGGTCGACGCCGGCCAGCTCGTTGCCGTTGCAGTCCGGCGCACGCGCGGAGTACTCGCAGGCCGACGGCCACTTCGCACTCGGCGAGCTTCCCGATGGCGTGCACGCGGCCGGCGAGCTCGCCGACCACGGTGGCCAGGCGGCGGTTGCCCTTTCCGGCACCCTCGAGGGCACGCGCGCGGCGCTGGCGCTCGGACTGGGCGACGACGCGACTCGGCAGCTCGCGGTCGATCTCGCCCAGCGCCTGCTCGGCGCCGCGGCGGAGCGTTCGCCGGTCGCGATACCGCCGCCGGTCAGCGGCGCCGATCGCGGCAAATGCTTCGCGTGCCTGTGCGAGGACGTCACGAGCAAGGACATCGGCCTGACGGTCGCCGAGGGCTATGACTCGATCGAGCTCTCCAAGCGCTACACCACCGTCACGATGGGACCGTGCCAGGGCCGGATGTGCCAGCTCGCCTCGGTGCGACTGATGGGCGCCGAGACCGGGCAGGCACCCGAGCAGGTCGGCCTCACCACGGCCCGGCCGCCGTGGACGACGGTGCCGATGGGCGCGCTCGCCGGACGTCCGTTCGAGCCCGCCAAGCGCTCGGCGATCCACTCGCGCCACCGCACGCTCGGAGCGACGGTGATGTGGGCCGGCGACTGGCGCCGTGCGTACCACTACGGGAACCCTCAGGAGGAGGCGCTGAGCGTGCACCGCGCCGCCGGCGTGATCGACGTCTCGACGCTCGGCAAGCTGCTGCTGCGCGGACCGCAGGCCGGCGAGTTCCTCGACATGATGTACCCCAACCGCTTCTCGAACCTCGCGGCCGGGCGCGTGCGCTACGGCGTGATGACCTCCGACGCGGGACGGATCACCGACGACGGAACGATCTGCCGCCTCGACGAGCAGAGCTTCTACGTCACGACGACCTCGAGTGGCGCCGGCGCCGTCGAGCAGTGGTTCTCGTGGTGGCTCGCGGACTGGCGCATGGACGTCCACCTCACCGATCTGACCCAGGCCCTCTGCGCGGTCAACCTCGCGGGTCCCCGTGCCCGCGAGATTCTCTCGAGCATCGCCGAGTTCGACTGCGACCCGGAGCAGTTCAAGTACCTCGACGGCCGCCGCGGCCTTGTCGCCGGCGTGCCCTGCCTGGTCCTGCGCATCGGTTTCGTCGGCGAGCTCGGGTATGAGATCCACTGCCCGGCGGCGCATGGCGAGCACCTCTGGGATGCGCTGCTCGAGGCCGGGGCCGATGTCGGGATCCGCCCGTTCGGCCTCGAGCCGCAGCGGGTGCTGCGCCTCCAGAAGATGCACATCATCGTCGGCCAGGACACCGACTCCGAGTCGAACCCCTACGCCGCCGCGATGCCATGGATCGTCAAGCTCGACCGCGATCAGGACTTCATCGGTCGCTGGGCGCTCGAGCACGCGGCGGAGCAGCAGTCCGAGACGCAACTGGTCGGGTTCGAGATGACGGGCGCCACGGTTCCGACCGAGGGCTCCGTGGTGGTCATCGACGGCCGAACGCCTGCCGGCCAGGTCACGAGCGCGCGGTTCTCGCCACAGCTCGAGAAGGTGATCGGCCTGGCCTGGGTGCCCGCCGCGCTCGCCTCAGACGGTGCCGCGATCACGATCTCGGATGCGGGGACGACGCTGCAGGCGCAGATCGTGACGCAACCGTTCTACGACCCCGCGGGCGAGGTTCTGCGGTCGTGAGCTTCGAGTTCCTCGCCGTCGACGCGGCAAGCCAGGCGGGCCGCCACATACCCGTCGCACACAGTCCGATGGAGGCTCAGGCGCGCGATGCGGGTGCGCGCTTCGAGCTGCGCGCCGGCTGGAACGTCGCGGTCGACTATGGCGATGGCGCCGCCGAGCGAACTGCGATCGAGACGACCGGCGCGTGGACCGACGTCTCGCAACTGGGCAAGATCGAGCTCCAGGCGGCCCCGGCCGAGCTGGCACGGACCATCGCCGGCGCCGGCGGCGGCGAGCACGGCGGGTTCGGCCTCGCGACACGCGCAGCCGGGGCTTGGTGGTGCCCGCTCACACCCGAACGGGCGCTCGTGATCTGCGAGCCATCGCAGACGGCCGCGCTCCGCGTGCGCCTGGAGCAGGCCGCGGACTCGGCGCTCGGACTCGCGAGCGTGGTCGAGGTGACGACGCTCTACGCCGCGCTCACGCTGAGCGGTCCGTCGGCGCGGGAGATCTTCGCCCGCTTCTGCGCGCTCGACCTGCGCCAGCAGTCCACCCCCCTTCACGGCCTGCGTCCCGGCTCGGTGGCGCGCACACCCGGACTCGTGTTGCGCGAGGCCGAGGATCGATTCCTCGTGCTGTTCGGCTGGGCGCTCGGCGAGTACATGTGGACGGTGGTCGCAGACGCCGGCGGGCACCTCGGGGCCCAGCCTGCGGGCTTCGACGCGCTCGCGCCGCTCGATGCCGCGCCGCAGGAGACGAGCGCGCGTGCTTGACATCTTCCGCAAGCGGCGCATGTGGCGACCGCGTGCCGAGCTGCGCGACTCCTACGACGTCGTGATCATCGGTGGCGGCTCGCATGGCCTCGCGACCGCGTACTACCTGCGCGAGCACGGCATCACAAACGTCTGTGTGCTCGAGAAGAACTACATCGGCTCCGGCGCCGCCGGCCGCAACACGACGATCCTGCGCTCGAACTACAAGACACCGGAGGGCGCTCGCTTCTACGACGCGAGCGTCAAGCTCTACGAGGGCCTCTCGCGGGAGCTCAACTTCAATCTGCTGTTCTCGCAGTGCGGCCACCTCACGCTCGCGCACTCCGACCGCGCGATGTTCGTGATGGCCAATCGTGCAGAGGTCAACCGGCTCTACGGCATCGACTCGCGCGTCGTCTACCCCGACGAGATCAAGCGGTTCGCACCCGCGATGTACGTCGGCCCGGACACGACCTACCCGATTGCCGGTGCGCTGTATCACAGCCCCGGCGGGATCATCCGTCACGACGCGGTGGTCTGGGGCTTCGCACGCGGTGTCGACCAGGGCGGTGCGGAGATCCACCCCTACACCGAGGTCACGGCGATCGAGCGCTCGAACGGCCGTGTGAGTGGCGTACAGACCAACCGCGGACGGATCGCCACCGGCACCGTGATCAGCGCGACCGCCGGCTGGAGCACGCTGATCTGCGACATGGTCGACGTGCGCCTGCCGATCACCACGCACATCCTGCAGGCCTGCGTGACCGAGCCGGTGAAGCCCCTGCTCGATGTCGTGATCGTCTCGTCGCAGATGCACATCTACATCAGCCAGACCGATCGCGGAGAGTTCCTGATGGGCTCGGAGATCGAGCCGTGGACGACCTATCGGATGCAGGGCACGCTCAACTTCCTCCAGGACCTGACGCGGCACACGCTCGAGCTGTTTCCCCAGCTCGAACGGGCCCGGTTGCTGCGGACCTGGGCAGGGCTCTGCGACCTCAGCCCCGACTACAGCCCGATCCTCGGCGTGACCGACGTCGAGGGCTTCCACGTGAGCGCGGGTTGGGGCACCTACGGCTTCAAGGCGGCGCCGATCGTCGGCAAGACGCTCGCGGAACTCGTCGCAACGAACCGCACGCCGGAGCTGATCGCGCCGTTCCGCCTCGAGCGCTTCTACGAGGACCGACTGGTGTCCGAGCTCGCAGCGGCGGCCGTCAGCCACTAGACGGAGCACGCGCGCGATCGACTCCACGCTCGCGCCACATATCGGTGCCTGCTGTAACAATCGCATGCCACGATGCACGCCGATCGAACGATCACCCAACGGCTCAAGTACCTCCCGGCGCGTGAGGACGTGCTGCGATAGCGGCGCGAGCGGGATCCGAGGCCAGACGGCCGTCGCTGGTTGACAGCGCCGAGCAGGCGCTGCGCAACTGGCTCGCGCCGGGCCGCCACCGGGCCGGCGATCGTCTGCCGCCCGAGCACGAGGTCGCGGCGATGCTCGGCATCTCGCGTGGGACTCTGCGCACAGCGCTGGCGCGGCTCGAGGACTCGGGCGAGATCGTGCGCCGTCAGGGCAGCGGCACGTTCGTGGGACGCGTTGCCGTGCCGACGGCTCTCAACGAGCGTCTCGAGCGACTCGAGCCCTACTCGTCGCTTGCCAAGCGCCGTGGCGTGACCCTCGCCGCCGTCGAGTTGCGGATCGAGCGGCGCGCCGTCGGCCGCGAGGTCGGCGAGGCGCTCAACCTCGACACCGAGGCCCACGCCACCACGACCTCGCGCCTGCTGCTCGCCGACGGCGAGCCGGTTGCCGTGATGTTCGACGTCGTCCATCCGAGCGTCGCGTTGCCCGACGACGGGAGGCTGCGCCGCGCGCTCGAGCGTGGGCAGATGGTGCTCGACGTGCTGATCGACATCGCGGTGCCGATCGCCTTCGCGCGCACACGCGTGATCCCCTGCCTGCTCTCGCCGCGCGAGCGTGCCGGGAAGATGCTGCGCGTGAAGCGCACGACGGCCGTGCTCGAGCTCGAGGAGGTCATCTATGTCACCGGCGGCGAGCCCGTCGCCTATTCCCGCGACCTCTTCGCGCCGGCCGGAATCCACGTCCAGGTGATGCGATCGCTCGAGTCGGCCAGCCCGGAGCGCGTCGCGACCACGAACTCCTCGCAACTCGCGCGCCGCCGGCGCCAGCGCCGCGCGGCGAGCACGGGCCGCTGACTCCGCGCGAGCAGCGATCGGGAGGCGCGTCGCGCCCGGTCGGCTCGGTCGGCCGCGCGCTCGCGCTGCTCGACGCGCTCGCGGCGAGCGAGTCCGGGCTCGGTGTCAACGAGCTCGCCCGCCGAACCGGCGTCAACGCAAGCACCGCCTCACGGCTGCTCGCGACGCTCGAACGCGGCCGGCTCGTCGAGCGTGACCCGGGCGGCCCGTACCGCCTCGGTCTGCACCTCGTCGCGCTCGCCGATCGGGTGCTTGCCGGCCTTGACGTGCGCGAGCGCGCGCGCCCCCTGCTCGCGCGCCTCGTCGCGGACACCGGCGAGACGGCGACGCTGTCGCTGCCCGGCAACGGCGAGGCGATCACCGTCGACTTCATCCCGGCCGCCTCGAGCGTCGTCAGCCTCACGCGACTCGGGCGCAGCAGCGTCGGTCACGCCACCGCCGCCGGCAAGGTCGTGCTGGCGTTCTCCGCGAACGCGCCGGGCGCGGGCGACGAGCGTCCGCTCGCGGCCTATACACCCCGCACGATCACCGACCGCGACCTGCTCGCCGCGCAGCTGCGCACGATCCGCGAGCAGGGCGTGGCGGAGGCCGTCGGCGAGCGCGAGCCTGATCTTGCGGCGCTCGCCGCGCCGGTCCTCGGCCGTGGCGGCGAGCTGATCGCGATCCTCGGCCTCCAGGGACCGGCAACCCGTCTCCCCGCGGCGACCCGCAGGGCGCTGCGGGCACCGCTGCTCGCCGCCGCCGCCGAGCTCGGGCGGGCACTCGGCGCAACCACGATGCGTCGAGACGGCTGACGGTTCGCGGCCGCTCGTCAGCTCCAGGGATAGGGGCTGTGCGACACCGGATGCAGGTCGCCGCTCGCGAAGCGCCCGTAGCGGAACGGAGAGAGCAGCGTCGAGTGCTCGCCGCCGAGCACCCGGGCGACCTCGCGGCCGACGGCGATCATCTTGTAGCCGTGATTTGAGTCGGCGATCACGTAGACGTTCGGGCGCATGTAGTCGAACACCGGGAAGTTGTCCGCAGTGAACGCGCCGGCGCCGCCCGAGCGCGTCTGGTGGTAGAGGGCGCGCGAGCCCCCGAAGCGTTCGAGGCAGTGCGACAGCGCGGCACACCACATGTCGGGGAAGCCGTCCTCGACGGTCCCGGTCGGATAGGGGTCGACCTCGAAGCTGTGGCCGAGCCGCAGCGGCTGGGCCCCGCCTTGCACGCTCGTGCGGTCGGGCTTGAAATAGACACCCCACGGCTCGCTCGTGATCGCGCGGCCAGCGTCGTCACGAAGCGGCTGGTCGGAGTCGACGTGCAACACCGGCGAGAGCCCCCCGTCGGCGGTGACGAAGGTGCCCGGGTCGACCGCGACCTCGCCCTCCTGCAGATACCAGTACGTCCACATCGGCTGGTCGGCCATGACACGCCCGTCGGGCTGACGCACATCGAGGCGCGCCGGCAGGCCGAGCAGGTCCCAGACCGTGCCGATCCAGGGGCCGACCGCGACAACGACCTGCTCGACCGCGATCGCACCGGCGCTCGTCAGGACGCGCGAGACCGCACCCGAGCCGTCGAGCTCGAAGCCGGTCACCTCGACTCCCTCGGCGATCGTCGCTCCGGCCGCACGCGCCTTCGCGGCGAGCCCGAGCATCGACTCGCGGTTGAAGGCATAGCCGCCGACGTGCTCGTGCAGGCAGACGGTGAGTCCGGGAGCGCGCCAATCGGGGTAGAGGCTGCGCATGTGCGACGCCACCTGCTCGTCGCCGAGGTGGAGCTCAGAGGGATAGCCGATCCGCTGCTGGCGCTCGAACACCTCAGCCAGGTCGCCCTCCTGCGCGGGTGGCCCGAGCGCGATGTAGCCGGTGCCGTGGTAATGGAAGGATTCTGGATCGGACTCCCAGACCTCGACGCAGGCGGCCATCAGCTCCGACATCGCAGGCTGGAAGTAGTTGTTGCGAATGACGCCGCAGGCGATGCCCGACGCCCCGGCCGCGACCGCGGTCTTATCGAGCACGAGCACCTGCTCTCCGCGCTGCGCGAGGTGCCACGCGGTCGAGAGGCCATGGACGCCGGCGCCGATCACGAGCACCGAGGTCGAGGAGGGAACGGGGTCGCTCATGAAGGGCTCCTTGGTCGCTGGCGAATCGAGCTACGTATTGCCTATTAGGCAATACCGTTGCTCTATATTGTACACCGTTTTCCCGCTCGCCCGGCCCAGCCGAACGGCGCCGTTGCGCGCGTCGCAGGCGGTTGACCGATCGCCGCGAGCGCTGCAGCGGACCGCGTTCGCATGGCTTGCCGCCGGTTGGACGAACTGGTATAAACCGGGCCCCGATGCTGTACCAATTTGTTCAGACACCGTGCGTACCGGGCGACCGGCTCCGCGCGACGCGGTGTACCCTGCGTCGCTCGGCCAGTTCCGGACCATGTGGCGGCGGCGCTCCGATCGGCGCTCGCGGCACGGCACGGTCCACGTCGGGCCGCGAACCGCGCGAACGATGAGGGGAGACGGCGGTGGCAACTGAGAAAAGCGGCGTTGCAGCGACGGGCGCCCACCAGTTCGGCGGCAACGTCCAGACAGTGCTCGCGAGCGCGCGGATCGCGCCGGCGCCGGCGACGCTCGAGCAGGCGCGCAACGCGCCGGGTCGCAGCGAGCGCATCGAAGAGCTGACGAAGTTCATCGAGGCCAATGGCATCCGCTATGTGTTCTTCCAGCAGGTCTCGATCACCGGGCGCGTGATGGGCAAGGGCGTCGTCTCCTCGTTCTTCCCCCAGGTCGCCGCGCGCGGCTACCAGCTCGTCTACGGCGCGACCGCGAACCTCTTCACCGACCGCTACGGCAACTACATCGGCTTCGGGCCCGAGGAGTCCGAGCTTGCGGCCGTCGCCGACCTCGACACCTTCGCCGTGCTCCCGTGGGATCCGCGTGTGGCTCGGGTCTACTGCGACTGCTACGACACCGAGACCGGCGAGCTGCTCGACGCAGACCCGCGCCAGAACCTGCGCCGCGTCGCGCACGAGTTCGAGCAGGAGCTCGGGCTCCAGTTCCTGATCGGGATCGAGCCCGAGATGATGTGGCTGCGCCGCAGCGAGGACGGCTCGCCGCCGGCCGGCGTCACGAAGCCCTACTGCTACCACATCCACCAGTTCGAGGAGCTGCGTCCAGTGCTGCTCGACGTGGTCGAGTACGGGCAGGCGCTGGGCCTCGACATGAGCTACGGCGATCACGAGGACGCGCCCGGTCAGCTCGAGCTGAACTTCCGCTTCGACCGTCCGCTGCGCACCGCCGACAACATCACCACCTACCGTCAGGTCTGCGCCGCCGTGGCTCGCAAGCACGGCCTGCTCGCGAGCTTCATGCCAAAGCCATTCACCGGTGTGTCGGCGAACGGGCACCACCACCACTTCACGCTGATCGACGAGGCGGGAACGAACGTCTTCCACAACCCCGACGGGCCGGCGCAGCTCTCACAGCTCGCGCTGCACTTCCTCGGTGGCATGCTCGAGCACTTCCCCGCGCTGATGTGCATCGGCAACCCGACCGTGAACTCCTACTGCCGCATGTGGGACACGGGCTTCTGGGCGCCGGTCTACAAGAACTGGGGCTGGCAGAACCGCACGACGACGGTGCGGGTCGCCTCCGGCGGCCGCTTCGAGTACCGCGGGGTCGACTCATCATGCAACCCCTACCTCACCGTCGCGGCGCTGCTCCAGGCCGGGCTCGACGGCGTTCGTCGCGAGCTCGACCCCGGTCCGCCGCAACAGGGCAACACCTACGACCTGCTGCGCGAGGGCGCGGACATCGAGAAGGTGCCGGACAGCCTCGGCGCCGCACTCGACGCACTCGCCGCCGATGAGGTCATCCGCAGCGCGCTGCCGGGCCGGCTGTACAAGGTCTTTCACCACTACAAGCGCGACGAGTGGGAGCGCTACCTCGCCGCGGTCACCGACTGGGAGCGCGAGGAGTACCTCGAGGTTCTTCCCTAGGGCCGCTGCGCTGAACGGAGCCCACCATGTGCGGAATCGCAGGCATCATCTACAAGAACGGCAACGGCGAGCACCGGGTCGGCCGCGACATGACCCGGATGCTGCAGTCGATGAAGCACCGCGGGCCGGACTCGACCGGATACGCGCTGTTCGGCCCGCCGTCGGAGGACTTCGTCGTGCGCGTCAAGCTCGCCGACGCGAACACGCCACGCGACTTCGAATTCGCCCAGCGGCTCGCCAACAACCGCGCGGAGATCGAGCGCCGCATGCGCGTGCTCGGCGCGCGCGTGCACGAGATCGTCGAGAACAACGAGTACGCGTTTGGCGTGACGCTGTCCTATGACGGTGACCTCCAGCGCCTCGCCGACTACATCGAGGCGGTGCCCGGCGCCGAGGTGCTGTCGATGGGCCACGCGCTCGAGATCACCAAAGATCTCGGCGACGCGGAGTCGGTCTCCGCGGGCTACGGCCTCGACAGCTTCATCGGCAGCCACGCGATCGGCCACGTGCGGATGGCGACCGAGTCCGACGTCGACATCTCCGGCGCGCACCCCTACTGGGCCTACCCCTTCGCCGACCTCGCGGTCGTGCACAACGGCCAGCTCACGAACTACCACCAGTGGCGCCGGCGGCTGGAGCGCGCGGGGCATCGCTTCCAGTCCGAGTGCGACTCGGAGATCATCGCGGTCTACCTCGCCGAGAAGATGGCCAACGGGGCCTCGCTGGAGGACTCGATGCGCGACAGCCTCGAGGAGCTCGACGGCGTCTTCACCTACATCTGCGTGAGCGAGACCTCGCTCGGCATGGCGAAGGACGAGCTCGCCGCCAAGCCGCTCGTGCTCTACGAGGGGGAGGACATGGTGGCACTCGCCTCAGAGGAGATCGCGATCCGCGCGATCATCGATCACGAGATCGACACCTACGACCCCTACGAAGGTGTGGTGATGGTATGGAGTCGATGAGCCCCGAGCGCGACGGCATGACGGGCCCCGGGGGCGCCACCTACGACTCGCGCGGCCTGGTCGAGCTCAACACGTCCGTCCCCCACGTGTCGGAGATCGACGGCGATCGCGCGACCTTCGATGCACATGAGCTGACGACGCGCCAGATCAACCTCGAACTGCGCTCGCTGCTCTACGAGCAGGGCATCACCGATGTGACGGTGCGCAACCCTGGGTCCCGGCACTCGCTCGGAGCCGGGATCCTGACCCGCTGCCGGATCACCTTCGAGGGCTCGATCGGCTACTTCGCCTGCGGCCTGATCGACGGCCCCGAAGTGCACATCACCGGGCGCGTCGGGTGGTCGGCCTGCGAAAACATGATGTCGGGGGTCGTCGTGATCGACGGCAACGCCGGATCGCTCACCGGAGCGGCGATGCGCGGCGGCGACCTCATCGTCAAGGGGCAGGTCGGCGCGCGCACCGGCATCGACCAGAAGGGCGGCACGATCATCGCGCTCGGCACCGCCGGCTCGATGACGGGCTTCATGATGCAGCGCGGGCGCCAGATCATCTGCGG
>Ga0209415_10009042_pt1 | contig 17147 bp, 12 predicted proteins | sample PeaSoiSIISIP2007_FD_187696 | JGI IMG/M metagenome (GOLD analysis project Ga0209415, IMG submission 187696) | Peat soil microbial communities from Weissenstadt, Germany - SII-SIP-2007 (SPAdes) (version 2) | ecosystem: Environmental > Terrestrial > Soil > Wetlands > Peat | place: Germany... | reverse complement strand
GAGACGATTCGCCAGATCCGCTCGACCATCTTTGAGCTTGGATCAACAGAGATCGACCCCGGCATACGTTCCAGCATTGTCTCCCTCGTGCACAACCTCACGCCTGTGGTCGGATTCGATGTCAAGGTCTCCTTTGATGGGCCCGTCGACACCATCGCATCGGATCAACTGGCCGAGCAGCTCCTTGCCGTCATCCGGGAGGGGGTGACCAACATCGGGCGTCATGCTCGTGCCAGCAAAGCGAGTGTCTCTGTCATCGTGAAAGACGGTGTCTGCAGAGTTCAGATCATCGACAATGGCCGCGGCCTGGATCACGGGGAATCCAGCGAAGGCGGTTTCGGCCTCGTCAACCTTCGACGCCGAGCGGAGAAGCTGCGCGGGCACTTCGCCACTGAGACCCCGGAAACTGGCGGCACCACCCTCACCTGGGAAGTGCCCATAACATGACAGGGGCCCCGGGTGGCCGGTATCAGCCTGATCGGGCGCCGGACTCTCGGCCTCGGACCGAGCGGTACTGCCGGTTCTGCTCGCCCCCGACGAGGCCGACTGGACCAACATCCGACCGGAATCACCCCGGCCGTGGATAGCGGGCGGTCGGGCATCGGGCCGGCACCCTGCCTTCCCTCATGGTAGGAACGCAGGTGGGGAAGGTGACAGGCTCATCCCACAGAGCCGATTGGTAATGGGCAGAGCATGCCGAACTCCGAACAACCGGCCGCTGCGTTATCGGCCAAGGAATCGCGTCCCCGTTCCTATACGCGTGACGAGGAAAGCGAGGCGCAGCGACTCGACCGGAACTACAACGAGATCCTGCAGGAGCTACGCGTCGCCGAGGCGGGGGTTCAGATCCTGTTTGCCTTTCTCTTGGCTTTGGCCTTCACCCAGCGCTTCTCACGGTGACGACCTTCGAGCGGGACGTCTATTTCGCCTCGTTGCTGCTCTCGGCCGCTGCCGGAGGACTACTGATGGCACCGGCCGCCATGCATCGGATCGTGTTCCGTCGTGGTCTGAAGGACGCCCTCGTGGACGTTGCAAGCAAGATGGCCCTGGCCGGAGTGACCGTTCTCGGTTTCGCCGTGTCCGGCTCCGTGCTGCTGGTCAGCGACGTGCTGTTCGGTCACACCGTGGCATGGGTGACTACGGTGGCGGTGGCGCTTTGGTTGGCATTCCTGTGGTATGTGCTGCCCCTGCGGATCCGGACCCTGAGTTCGGCTTCCCGTGATCCTGAACGGCGAGCACCACGTCGGTAGGGCGAACACAAAGGCAGCAGTTCGCGATCCATTGTGGACCGCCCGCTATTGCCAGGTGCAAGGCGACCAAGCGGGGTTAGGCGGGGCGAGTCTGGGGGGTCGAAATCACCGGCTATCGGATGTCCCGGCGATGGCCTCGGACCGCTCGCACATGCCGGGAGTTGGGCGCATTCTGGCCCCCACCACCCAACCGGTCGCTCGTTGTGGCCGCCACGCCGCGTTTCCCCCAACTTGAACGAGCCCAACTGGCGACCCCATAGCCACTCGATGTTGCGGCCCATCCACCTGACGCGACCTGGGCGTTGTGGAGACTCGGCTCTTTGAGCTGTGGTCACTCCCCCGCCGGATCCCCGTCAACCCTGGCCAGGGAGTTTCGAGAACACCCCACCAATGGGTGTTCATGAAATGAAGCCCGGAGTGTTCGTGAACCCATTGTTGGAGGTGGCGATGAGTCTTTGACTGTCCGCCACCCTTCGAAATGCGGAAACCGCCGACCTTCGGGCCGCGGTCTCTTTTCGGAGCTGTTCAGATTTTTCGGAGCTGTTCAGATTCGCGTGCCCGGACACGCCGAGCTCGGGCCGGGTGCTTCTCTCACCGCCCGAATCCCGATCCGCCAGCCGGTGGGCTCGTGGCGCGGGGCGAGAGCGATCGCCTTCCCTCGTGATGCCCCAGGTGCCCTGCCGCCGCTTGGCACGCCGAAGCGGGTTGGCCTTGTCTTCAGCCTTTTTGGCTCTGAAGCTGCGTACCCGGTCGAGGTTGTATGCAGCCAAGGTGAACCCGACCAGCACCGAGAGCTGGGCTGACCGAAGACCCGGAAGAAGCCTCGCGACACAAATCCCCCGCACGATCGGTTCGACGTCGGACCGGGAGAATCCCCAAGCAGCGCGCGACCTAATCGGAGGCAGAGTCCTTGTCACCGAGGGACGTGAGCGCGTCTCGCAGTGCGGCTCTGGAGGTGATACCGAGCTTAGGGAAGGTGCGGTAGAATGCGTTCCGACGGTCCTAGGGGACATGAAGAGCTTCTCGCCGATCTCCTTGTTCGTGAGGCCCTCGGCAGCGAGCGAGGCGACTTGGAGCTCCTGCGAGGTAAGTGCCTCGCTGCGACCGCCGTCTGCTGGGCGCTTGCTGACTCCCGTGGCCCGAAGCTCCGTGGCTGCCCGTGCGGACCAGGGTTTCGCCTTTAGCGCATCGAAGGTGGTGATCGCTGCGTTGAGATGGACGCGGGCGTCGGCGATGGCGCGGTTCCGTCGGAGGTGTTCGCCGAACGCCAACTGCACGCGTGCGAGGTCGAAGGGCCATTTTTCGGCGTCCGGAAGGGCGAGCGCCCGTTGGTAGAACTCGGTGGCACGATCGTCGGAAGCCGCCAAGGCCTGCGAACCGCCGACCACCAGGGCCAGCCTCGGGGAGATGGCCTCAAGGTTCGCTTTCTCCATGGCCCGAACGTGGGCGTTGGCCTCGGTCTGGCGGCCGGTGCGTACGGCGGCCTCTACGAGCCCCATAAGGGTGTAGACCGCGGTCGAGACATACGATGGAAGCTCCCCTGGGGGCGTGATGGCCACCGCGCGCTGATAGGCGGTCTCGAAATCACCTTTCCCGAGGGCGGAGGAGTGGAGAGCCAGGTTCCAGAAGGTGTCTACCACTCTGGCCCGGCGTGGAGTCGCCCAGCGCATCATGTCAACGGCGATCGCCCGGGTGGTCCGGTCGTCGCCGCGATAGGCAGCGAGCACCGCCTTGGTCTGCCGCGAAGACCATAAGACGAGCTCGTAACCGTGTCGTGTACAAAGGTCGATACCTTCGTCGGACAACTGTTCCGCCTCGTCCCAGCGACCAGTAAGGATGTCGTCGGTCGCCAGGAGTCCCAGCGCCGAAATAGCGAGGGCGACCGCTCCACCAGTGCGTCCATCCTGAACGATTTGCCACAGGATTTGCCGGCAGTTCGGAAGCCTGTCGACGAACACACTGGAAGTAGCTAAGCGCAGGTTGTAGATCGGATCCGCTTCGGGATCGAGCCCCGCAATGGCTCCGTCGAGAACGGCAAGGACCTCGGGCGATGCCCTGCAGGGGTCGGCGTAGAGCGTGCTCGTCAGGACCAGGGTGGTCGGCAGCGGCGGCGGAAAATAATTGAGCGCTTCCTCGTAAAGATCCCAAAGATCACTGCGGCCGCCGAAGTAGCACAGCATCTCCATGGCGTGAAGCGCTTCTTGTAGCGCCATTCGGTCAACGTCGGGCTTGTCTCGTTCAGTCTCGATGGCTCTGACAAGAAGGCGGTATACGGTGTCGACATCCGCGTCGCCGTTGACAAGGATGTAAGCGGCCGCCGTGGCAGCGAAGAGTGAGCCGGCGCCCTCGAGAGCGGCCCGGCGCGCTTCGGAAAGTAGGCTCGAGGCGTCGGACAGGGTACCCGTCACGTTCGACCCGATGTAGGCGGCTTCCGCCAGTCGCCGCCCTCGGACCACGCCATCGGGTGTGAGTTCTGACGAGCGCGTCAAGGCAGCGACGGCGCCGGGAGCGTCACCGCGGCGCAGCGTGCGGTGGGCGGCATCCTCGAGCAGCCACGCGACGCTTTCATCCGGCTCGACGGCCGCCTCCGCCAGGTGCCACGCTCGTCGCTCGGGGTCGCTGTCGAGCGTCACCGCCAACGCGCGATGTGCTCGACGACGCTGATCGCTCGTCGCTTCCGCTACCACCACTGCCCTGATCAAGGGGTGTCGGAATTCGAGGCGATGGGATTCGGTATCGACGTACACCAGTCCCGCCTTTTCGGCCGCGGCGAGGTCGGCGAGGCCCCCCGGTGTCGTGCTTGCCGACTGGAGGACGCGGAGGTCGCCTGATCCGTCGAGCGATGCCAGGAGCAGGAGCTGTCTCGCGCCCTCGGGGAGGGAGCGGATGCGGGAGTCGAAGAGCGCGTGCAACCGCCGGCCGGGGCGGTCGGTCCCAGGCGCCCCTGCCCGGTAGTCCCGCTGGGCACCGGTCGAGGAGACAGGCAACTCCAGAAGCGCCAGGGGGTTACCTCGAGCTTCGGTGAGGACGCCCTGGCGTAGCCGTGCCGAGAGCGACGGGAACCTGGAGTCGAGCAGGTCGCCGGCGGCGGGGGGCTCCAGCGGCAGGACGGGCAGTTCGGGGAGCCCGGCGTGCTCGAAGAAGTCGTCCTCTCCCTGCCGGATGGCGCCCATGAGTCCGACGCGGCTGCCACCGAGGCGCCGGGCCACCAGGGCGAGGACGGTTGCGCTGGCCCGGTCGAGCCAGTGGAGGTCGTCGACGATGACGAGGGTCGGCTGGACGCTTGCAGCGTGACGGAGGACGGCGAGGGCGGCGTTGGCCACCACGAGGCGGTCCGGCGCGGGACCAGTCGAGAGACCCAAGGCGACGTCGAGCACGTCTCCACCGGCCTGCCAGCCATCGGTGAAATATTCACGGAGCGGGAAGAGCACCTGGTGCAGCCCCGCAAAGGTCACCTCGGCCTCGAACTCTGCGCCAGAGGCACGCATCACCTGCATTCCCTGGACTGAGGCGCGTTCCGACGCAGCGTCCAAGAGGACCGTCTTCCCGATTCCCGGTTCACCCACAAGGACCAGCGCCGCCCCGCTTGCGGTGGCGTCCCCCAAGAAGCCGTCGATGACGGCGATTTCCTCGGTACGCCCCATAAGGGCCTCGCCGGAGGTGCGCGCACGACCGCTCGAAAGCTCGCTCAAGGCAATGCACTCCTGAGCCCACCTGCGGTTCGAGACGGCCCCGTCGGACCGATGCCGCCTCTCGCCCGCCAGATCAGCGCGTCGCGCACCGACGCCAGCCTTGATCACAAGAAAGCCCCCGTCAACAGGGATTGCGCCCATCGCGGCTATGCCCGGGGGTACATGATGCACCCCGGGCAGGGCCTCCTTCCACGCTCTGTGTGTCAGCACTCCCACTTCCAGTGGTTCAGCCCGGGCGCTCATCCGCTGTGAGGTCATCCGACGTATGGCGATACACCGCGCTGCGGGCCACGTCACATCGTTGTCAGTCATTCGACGGATGGCGGGGAGGTCCTCTCCCGTCAGGATCACTGTTGACAGCAACCTTCACGAAAAGGAGACAGCAATGCCCGCCATCACAACCAGAGCCATCACAACCAGAGACGGAACCGAGATCTTCTACAAGGACTGGGGCCTGGGCCGGCCAGCGGTGTTCAGTCACGGATGGCCACTCAATGCTGACGCCTGGGACGACCAGCTGTTCTTCATGGCCTCCAACGGCTTCCGTGCGATTGCCCACGACCGGCGCGGTCACGGTCGCTCCGGCCAGCCCTGGGAAGGCAACGACATGGACCACTACGCGGACGACCTCGCCGAACTGATCGAATCGCTCGACCTGCACGACGCAGTCCTTGTCGGCCACTCCACCGGTGGCGGGGAGGTGGTGCGCTACATCGGACGGCACGGTACCTCTCGCGTCAGCCAAGCCGTCCTCGTCGGGGCCGTCCCGCCGCTAATGCTCAAGACGGCGGACAATCCTGGCGGTACGCCGATGGAGGTCTTCGACGGGCAACGCCAGGCGTTGCTCGCCGATCGATCACAGTTCTACAAGGACCTGAGCGAGCCCTTCTACGGCGCCAACCGCCCCGGTAGCACCGTCTCCCAGGGTGTCCGCGATGCGTTCTGGCTCATGAGCATGCAGGTCGATCTCAAGGCCGCTCACGACTGCATCAAGCAGTTCTCCGAGACGGACTTCAACGACGACCTCAAGAGGGTCGATATCCCGACGCTCGTCATCCAGGGCGACGACGACCAGATCGTCCCCCTCGATGACTCCGGACGGCTCACGGCCCAGATCGTCCCGAGCGCAGAACTGAAGATCTATTCCGGCGCACCGCACGGTCTCTTCCAGACGCACAAGCAGCAGCTCAACGACGACCTTGTAGCATTCGCCAAGCGCTGATTCCATATCGTCAACCGGAACTCTCGGAGCTCAAACCGCCGGCCTTCGGGCCGGCGGTTTGAGCTAGCGCGTGCCCGACATTGAAGCTGTCTTGTAGGGGGGTTACCGTTTCGCATGGCCGAGCCAGCGCGGTTGTCGGTAGTGGGCGAGGGGACGGTCGGTGGCGTTCCCGACGGTTGCATCGTCCACGCTGCCCTGAACGTGATGGCAGACACCGTCGCCGATGCGGTATCCCGTGTCGGCATTCTCTCGTCGCAGGTTTCTGAATCGTTGAAGACGGCGGGTCTAGCCCCCCGCGACCTCCGAACCACCGGCCTCAGCGTGCAGGACTTCTTCGATCAGGGCAAGAAAACGGTGACGGCCAGGGTGGCCAGCTACCAGCTCGAGATCACCATCCGACAGCTCACCGAGTTGGACGACCATATTGCGGGCCTTGTATCTGTGGCAGGTGATTCCCTTCAGATTCGGGCCCTCCAGCTCACTATCGCCGATGCCGTGCCTCTGAAACGAGAGGCCCGAGTTGCTGCGATGAAGGATGCTCGCAGAAGGGCGACTGAGCTTGCAGAGGCAGCGAGCGGTCGCTTGGGGCGGACCCTGTCCATCGAAGAGGGATCCTCAGCGGCTGACCCTCTATATCGCGGCTTTGCAACGAGAGCGTCTGGGTCCGTCGCCACGCACCTTCAGGTCGAGCCTGGCAACCTGACTGTGAGCTGCAGGGTCGCAGTCACATACGAATTCTCTGACTGATCGTGGGTTGGAACCGTGCGATCCTCAACCGACGCAAGCCATCCCTGCCGGGTGTGGGCGGCTCACATTGACCAATGGGGTACGGGCGGACCTGGGGGGTTCGACGAGAATGCATGCCACTATCGGGAACCCACTTACAGGATGGGCCCCGTGCCTCGTTCGTGCATCACTCAGTCCGCAATAGGAGCGCCGTAGATGTACGGGCGGCGATGCGTCCGGGAACGGCGGCTGCGAGGTTGGCGAAGACCAACGCCCCCAGCGCGATGAGGACCATGGACACGACCGGGACGGTGGGATCGGGGACCGCCGAGATCCCTCGGGCGAAGAGCGTCCATAGCCACCGTCCCAGGGCGATGCCGAGCGGCAGACCGACGATGACGCCGATGGCGGCGGACACCGAAGACTGCCAGGCGACGGTCCCCGCCAGCTGGGCCTGTGTGAACCCCAGGGCCTTGAGGAGAGCCAGTTCCCGCCGCCGGCGGCGGACCGACGCCACGAGGGTCAGGCCCAGCGCGCCCAAGGCCCCTGCGCCCAGGACGCCAGCCAGCACGAAGGCGGTGGATCCCACGGATCGGTAATCAGTGATCTCGGCCGGTCGCAGCACCGACACCACACCACTGGCCGGGGCGTCCTGTGTGGCGGGTCGGCTCAGGACCTCGTCGATGTGTTCGAGGGAGGCAAGTGCCTTCGCAGGCGGCACGCCGGACCGGGTGGTGACGAACACGGCGTTTGGTCCCGGTAGCGCGCTTCCCTGCTGGTTGAGGTCGGCGGCCGGGAACAGCGACGGGGAGACGACGGCTCCCGTCCCCATCTGGAGGTGAGGGTCGCCCGAGGCCCCGATGGTGGGCAGGGTCGCCGTTCCGACGATGAGGAGTCGGGTGGGGCGCCGTCCCCCGGTGTTGGCCATGACGGTGTCGCCCACCTGCTTGTGGAGCTGGGTCAGGGTGGCCGCGCCCAGCACGACCTGGTTGTCGGATCGCAAACCGTGGCCCGTCAGTGGACTGGGCTCGATCCTGGACCGGGGAGCGAGGGCCAGGGCGGGAACGTTGACTCCGTCGAGCTGCACTCTCTCGAAGTACACGCCGGCCCAGTGTTCCACATCGCGCTCATGGTCGAAGAGCGCAGCCGTCTGCGCGGCGGGCAGGTCCTCGGCGCCCGAGAACCCCGCCAGCAGCGCGTAGTTCCAGTTCCACCCGTACAGCGCGGGTCGAGAGACGAGGGCATTGAGGCTGGCGCCGAAGGTGACCGAGGTGACGATGACCACCACGGCAAGCACGGCGCCGAGCACCGCCGAGCGCACCGGTGCCGCGTCGCGTGCCGAACCGCCGCCGAGGGCCCAGTGGATACCTCTCATCGCGGCAGGCGGGAGCCCCACGCCGCTCGCGACCCGGGCCAGGCTCGCATTGCGCGCCGCGCCTGCCTCGAGGAGGGCCGCGGCGCGATGCGGAGCGGCTCGGTACGCCATCAGGACAGCTACGGCGCCCAGCACAACGACGAGGACGGCGAGGCCGGCGCCGAGGACTGTCCAGTCGAAGGCGATGCCCGGGTCGAGATAGACGGGACGCACCGCGCCGACCGGCGCCAGCGGGGACAGTGCCACCGCCACGGCGACGGCCAGCAGCGCCCCTCCCACCAGCGCGCCCAGGGTCCCCAGGAGCCCGTCTGCTGTCGTCATGACGGGGCCGGCACCGAGCGCCCGCAGCACGGCGGCGTCGGAGGCGTTGCGTCGGACGAGGCGTGCGATCACCTGGCCACCGATTACCAGCGCGGCGAGTGCGGCGATCAACCCGAACACGCCGAAGGCGATCGACTCGGGCCGGATGACCCGTTCCGCCTTGGCGATGATAGGGGCGTTGGTCTGGGCTCCCCCGTTGGAGGCGAGGACCGCGCTGGGAACGATCTTCTCGACAGCCGAGGTGACGGCCGCCTGGTGCAGGGTGGCGCCGTCGAGTTGCAGGCTGTCGTAGGAGTAGTACGCGCAGCACGCCGCCAGCCGGCGGGTGAGCGCCGGCGTAACGACGGCGAGTTGGTCGCCCAATGCGGAGTCGTCGTCTTGGATGACCTGCTGGGTCGCCTCGATGATCCCCACCAGCTTCAGGTCGATGGCCAGATAGGGCTTGTCGGTGGGGTACCCGGCGAACGTGGGCGAGGCCGCCTGCGTGTCAGTGAAGAAGCCCAGTCGCAGCATTGAGCCGATGTGTAATCCGTATTCCGCCGCCCCTCCGGCCGACATGACGAACTCGTCGTCACGACGGGGGTTTGCCATGCGGCCCTTGAGCAATGTGACCCGGTCGACGCTGTCGTACTCCCCATTGAGACCGCCCTCAAAGGATGGGGGCGCCTCACCGGGTGGTCCGGCCATGCGGAGGGGCTGGAGGGGCTGGAGGGTGCCGTCGAACCCGACGACGACAGAGGCGCGCTTGACGTACGGGAGGTGTGCGATGGCGCGGTCGACACCGGCCGAGTACCCGATGTTCGTGCTGGGGGCGAACTCGGTGAAGTACTGCACCTGCGACGGGTTGGTACTGGCCAGGTAGACGGGGTACGAGGACTGCGTGCGCCGGGCACCGGCGATGGCGCCCATGGCCACGCCTCCCACCACGCCGACGAGAAGGATGAGCGCCAGGTACCCACCCCGGCGGCGGTCAAAGGTGGCTCGAAACCGGTAGGTCGCCAGGCGCAGAGCCTCTCTGGTCATGGCCGGGGACCACCGAACAGCTGCACTTCACGCTCCCGCCAACGTCCCGCTTCCGAGGCTGGTCTGGTCGCCTCGAACGAAAGTGTGCCCCAGCCGAGAGCCAAGACCAAGGTAGTTAGCCCCTCGTTCCGCCTTGGTGCCAGCACCACTCTTGGAAGGAGCAACGTCTGCAAAGGCCGGGTCCTGCTCGGGCCGGGCCGAGGTCCCACCGGACCGAAGCGCTCGGGATCGCTCATGATGGTCAATCTCGCCCGGGCAGGACGTTGGTGTGCCCCGCGACCGGGTAAGGCGGGCCTAACACGCTGTGTCTGACCCGGCAGACCGGACCGTGATGCCGAGCATCTGTGCGTGGGAGCGTCCCTCGATGAGCTGATCGCATAGGCCTGGGAAGTGCTCGGCGAACGCGCCTGACCCGAAATGAACGGTGTCCAGCCCATCCTCTGGACACCTTCGCACCACGAAGGCCGGCTCGTCTCGACCTGATTCGTTCCCTTACTTGACTCGATCCAGCGCGTCGCTCCCGGTACAGCAATGTGTTCGACCCAATGACTGACTCCGGGCCGCTCGTCTCGCAAGATCGCCGATCCGGGCGACTCGACGGGACCGCTGTTTGAGTGCCCTGGCCCCTCTCTCAGTGTTGGATCGAACGCTGTAGTCGTCCGAGGGTCAAGACAGGTGTCGAACGGCCCTGTTCGACCATGAACGCCGGCGCGACGGTGAAGTGGGTGCGTTGTTTCAAACGTCACATCTTGAGCGGCGGGGGCATCGCAATGGGGCGTCCACCCAGCGTCGAACTAGAGGAGGAACTATGCATATGCGTCGCAAGATCCTAATGGGGGTGCTTGCACTCGCGCTTCCGATGACGAGTGTGGCATTCCTCCAAGCTCCGGCTCTGGCCAAGACCCCGAAGCCACCCCCGTTCGTCGGGGCGGCGACGGGTGTGGTGAGTTGCACCGGCGTTAGCGTCAAGATCTCGTTCTTCCCGCCGGTGACGGCCAGCACCGGTGGCAGCACGGGCACCTTCAAGGGCAACGTGACGGGCTGCACGGTGACCGGTTCTACGGACACGATCACCAAAGGCAAGATCACGGGGACCTTCACGGGTGCCGGTAATGGAGTCACGGGGCTCATCCAGGGGATTACCACCCCGGTGAACCTCAACATCGTCTGGAAGGGAAAGCACGGCTTGGCAAAGGCTACGTTCACCCCCAGCGTTGTCATCCTTGCGGGGGCCGCCGCTGTCTTCGATCCCAGCGGCAACGTGGGATTTGAGCTCCCCAACCCCGCAGCGGCGGGGGCGAACACGGTCACGGGCTCGTTTGCGGGCGCTGTTGTCGACCACAGTTTCGCCTACAGCGCGGAATCCGTGGGGGCGGTCGGCGCTCAGGCCGGTAGCAAGCATGGGCTCAAGAAGCTCGTGGCGACCCACGGGGTGATCACGCTCCCGTAGGCGACGTCCCAGGGGCATTGGCAACGGGTCCTGGGGTGAGGCGCAAGCCTCGCCCCAGGACCTTTCATGGGTTCAGGTCCCCACCAGACTGATCGCGATCACCATCTCAGAGGCGTCGGGATCCGGAGCCACCGGGTCGGGCGTTTTTGCCCCAGACGATCTGCGACACGCCTGAGTTACACGGCAAGGAGCCGGTCGTCTGGATACACCGCGCGTGCCAACGTAGCCATATCGTTGAGCGTGAAGACACTGTGGACTCGCTCCCTCTGACCCGGCGCTGAGCGATGGCTCGCCGCCTAGGAGTTCTCGGAATCGTCGTTGCAACCCTGATTGGGCTGGGCACGTCGTGCTCGTCGCCCCAAAGCTCACGTACCACGACGTCATCCACCTCATCGCAGAGTGGATCATCGCCGACGTTTCCGAGAACGACAGGTCCTCGGAGCCCTTCCCCTCCTCTCGCGGCCGGGACGCCGGTGCCGGGGTACCGAGTGGGGCCGCTCTCCTTCATCTCATTGACCCATGGCTATGGACTAATTCGGTTCGACACGACCGGGCTGTCGCCAGCTCAGCAGCTCGTGGTGACCGAGGACGGCGGAGCCACTTGGCAGGTTGCCACGCAGACGCCGCTTCCGGCCTGGGCCTCCACCTTGGAGTTCATCGACGCCGACGACGGTTACGCCTGGGGCTCCCAAGGCCTCGACGTCACCCACGACGGTGGTCAGCTTTGGGCCCTATCTCTGAACCTCGCCTTGGGCTCCGAGGCCGTGTCGCCGATAGGCATGAGCATCTGGGCGATCTCGTCATCGAATGTGCTTCAGACCAGCGCCGATGGTGGGAGCACCTGGCAGAAGACAGTTCAACCACCAATGCCCGACCCGTCGGTCCTGAGTCGGGTCAGCATCAACGTGGCGTACGTCCTGGGTTGTGGACAGAACGCCCCGAGCGGCTCGGAGCCCGGTGATCTGGCCCGCACCGAAGACGGCGGGAGAACCTGGGAGAGACTCTCCCTCCCCCAAGGCTGCACGGGGGTAGCCGACTGGTCCGACCTGGTGGCTCTCTCTATCAGCGACCTGTGGCTGGTCCAGTTCGGACAACCGGCGACCGACATGTCCGCCAAGTGGGTCTACCGGTCACACGACGGCGGGGCGCACTGGACCCTCATGGCGTCACAGAACGACGGAAGTCCCAACCAGGGAACTGGGACCATCTCCCCGATTGGCGACTTCGGTCCACTAAGCGTCCTCGCCTCGGAGCCCGACCGCGCCTGGCTTGCAGAAGACCGGGGCGGACTGCTCGTCACGACCGACGGTGGCTCGCACTGGAAGTTCGCCTACAGCGATCCGAACATCGACGCGCTCGGTCCGCCCTACGTCTCATTTCTCGACGCCGTCCACGGCTGGGCCGCGACCGGAGACGGCCTGTGGCGCACCACCGACGGCAACTCATGGACAGAGATGGCGTCACCACCGGAACGCACGACAGGCTGCCGTGCCGACCAGCTACGGCTCAGCCTGGACAAGACGCTCCGCGGTCTCGCAAGCCAGACAGGCGCTTTCTTCCAGCTAGAGAATATCTCCGGCACGGCATGCTCACTCTTCGGATACCCAGGATTTCAGGCACTCGACATGTCGGGATCTATCGAGGCAGTAGATGTCTCATACGGCGGCTCTTACCAAATCAACGACCCGGGCCCCCACAATGTGCCCCTCTCACCAGGGCAATCTGCCTACTTCGGCGTGGGCTGGGGAGATTTCGACGCCGTCAGAGACACCAGCGACGGGTGCATCAATACGGCTCGCGTTGTCTCCGATCCGCCTAATACGAACTCAGCCCTTTCCACAAGTGCGACGTTGACCAGCATCTGTCCAGAGGGAGGCGGTACTCCCAGAGTGACCATTACTGCCGTGGCACCAAAGAGCGCATTTGACATTGCTTCCCCCTGATGGTCGCTGCCGACAGATCGGTCCCCCGATAGTTGCGCGTCCCGGGCGGCCGATCCCAGCAATCTCAAGACGCCGGAGCGACCTGAAGGGCGGCTCGTCCTTGCTCTGAAACGATCAGCGCTGATGGAGATCGGGGTGGGGTTGCCCTCTTATGGGTCCGAGGACCCATTTCTCACCCTACGCAAGTGGGCCAAGATGGCCACCGAGGGGGTTGCGGTGCAAGACCAGCTTGTAGTCGACTCCGTGCCTGGCGCGAGCCAGGCGCGCGCGACCCGATCCACCTTCATCGCCCCGATTCTCAACGTCTATCTGGTTAGTCGGCTGATCGTGTTCGGAGTCCTGCTCGACATATACGGCCTGCATCGAACCATTATCCGGCTCACCGGTATATGGGACGGGACCTACTACCTCAGGATCGCTGCCCACGGATATCCGACGGTGGTGAGGGACCACGGCTCAACCGTGATTGCATACTTTCCGCTCTACCCACTTCTCGTTCGGAGCACTGGACCACTGGTTGACAACAACTGGGTCATGAGTGGAGCCATTGTCTCATTGGTGACGGGGGCGATCGCATGCTTGGCTGTCGGGGCATTGGCACGCGACAGGGCTGGCACGCAGACGGGCGTGCGAGCGGGCTGGCTCGTCGCGCTCGCCCCGGGAGCAGCGTTTCTCAGTCCCGCCTATGCAGAAGGCTTGGCGATCTCGCTCTGCGCCATGGCGCTGATCCTGATCGACCGGCGTCGGTGGCTTGCCGCTGGCGTGATCGGCGCGCTGGCTACGGCCACGGCTCCTCTTGCGCTTCCCATCGTCGTTGCAGCCGGATGGGGAGCATGGCGAGCCAGGGAGCGCTATGCATGGATCGCCCCGATCCTCGCCTCATCGGGGTTCATCTCGTATTGCCTCTACCTCTGGGTTCATGTCGGGACGCCCTTCGCCTGGTTCAACGCCGAACGGAACGGGTGGGGACACCATTTCGATCTTCTCGCACCATTTCAGTGGTTCACGACGTGGTCAGGAGTCACGCTCGTCGAGACGCTGTGCGTGGCGGTGGCCCTCGGTGGTCTGTGGTTGATGCATCGAGCCCGCGTCCCCGGCACCTGGTGGGCCTTTACCCTCCCATTCTTAGCCTCGGTCATGTTCGACTCGGCATTGTGGCTCACACCGCGCCTCCTCCTGAGCGCATTTCCGCTCGTTGCTGGGGCCGCAATCGTCCTCACGGGCAAGCGCTTTCGGATGCTTCTTGCATCTAGTGCGATGGCGATGGTGCTGGTGCTCGTTGCGTACACCACATTCTCAGGATTCGTCTATCGGCCCTGATGCAAGTGTCCGGCACCGCATGGCCGATCTCAGCGGCGTCGGGGATCCGGAACGCGCTCACAAGGGTGGGCGCTTTGACCGGACCCGCTCACACCGATCGGGATCACCCACCGGACGTGCTCGCGATGCCCGATTCGTTTCCGAAGACAATCAGGAATCGGTGTTCGCCCTGTCCGACGGTGACGTTCAAAATACCTTCTTGAGTTCCATCCGGTTTGAGTCGCCTGCGGCGACGTGTCCGTTCAAGATCACAGCGGCAGCTGCAAGACTGCGTTCCACCTTGCTCAGTTCATTCACCGGTAGGTTCGTCGACACCTCGATTGCCCATTGGTTCAACTGCCATCCGGTAGCCCAGGCATTCTGGGCGCCCTCCAAGTAAGCGGTAGCTTCTGAGACGGTACTGAACCCGGCAACGTTGACGAATCCCTCGCTGTTGGTCCCCTCGACGCCACAGGCAATCTGGCTCTTTGCACAGAGCCAGAACTTCACCGTACGGTAAGCACCGGCAGCCGCATCCTGGCCGGAGGGACCCTCATTCTCCTTGACTTCACATGCTCCAGCAACGCCGTTTGGGGTGCAGTAGCCCGTCTGAATGTACTGGACGACGTAGGCCACGGTCTGGAACGACACACCGCCGACGACTTGAGGCACAACAAGCGACGTGGTCACTGGAGTTGGCCCAGTGACCGCCGGCGCGATGGACTCCGACGTAGTGCTCTTGTTTGCGACATGTTTCGCAGTGGTTGACTTCGTTGCTCCGCATGCGGCCAGCAACGCCACAAGAGCAAGAGCAAGACCAAGACCAAGACCAAGAACACAGCACGAGCGCCGCACCACGGCACGACGATACCGTCCCTCAAACAGTGGGACACTCCCTGCAGACGCGATTCAGTGTCCCCACTGTCCCGTGACACAGGGATCACGCTTCTGTGACGCACGAGATCCCCAGAATGCGCGACTTCGACCTACCCTCGACGTGAGCCGGACGCGGGTCGGGAACGCTTGTTCGGAGTGGGCACGGAATCCCAGATCTTGGTGGAACCTCCGTCGACCGGGCACTCCCTTCAGCGCCCTTCTCGTGTCCACCATCGGGCCGCATCGAGGCCCAGCCGATTAGTTCTCAAGGGCGGCAGCGAGACGCTCGAGAGTGCCGCTCATGGTCCGACGGTTTCGTTCCGTGCGGTCATCCACACCAGAGACCTTCTTGCTGAACTCCATGGCGGACTCGGGCCGCAAATCCTCGTTCCACTCCGTCACTCGGCATCCTGATTCGGTCGGCTCAATGCGGTACCCCCAGGTCGAGTAATGGATATCCATCATTGAGCAATCAAAGGCGAACGCCCGCCCGGGTTCGGCCTCGATGACCGTTCCCTGGGTGGTCCACTCGTGCTCGCCATGGCGGTTGTGACCGTCGAAGGTAGCTCCGACGACCGGGCCGTCATAGCCGTCGTGCCATTCGCAGGCATGGCATTCCTCGGACCATTCGCCCATGCGTGTCACGTCCGAAATGGCGGCGTACGCCACCGCGGGCGGAACGGCGATGTCACGGGAGATCTCGAGCCTCTTGGTCATGGTCGAGTTCACCACAGGCACCCGCTGAGCGGCTAGCTCGGGAGACCAGGATTGCTCCAGGCCGGTCATATGTGCGCCGACCCAACCCAACCCGGGCCGGTGCTTGGCCGGCACGGTCGAGGCCGTCGGCTCGAACGTGACCGAATTCGAGCCGGGCGACGAGGTCTACGGAACCTGCGACGGCTCCTTCGCCGAGTGTGCCTGCGCTCGAGTGGGACTCCTCGCCCTCAAGGCCGCCAACCTCTCCTTCGAGCAGGCGGCTGCGGTCCCCGTCTCCGCGGTTACCGCATCGCAGGGCGTACGTGACCGCGCCAAGGTGCGGGCTGGTGAGAACGTGCTGATCATCGGCGCCTCGGGAGGTGTGGGGACCTTCGCCATCCAGATCGCCAAGGCCCTCGGTGCCGAGGTCACCGGCGTGTGCAGCCCGGCCAAGATGGACCTGGTCCGGGCCCTCGGCGCCGATCAGGTCGTCGACTACACAGGCGACGACTTCGCGGACGGCGAGCACCACTACGACGCGATCCTCGACATTGCGGGCAACAGCAGGTTGTCACACCTCCGCCGAGCCCTCACTCCGAAAGGCAGACTCGTCATCGTCGGAGGCGAGACCGACGGACAGCGGCTCGGTGGCTTGACCGCCAGCTCGGGGCAATCATGCTTTCTCCGCTGGTGAGCCAGAAGCTGGGCATCCTGGGCGCAAAGGAGAACTCGGCTGACTCGGCGGTGCTCCGGGAACTCCTCCACGCAGGGAAGGGCACACCGGCCATTGACCGGTCGTTCCCGCTCCGCGAAGCTGCAGCGGCCTTCGGTACTTCCAACAGGGTCACGCTCGAGGCAAAGTCGTCATCACGGTGTGAGACCAAGCTGGGGGGAAGAGGAACGGAACGCTTTCCACAACGGTCAGTGAGATCTTGGTCGCCGAACCCCCCAACCTCAGATCCAGAGGTTGGAGGGTTCGACAAGGGAACGGAGTACTACGGACGCCCTTCGAACACCAGATTGAACGGCGTCTCGGTGGCCCGGCGGAACGAGGTGAAGCCCGCCGACTTGGCGACCTCCCTCAGTTTCGCCTCGCCTGCCTGGGCTCCCAGACCAGCCCCCACCTCCTGTGACAACGATGCCGGGGTGCAGATGAGGGTGGACGCTGCGTAGAAGACACGGCCGATCGGATTCAAATTGTCGGCGATGTCGTCGTTGGCAAACGGTTCGACGAGCAACCAATGTCCATCGTCTTTGAGCGACTGGCGGGTGTA
>Ga0209415_10009041_pt1 | contig 17148 bp, 16 predicted proteins | sample PeaSoiSIISIP2007_FD_187696 | JGI IMG/M metagenome (GOLD analysis project Ga0209415, IMG submission 187696) | Peat soil microbial communities from Weissenstadt, Germany - SII-SIP-2007 (SPAdes) (version 2) | ecosystem: Environmental > Terrestrial > Soil > Wetlands > Peat | place: Germany... | reverse complement strand
CAGCGCGTCGTCCGCCGTAGCGAAGACCTGATGCGAGAAATGGTTGAGCGGAAACCAGCCTCTTCCGTCCTCGTGGTCCCGGCGGTATTCCTCGAATCCGAACGTGCCGTCGGCGCGCGCGAAGACATCGACGCAATGGTCCCCCGTGTCGTTTTCTAGAGATGTCACGACCCTGATCGGTGTGGACGTTTCCACCTGGCCTCTGGCTTACGAAAGAAAATTCCCCCGGTTCGCAGCGGGTGGCGGACACTTGCAGCCTACCCCTCTCTGATCCAGGCCTTTATCGCGTCGATGGTTTCCCGCTCTTTTCCCGCATAGCCGTGGTGTCCGAAGGGCTCGCACGGGTCGCCCAGGCCAATGCCGCCCGTGATGGTGATCAGTTTGATGCCGTATTTTTCCGCGGTGTACTTGGCCGCGCCATAGCTCGTGACGTGGCAGCCATCGTTGAGGTGGTGGACCAGCAATTGCCTGACCACCGTTTTATCGAACGGGAAAGCGGCCAGCCGCGACATCGAGGAAGTATGAATCGCGCCGCTGATCTGATTTCCCAGGCTGAGCGAAAGGTTGGCCGAATCGATCGTCCCCAGGCTCGTCGACATCAGATAGATCCGGGTTGCGGGGAACCGCTGCTTGAGATCGGCGACGATCCGGCTCATTCTTTCCGTGATGGATGTTGCATCCGTCAGCGCCATCGCGAATTCGTCGTCGACCATCATGTCTCTCGTCCGCACGACAAAATTACCGCCGGACGCGAACCTGATTTCGCCGTTCTCCTCGCGCGCGTTGAATACTCCGCCGCCGCCGGGAAACCCGATGACCGTGTACTTCGGCGCAGCGGACTTCGTTATCAACAGGTAGGAAATGCGCGTCCCGTCTTCCGCGGCGAGCACGACCACTGACTGCTCCGCCCGGGCGGCGAATCCGCCCAGTGCAAAAAATAAACAAAATATGAGCGCGACTCTCACCAGTCGGTCAGAGCTGACTCTCACGAGGCAGCCTTCCGGGCCAGCAGGCAAGCGCGCAAACCACGACGAGGGCGGCCAATGAACTGCCGGACATCGCGGGCGCCGAAGGAGGCGGCGGTGCGGTCGTCATGCCGATACCCCTTTTAGATTTTCCTTCGCGTCCTCCGCGTCATCTGCGTTCATCGGCGGTTCCATTTGTCTTTCTAGAAATGCCTTGAAGCGGTGACGGGTTTCACCGAGGGATCGAGCTTCAATTCGAGCAGGGTGTTGGATCTTACTTTGCCACGCAGCTTGGAAAGGACAGCATCGAGTTCTGACTCGCTCGCAGCTTTCGCGTACTTCCAGTCGTAAAGCGTCGCGAGGCCACTGAAATCGATGACCGGCGGCTCGATGGCGAAAAGGTCGAGAGGTTTGCCGGTCAGCCGGCCCGCCGCTTCGTTGAGCGTCGAGTAGCGGCGGTTGGAGAGAATCACGAGCAGCAGCTTCGTGCCGTGATGCGCGGCGGTCCACAGCGCTTCGCTCGCATAGAGCGCGGAGCCGTCGCCGATGATCGCGACGACCTGGCGCTTGCGATTGCCGAGCGCGGTGCCGACCGAAGCGGCGAGCCCCCAGCCGATGCCGCCGCTGCCGTTGATCAGGTATTCGCCCGCCGGCAGCTTCATCCATTGCCGCACGTCGGAAGTCGAAAGACCCGACTCGTCGATCCAGATCGCATCGGGAAACGCCGCGAGCAGCACATGTACCGCGCGCGACGGATGAAATACTTTGGCTTGCTGCGCCGGAAGCGCGACTTGCGGGCGCTGCGGCTTGATCGCGGGGCGTTTAACGGCGACTGCGCGCGAAATCTCGATGAGCGCGGCACGAGTGTCGGCGACCGCCGCGAGCGTGAACTCGCCGTCGACGGCGCGCACGTTTTGATTGTTGCCGAGCCACAGCTTCGGCTGCGCGAGCTTTGCCTCGCTGTAGAGCGTCGTGCGCATGCCGGTGCCGCCGACGAAGAGTAGCAGGTCGTGCTGCGCGAGGCGCTCGGAGATCTGCCCGAAGCTCGGCGGCAGGTAGCCGGCGTAGCATGGCGACGAGCTGTTGATCGGCAGCGCGGCGGTATAGGGCGCGACATAGACCGGCGCGGCGAGCGAACGCGCAAGTTTCTCCAGCGCGCCGCCCGCGTTGTTCCAATGCACGTCTTCAGCGGCGATGAACGCGGGACGATTTGCTTTCGTCAGCATGCGCGCGTAGCGCTGCGCTTCAGCAGAGGTGAGCGAGGCAAGCGCGGGGGGTTGCACGCGCTCAGGCTTAGCGTCGAGTTCCTGCTCGAGCAGATCCGGCGGGCAGATCAGCGCGACCGGTGCGTAAGGCGGCGTCAGCGCGACGCGCAATGCCTGCCGCAGGTTGGACGCCGCATCAGAGCGCGTGTTGAGACCGAACACGGCCTTGCACACGGAGCCGGCCATTTTTTCGAGCGGGCCCCACAGGATAGGATTCGTGTGCAGGAAACGGCGGTCCTGGCCGCCGATCAGCACCAGCAGCGGAGTTTGTGCGATGCCCGCGGTGTAAAGCCCGCCCATCCCATTGCCCAAACCCGGCGCGACGTGCAGATTGACGACGCCGAGCGAGCGCGTCGCGCGCGCATAGCCGTCGGCCATCGGCACTGCAGACACTTCGGAGAGCGCGACGACGTACTCGAGCTTGCGGCGGCGCTCGCACAGGCGCACGAGTGGAATTTCGGTCGTGCCGGGATTGCCGAAGATGTGGCGGACGCCGTTCGCTTCCAGCGTGCGCAGCAGGATTTCGGCAATCTTCATTGATTTGCCACAGAGGGCACAGAGTTCACAGAGCCGGACCAGCAACGAAAAACGGGTTGCATGTCGATTTCATGGTTTGCTTTTCTCTGTGTGCTCTGTGATCTCTGTGGCTGAAGTGTGGTAGTTATTCCGCCTTGAGGCCGGCGGCCCTGACGACCTTGCCCCACTTGTCGATTTCCGCGCGGAAGAACTTGTCGAACTGCTCCGGCGGGCTGCCGACTGCGGTCAAGCCTAGCGTCGCGAACCGCTCGCGGACTTCACGCAAGTTCAGCGCCTTCACGATCTCAGCGTTGAGGCGCTGCACGATCTCGCGCGGCGTCGCGGCGGGCGCGAATATCCCGTACCACAGGATCACTTCGTAGCCCGGCACGCCGGCTTCATTCATCGTCGGCACGTCGGGCAGGGCGGGGCTGCGCTGCAGGCTCGTGACCGCGAGCGCGCGCAGCCTGCCGCTCTTCACGAACGGCATGATGGACGGGAGCCCCCCGAACCACATGTCGACCTGGCCGCTCGCGACGTCGGTCGCTGCCTGCGGGCCGCCTTTGTAGGGGACATGGACCATCTTGATGCCGGTCATGTACTTGAAGAGTTCGCCCGCGATGTGGTCGGACACGCCGACCCCGGACGAGGCGAAGCTCAGCATGCCCGGTTTCGCTGTCGCGAGCGCGATGAGCTCCTTGATGTTTTTCGCGGGCAGCGACGGGTGCACGCCGAGCAGGTGCGGCATCGCAGTCACCTGCGATACGGCCGTCAGATCGCGCAGCGCGTCGTAGTTGAGTTTTTGATACAGCGATTGGCTGATCGCGAACCCGTTGTTCACGATCAGGATCGTGTAGCCGTCGGGCGGCGACTTGGCCACGATTTCGGAACCGATGTTGCTGCCGGCGCCGGGACGGTTGTCGACCACCACCTGCTGGCCCATGCTTTCGCCCATCGGCTGCGCGATCGCGCGCGCGACGATGTCGATGCTCGCGCCCGCCGTGAAGCCGACGACGAGCCGGACCGGTTTCGCGGGATACTGCTGGGCCGAAACTGCGCACGGGCAGGACAGAGCCAGAATCGCGAGCACGGCATTGCCCGATCGCATGAATTCCTCCCGGTTACAGTTCACGGCATCACGGGACGTCGATCTCGACGAGCGGCCCGTACTGCTGGCCGCCGAACACGTCGGTATCGTTGATGTCGCCCGAGATCACCGGCCGCGGGATCGTGATCTTGATCGCGCTCGCCGCGTCGTAGTTGATGATCGAGACGGCCTCCGGCGCGAGCCGGTAGGTCTGCGCGAACCACTGCGGGTTGATGATTTTCGCATCGCGCACTTTTTCGTACGTCGCGCGGTCCTTGAAGATCACGTCGAACGTGAGCTCGAACGGCCCCGAGTTCTTGCTCCGGATTAGTTTCGTCACCTGCCACAGTTTCGGCATCGCGTCCTCAAACAGTCTCGTATTCGATGCGGAACATCTCGAGCGGCGAGCCGGGCTCGACGACGTGATTCATATTGAAGCGGTAACTCGGGCCGCGCGTGATCTCCGCCGGCGAATACGGAAACGCGATCGAAGTGATGAGCCCGGTCCATTCCGGCACCGGGTAATGCACCGCCATGTGCCCGACCGATTTCATCAGCGCCGTCGCGAGCTCCTGGGTCTGCGCCGTGACCTGGAAGAGCAACCCCACCTCGTGCCCGATCCGGGTTTCGCTTTCAAGCGCTCCCATGGTGGCGTTCTTGCCGAAGATCCGCACTTCGTACTGGTACTTGCCCGCGACGTCCGCGCCGAAGACGGCGAGAATCCGGTCCCTGATCGCCTTGTTCATGCCCTCGAGCCACGAATCGAGCTGGCGCAGGATGATCGGGTCGCGCACGCTGCCGACGATGATGCTCTGGTAGCCGGCGAGCTCGGCGCCTTCGAGCTTGATGGTGTAGCGGGCGGCTGGCTTGAAGGTGCTGCCCGACACTTTGACCGCGCGGTCGGAAACCGCCTCGTACCTGGCGGCGAACGTATTGAGCACGCCGGAGGGCTCGACGAGCTCGTACGGAGTGGAATTCTCGTAGAGATTGTGCGAGGCGATGCTTACCGGGTCGCAGCGGTAATCTGGGTTCGGCGGCTCGACCACGAAGCTGTCGTTGGTGACCGTCGCGAACATGCAGTCGGGGTACTTGCGCAGCACGACGCACGCCGCGCCGCACTCGAGAATTTTCGCCGCGTGCCACACGGTCGCCGGATTGAAGCCCCGCATCACCGGCATGGCGGCGAAAATCGACGTGTCGCTCGAACGTCCGGCGATGATGACGTCCGCGCCGTTCTGCAACGCTTCGATGTACGGCTCGGTCCCGCACATGCCGACGATGTGCGCACTGCGGTCGATGACCGCCGCGTCGAGTTTCGGCGCGTTCGCAAGCGGCTTGATTTTGCCCTCGCGCAGCTTCTGCTTGAGATAGCCTTTGTCCTGCTCGCTGTGGATGACCGCGAGCTTGAACTTGAGCCTGTCCTCGCGCGCGATCTCGCGCGCGATCCCGACGAGGCGCGCGAGTTGATCGTCGTTGCCCCCCGTGCACGCGGAGCCGACGATCGCGGGAATCTTCGCGGCGCGCGCGGCAACCAGCATCAACCGCAAGTCGCGCTTGTAGGCCGAGTCGGAGAAATGGGTGTCGCTCGAGCCGAGATAGTGCGGCCCGGGATCGGTCGAGCCGGAATCGACGCCGATGAAGTCCGGCTGCAACGCCATCGCGCGCTTCAGCGTCTCCTCGCGGAAGCCCGAGCCGAGCATGCCGGTCGCCGACAGGATGCGGATTTCACTCATAGGCAAAATGCGTTTCGACGGGACCGAAATTCAACGCATGATGAACGGATTCGGCACTTCTTTCGCGGTCGAGATCCACACGCTTTTGGTCTGCAGGTATTCGTAAATCATGTCCTGGCCGTTCTCGCGCCCGAGGCCGCTTCGCTTGTAGCCGCCGAACGGCGAGAGAAAGGAAACCGCGCGATAGGTGTTGACCCATACCGTGCCGGCCTGCAGCCGCTCCGCCAGCATGAACGCGCGGCGCATATTCTGCGTCCACACGCCGGCGGCGAGCCCGAACACGACGTCGTTGCCGATCGCGATCGCGTCCTCCTCGTCCTTGAACGGGATCACCGAGAGCACCGGCCCGAACACTTCCTCCTGCGCGATGCGCATCGAATTCTTCACGCCGGTGAAAATCGTCGGCTCGACGAACCAGCCGTCGCCGCACTCCGGCCGCGTCGCCTTGGCGCCGCCGAGCACGGTCTTCACGCCTTCGGATTTGGCGATATCGATGTAGCTGAGCACTTTCTTGTATTGCGGCAGGTTGGTCACCGGCCCGACCTGGGTGTCGAGGCTCATCGGGTCGCCCATTTTCGCGGTTTTGGCGAACGCGATCAGCTTATCGACGAACTTGTCGTGGATCGACTGCTGCACCAGGAGGCGCGAGCCGGCGATGCAGGTCTGGCCGGTCGCGGCGAAAATCCCCGAGATCGCGCCTTTGACCGCGTTATCGAGCTCGGCATCGTCGAACACGATGTTGGGCGACTTGCCGCCGAGTTCCATGCTGACGCGCTTCAACCCTTTCGCCGCCGTTTCATAAATCTTCTGGCCGGTCACGTCCGAGCCGGTGAACGCGATCTTCGCCACCATGGGATGCTCGACCAGCGGCGTGCCGGCTTCCGGCCCGAAGCCCGTCACGACGTTGACGACGCCCGCCGGGAATCCCGCCTGCTCGACGATCTTCATGAATTCGAGCAGCGACGCCGACGTGTACTCCGACGGCTTCAGCACCATCGTGTTGCCGGCGGCGAGCGCCGGCGCGAGCTTCCACGCGGTCAGGAGCAGCGGCGAGTTCCACGGAATGATCGCGCCGATCACGCCGAGAGGCTCGTGGCGCGTGTAATTGAAAGTGTCGGGCTTGTCGGTCGGGATGACTTCGCCTTCGATCTTGTCGGCGAGCCCGCCGTAGTAGTAATACCACTGCGCCATGTAGGCGGTCTGCGCGCTCATTTCGGCGAGCAGCTTGCCGTTGTCGCGCACTTCGATCTCGGCGAGTAGTTTCGACTTGTCGGCGATCAGGTCGCCGAGTTTCCTCAATAGTGCGCCGCGCCGGGTCGCATTGAATTTCGGCCACTCGCCGGACGTGAACGCCTTGCGCGCGGCGCGCACCGCGCGGTCGACGTCCTCGGCGTTGCCGCGCGGGATCAGCGCCCACGGCTTGCCGGTGTACGGATTGTGGCTTTCGAAATGCCGGCCCGAGGCGGAATCGACCCACTGGCCGTCGATGAACATCTTGTAGGTGACGAGCGTTCCGGTTGCGGTGTCCATGGTAATTCTCCCGGTGAAAGGTGAATGGTGAATGGTGAATGGTGAACGGTGAAGAGTTAACCCCATTCACTATTTCCTGTTCCCTTTTCGTTCTAAATGTTGGCGCAGACCCCGATTTTACGGTAAGTTACGCTCAAAAGTTGATGTTTGCAGCGCGCGGCCAGGTGCGCGTATCCCGCCATGAACGATTCCTCACACCCACACGACGAACACGCGCAGCTGCGCGAGGCGGTGCGCGCGCTGTGCGATCAGTATGACGGCGCCTACTGGCAGAAGATCGACGAAGCTCGCGGTTATCCCGAAGCTTTCGTCGATGCGCTCACCAAGGCGGGCTGGCTCGCCGCGCTAATCCCGGAAGAATACGGCGGCTCCGGCCTTACGCTCGCCGAGGCGTCGGTGATCATGGAGGAAATCAACCGCTCGGGCGGAAATGCGGGCGCATGCCACGGCCAGATGTACAACATGGGCACACTGCTGCGGCACGGCTCGGAAGCGCAGAAGCGCAAGTATCTGCCGAAAATCGCGACTGGCGAGCTGCGCCTGCAGTCGATGGCCGTGACCGAGCCGACCGCGGGAACCGACACCAGCAAGATCAAAACCGTGGCGGTAAAGAAAGGCGACCGCTATGTCGTCAACGGCCAGAAAGTCTGGACCTCGCGCCTGCAGCATTCGGAATTGATGATCCTGCTTGCGCGCACGACGCTGCTCGACAAGGTGAAAAAGAAATCCGAGGGCATGTCGATTTTCATCGTCGACCTGCGCCTGGCGGTGAAGCAGGGGCTGACCGTGCGGCCGATCCGCAACATGGTCAATCACGAGACCAACGAGGTTTTCATCGACAATCTCGAGATTCCCGCCGACAACCTGATCGGCGAGGAGGGCAGGGGATTCAAGTACATCCTCGACGGGCTCAATGCCGAGCGCATCCTGATCGCGGCGGAGTGCATCGGCGACGGCAACTGGTTCATCGAGAAAGCAACCAATTACGCCAGGCAGCGCGTCGTGTTCGACCGCCCGATCGGCAAGAACCAGGGCATCCAGTTTCCGCTCGCGCGCGCTTATGTCAACGTCGAGGCGGCGAACCTGATGCGTTTCAAGGCGGCGTCACTGTTCGACGCCCGCGAGCCATGCGGCGCGGAAGCGAACATGGCCAAGCTGCTCGCGGCCGATGCGTCGTGGGAAGCCGCCAACGTCTGCCTGCAGACCCATGGCGGATTCGGCTTTGCCGCCGAATACGACGTCGAGCGCAAGTTCCGCGAGACGCGGCTGTACCAGGTTGCACCGATCTCGACCAACCTGATCCTGTCGTACATCGGCGAGCACGTCCTGGGGCTGCCGAGGTCATTTTGACACCGCTCATCGCAGAGGACGCAAAGGACGCAGAGGTTCGCAGAGGAAGACCGACTCAGTAATGGAGAAAAACGCATTGAAAATGCAATCGACCATTCGCTTCGTTTATCAGGTGTCGATACAGTTTCATCCCGCGGGCCCTCAGCGACCTCCGCGTCCTCAGCGTTTGGCGTTGTTCTAGTCGATCTTGTGCAAATGTTGCCGCTTGAGGGGATAACCGTCGTGGCGCTCGAGCAGGCGGTGGCGGCGCCGTTCGCGACGCGCCAGCTTGCGGACCTCGGCGCGCGCGTGATCAAAATCGAGCGTCCCGGGGTCGGCGATTTCGCGCGCGACTACGACAAGAGCGTGAACGGCATGTCGTCGCATTTCATCTGGCTCAACCGCTCGAAGGAAAGCCTGACGCTCGACGTCAAGCATCCGCGGGCGAAAGAAATCCTGTCGCGGCTGATCGCGAAGGCCGATGTCTTTATCCAGAACCTCGCGCCCGGCGCAACGGGCCGGCTCGGGCTCGCCGCGAAATCACTGCTGGCGAAGCACCCGCGTCTCATCGTGTGCGACTTGTCCGGCTACGGCGACAGCGGCCCGTACGCGCACAAGAAAGCGTACGATCTGCTGGTGCAGAGCGAAGCCGGCGTGCTGTCGGTCACCGGCACGCCGGAAACGCAGGCCAAGGTCGGAATTTCGATCGTCGACATCAGCGCCGGCATGTATGCGTATTCCGGCATCCTCACCGCGCTTTACCAGCGCGTAAAGACCGGCCAGGGCACGCGCGTCGAGGTGACGATGTTCGAGTCGCTCGGGGAATGGATGGGTTACCCGCTTTACTACACGCATTTCAGCGGCAAGGCACCGCGCCGCAGCGGGCCCGACCATGCGACGATAGTGCCTTACGGCCGTATCAAGTGCGGTGGCGGTGCATACGTGATGATGGGGATACAGAACGAGCGCGAGTGGGCGTCATTTTGCGACAAGGTGCTCGGCGATCCCAGGCTCGCGAAGGATACGCGCTACGACAACAACACCAAACGCAACCAGCGCCGCGCCGAAGTGATCGAGCTGATCGAGCGGGTATTCGGCGCGCTGACTGCGGAGCAGGTGGTGGCGAAGCTCGATGCCGCGGGTATCGCCAATGCGCGCGTCAACACGCCGGAAGAAGTCTGGCAGCACCCGCAGTTCAAGGCGCGCGACCGCTGGCGCGAGATGGGCTCGCCGATCGGGCCGCTTCCGACGCTGCTGCCGCCGGTGACCATGCCCGGGTTCGAAGCGCGCCTCGACCCGGTGCCGGCGATCGGCGAACACAGCGACCGCATCCTCGCCGAGGTCGGCTACAACGCGAGTGAGATCGCCGAGTTGCGGGCCGCCGCCGCGGTGTGATCAAGATTCCCTTCCAAAACAAGTCAAGTTAACCGCCGATGAACGCGGATAACTGGCAGTGATTAAGTGATTTAGCGATTCAGAAATTGGGTTACTCAATCGCTGAATTACCCAATCTCCCAATCACTCATTATATCGGCGGTTGCATGGATTTTAGTATTCACGCACCGCGCAAATGGCTGGTCGCTTCCGCTTCCGCGCGCAGCTTGATTTCCCGCGCCATCGGCTCGCGCATCTCTTCGCGGATGTGGCCGACGAGACCGATCGCGCGCGCCATGACGCCGATGCCGCGCACGATTTTCCACGGCAGCCCGAGCTCGCTCGCAATCGCGGCGATGGCGCCGGTGGCATTGATCGGCAGCGGCTTCGCATAAGTTTTTTCGGCGTGCTGCGCGATGAGCCGCATCAGGCGCACGTAGGGCCCCGACAGCCTGTTCGCTTCGGCGATCTCGAAGAGCCGCGGCGCGCGCGGATCGACCGGCTTGTGGAAATGGTGGCCGAGGCCCGGAATGATCTGCTTGCGCGCGTGAAATTTTTCCACTGTCTGCCGTGCGATCGCTTCGAGGTCGGCTTTTGCTACGGGATCGGGCAGGCCTTCCTGCAGCATGCGCGCCGCTGTTTCCATGCTGCCGACGAACACGCTGCCGAGGCCGCAGAGCCCGGCCGCCACCGCGCTCTGCATTGCTTCCGGCGCGCCGGCGTAGGTCATGCGCGCGGCGATCGCGCTTGGTGTCAGCCCGTGCTCGACCAGCGTGACCGCGATTGCATTGAACACGACGGATTCCTGCGGCGTCGGCAAGCGGTCGGTTAGCTCGAGAAACGCCATGTCGCCGAGGCTGAGCTTGCCGAGGATGTCGCGACAGAGGTCGAATCTCTTGACGGTGATCCGGTCGGGCGCGCTCCACGCAATGTCGGTGCGCAGTTTCCTGGGTTTGGTGGTCATGATTGCTCTCCTGAAAGTCGGGACGTCGCGGATTGGTCTAGAATAGCGCGTAGGAGATTATCCATGGACATGCCAGCCAAGACCATCGTTGCCGACCTGCGCGACTTCCTGCGCTGAGAAAGCGGAAGCGGCCGGCGGCAGGCTCGATTAGAATACCGGCTTGACGATACCGATCCTTTCGGTCATCCCGGCGCAGGCCGGGATTTTATTTTTTCAGCCGTTCCACAATGAAAATAACCGCGATCCACGAAACCGTTGCGCCGATCAGCTCTGAGCTGCGCAACGCCTACATCGATTTCAGCAGGATGACGGCGAGCGTCGTCGCGGTCGTCACCGACGTCAGGCGCAACGGCAAACGCGTCGTCGGCTACGGCTTCAACTCCAACGGCCGCTACGCGCAGAGCGGGCTGCTGCGCGAGCGCTTCATTCCGCGCCTCATGAGCACCGACCCGCAGAGCCTGCTCAACGACGCCGGCGACAATTTCGACCCGCACCGTATCTGGGATTGCCTGACGGCGAACGAAAAACCCGGCGGCCACGGCGAGCGCTCGGTCGCGGTCGGCGTGCTCGACATGGCGGTGTGGGACGCGGTAGCCAAAATCGAGGGCAAACCGCTCTACCGCCTGCTCGCCGAGCGCTATCGCGGCGGCACCGTCGACGACAAGGTCTTTATCTATGCCGCGGGCGGCTATTACTATCCCGGCAAGAACCTCACCGCGCTCGCCGACGAGATGAAAAAATATCTCGACCTCGGCTACACGGTGGTGAAAATGAAAATCGGCGGGGCAGAACTCGCCGACGACTTGAAGCGCATCGAGGCGGTGATCAAGATCGTCGGTTCGGGCAAGAATGTCGCAGTCGATGCCAATGGCCGCTTCGATCTCAGGACCGCGCTCGAATATGCGCGTGCATTGCAGCCTTATGGTTTGTTCTGGTACGAGGAGGCCGGCGATCCGCTCGACTTTCAGCTGCAGGCCGAGCTTGCCAATCATTACGGGGGGCCGATGGCGACCGGCGAGAACCTGTTCTCGATGCAGGACGCGCGCAACCTGATCCGCTACGGCGGCATGCGCCCGGACCGCGACTGGCTGCAGTTCGACTGCGCGCTGTCCTACGGGCTGGTCGAATACCTGCGCACGCTCGAAATGCTGAAACAACATGCGTGGTCGCCGCGGCGCTGCATTCCGCACGGCGGTCACCAGATGTCGCTCAATATCGCAGCGGGCCTTGGTCTCGGCGGCAACGAATCGTATCCCGACGTGTTCCAGCCGTTCGGGGGCTTTGCCGACAACACGCCGGTCGAAGCAGGTTACGTGCGCATGCACGAAAATCCGGGCGTCGGATTTGAGTCGAAATCGAAGCTTTACGCGTTGATGAAGGATCTTGCCGCATGACCATCACACCGCACATCTTCCAGCCGATCACGTTGCGCTCGGTCACCGCGCGCAACCGCATAATGGTTTCGCCGATGTGCCAGTACTCGGCGACCGACGGCGTCGCCAACGACTGGCATTTCCAGAACCTCGCGTCGCGCGCGGTGGGCGGCGCGGGCCTCGTGTTCACCGAGGTGAACCACGTCGAGCCGCGCGGGCGCATCTCGCTGGGTTGTCTCGGGCTGTGGAACGACGAGCAGCGCGACGCGCTCGCGCGCATCGTACGCTTCGTGAAAGCGCAGGGCGCGGTCGCCGGCATCCAGATCGGCCACGCCGGCCGCAAGGGCTCGACCGCGCGGCCGTGGGAAGGCGGCAAGGGATTGACGAAGGAGCAGGGCGGCTGGGACCCGATCGCGCCGTCGCCGCTTCCGTTCAGCGATACCTACCCGATGCCGCTCGAGATGGACGCGCAGACGATCGCCGCGACGCAGACGATGTTCGCGCAGAACGTGCGCCGCGCGCGGGAGGCGGGGTTCGACATCGTCGAGATCCATTCCGCGCACGGCTATTTGAGCCACGAGTTCCTGTCGCCGCTTTCGAACCGGCGCACCGACCGCTACGGCGGCAGCTTCGAGAACCGCATCCGCTTCCTGCTCGAAGTGATCGACGCCGCGCGCTCGGAGTGGCCCCAGGACAAGCCGCTCTTTGTGCGCATCTCGTGCACCGACTGGGTAGAGGGCGGTTGGGACCTCGAGTCGAGCGTGAAGCTCGCGCAGCTCTTGAAGGCCGGCGGCAAGGTCGATCTGATCGATTGCTCGAGCGGCGGGCTCTCGCCGCTGCAGAAAATTCCGCTGCACCCGGGCTACCAAGTGCCGTTCGCCGCGGCGGTGCGCAGCCGCGCCGGCATCGCGACGGGCGCAGTGGGGCTCATTAACGCGCCGGACCTCGCCGAGCAGATCGTCGCCAACGACCAGGCCGACATCATCATCATGGCGCGCGCGTTCCTCAACGACCCGTACTGGCCGCTGCATGCTGCGAAAGCGCTGAAGCACAAGCTCGCGTGGCCGCCGCAGTACGAGCGCGGGAATATTTACTGAACGTCCGGCCTTAGCGGGGGGCGGCTGGCGCCGCAGTTCCAGCAGTCGGTGAACTGGCCTTCGAGCACCTCGCCGCATTGAGCGCACGTCCAGCGGTCGTGGCCGTATTTGCGCGCGGCGGTACCGCGCAGAAAATCGATCACCAGGCGGTCGGCGTGTGCGGCGAGCGCATCGTCGAGTATCCATACCGTCGGCAGGACCGGCAACTCGCCATACGCGCCATAGAGCTGGTCGCCCTTGATTACGGCGCGTATGCCGTCGGCTTCGAGCATGCCTTTGATCAGGTATGCCTCGGTCGGGTGCTTGGCGGTATGGATGAGCTTCATCGCGTGTCCTGCGCGAACCATTGTGCATCGAAACCGGGTCAAGTCAACCGCGCCGGGCGGTATAATCGGGTTTGCCCGTTATCGCCGGTGATGGTCGCAGCGGCGGGGTTTGCAGCGCTTTAATCTTCAGCCATGTTTGAAAGCAAACAACAGCCGCTGATACCGCGGCCGCGTTTCGTGCGGCGCGTCGCCTCGGCGGTCGCAATCTCGGGCGCGATCGCGGCGGTTGCACTTGCGATCGGCGTGCTCGGCTATCACTACATCGGTGATTTGCCGTGGATAGACGCCCTGCATAACGCTTCGATGATACTCGGCGGCATGGGCCCGGTGGCGGAGATGAAAAGCGATGCCGCAAAATTGTTCTCTTCGGCGTACGCGCTGTTCTGCGGGCTGGTCTTCATCACGGTGATCGCGGTCACGCTCGCGCCTATCATGCATCGCATACTGCACAAGTTTCACGCGGACGGTAGCGATTTGAGAAACTGATCGATTTCAGGAGAATGGTTTTGGCGACGCTCAATATTTTCAGTGCCGGTGCCGCGCAGTCGGTGGTGATGCGGATCGCGGAGAAATTCCAGCGTGAAAGCGGCAATCTGGTCAACGCCAGTTACGGCGCGGTCGGCGCGATGAAAACGCGCGTCGTTGCCGGCGAACCGGCGGACGTGATCATTCTTACCGCGGCGCTCATCGACGAGCTGATACAGCAGGGGTGGGTCGTGCCGGGATCGCGCGTCGATCTCGGCAAGGTCGGCACCGGCGTCGCGGTGCGCGCCGGCACGCCGCTGCCCGATGTCAGGAATGCGCGCGTGCTGCGCGGCAACATGCTGGCGGCGGCCCGCATCGTATGCCCGGATCCGGCGGTCGCGACCGCCGGCAAGGTGGTGATCAGCGTCATCGACCGTCTCGGCATTGCCGGAGAGGTCAAGCCGCTGCTCGAATATTTCCCGAACGGTCATGCGGCGATGGCGAACCTCGCGCAAAGCAGCGGCACGCTTGAAATGGGAATCACCCAAATTACCGAGATCGTGGCGAACAATGGCGTCATGCTGGCCGGGCCGTTGCCGGCGGAGCTGCAGAATATCGCGGTGTATTCGGCCGGGCTGGCCGCGCGTTCGTCGCATCCCGAGCGCGCGAAGGAATTCATCCGGCGCCTGACCGGTTTTAATGCGCAGGCCGTGCTGAGCGCGGCCGGCTTCGACGTCGGCCGCTAGCGGCGGCGGGAACAACGGGTTACCGGGAGGACACATGAACCGCATCGTGCATCTGGCATTGAAGGTCGAAGACCTCGAGAAGACCGCCGAGTTCTATCAGAAGGTATTCGGGTTCAAGGAGGTCGAAACCAGGCAAACGCGGGATCATCTGTCGCGCCATCTGACCGACGGCACGCTTGATTTCACGCTGATCAAATACGATGCAGGCACGCAGTCGGCGGAGTCGAAGGCATCGGGGGAGGGCCCTTGCATCCATCATTTTGCGGTCGAGGTCGACGATATGGAGCAGGCGGCGCAGCAGATCAAAGCGTATGGCTGCGAGATCATCAGCGACCCCGGCGTGATCCCGGTCAAATTCCGGGCACCCGGCGGCACCGTTGCCGAAATCGTGCCGGCCGGCCGTTACAGGAAGCCAAAGCCCAAATGACGGGCGGGAAGATTCCGGCATCGGGTTCGTGCATCGGCGCGGCCGGATCATGAACGCCCCCGCCAGCGTCAAGTCGGTTTCCGAGCAGATTGCCGACGGCATCGCTGCGCTCAGCGCCGACAAAATTCCGGCGCCGGTGCGCGCGCGCGCCGAAGAATTGCTGATCGATGTCACCGGGCTGTGCGTGGCCGCGCGCAACACCGATTACATCCGCGCGTTGATGGCGGGCGTCGACCGTGGCGGCACCTGCAGCGCGCTTGGTCACGGCGGCGGGTTCAGCGCTGAGGACGCGGCGATGATCAACGGCACTGCCGCGCACGGCGAGGATTTCGATGACACGTTCGAAGGCGGGCCGGTGCACAGCAGCGCCATCATCGTGCCGGCGGTGCTGGCCGCGTGCGAGCGCTTCGGCCGCAATGGACGCGCCGCCCTCATCGGCATGGTCACCGGCATCGAGACGCTGTGCCGGTTGAGCCTGGTGGTTCCGAAAGCGATCCACAAGGCGGGCTTTCATCCGACCAGCGTACTCGGCGCGATGGCCTCGACGCTTGCCGTGTCGGCCACGCTCGGCTTCAACCGCAAACAAACCGTCGATGCGCTCGGCATCGCCGGCAGCATGGCTGGCGGCATTATCGAATATCTCGCCGAAGGGGCGTGGACCAAGCGGCTGCACGCCGGCTGGGCGGCGCGCATCGGCCTGCACGCGGCGCGCATCGGGGAGCAGGGATTTTTCGGGCCGCGCACCGTGTTCGAGGGCACGCACGGACTGTTCAACGGCTTCGCGCGCCGCGCCGCGGGTGATTACGACGCCGTCACGCGCGAGTTCGGGCGCGAATGGCTGATGCGCAACCTCACTTTCAAGCCCTACGCGACCGGCACCATGAACCAGCCGTATATCGATTGCGCGCTGCGGCTCGCGCGCAAAGGATTTTCCGCCGCCGACGTTGCCGAAGTATTGTGTGAGACCGCGGAGGGTTATGTGCATCGTCTGTGGGAGCCGCTGGCGTCCAAGCACCGGCCGGCCAACGATTACGCCGCCAAATTCAGCACGCCGTTCAACATCGCGGTCGCATTCGTGACCGGCGGCGCCGGACTCGAAGCATTCAGCGAGAAGACCGTGCGCGACGCGCGCATCCTGGCGCTCGCCTCCAAGGTGCGCTACGTGGTCGACCCCGCCAATCCATATCCGAAAGCGTTCACCGGCCACATCAGGATGACGCTGAAAGACGGACGCGTGTTCGAGGAGCGACAGCCGCATATCCGCGGCGGCGTGCACGAGCCGCTGTCGCGTGAGGATCTCGAGCGCAAATTCCGCGGCAATGCCGCGTACGGCGGCTGGAGCGACGCGCGCGCGGATGGGTTTCTGCAGTTCGCCAGGACCTCATTCGGCGGCAAGCTCGATTTGTCGCCGTTCCGCGGTTGAAAACCAAAAACAATGTAACCGCCGATGAACGCCGATAAACGCGGATGAAAGCAAAAAACTAAGCTCTCACCACAGAGGAGCAGAGGACGCGGAGGAAGACAAACCGAATGGCGCTCTAAGTAGGGCGGCATGCGGTAGGGGTGAGGGACCGGGCAACGTCGAGTATGTGTGTAAAGCCCGGTAATCTTGTTATTCCTGTCTGTTCTGTTCGTGGTATCAGCTTTCCGCTTTTCCTCGGCGTCCTCTGCGTCCTCTGCGGTGAGAGGTAAGATAGCGGTATGCAAGCCACCATGATGAACTATCCGCTTACGCTCGCGCACATCCTCGATCGCGCGAGCAAACTGTTCGGCGCATCGGAAATCGTGTCGCGGCTGCCCGACAAGTCGCTGCACCGTCATTGTTTCAGCGATTTTCACCGCCGCACGCTCGCGCTCGGCGGCGCGCTGCAGGCGGCGGGACTCGGAAAAGGCGATCGCGTCGCGACGCTGATGTGGAACCACTATGCGCACCTCGAAGCTTATTTTGCGA
>Ga0209415_10009040_pt1 | contig 17148 bp, 15 predicted proteins | sample PeaSoiSIISIP2007_FD_187696 | JGI IMG/M metagenome (GOLD analysis project Ga0209415, IMG submission 187696) | Peat soil microbial communities from Weissenstadt, Germany - SII-SIP-2007 (SPAdes) (version 2) | ecosystem: Environmental > Terrestrial > Soil > Wetlands > Peat | place: Germany... | reverse complement strand
CACCACAGCCTGAACCTGCCAGAACATGCACATCAAACGCCGCCGAACGATGTGCAGACAACGCGGCCGCTAACACCCTGCACCCGGACTACTGTGCCGCGATCCGCGCGGCCGGCCAGCTCGGCTACGAGCACGTGATCACCACCACCAACGCCCAAGCCCCGGCACTGCGGAAGCTCCGCCAGCTCGAACCCGCCGACTTCGCCTACGTCCAGGTCAGCCTCGACGGCGGCAGCGACAGCTCGCACGACGCGATCCGCGGCGCCGGCACCTTCGACACGGCGCTGGCCACGGCGGCCGAGCTGACCCGGCGAGGCTTCGACACCCGCATCATCTGCACGGTCAACCAGGCCAACCAGGGCGACGCCCTGCAACTGCTGGACATCGCCGACGAGCTGGGCGTCAGCCTGGTCAAGTTCCACGTCTTCTCCACCATCGGCACCGGCCACGGACACCCAGACCTCGCCATGACCCCGCCCGAATGGGTGGAGTTCTGCGACCAGCTCCACCAGTCGGCACCCGGTCACGAGGCGCGCGTGTGGTACCAGCCGACGTACGCCCGCCCTGATCAGATGGACCGCTACCAGGCTCAGGGCTACCAGGGCTGCATTGGCCGGACCCTGGACCGCATCTCGATCTTCCCCGACGGGCGCTGCTACGTCTGCTCCTACCTGTTCGATACCGACCTGTACTTCGCCAGGATGAACGGCAGCCAGGTACAGCTCAACCACGGTGACAACGAATTCGACCTGTTCACCCGCCCGCTTGCCAGCAGCGCATGCGGCACGTGCAAGGCGGAGGCGTGCCAGGGCGGCTGCCCCGCCGAGCAGATCGTCATGGGCGGCAGCTCCTGCGACGCCTACCCGGACATCGTGCCCGTCTGCCGGCTCTGGAAATCCAGCGCCAAACCCGGAGAGTAAAGGAGACAGCGACATGAAACAGATCATCGGACCGCTGCGCGCGCTGGACTGGGAAGACACTGGTGCGGTGGAGGACGCCACCCGCAAGGCGCTCACCGCCCTCATCGAGGACCGGCAGCCGATCCGCGACATCCTGACCCAACTGCCTAGCAGGCCTGGCCTGCTCGGGCTGTGTGAGCACTACGACATCTTGGACAAGATCGTCCTGCATGACGACGAGTCCGGGGTCCGGGTCCGGCTGCACGTGTTCCTGCCCGGCTATTTCGACCGGCCGCACAACCACCGCTGGTCCTATGCCAGCATGATCCTGCGTGGCGGATACCGGCACTACCTGTTCGGCGACGCCGAGTTGGACGAGCGCGTCGATCCTGCCGCCCTCAAACCGCTCATGGTGCGGCACGAGCAGCCTGGCAGCGCCTACGCCCTGCATCACACCATGGTGCACGCGGTCGTCGCCGCCCCCTGCACGGTCTCCCTGGTCATCCGCGGCCCCGCCGTCAAGGACCGGTTCCTTGTCATGGACCGCCAGACCGGCCAGAGCTGGTGGCAGTACGGCGCCGGCAAAGAGCCCGCCGCCAGCGCGCAAGCCAAGCGGATGACCGCTGCACGGCTCACCGAACTGACCGGCTCGCTGCGAGAGTGGGAGCTGTTCTAGGCAGCCGGAACGTCACGCGGTCCCGCGAGCCGATGACAGCGCGAAGCTCCGCCAGCGCCGGCATCGGCTCGCGGTGACCACGCTCACAGCGCAAAGCACCGCTCGCGCAGCCAAGACCCACGCTCTCCCGCATCGGCCACCCGTGCAGCATGCCGTACAGCAGGCCAGCAGAGAACGCGGCCCCGGCGCAATGAGTGTGACGCACCACCACGCGGAAACCTGGAACGCTCACCTGCTCTCCCCGGCTGACCGCGACCGCCCCGTACGCCCCGGCCGTGACAACGACCCAGGCAGCACCGGCAGTATCCAGGATCGACGCCGCCACGGCCGGAGCCTGACCGGCATCAGCATCATCCACGTTGGTCTGCACGACCAGGCCCCGGCAGCCATTCACCGCGGCAGCAACAGCAGGTGACAGCGGCGAGCCGCCGAGGTTGAGCAGAATCGGCACGCCAGATTCCCGCGCCGCACCGATAGCGCGGACAGCCGGTCCCTCGATGAGCTGATAGCAGTCGATATAGGCGAAGGAGGCGCCAGCGACCGGGCTCAGGTCGAGCGCGGCGAGCGTCCCGGCGACACCAGGTAGGTACGGAAACCAGGTGCGCGTCCCGGCTGCATCGGCTACCGCCACGATCCGTGGAGTCGCCGCTCCGGCGGACCCTGTAACGGCCGTGGCAACGCTGTACCTGTGCAGCCACCCGCGAACCTCGTCCCCGTTCACGTCATCGCTCACGTCATTGGCAAGCAGCAGGCATTGCACCCCAAGGGCAGTCAGCGCCGCGGCAGTCATCGGGCCATCAGCCGCGATCGAGCGCTCGATACGCAGCACTTCCGCGCCATACCCGGCCACCGGGAAACGCGGTACGGTCCACAGCTCGGCAGCGGCCAGGTAACTGACACACACCACCGGGCCCGGCACCCCGCGAGCCCTACCAGCCGTACACAGAAAACGCCTGGCCAGCGGCGATGCGGGTGAGCGCCTCCCGGCAATACGCGATCATCTGCTCCGGCAGCCCATCAAGGGGGAACCAGCGCAGCTCGCGGCACTTATCCGGCTCGCGGTTCTCCGGCGTCCCGTCCCAGCTGCGGACGGCGAAGAAGAACGCGACCCGGCCGCCACCCGAAGAGTTGTGCATGACGTGAGCGAACTCCACCTGCTCCTCGCCGATGCTGACCCCCACTTCTTCCTTGGCCTCCCGGACAAGTGCCTGCACCACGGATTCGCCCGTCTCCAGATGACCCGACGGCAGATGATACGCACCATCCTCATATCCGGTGTTCTCCCGAAGGCCGAACAGCACCCGGCCCGCGCCGTCCAGCAGCAGAAGATGCACATCGCCGGTCACCTTGAACCGGCGAGTATCCGCGCCATGAACGCCAGGCGGCATATCAGCCACGAACAACCTCCTGCATCGTCCTCACCAGGACCGACCAGCCCGGAACCGGCTCGGGTTCAACTTAGTGCACGCCGAAGAAACCTCCCATGCGCGACATGCATAAAACCCAGCATGCGGCCACTGTGAATCTTCCAGCGCGCGGTCGTGGGCGATCTCCTTCGAGCGCTGGAGGTCGACCGAAACGATGTCGAATGGCGTCCAGTCGACGCCCTCGAACGGGATGTAGGCGTAAGTGATCTTGCCGCCGAAGCGCTCGCGGACCACGGTGACGGCTTTGGCGAGAAAATCGTTGATGCAGGCGGGCAGCCCGGCCAGCAGCTCCCGCATCCCCGGCTCGCGCCGGAGCAGGGCGCCGGTCCGCTCCTTGAGGCTGTTGCCCGGCAGGAACCCGCTGTGGAACAGGCTCAGCTCCGCGCCGGTGACGAACACGACGTCGGCATCCTGGCGGCGGAGCCGCTCGGCGCGCTCGGCGCCATCGGCGAGCAGCTCAAAGCATCTCCTCGAAGTCGAGCTGTACCAGGGCCTTCGAGCATCTGAGGGCATCCGCGCTTACATCAGTCGAGTCGGCGCAGTTCTTGAGGGAGGCGGCAGACCCGCAACTGGCATTCGCGCGCTAACTCGCCATCGGTCCGCGGGGCAAGCACCCACGCTCGTTCGGCCAAAATGTCTTTGCTGGTGGCAGGCGGGCGAGGGTACCTACGGCGGGGTGCCGTGCTCACCGAGACGGGGCGGCGGCCGGTAGTCAGGGTCGTATCCGGCGACGTGAACCGGGCTGCCGACCAGCCGGAAGCCTCCGGCCGTCACGATCACGTCCGGGGCGGCCGCCAGTGCCTCGGGCAGCGTCCGCACGACCGCAGCCGGGACACCCAGCCGGCGGAGCCGGGACTCCCAGGCCATGGCGGTATCGGCGGCCAGGGCCTGGGTCACCGCGGCCAGCACCTCCTCACGCCGGGCCGTGCGCTCGGCCATCGTCAGGAAACCGGCGATACCCGCCTCGGCCGCGAAGGACTTCCAGAAGCCGTCATGCGTGATGAACAGGGCCAGATATCCCGCGGCGGTCGGGAAGAGCTGGGCCGGGACGTAGTACGAATGCGCCCCGAAGGGCAGCCGCCGCGGCTCGGTTCCCTCGTTGAGGTAGGCCGATGCCCGGTAGTTGAGCTGGGACAGCATTACATCCCGGAGCGAGACCTCGACCTGGCCGCCGCGCCCGGAGACGATCTGGGCGAGCAGGCCGAGCGCGGCGGTCAGCCCGGCGGAGTTGTCGGCCGAGGAGTAGCCGGGCAGGGTCGGCGGTCCCGCCGGGTCACCGGTGAGCGCGGCCACGCCGGTGGCCGCCTGGATCACGTAGTCGAAGGCTGGCTCGTCGCCCGCCGCCAGGCCGAAGCCGGTGAGCGCGACGCAGACGATCCGCTCGTTCCACTGCCGCAGGGCGTCGTAGGTGAGCCCGAGCCGGACAATCGCCGACGGTTTCAGGTTGACCAGCAGCGCGTGCGCTCCGGCGACCAGCTCACCCAGGCGAGTCCGGCCCGGCCCGGAGGTCAGATCCAGGCATACGCTGCGCTTGCTCCGGTTGAGGCTGGCGAAGTACGTCTCACCCACCTGCCGCGAGATATCGCCGCCCGGTGGTTCGATCTTGGTGACCTCAGCACCGAGATCGGCGAGGAGCATCGTGGCGTAGGGACCCGCCAGCATGTGGCCGACCTCGAGGATGCGGATGCCTGCCAGCGGACCGGGGTTCAACGGAAGTCCGCGGCGAGTCCGGCGAGCACGTCCCGGGTCCGGCGCTTGGACGCGACAAGCTCGTCCCGCCCGTTGCCGATCGGCAGCAGCCGGACCGACAGGTCGGTGACGCCGGCGTCGGCGAACCGCCGGAACCGGGCCGCGATGGCCCGCTCGTCACCGGCCGCGCACAGGTCGCCGACGTCCTTGGCGTCGCCGTACTCCAGCATCCGCTGGTAATTGGGGGAGATCTCCGCCTCCCCCAGGATCCGGTTGGCGCGCGCCCGGGCGGCCTCGACCTCCGCGGGACGGCACAGGCAGACCGGGATGCCCGCGACGACCCGCGGCGCCGGGCGCCCCGCGGCCTCGGCTGACTTGGTGATGCGCGGCACGACGTGCTCGCCGATCGCGCGTTCGTCAGCCATCCACAGCACGGTCCCGTCGGTCCGCTCGCCCGCCAGCGCCAGCATCACCGGGCCGAGCGCGGCGACCAGGACCGGCAGCGGGGCCACCGGGCCGAGGTCGAGCGGGTTGTGCACCGTGAACGTCGCGTTCTCGACGTCGACCGGGCCCGGACCGCGCAGCGCGACGTCCAGGACGTCCAGGTAGTCGCGGGTGAATCCGGCCGGCCGGTGGTAGGGCAGCCCGAGCATGTCCTGCACGATCCAGTGGTGCGACGGCCCGATGCCCAGCGCCAGCCGTCCGCCGGCGGCGGCCTGCACGGACAGCGCCTGCCGGGCCAGCGCGACCGGATGCTGCGCCTGCAGCGGCACGACCGCAGTCCCGAGTTCTATTCGCGCCGTCCGCGTCCCCATCAGCGCCACGGCGGTCAGGGCGTCGAAATCCCCCGGGATCTGCGGCACCCACGCGGTGTCCAGTCCCGCGCTTTCGGCCCACGCTACGTCTTCGATCATCCGCGCGGCCTTCCGTGCGGGGTCCCCCCGCTCCGGCCCGATCATCACACCGACCCGCACTGTCCCTCCAGGTTTCCTAATCCGCTGTTCAGTTCGGGGCAGGCACGGTGGTCAACTCGCGGACCTGCGTCACGAGGACGTCGAGCGGAGTGCCGGTGGGGAAGACGGCGGCGGCGCCCGCGGTCCGCAGACGGGGGACGTCGGCCGGCGGGATGGCGCCGCCCACGACGACGGTGATGTCGCCAGCGCCGGCCGCCCGGAGGCCCTCGACGGTGCGCGTGGTCAGGGCGAGATGCGCACCGGACAAGATGCTGAGGCCGACAAGGGCGACGTCCTCCTGAATGGCGATCGCCACGATGGCCTCGACGCGCTGGCGGATGCCGGTAAAGATGACCTCGAAGCCGGCGTCGCGGAGCGCCCGGGCGACGATCTTGGCGCCGCGGTCATGGCCGTCCAGGCCGGGCTTGGCGATCAGGACCCGAGTCGGCGGGGGGGACAGGGGGGTCGTCCCCCCGGGAGGTACGGCATCAGAACACCGCTGGCTGCTGGAACTCGCCCCAGACCGCCTTGAGCGCGGCAACCATCTCGCCCACCGTGCAATAGGCGTTGGCGCAGTCGATCAGGGGCCCCATGAGGTTGCCGGTGCCCTCCGCGGCACGGGCGAGATCGGCCAGGTAGGTACCGACGGCGGCGGCATCGCGCTGCGCCTTCACCGTGGCGAGCCGGTCGCGCTGCCGGTCGCGGCCTTCGGCGTCCAGTTCGTAGGTGGCGAGGTCGGGAGCGGGCTCGTCGGTGACGAAGCGGTTGACCCCCACGACCGGCCACTCCCCGGCCTCGATCGCCAGGTGGAGCCGGTAGGCCTCGTCCGCGATGAGGCCCTGCAGGTAACCGTCCTCGATGGCCTGCACCATGCCGCCGTGCTTGTCGAGGTCCGTCATGATCTCGACGATGCGGGCCTCGGTGGCGTCGGTGAGCGCCTCGATGAAATAGGAGCCGCCGAGCGGATCCGCCACCCGGGCGACGCCGGTCTCGTAGGCGAGGATCTGCTGAGTGCGCAGGGCGAGCGTGGCCGACTCCTCGCTGGGCAGTGCGAACGGCTCGTCCCAGGCCGCGGTGAACATCGACTGGACACCGCCCAGCACCGAGGCCATCGCCTCGTAGGCCACCCGGACGATGTTGTTCTGCGCCTGCGGGGCATACAGCGAAGCGCCGCCCGCGACACAGCCGAAGCGGAACATCGACGCCTTGTCCGATGTCGCTCCGTACCGTTCCCGGACGATCGTCGCCCAGCGCCGGCGTCCCGCCCGGTACTTGGCGATCTCCTCGAAGAAGTCACCGTGGGTGTAGAAGAAGAAGGAGATCTGCGGTGCGAACTGCTCGATCGTCATCCGGCCGCGGGCGAGCACGGTGTCGCAGTAGGTGACGCCGTCGGCGAGGGTGAAGGCCATCTCCTGCACCGCGTTGGCCCCGGCGTCGCGGAAGTGGGCGCCGGCCACCGAGATCGCGTTGAACTTCGGCACCTCGGCCGCGCAGAACTCGATGGTGTCGGCGATCAGCCGCAGGGACGGCTCGGGCGGCCAGATCCAGGTGCCGCGGGACGCGTACTCCTTGAGGATGTCGTTCTGGATCGTCCCGGTGAGCTTCGCCCTCGGTACGCCCGTGCGCTCGGCGGCGGCCACGTAGAAGGCCAGCAGGATCGCGGCCGTCCCGTTGATGGTAAAGCTCGTGCTGATCCGGTCGAGGGGGATGCCGTCGAACAGCGCCTCGGCGTCGGCGAGGGTGTCAAGGGCGACGCCGACCCGGCCGACCTCGTCGCTCACCTCCGGGTCGTCGGAGTCGTAGCCGCACTGGGTGGGCAGGTCAAGCGCCACCGACAGCCCGGTGCCGCCTTGGGCGAGCAGGTACCGGTAGCGGCGGTTGGACTCCTCCGCGGTACCGAACCCGGAGTACTGTCGCAGCGTCCACAGCCGTCCCCGGTACCCGGAGCCGAAGTTACCCCGCGTGAACGGAAAGCGGCCCGGCTCGGGCGGCTCGGTCCGCCGGTCGGCCGGTCCGTAGACCGGCTGGAGCGGGATACCGGAGGAGGTGTAGGCGAAGTCGTCCATCGTCAGATACGTTACTTGCGAAAAGAGAGAATGCCAATATCATCACGGAGAATGATATGCCCGAGGTAGTGCTCGACCTGCGTGAAGGCGTCGCGATCCTGACCATCGACCGCCCAGGCGCGCGCAACGCGATCAACCTCGCCACCATGGACGCCCTGGATCACGCGCTGGACGCCGCCGCCGACGCTGACGTCCTGGTCATCCGCGGCAGCGGCGACCGCGCCTTCATCTCCGGCGGCGACCTCAAGGAACTCGCGAAGATCCGCACGCACGAGGCGGCCGTCGCGATGGCCGTCCGCATGCGCCGCCTCTGCGACCGGATTGCCACCTTTCCCGCTCCGGTCATCGCCGCGCTCAACGGCCACGCCCTCGGCGGCGGCGCCGAGGTCGCCGTGGCCGCCGACATCCGGGTCGCGGCCGACGACATCAGGATCGGCTTCAACCAGGCCAACCTGGCGATCATGCCCGCCTGGGGCGGCGCCGAGCGGCTGGCCGCCCTGGTGGGCCGCTCACAGGCCCTGCTCCTCAGCACCACCGGCGACAGACTGGACACCACCGAAGCTCACCGGATCGGCCTGATCGACCGGGTCTACCCCCGCGCCGAGTTCGACGAATCCTGGCGCGCCCTGGCCTGTCGGATCGCCGCCTCCCCCGCCCGGCCCATCAAGTCGGTCATCGCCCAAGCCGTCCCCCACCACCACCCGGCGCACGAACGGTCCGCCACCACCGCCTTCGCCACCCTGTGGACCTCCGATGCCCACTGGGCTGCCGTCGACGGCCTTCCGGGTGTGCCTTAGCGCAGCTGGTCCTTCATCACCTTGCCGGTGGCGTTCAGCGGCAGTTCGGCCAGGAACTCCACGTACCTGGGCACCTTGAACCCGGCCATCCGCTCCCGGCTCCAGGCGATCAGGTCCGCCCCGGTGACGGGGCCGCTGCGCACCACGAAGGCCTTTCCCACCTGTCCGAGCCGCTCATCCGGGACGCCGATCACCGCGACCTGCCCCACACCCGGATGCTCGAGCAGGAAGCCCTCGATCTCGGCCGGGTAGGCGTTGAAGCCGCCCACGATGAACATGTCCTTCTTGCGGCCGGCGATGCGCAGGCGGCCGCGGTCATCCAGGCTTCCCAGATCCCCGGTATGCAGCCAGCCTTCCTCATCAACCGCCTCGGCGGTCGCAGCCGGGTCGTCGAGGTAGCCCTTCATCACGCAGAACCCGCGGACCAGCACCTCGCCGTCGTCGGCGATGCGTACCTCGTAGCCCTCGCAGGGGGTGCCGACGGTCGTCGCGATGTCCTGGAACGAGTCACCGGACCGGGACAGGCTGACCGTCCCGGCCTCGGTCAGGCCGTACCCGGTGAAGATCGAGGAGAAGGGCAGTTCGCTGATGACCTGGCGGATGAGCTCGACCGGGATGTCGGCGGCCCCGGTCACGGCCACTCGGAGCGACGACAGATCCCGCTGCGCCCGCGCCGACAACAGCGAGTGATAGAGCGTGGGCGGCCCGGGCAGCACCGTCACCTTCTCGCGTTCCACCAGTTCCAGCACCTGCGCCACATCAAAGACCGGCACCGGCAGCATGGTGGCGCCACGGATCAGGGAGGTGATGCAGCCGGCCTTGTACCCGAACATGTGGAAGAACGGGTTGACGATCAGGTACCGGTCACCTTCCCGCAGGCCGACGGTGTCACACCAGTTCGCCGTCCAGGCCAGGTTCTGGGCGTGCGTCATCATGACGCCCTTGGGCCGCCCCGTCGTCCCCGAGGTGAAGATGATGTCACTCACGTCATCGCCGCCGACCTTGCCCTCGAACGGCGAGCCGCTCGTCAGGAAGTCCGACTTCAGGTCGATCACCGGGACGCCCGGGGGCACCGCATAGTCCAGGCCGAGGAACCCCTTCTCGACCAGGACAGCCTTGGCCCCGCTGCGACCGATGATGTCACCGGCCTCGTCAGCCTTGAACCGGGTGTTGACCGGTACCAGCACTCCGCCCGCGGTCAGCAGGCCGAACGCCGCGATGATCCACTCGGCGGAGTTGGGCGCCCAGATCGCCGCCCGGTCCCCCTTCCCGATGCCGGCCGACGCGAAGGCACCCGCGGCCACCCGGACCCGGTCGGCCAGCTCAGCGAAGGTGAGCCGGATCGGCCCGTCCACGACCGCTTCGGCGTCGCCGAAGCGGTCGCTACCGCTCAGCACCATCCGGGGGATGTTCTCCCACGTCATGGTCTGTTCCCGGACGTCTTATGCCGCGATCAGGCGGGCCAGGTTGCCGCCCATGATCTTGGCCTTGTCCTCCTCGCTCAGCTTCGTCCGCTCGGTGAGGACGTCGATGTACCTGGCCGGCTGGGCCAGGCCCTCCGGGTGCGGGTAGTCGGAGCCGAACAGCACCCGGTCCACGCCGACGACGTCGGCCAGCTCGCCCAGGTTGTCCTCCCAGAACGGGCTGATGTGGATCCGGTTCCTGACCTCCTCCACCGGGTCGCTGGGGAACGCCTCCGGCATCTTTTTGTAGACGTCGGCCAGCTGATCCAGCAGGGGCATCAGCCACGCGGAGCCGTTCTCGATGACCGCGACCTTCAGCTCCGGGAAGCGGAACAGCGCGCCATGGCAGACCCAGGAGGCCACCGCGTCGGTGACCGGCCGCCACTCGCCCACCATCCGGAAGGCGTTCGGCACGAATGGCAGCATCTCCGTCTTGGCACCCTCCCAGTCCTGGGCGTACCGGGCGTAGCCGCTGTCGGAGGAGTGCATCGCGACCAGCACACCATGCTCCACGACCCGCTTCCAGAACGGGTCGAACTCCGGCAGCGCGAACGAGCGCGAGCCGCGGAACCCGGGCACCGGGGCCGGGCGGACCAGGATGGCCCGCGCGCCGCGCTCGACGCACCAGTCCAGTTCCTCGATGGCCTTCTCCACGACGGGCAGGCTGATCACCGGGGTGGTGAAGATCCGGTCCTTGTAGTTGAACGACCACACCTCGTCCAGCCACTGGTTGAGCGCGTGCACGACCACGTGGATGAGCTCCGGGTCATCCCGCATGCGCTCCTCGAGGAGGCTGGCCAGGGTCGGGAACATCAGCGTCCGCTGGATCGACAGCTCGTCCATGAGCTCCAGCCGCGGGGCCGGCTCACGGAAGGCGGGGATGGAACGCATCGGCTCGCCGAAGATCTCCCGGCGCGACTTGCCCTCGGGGTTCCCCGCCGCGAAGTACTCCTCCATCGCACCCGGGCGAGCAACCACCTCGAAGGTGGGGTTGGGGATGTAATCGCTGATCTGGCCGCGGACCGCGATCTTGGTACGGCCGTTGATCTGCACGTACTGGATCGCGCTCGCGTACTCCTTGGGGAGGTACCTGGTGAACGCGTCCTGGGTCTCGTACAAGTGGTTGTCCGCGTCGAACAGCGGATAGGGCAGCACGCGCGACGACATTGAGATCCTCCTTTGCTGAGTAGGAGAATCATATTCTCACTTTTGGCGTGCCGCAATGTCCCTGCGGAGGATGTACTTCTGGACCTTGCCGGTGGCGGTGCGCGGGAAGTCGTCCAGTACGTGTAGTTCCTCTGGCCACTTCTGCCTGGCCAGGCCCGCCCGCTCGAAGTGGTCCCGCATCTCGTCGAGCATGGGCACCGGGGCTCCTGGCATCAGCCGCACGAAGGCCGCGGCATGCTCGCCAAGCCGCGCGTCGGGCGCGGCCACCACCGCAGCTTCCGCGACGTCAGGCATGCTCAGCAGGACCTCCTCGACCTCCACCGCGCTGATGTTCTCGCCGCCGCGGATGATGAGGTCAGCCGTCCGGTCGGTGATCGTGAGGTAGCCGTCCTCGTCGAGTACGCCGATGTCGCCCGTGCGGTACCAGCCCTCCTCGTCGAAGGCCCGCCCGGTCAGTGCCGGATCGGTGTAACCCAGGCACAGATCCGGCCCCCGGCTGAAGATCTCCCCGTTGCCGTCCAGCTGGATCTCCACGCCGGGCAGGGCGTTCCCGTCGGTGTACAGCCGCTTGCCCTCGGGCGCGGCCCAATGGCAGCCGGTGATGGAGGGATGCTCGGTGCTGCCGTAGGAGCGCCATACCGTGATGCCGAGGCCGGCCAGCCGGGTGGTGACGGCGGCCGGAACCGCCGCCCCGCCCAGGCCTGCGTACTTCATCTGCCGCAGATGCTCGGGGGCGAAGTCGGGATGGTCGAGCAGGCTCGTCAGGTAGTACGGCGCGCCAGCGCCCACGGTGAGCTCGTCACTCGCCATCAGGGCCAGCACCCGGGCCGGATCCCAGAGGTCGGTCAGGTGCACCGGGCTGGCGTCAAGCACGGGGATCAGGAAGGCGTTCACCATGCCGATGAAGTGCCCCACGGGCGCCGCAGTGAGCTGCTGGCCCCGGTCGGGCGGGTAGCGCTCGGCCAGCTGGCGTGTCTCGAACCCGAGCGTCTGGTGACTGTGGATGACGCCCTTCGGGTCCCGGGTGGTGCCGGAGGTAAAGGCGATCAGGGCGGGCCCGGCCGGGTCGGTGGGGAGGATGCCGGGCATCGGATCCGCCCCGAGCAGGTCCTCGAAACTCGTTGCCCCGGGGGGACTCTCCCCAGGTACCCCTTGGCCGACAACACCAACGATGGGCACGTCCGCGCACAGGTCGGGCTGGTACTCCAGCCGGCCGAACCGCTCGGCGGTGACGAAAACGCGGGGCGCGATCGTCCGCAGGATGTATCCGACCTCCTTGCGCCCGTAGAAGTGGACGATAGGCACCACGACCGCCCCGAGAAACGCGGACGCCCAGAAGACCGCAGCGGCCTCCATCCAGTTGGGCAACTGGAACGCGACCACGTCACCCGGGCCGACGCCGCGGTCGCGCAGGCCGGCGGCCAGCCTGCGCGCGACGACCTCGACGTCGCCGAACGTCCCGGCCCAGGGCCGCACCGCCGAGTGCACCAGGAACGGTGTCTGCGGAGTAGCCGCCAGCCTGCGCGCCAGCAGGTCCCCGAAGGTGTCCCGGGTCCACCACCCTTCCGCTTCGTACCGCTTGGCCAGCTCGGCAGGGATCGTTCGCATGCACAAGCCTCCGTTCCACAAGGTCGGAAATTGCATTCTCTCATTCAGAGAAGTTACATTCCATACATGGTGCGAGACCACGGCTTCCATCCGGTCCGGATCACCCGGATCATCCAGGAGACGGCTGACACCTGCACCTACGCCCTCGACGCCCCCTTTTCCTACCGGGCCGGGCAGTTCCTGACCTTCCGGGTCTGCGGGACCCTGCGCAGCTACTCGATGTCCAGTTCGCCGGATACCGATGACGAGCTGATGCTTACGGTCAAGCGGGTCCCCGGCGGCCTGATCTCCAACTGGATGCACGATCATCTCGCACCCGGTGACGTCATCGAGGCCACGCTCCCCGCAGGCGTCTTCTGCCTGCGGGAAAACCCCGCCCCGCTCGTCGCGTTCGCCGGGGGCAGCGGCATCACGCCGATCGTGTCGCTCGCCAAGAGCGCGCTGGCCACCATGAGCCGGAGGGTCCGGGTGCTGACGGCCAACCGGGACACCGACTCGATCATCTTCTCGTCCACGCTGAGGGAGCTGGCCAGGCGGTACCCGGCCCGCTTCGAGGTCCGCTATCACCTGGACATCGAGCACGGATTCGTCACGGACAGCACGGTGGCGGACTTCGCCGGCGGCGACCGGGGCGCGGACTTCTACATCTGCGGCCCGGCGCCCTTCATGGACCTGACGGAGGGCGCCCTGCTCGCTCACGGCGCTGATCCCAGTCAGATTTTCATCGAGCGCTTCGAGCACGCCAGCGACGAGCGGGCGGGAGACGAGCAGGCCGGCGATGAGCGCCCGGGCCGGGAGAAGGAGGGCACGATCTGCATCGTCCTGTCCGGCAAGCGGCATACCGTCGCGCAGCATTCTGGCGAGACGCTGCTGGAGAGCGCGCGCCGGGCCGGCCTGTCTCCGCCCTTCTCCTGCGAGGCCGGGAACTGCGCCACCTGCATCGCCCAGGTCACCGAGGGCGAGGCCAAGATGCGGACGAACAACGCGCTCGACGACGACGAGATCGCCGACGGCTGGGTCCTGACCTGCCAGGGCGAACCAGTGACACCCCACGTCACCGTCGTCTACGAGGGCTGAGAAATGACAGAGGGCGTGCGGGTCGAGATGAGCTCGGTGGGGCCGGTGGCGCTTCCGCCTAAGCCGTCGGAGTTGGTCATCCTCTACCTGCACGGCGATCGTTACCTCACGGGCGCTCCGGAGGCGGCGCTCGGCCTGGCCGGGCGGCTGGCGCTGCGGACCGGCGCTTCGGTCGTCTGCGCCCGCTACCGGAACGCCTTTCCGGCCGCGCTCGAGGACGTCCAGGCCGGATACTGCTACAGCCAGGCGGCGGGTCCGGTGGTGGTGGCGGGCGAGCGGCTGGGAGCAGGGCTCGGCGCCGCCCTCCTGGTGCGGCTGCGCGACGCGGGAGCCGCCCTGCCCCGCTGCGCGGTCCTGGTGTCCGGGCTACTCGACCTGACCATGCGGGCGCCGAGCCTGCTGCTCAACGGGGCGGCCGACGCTAACTTCCGCGTCGGCGAACTCCGGCGGCAGGTCGCGCTCTACGCGGCAGGCACGCCACTGACCGATCCGCTGCTGAGCCCGCTGCACGCCAACCTGCACGGACTGCCCCCAGTCCAGCTCCTAGCGGCGGGCAACGACGTCCTGCTGGACGACACGCTGGCCTTCGCCGCCCGCGCCGCCCGGTCAGGCGTCCCGGTTGACCTGCGGGTACAGCCGGATGCGGCCAGCCTGGGCACCGAGACCCTGCCCGCCATGCCCGCCTTCATCGCCGGGTCGGGGAACGGCACGATCACGACCGCGAGGTTCGGCAGGAGCGCGTCCTGAGGGCGTGAACCCAGGACGTTCGGTCCAAATGGTTGATAGCAGGTCCGAGGTGGTCCGGTCCGTGCGGACGGTGGTCAGGTGACCGCGCCCGCCTCCTTGAGCGCGATGATGCGGTCCCAGTCCAGCCCGAGCTCCAGCAGGATCTCCTCGCTCTGGGCGGCGAACTCGGGCGCTGCCCGCAACTGCGGAGCGGTCACGTCGAACTGCACCGGGCTGGCGGCCAGCTCGAGCTCTCCGGCCCGCAGGATGTACTCGTTCGCCCGGACCTGCGCGTCGCGGCCCGCCTGCAGGGTGTCCTGCACCGGGGCCCACGGCCCGGCCAGGGTGGCGAAGCGTTCGGCCCACTCCGCGAGGGTGCGGGCGGCGATCACCTCCTGCAGCAGCTTGACCGCCTCACCGGTGTTGGCGGCGAGCTGCTCCGCGGTGGCGAAACGGGGATCGTCAGCCAGTTCGGGGCGGTCGATGTGCTGGCAGACGTCGGCCCAGAACTTACCGGGCTGCAGCATGACGAAGGACAGGTAGCGGCCGTCGGCGGTGCGGTACAGCCCGGACAGGGGGTTGTTCGGCGCGCCGTGCGCGCCCGCGGGCGGCGCCACCCAGGATCGGTCCAGGTGCAGGGACACCGCGAGCGCGTGGCCCATGGCCCACAGGCCGCTGCCGAGCAGGGAGACGTCCACGACGGACGGCTCACCCGTCCGCTCGCGCTTGAGCAGCGCCGCCGCGATTCCGCCGGCCAGGTTGGTGCCGGAGATGGTGTCCCCGTAGGCGGGCGGCGGGAGGATCAGCCCCTCCACGTTCGGCGGGGTGAGGCTGGCGGCGCTGGTGCCACGGCACCAGAAGGCCGTCATGTCGTACCCGCCCCGGTCCGCTTCCGCTCCGCGCGGGCCGAGCGCGCTCCCCCGCGCGTAGATGATCCGCGGGTTCACCGTCTGGATGTCGGCTACGTCGATTTTCAGCTTGCGCCGGGAGGAGGGCAGGAAGTTGGTCAGGAACACGTCCGAGCGGCGGGCCAGGTCGTACAGGACCTCCAGGCCCCCGGGCCGGGCGATGTCCAGGCCGATGCTGCGCTTGCCCCGGTTCGCGTGCTCGATGTTGGGGTTCGGGTCGCCCTCGATGCGGTAGGAGCCGGTCTGCCGCATCCCGCGCTGCGGGTCGCCGGTCACGGCGTGCTCCACCTTGATGACGTCTGCTCCCCAGTCGGCCATTACGGCTCCGGCCGACGGGACGAACCCGTACATCGCGACCTCGAGGACGCGGATGCCCTCCATCGGCCCCGCGTTCATGAAGCTACCGCCGCGAAGGTCTTGCGCTCCTGGAACTCCTCCAGCCCGGCGACTCCCATTTCCCGGCCGATGCCCGACTGCTTGTAGCCGCCGAAGGGCGCGTCCGGGCCGAAGTAGTTGCCGCCGTTGATGCTGAAGGTGCCGCTGCGGATCCGCCGCGCCACCGCGATGGCCCGCTCCTCGTCACGGCTGAACACCCCGCCAGACAGGCCGAAGATGGAGTTGTTGGCGATGCGTACCGCGTCGTCGTCGCCGTCGTGGGGGATGACCGCGAGCACCGGGCCGAAGACCTCGTCCTGCGCGATCTCGCTGTCCGGATCGACCCCGGTGAGCAGCGTGGGGGTGTAGAAGAAGCCAGGATCCACCTTCTGGCCGCCGGTGACCAGGGTGGCGCCTGCCGCGATGGCGCGCTGGACCATGCCGTCCACCTTGTCGCGCTGCCGTTCGCTGATCAGCGGGCCCATGTAGGTCTTGGGGTCGGTGGGATCGCCGTACGTCACATGGCCCATCATGGCCGCGACCTGCTCGACGATCGCGTCGTGCTGCTCCCTTGGCACTACCAGCCGGGTGGTGATCGCGCAGCCCTGCCCGGCGTGCGAGCAGATCATGAAGGCCGCCATCATGGCGGCGGTGCCGATGTCGGCGTCGTCGAGCAGGATCATGGCCGACTTGCCGCCGAGTTCCAGGAAGACCCGCTTCACCGTGCGGCTGGCGGCTTCCATGATCCGGCGGCCGGTGGCGGTGGAGCCGGTGAAGGTGATCAGGTCCACGTCGGGATGGGTGGTGAGCACTTCACCGACGGCCGCCTCGGAGGAGGACAGCACGTTGACCACGCCGGGCGGGATGTCGGTGTGGCTGGCGATCAGCTCGCCCAGCGCCAGCGTGATCAGCGGCGTGTCCGGGGCGCCCTTGAGCACGACCGTGCACCCGGCGGCGAGCGCGGGGGCCAGCTTGGCCAGCCCGATCTGGTTGGGGTAGTTGTACGGAATGATCGCGGCGACGACCCCCGCGGCCTCCTTCTCTACCCAGCGGCGATGAACCTGCCCCCGGACCTCGACATCGCTGAGCTTCTCGGTCATGGGATAGCTCTCGAGCAGGCCGGCGTAGAAGCGGACGATCTCGATGGGCACGTCAAGCTGGTTGGCCAGGGTGAGGGTCAGGGGTGCGCCGACCTCGGCGATCGTCAGCTCGCGCAGCTCCTCCTTGTGCTCGGTCAGCGCCTGGTACAGCTGGTTGAGACACCGGACGCGCAGCTCGACGTCGGTCGGCCAGCTGGTGGTGTCGAACGCGCGGCGG
>Ga0209415_10009039_pt1 | contig 17149 bp, 15 predicted proteins | sample PeaSoiSIISIP2007_FD_187696 | JGI IMG/M metagenome (GOLD analysis project Ga0209415, IMG submission 187696) | Peat soil microbial communities from Weissenstadt, Germany - SII-SIP-2007 (SPAdes) (version 2) | ecosystem: Environmental > Terrestrial > Soil > Wetlands > Peat | place: Germany... | reverse complement strand
CACGCCCTCGCCCGACGCAGGCGGGGGAGCGCGTGGCGCGGGCGGGGGAGGAGCTGCGCCAGACACCCGGGCAGATGCGCGACGCATGGCGAGCCTCCGGCGAGTCATCGTCCCCTCGCGGGGCCGGGCGCAGGGGAGCTCCGGGCGCGGCGCAGGACACGGCAGGCGCAGAGCAGGCGCCGGACGCTACGCCGGGAAGGCGCCGGCGCCGGGGCGCAAGGGGACCGGGCGCCACCGCGCGCAAGCCCTCGCGCGGTGGCGGCCCACCTCCCGGCCCCCGAGAGGGCAGCTCGAGCGCAGCTGCTCGCAACGGCTCCGGTGGCTCAGAGCGCCCGCCCGTCGTCCCTCCAGCACGTTCGACACCCGCGGGAGCTCCGGCGCCCCCCGGGACATCCGGCCGTGACGGACAGGCGGGCGGCGGTGGCGCAAGCCGACAGGTGAGCGCTCCTGCCCGCCCGGAGGACGGCCGTGGCGCGCGAGCGGGGTCACCGCGTCCCGGGCAGGGGCGCCAGTCGACCGGAGATCCGCCAGCACCCACTCCGTCTAACTCCCGTGCGGCGCGTCCGTCTTCCAGGGGGCGCCCCGATCGCGCTCCTGCGCAGGCGCGTTCGATTCGCCCGGCGGTCCCTGACCGGCCGGCACGCGCGCCGCGTGCGCCTGCTAGACGCACTCCGCCGCGCAAGGACGGCCGGGCGTGAGTCACCGCACCTACCGGCACGTTGACACGCCCGTCCCATATTTGGGGTTGACGTGGCGCCAATGGCTGCTCGTCGTCAGCTGTGCCGCGCTCGCACTCGGGGTGATCGACCTGTTGCATCCTCCGACGCCGATCGCGTTGTGGCTGGGGACCGTCCTCCTGACGGCGCCTGTCGCGGTGAGCTACTTCACGAGCGCCGCCACCGTGAGCCTTGGAAGGTTGCTGCTGGACCATGCTCGGTGGAGGCTCGCGCCGCGCGAGCTGCCCGCAGCCTCCCAGGTCGAGCACGTCCGCGCGAGGGGGTTCGTGGTCGCCGATTTGCCCCGGCGGGCGCTACGGCCACTGGAATCGCGCCGGGCGGGCAGTGCGCGCGCGTGTCCGTCGAGCGGCGACCTGCTGCCCCTGGAGGCGCTGAGCGCCGAGGGAGTCGGCGTACTGGAGTCGGGCGCGCTTGTCAGGTGGATCGAGGTATCCCCGGTTAACCCCCTGATCTATGACAGCGATGGGGCGGAGGGCATCTCGCGTGCGTTCACTCAGGTCGCCGCGAGGCTTCCCGACGAGCGGCAAAGCCTTCAGCTGATCGCGCAGGCGACGCCCATCCCGATCGAGGCGGTCCTAGCCGGCGAGCGCGAGGACTGTCATTCCGCGGCGCAGGACGCGCGCTCCAGGGGATGGGGGGAGCTGGCGGTCGCGATCGAGCGGCTGGGCTTGGCGCAGGAACAGTCGATCCGCACACAGAGTCAGGCGCTCGCGGCGCTGGAGCTGCGCTACTTCGTCGTCCTCCCGTGGCTACCTGCCAGGGAGGGACGCTCGATCCTGCGCCCGTCCCCACGCAACGGGCCGCTGAGGCTCAGCCCGGCCGCGTATGAGCGCGCGGCGCGGGAAAGCGCCCGTCACACAGAAGGGGTCCGGACCGACCTCGAGTCGATCGGCCTGAGCACGCACGAGCTCGACGGCGCGGAGGTCGCACAGTTGCTTTGGGCGCGCTTCGCGCCGGCCCAGGCTGACGCCGGCCGCACACTCGAGCTGCGACTCGAGCTGCCGGCGACGCTCGATGCGCTGGCCGATACCGAGCAGGCGAGGGCTCACGCCGTCGCGTTGCGGCGCGCGCTGTGCCCCGAGCCGATCGACCTGCTGGACAAGAACGTGATGCGGATCGCAGGGCACGTGGAGCAGACGCGCTACGTCGGCTCGCTCCCCGAGCAGACATGGCTCGGCTGGCTGCTGTACCTCATGTCCGCGCACTGCCCGTTCACCGTGGCGGTCCATGTCCACGCGACCGATCGCACGCGGGAGCGCCTGTTTCACAAACGGCGCTACAGGCGCATTTTCGGCAACAACCGCGGGACCGAGATGAAGGGCAGGCCGCTGGACCCCGACCAGCACGCCCAGGAGACCGAGGCCGCCGAGCTGAACGCCGAGCTCGCCTTGACGGGCGCCGGGATCTACCGGCTCGGATGCTACCTGTCGGTACGCGAACCCGGGGGAGACACCGAAGCGCTCGCCGACATACACGACGCGATCGGCCGCGACCTATCGGCCGCGAACGAGGCGCACCTACACCCGGCCGTCGCCGCACAGCGCCAAGTTCAGTCCTCCACCCTGCCGACTGGAATGGACACAGCCGGTCGCACGCGGAAGTACGTCTCGGTGAACGTGGGGGACACCACTCCTCTGGTGGGCGCTCGGTGCGGGTCGCCGTCGGGCATCCCGCTTGGCTACTCCTCAGTCGGGCGGACGCTTGAGCGTCTTGACCTGTTCGATGCCGCACACAGCAACCACATGCTCGTCGTGACAGGCGAGAGCGGGTTCGGCAAGACGATGATGGTGAACAACATCTACTCCCGCGCCCTGGCGCGTGGCGACCACGGCGCCGTGATCGAGCGCGGTGGTCACTACCAGTTCCTCGCCTCCCTGATCCCCGGCGCCGCGAACGTCCGTCTCGGCTCGGATGCCGACGCGATCTGCCCGTGGGATACCCCCGACCCCGCATCTCTGGCAAGCGAAAAGATTGACTACCTCATCGCCCTGCACGCGACCCTCATCGGCACGGGCCGCCGCGACGAGTATGGGCTGAGCGCGCTCGAGGAGAACCTGCTCGGCCGCGCAATACGCCACGTCTACGAACGGTGCGTGGTGACCGGCGAGCGGCCCCGCGAGCTGCTCCTGCAAGAAACCCTGACGGCGCGGGCGGCGGCGGAAGCGGAGGTCGGCGCTTCTCAGATGGCCGACGCGCTGAGGGACCTCGCGGCGCGGCTGCACAACTTCTGCGGCGATGGTCCCTACGCCTACCTGGCCGACAAGCAGACAACCGTCCCACCGGATGCGCCGCTCGTCGTGTTCGACACGCGTCAAATCCCGGCTCACTTCGCCGGGGCGGCCATGTTCGAGATTGTCGAGCACGTCGCTGAGCGCGTCGCGCGCAACGTCCACAGACACCTACAGCAAGACGGCCGCGGGCACGACGGTCTCCACAACCGGCGGCGCGCTCCCCGGTATTACCTCACTCTCGAGGAGGTCTGGAAGCTCCTCGAACACGAGGCGACGGCCCGCTGGGTCAACGAGCTACCCAGACGATCCAGACACGACAACCTGGCGCTCATCGGGGTAAGCCAGCAGCTGTCTGACTTCAATAACCCCTGGGGGCGAGCGTTCATCGATAACTCGGCGCGGAAGCTGACCTTTCATCAAGCGCCCCGCCAGATCGAGTTTCTCAGGGAGGAGCTGGGGCTGACCAGCGAGGAGGTCCAGGCGATCGGCCAGCTCAAGACGGTGAAGCGTGAATACTCGACAGCGTATTTTGACAACGGTCCTCGCGGACGCGGCACCATCACCTCGCGCTACGCCGACCTCGAGTATTGGATCTGCACGCACGAGCCCGAGCTTGACGAGCCGATCCGCCGCCAAGCACTCAGAGACGCCGCTGACGACCCGTGGCGGGCGCTGCGCCTCCTCGCAGACCCTGCCTGGCATGAACGACTCGCAGGAGCGCCAGGCTAATGGACGCCGCGACGGCAGCCGGGCAGATCATCCTCTCCGACCCGCGGGCACGGCGATGGGCTGCGTGGGGCGCTGCGATCGCCGCGGCGCTGATCGCGCTACCGATCGTCGTTCTGCTCGCCGTGGTCGTTGCCCTTTCCAGCTTCTCAGCGCCGGGCACCGTCGGGACCGCCGACGGGATTCCCGCGGTGTACGCGCCGATGTACCAGGCCGCCGCGTCGGCCTACCACGTCAACCCCTACGTCCTCGCCGCGCTGCACAAGACCGAGAGCGACTACAGCCGTGACCCGAGCGCGTTCACACCCAACTCAGCGGGAGCCATCGGGGCAATGCAGTTCCTCCCGTCCACCTGGGTGAGCTACGCCGATGCGTACCGGCCGATCTCCGCCCAGCGGCCCGCTCAGTACCCGCACGAGTGCTCCCCGCACCCGTGCATCACCGACGACTTCGACTCGATCGCCGCCGCCGGCGACTACCTGCACCAGCTCGGCGCGGACACCGGGCTGGATCAGCGCACCCTCGATGCGCTGATCTCCTACAAGGGGACCCCGCCGGCGTCGATCCCCTACGCCCGCGAAACGTTCGCGCTCGCGCAGCAGCTGGAAAGCGCGAACAGCGCGGCCGGCGGCACACTGCTCCAGCCGCCGTCGGGACCGCTGCTGGGACGTCTGATAGCGGTCGCGGATGAGATCGCCGCCGCGCGCATCCCCTACTGCTATGGCGGCGGGCACGTCACGCCCGCCCGACCGACGCACGGGACCTACTGCCACGACCAGGCCAACCAGTTCATCAACGGCAGCGCCTACGACGGGCTTGACTGCTCGAGCGCCGTCTCGATGTGGCTGCAGCTCTCCGGGATCCAGACAGCCACGCTCGACTCGACAGGATTCATGTCCTTCGGCCAGCCCGGGCCCGGTGCGCACGTCACGATCTGGGCGAACCCCGCGCACGTATTCGCGACCGTCGACGGGCGTGACTGGGGCACCAGCGACTCAAACCCCTACGGCGGGCCCGGCTGGGCGCCACAAACCACCGTCGGCTTCACCCCACGGCACTTGGCGGGCCTATGAGCCCCCGCGCCACCATCGCCGCCGGTCTCGTCTCGGTCGCACTCGCCGGGTGTGGCCTGCACGACCCCTACACCACCACCACGCGCGTACGCACGCAGCCGAGGAGTGCCGCCCCCGCAGCTCCCACACCACCGGCGCCAAGCCGGCAAGCCCCTGGCACCGCAGGCGCTCGGAGCGAGCAGTCGCTGCTCCTACGCTTCGCCACGGCGTGGATCAACTGGACCGCGGCGAGCCTGCCCGCCCAGCGAACCGCATTGGCGGCTCTCGCGACGGGTGAACTGGCTGGCCAGCTGCGCCAAGACGCCGCGCAAGCCCTCCGAAGCCGCCTGCAGGAAGTCACCGGCGCCTACAGCCGAGGGCGCTACGTCGGCGTGATCCCCCAGCCCAACGGCCAGTTGGTCGTCGTCACCTACGAGCAGGCAGCGCCCGAGGGCGGCGCACAGCCACAGGCCGCCTACCACGTCTACCTGGCCCGTGCTCAGCACACCTCAAACGGATGGAGGCTCAGCGAATGGCAACCAGCCATCGACGGCTGAACGCTCCCACACGGGGTCACTTCTCAGGCCGCCTTTTTGAGCCGGGGCTGGTGCGCTGCATCATCTGTAGCTACGCGATCCTGTGGGCCGGCAGCATCCTGTTCGCGCTCGCCGCGCTGCCGTTCGTCGGGCATCTCCGGGACGCCTTCGGCTACCGGCTAGTGCCCGCGCCGTCCGGGACCGCGAGCATCGCGGCGCTGATCGCGGCCAACAACATGCGCGAGGCAGCCATCCCCCTCCTGTTCGCCGTCCTGAAGATCCGTGGACGGCGCTGGCTCGTGACGGTCGGAGATGCTGTGGTGGGCGCGAGCCTCACGGTCAACGTGGCGCTCGGTGGACTCGCGCTCGGCTCATATGGAGTGGGCCTACTGCACTTCCTGCCTCAGTGGCCGCTTGAGTGGGGCGGGCTCGCGCTCGCGCTCGCCGGCTGGCGCCGCGCTCGAAATGGCCGCCGCGACCCGTGCGAGCTGGCGCTACTCGCTCTCGCCGCAGCGATGCTCCTGTGCCTCGCCGCACTGATCGAGACATACGCCGTACCCCAGGGCTGAACGCCGATGTCCTACCTCGGGCGACGCTTCCTCGGCCCGCTCACCCTCATCGCGGTCAGCTTCGCCGGCCTGCTGCTTTGGCTACGGACCTTCGCGCCGGGCGCCGTGCGACACGCCGTTGCGGGCACAGCTCACGCGGCCATGAGGCAACGCGCCGCGACCGGCCCGTCGGTCATTAGATCGCTCACCGACGCCGTGATCCTTGGCTTGCACGTCGTCTCCTTCACGGCCTGTGCGCTCTTGGCCGTCGGCGCCCTCGTGGGCTTCGTGCGTCTGCGTGCCCGCCGGCAACGTGCCCAGACGGGCCGCGTGCTGTGCGCCGAGCTGCGCCTGGGCCGCGACGACCAAGCCTCGCCGTATGAGGTCTCGCGGGTCTTCGACGGGATCGCGGGTGCGCTGCGCCCGCATCTCGTCGGCCGCGTGCTGCACGGCCCGGAGACCATGATCTTGAAGATCACCAACGACCCTGACGCCAGGAGCGTGCGGTTCTTCATCCGCGCGGCGCGCGCCTTTCATCGGCCGATCGCCGCGCGGCTTGCGGCGACCTACCCCGACGTGCGACTCACACCGGTGCATGGGAGCGAGAGCGACCCGCTCAGGCTCGCCGGGATCACCTCGCCGCTGCAGACACTCGGCGCCCGGCTGCGGGGGGAGCGAGCAGCGCCGCTGGGGGTGGAGGTGCTGCGGCTGAAGAAGGCCAGACGCTGGCTGTGGGCCCTGGCAACGACGAAGGACTACGAGCACGCACCGGTCGAGTCGCTCGTCTCCGTCATGTACGCGAGCCGCGTGCCGTGCGCCGTCGAGCTGGTGCTCACGCCGGCGCCGGTGCTGCTGGACCGCTACGCCGGCCGCGCGCTGCGCGGACGTGAGCGCAGCCTCAAGCTCGAGGGCTCCTTCTCACCGCAGGAGCCCGGCGTGCAGAGCGTGGTCGCGCAGAAGCATCTCAAGGGCGCCGTGGAGGGAGTCGGTCGCGCGCTGTGGTGGTTTGACTACCGCATCCTCCTCCCCGCAGGGGCACAGGCCGCCGGGCGCCACATCGCCGGGGTCCTCCAGGAGACCCGGGCGGAGAACTACCTGCGGGTCAGGGTCATGCGTGTGCGGCGAAGGCTGTATGCGTGGCGGTCGGCTCGCGGTCTGCCGCCGCTGTTCCCCGCACTGTGGAGCGGGGTGCTCTCGAGCGCGGAGCTCGCGTCGCTGTGGCAGCTGCCGACGCTGCGCGCGAAGGGCGTGCCGCTCACGCGTGCTTCTGCCCGCCAGATTCTCGCGCCCAACCGGGTCAGTCGCGATCGGGCGCACGCGATCCTCTATGACGAGCACGGGCCGCTCGGCATTCGGCCGGCTGACCGGAGCTCGGGGCTGATGTTCCTCGGTGCGCCCGACACCGGGAAGACCGCGGCGCTCGCGCGGCACATCCACGCTGTCGCCCGGGACCCCTCGCGGGCGCTCTTGATCGTCGATCCGAAGGAGGACTTAGCGCCCCTGTCGCTCAGCCTGATCCCCGCCTCACGGATCGTCCACTATCTCGATCTCGGCGCGCCGAGATGGGGGCTGAACATCCTCACGGCCGGCCATCTCCCTCCGGAGATCCGCGCGGACATCCTGATCGCGGTGATCCGCGAGCTGGCCGGCGAGAGCTCGGTCGGCCCGCGCTCTGACCTGTTCCTGCGCGCCGCGATCCAAGCTGTCGCGACCGTCGAGCAGACCGCGACCCTGCAGCACGTCGCGGCGCTGCTCGACCCGCACGACGACGGCTACCGCCGCTGGGTGGTGCGCGAGCTGCACCACCACCATGAGGTCGAGTTCGTCCGTGACTACTGGCAGCGCACGTTCCCCCGTATGGTCCGCGCGAATCCCCGGTTCATCGCCGAGGCGGTCGCGGCGCCGCAGAACAAGCTCTTTCGGTTTCTGACCTCGCCGAGCTTGAACCTGTTGATGACCCACCCCCGCCAGCTGGATTTGGAGTCGATCATCCAGCGGCGCGAGGTGCTGATCCTCAGCGCGAGCAAGGGCGCGGTGGGGGAGGACAACGCCAAGCTCTTCTGCGCCATGTTCGTGCTGCTCTGCCAGAAGGTGCTCCACCAGCAGCAGCGCAAGCCCGCGGGAGAACGTGCGCGCGCGACGCTCGCGATCGACGAGGCGCACAACGTGTTCACACCGTCATTCGCCACGATGCTCTCCGAGGGCCGCTCAGGCGGGCTGGAGGTCGCCGCGGCCTTCCAGTACACCGGCCAGATCGCAGACGAGCGCGTGCGCAGCGGCGTCAAGAGCCTGTTGCAGAACCTCACGATCTTCCGTCTGCGGGAGTTCGAGGACGCCCGCGCCGCCGCCGCGCTCGCGATGGAGGTCTTCACCGACAACCTGCGCGGCGACGTCGAGGACCAGCGGCGCGTGCGCGTGGACCCGATGGACATCGTGCGCCAGCCCAACCACCGTGCGCACGCCCTGTGGCTCTCAGAAGGCGTGCCCCAGCCCGTGTTCACCGCCGAGACCCGCCCGATGCAGGAGCTGTCAGAGAGCCCCGAAGCGCTCAGAGCACGCGAGCACCATGAAGCACAGCAGCGGCGGCGTGGCGATCATCCCCACGACCACGGTCGCTACATCCAGCCGCCGTTGGTGTGGTCGATCCACACGCCGGTGATCGCCCGCCACCGCACGATCCACATCGACCTGAACGCCTGGCCCGATCCTCCGCCGCTCGAGCAGGTCGAGCGTGTCGCCGCGCTCCTCAGCTCACCCGACGGGCAGTCGATCGCACACATAGCCCGCCCCACTGACCCGGCCCAGAGGCGCTTCGCCGCCGCGCTGCCAGACGGACCCGGCGAACCCGGCTGGCTACCCGAGGGCCTCTACAGCATCCAGGTGCTCGCATGGATAGAAGGGCAGGCCGGTCCTCGCACCTGGACGCCAGTCGTGCAGGATGAGGAGGGAGAGGAGATCGTCCTGCAGATCGAGGTCGCGGACGAACCGAGACGACCCGATCGGGTCGAGCTTGGGGAGGCTGCATGACGGCCACGCTCGCCGTTGACGAGCGGATGCTGCGTGCGGGTGTCGGTCTGAGCGCGGGCACGATCCAGTGGGGCCGCCGGTCAGACTCGCCCGCTCCCGTCGGTCTGACGATCCGCGATCTACGTCTGATGGCGCTGCTGCACGACACCAACTACCTGTCCGCCAGCCAGCTGACCCTGCTCGGCTGGGGCAACGCCGAGCGGGCCGCCCAGGAGCGCCTGAAGCGGCTGCACGACACCGGCTATCTCGACCGCTTCCGGCCGCTCGCCGCACGCGGAACCCGCGAGTGGAACTACAGGCTCACCCAGACCGGCTGGGAAGCGCTCACGGCGCACGACATGGCCGCCGACGCCCGCCGCTACACCCCGGCGGAGATCACGAGCATCAGCTACACCGAGCACGACCTGCAACTCGCGGCGATCGTTCTGCTGATCGCACGGGCCGCGGCGGCGACGGGGACGGCCGGGCTGCTGCACCGCATGCCGTTCCAGTGGCAGGGCCACCGCAGCGGGCGCATCGAGCCCGACACCCCAGAGCAACCAGAGCGCTCGGCGGCGGGAAGCCTCCCACAGGGCACGCGCCTGCATCCAGGGCGCAGCCGCCCAGGCTACCTTGAGCCCGACGCGACGCTCGCCGGCAGTGTCGGCGATGAGCGCTTCGCGGTGCTGATCGAGTACGACCGCACCGACCGTCCCCACAAGCAGATCGACCGGCTGCGCCGCTACGAGCACTTCCTGCTCGACGGCTGGCGACACACCCGCTTCGCCGCGCACTCAACGCCGCCGTCGGTGCTGTTCCTCACGGCCCGCGAGCAGCCCCTCGCCCGGCTGATCCAGACCGCCGATGAGACATTCACGGCGTGGCACGGCGCTCAGCACGCCACCGCCCGGGAGGGCACCCATCCCGCCAGGCAGCGCACCGTGTTCACCAGCCGCCAGCGCATCCTCGAAGGCGACTGGACGATGCAACGCACCCCCAGCCTCCCACCAGACGCACGTGACCCGGCCAGCGGCTCGACCTGCGTGCCACGCCCGATCGAATACGACCTCCCCACCCTGTTCGCGCGAGGCGTGGCATGAGGCCAGGGCGGCGTCCCGCCGACGTGTTGCGTAGGGTCAGTGCGATGGCTGATCTGCCGCGACCGTCGCGTCTGGACGATCCCGGCCGCCTTCGCGGCGCGGCGCTTGACCCGCTTCGCGAGGTCGGGCTGGGCCAGCTCACTATCCAAGCGGCCCTCGCCGGCGGCCTCGACGCGCAGGCGCTCGGCGTTCTCGCCGGCCGATCTCGCCCTCGGCGGCACCCTCGTAGTGCTCACGTCGTGGCTTGCGCCGGTCGTCGTCCTCGCGGTTTCGGCGCTCGTTGCGATCACCGCCGTCGCCGTCGCGCTACCGAGCTACGGCGCAACGCTGCGCAGCCTGCTCGACGACGCCGAGGCGCTGCTCCCGACCCAGGCAGACGGCGCCGATGGGGCGCTGCGCTGGCTGATCGTCGAGGATCTCAACGACACACTCGACGTCAACGCTAGGACCCTGCGCTTCAAGGGCTATCTCGTCACTGGTGCGATCGCCGTGCTTCTCCTGGGCGTGGTGCTGATCCTCGCCCACAACCCCTAAACATGGGAGTACACTGACCTTATGTCCGCAACGAGTCCCCCCGCAGACGCGCAGCACGCCACGATGGCGAGCACCCAGACGCCCGCGCTGCCGCCGCTCGAGGCTCTGCGCATGCCCAGTGGCCCGGCGCTCCCGCAGTTCGTCTACCGCTTCATCGACAAGCTGTTCCACCTCGACCGCGCCTAGTCAGTACGGACGCGGCGAGGCTGCCGCGTGCTTGACTGCGGCGCTGGCGAGAATGGCCTCGCCATACGGGCGACCGGTCCCGGTCACGGGGATAGCCGCCACCTCGTCGGCTGCCTCCGGCTCCTCATCAACCAGGTCGCGCAGCGCTTTCAGGGCAGCGTCCTGCTGACCGATCTCCGATCGGTCGCACCAGGCGATCAGATTTCCCGCTGAACTGAAGATCCCGTAGGTCATTGCTGTTCCAGGGTACCTCGGCGTGTTGTCGAGTCGCGCGTGTGGATCGCCGACACCGATCACCGGCTTGCGCTGAACGAGAACGCTCGGTTGCCCCGCTGCGGGCCGTGCCCTCACCCACGATCGCACACCTGTAGGGCGTGCGGGGGTTCGGGCGAATGGCCCCGCAGCGGGCGGGTCCTCACCCAGAAGGAGATCAGCCATGACCGCGACCATCTCGCCTCGACGTCTCACGCCTACCCCCAGCGCACGAGGTGCCGGTAGGCGCTCTGCGCTCAGCCCCCAGCCGGCGTCGAGCGACTGCAGACGCCGTGCCCTTGGCGGGTACACCGACAGTGCTGGCCGAGCGCGCGAGATCGTCGCCCGCCCTGGAGCAGCAGGCAGCGTGCTGGTCGTCGACCGTGACGCCACCACTCGCGCAGATGGACGTTTGGTGGCACACCTTGGTGCTGAGGAGCCAGCCGAGAACGCTGACCTTGTCAGCGACCTGTACTTATCAGCCGGAGCCGATCGCAGCTGCCGGCCTCTCAACGCGGTCGATCTGACAGCGGTGCCATACGCCGACGACGAGCAGGCAGACACCCCCGAGCGCAGGGTTCCCGTCGGCAAGATCGATTCGCCAGACCCTGGCCTGATCGACTACCGCCAGGGGTGGCTCTATCACGTCGAGCCGGTGCGGACGTGCATGTCGATTCCCGAGATACGCTGGCAGCAATCTCCGGCAGAAGGGCAAGAGTGTCCCGCTCGCGTGCTCAGCCTCCGCGCTGTGATCGCGTCTCTCGAGAGCTATGAACCGGCGCTGAGGATCACCCGCATGGTTCTCGCACGCCACGAGGACGATCCCGATGTCTCGGTTTCCAAGCTGCGCGCTGAGACGCAGCGGGTATGCGCGAGCCGCATCGTGCTCAACCGAGGTCTACGGGAAGCGGTGCTCGACATCACCAAAGCCGAGGATCTCAGCATGAGTGAGATCGCGATCCGCTGCGGACGGGTCAAGCGCGATACTCGCGGCAACGTAAGCGGCGAGACTAGCTGGCTCTCGCGCCGACTGGGCCTCGCCCCCGAGGGCGGCAAGCGCCACCCCACGCCGTGGATCCACAGCGATGTGCTCGCGCTGATCGCGCGACGCGGCCTGGCGATTTCACCGCGAGAGGTCGAGCTCGGATGACGATTGCTGAGTGGCCTTGGCGAGGTTGTCCTGAACGCCGGGGTCGTCGAGCGCTTGATCAGGTTGCCACGCCGGGCGGAAGGGGATCGAGCGGCAGGAAGCTGCATGGCGCGACGGGGCCGCTACGCGATGCGCGATGCCCTCCAATGAGGCGCCCCTGGGATGTCGCGACGGATTGTGCCCGCTATGCGGCCGTTGGGAGGCTCACCGCGTCAGTCGCTTCGCGAAGGCGGGAGAAGCACTCGACCGATACGACCACGGCCCTCATTTGCCCGTGCTTGGTGAGCACGAACTTTTCGGAGTCTCCGCGCTCCAGGAGGTCGACCATTCGATTGAGCTCCCGCATCGCGTCTCGTACCGTCCGCAGCTCGTCGTTGGAGACCTCGACCTTGTCCAATGTGTCCTCCTGGTGTGCTCGGGATGGGCTGACATCGGCATCGTAGGCGGCGGCATGGACACCATGCCTAGGTCCATGACATTCATGTCGCACTTTCCGTCCGATCACTCGGGCAGAATGCTTGCCGGACGCAAATCTACGAGCACTAGGTCTCGATCGTGAGACATCGCCGGAGGCAGGCCATACATGTACGAAATCGACTTTTTCGCCGCAGGTGAGGGCGAGCGCAGCGGGGATGCGATCGCACTTCGCTACACCGTCCCGGGTCGTACCGACCCCATCGTCGGGATCATCGATGCCGGCTTCTTGGCGAACGGCGAGCTCTTGGCCGAGCACGTCCCGCGGTATTACGGCACGGAGAAGGTTGACTTCGTCCTTTCGACACATCCGGACGGGGATCACGTCAACGGGATGGGGGTGGTGGTGCGTGAGCTGGATGTGCAATGCCTCTTGATCCACCGGCCCGCAGATCACGGGTATAGCTCCAATAGCGGCTCGAAGCCCGCAGAGGAACTCGCGAAGCTCGTCGAGGACGAAGGGGGGTCGGTGGTCGAGCCGTTTGCAGGGGTGCACGCCTGGAATGGCAGCTTCGTGATCGCGGGACCAAGCGAGGCCTTCTACGAGGCGCAGCTCGCCGCGCAGGTCACGACGATCAAGGAGTCGGCACGAGTGTCGCTCGCGCAGCGGGCGGGCGGCATTCCGGTGTTCAAGGCAGCCCGCCGGTTTCTCTCAAAATTCCCGGTCGAGCGTGACTTCGATGACGCCGGCGGCGACAATCCCCGCAACAACAGTTCGGCGATCCTGAGCCTGATAATCGACGAACGGCATCTGCTGTTCTTTGGCGACGCGGGCGTACCGGCGATCACTGAGGCGCTGGACTGCCTAGACGGCGAGGGGCGCACATCTGCTTGGCCCCGACTGATCGTGCTGCCGCACCACGGCAGTCGGCACAACCTTGATCTCGACACCATCAAGCGGATGCTCGGAGGCCCGACGAGCAGCAAGTTCGGAACCGCGATTGCGAGCGTGAGCGCGGAGTCTGACAACCCTTCGCCGCGTGTCGCGAATGCGGTCGGGCGTCGCGGCTACCCAGTGTCCGTGACGGCGGGGGAAACCTTCCGGCACTCGTGGGACGCGCCGCCCCGTCCCGGGTGGAATGGTCAGGTGACCGTCCTCCCGCCCCTCGCGGAAACGGACCTGGAGAATTGATGCCCGACGCGTACACGTTCTCAGCGCGCCGCCTGCCGGTCGCCGCCGTGGCAGTGCCGCCGATGGTGCTGGCCGGCGCCGGGATCATCACGACGACTGGGCTGGGGATCGCGAGCGGCCTGGTGCTAGCAGTGATCGCGGCCATCGCCGGGCAGCTCGGCCGCGACCGTGGGAAGAACATGCAGGCCGAACTGTGGACGAGCTGGGGCGGAAGCCCGACACTTCGACGGCTCCAGTACCGAGGCGGCTCCGCCGAGGGCCGCGTCGAACGACTCCACGCCCGCATCGGCGAAATCCTCGGGGAAACACTGCCGACGGCCGACGAGGAGAGTGTCGCCCCCGACACCGCTGACGACCGCTACGAAGAGGTGTCGGCGCGCATCCGCGCCCTGACCCGCGACGGAAAGCGTTTCCCGCTATTGCTCGCCGAGAACATCAACTACGGGCAACGCCGAAACATGTTCGGGCTGCGCCGCGAAGGCGTGGTCTTCGCAGGGCTGACGATCATCGTCGCCGGGCTACTGATGGCTCTGGCCGACGGGAGTCTGGCGGAGCGCGCGGCACGGTACGGGCCGGGCGCGGCGGCCGGGGTTCTGGCTCTCCTGTTCTGGATCTTCGTCGTGACCCCCAGTTGGGTCAAGCTGACAGCCGAGGCCTACGCCGACCAGTTCGTCGGTGCAGTCGACATTCTGCATACCGCGCCGCCGGCTGGACAGGGATCGAGCGACTGATGCTCAAAGATCTGATCGCCCAAGCATTCTGTCGTGAGATAAGACGTAAGCTGCGTCGTCTTGGGGTGCTTGGCGCACTCTTCGGCGCGTACTTTGCACTTCACGTCGAGCTCCCTCTGGACATCTCGATAGCCACCAGGGAGGCGCAAGCTGCGATGGTGGGTCTCCAGCGGTCAATAGAGCGCACGTTGGCCCAGTCGGAGCGCCACATCCTTGAGATGCATCGCCTGCAGTTGCAACTGGCGAAACGGAGTCGCTGACGCGTTTCTGTAACAAACTACGACAGAACTAATTGAGGTGTTGCCGCATGGTAGTTCTATATTCGCTTGAGGTATCCCATCCGCCCGCGGGGCAGGAGGAGCATCGGCATGTCTGATTTCGAGGTCATCTTCGCGGATGTGGGCCAGGGCGACTGCACCATCATTCGGCTGCCTGACGGCGAGTACATGGTGGTCGACGTCTACCGTTCCCCGGACCACGGCATCGACATCTTCAAGCTCCTGGACGACGTGCTGCCCGACAACGGCGACGGTCGCAAGCGCCTGAAGTACTTCGTCATCACCCACGCCCACGACGACCACATCACCGGGGTTGGCGAGCTCTATGACCGCTACGCCGTCGAGTGGTTGTGGGTGCCTCAGCATGAGGACCGCAAGCAGGTGGCCAAGCACTTCGGTGAGTACCAGCGCATCGTGGACGAGCATCCCGACGCACAGATCAAGCAGCCGCAGGGGAGTCGCACGCCGCTCAATGAGAAGGACCCCGACCTTGACATCGGCGATGGCATCACCGTGCGGTGCTTCTCGCCGCCCGGCTACATCGAGATTGAGGAGACCCTCAGCGAGGACGAGGCCAAGCAGCTCGTCCACAAGAACTGCCTCGTTCTGAAGATCGCCTTCGAGGACGCCTCCGTCATCCTCACGGGTGACTCCAACCTCGCCTGCTGGGAGCGGATCCTCGACTACTACAAGGGACGAACCGAGGAGGAGACAGGTACTGAGGTCCTGGAGGCCGACATCCTGCACGCCAGCCATCACGGCTCTCGAACCTTCTTCAAGGACGGCGATGAGGACTCCGAAGCCTCCCTCGAGGCGCTCCAGACGATCGCGCCCGACGCGATAGTGGTCTCGGTCGGAGAGGACAACCAGCACGGGCATCCCCACGAGGACATGATGGACGCGTACCGCGAGCAGGTCGGGGAGGAGAACGTCTTTGAGACGCGCCAGACCGGCACCGTGATCATGGAGGTCGACGCCGGTGCGCCCTACCGCATCATCCTCGACCCCGGCGGCTACGCCGAGGATTACGGGTGGGATCAGGACGACGACGAAGACGGCGGCGACGACGACGACGACCGTGGTGGCGGCGGCGGCCTCGCCGCGGGTCTCGCGGTCGGCGCTGGCGTCCTGACAGCGGCCGCAATCGCCAAACGACGCAAGCGGGGAAGCCCGACACGCCTCGACGACGAGCCAGCTGCGTGAAGCCTTGGTACGAGCGCTTCCCGACCATCTACGCAGAGGACCGAAGCTACTGGCTCGGTAAGGGGTTCGAGCAGGCCGACCTGCACAGCGGCGGCGTGGCGTTCACCGGCACGATCACCGCGCACATCAAGAGCGAGCACGGGCTCGAGCACCACCCGTTCAGGCTGCGCATCAAGTATCCGCCCGGCTACCCCTACGTGGCCCCGGCCGTCGAGTTCCTCGACCCAGAGATCAAACGCGCCCGCCACCAAGGCGTGGACGGCGCACCGTGTCTGTTCCCACCCGCAGCATGGACCACGACGTTCCCGGCCAGCGAGCTGTACGCCGCCACCGAGCGCTGGCTCGGCTACCACCTCGCAGGTCACTTCCCACGCGAGCTCGCCCTCTACGAGCTGCCCGCGTATTTCCCCTGGACGCCGTTCTCGGTGCTCGCGCCACCAGTGGTCCTGGAGGCGATCGCCGGAAGGTCCTCAGGCCGCTTCAGCGTCGATGAGCTCCTAGGCCAGGACCTCGGGATCCTGTGGTCCATCGACGAACAGCAGATAGGCAAAGACCTGGAGGACGCGCTCGCTCCGCCCCGCGTGCGCAAGACCAGCCGCCACCCGAGCCGCTGGTATCGCCTCGAGCAGGAGCCGCCCGCGGTCCAGAACACCGCCGAGCTGCAAACGGTCCTCAGGCAGAGCGGACATCGCGTCGATCTCACCAGCAGGCGCCCGCGTCCGACGGAACTGATCGGACTCGCCTTCCGCGACACCACCCTTGAAGAGGAGCGCCTGCTGCTGCTCGATATCGGGGTGAGCTCCAAGAAGGCAAAGCCAGCCATCGGCAAGGGCTGGACCGTCCGCGCGCCAGCGCTCTACACCATCTCCCACGAGGAGCTCTTTCGACGACTGGACGGCGTGCGCGACGTCGGTCGACTCGAGGAGAAGCACGTCCTCTGCTTCGGGCTGGGGGCAATCGGCTCGCAGCTCGCACTCGCGCTAACACGCGAAGGCGTCGGGTCGTTCGCCCTCTGCGATCCCGACTCGCTACGACCTGGCAACGTCATCCGCCACGCGCTCGATCTCCTGAGCGTCGGACAGTTCAAGGCCGAGGCCGTCGAGTCCGCGCTCGCCCGCGTCAACCCGGCCGTACAGACGCTCCCGGAGGTCCAAAATCTCACGCATCCCGATGTCATTGCCGCGAAGGTCCAGGCCGCGGATCTCGTGATCGCCGCGATCGGAGACGATCTCACCGAGGAGCTGATCTGCGAGGTCGTAGTCGCCAGCGAGAG
>Ga0209415_10009038_pt1 | contig 17151 bp, 15 predicted proteins | sample PeaSoiSIISIP2007_FD_187696 | JGI IMG/M metagenome (GOLD analysis project Ga0209415, IMG submission 187696) | Peat soil microbial communities from Weissenstadt, Germany - SII-SIP-2007 (SPAdes) (version 2) | ecosystem: Environmental > Terrestrial > Soil > Wetlands > Peat | place: Germany... | reverse complement strand
CGGCATCCACGACTTGCCTTTGTGCAGCAAGCAAAGTCGTGGATGCCGGCATGCGCCGGCATGACGGGTGGGAACTGCGTGCCATAAATCGATTCGATGTGTTTTCGGACTGTCCCTACAGCGCCAACCCCGCGGCGGCGAGTGCCTTGAGGAAGTTTGGCTCGGGCTGCGGCAGCGGCGGCAATTCCCAGCTTCCCGTGCCGATCGGGCGGATCTCGCGGTCCACCGGCACCTCGATCAGGTACGGCCGGTTGGCGGCGATCGCGGTGGCGATCACGTCCTCCAGCTCGCCGGCATGGGTGACGGTGTGGGAGGCAACGCCGAACGAGCGCGCGAGCTGCGCGAAATCCGGGCTGTAGGGCTGCCGGCTGCCGTCGTTCTGGAAGCTGGTCGCCAGCTCGCGCCCGTCGAACATGCCGTGCTGGATGTCGCGGATCGAGCAAAAACCCTGGTTGTTCCACACCACCCAGACCACCGGGATGTCGTATTCCACCGCGGTCGCCAGCGCATGCGGCGTCATCAGGAACGAGCCGTCGCCCACCACGGCGACGCAGGGCCGGTCCGGCGCCGCGAGTTTTGCCCCGAGGATGCCCGAGGTCGCGAACCCCATCGCGGCAAAACCCCAGGAATGGATCAGGTGGCGCGGCCGCAGCGTGTCGAACAACTGGATGATCCAGTTGTGGTGCACGCCGACATCGGCGGCGATGATCGCGTTGTCCGGCAGTGCCCGCGACAGCGCGCGCATCAGCCGTTCCGGACGCACCGGCATCTGGTCGGACGTCGCCAGCCCGCCCTGGTATTTCTGCCAGACCTCGCGCCCGTGCAGCAGCCGGTTCAGCCATGCCTGCCGGCCGGACGGCGGCGCGGCACTGGCGGCGGCATCGGTCCGCGCCCGTAGCAACGCGTTCAGGAACGCCAGGCTGGCGCGGGCGCAGCCGAGGATGGGCAGCTCGGCCGGATAGTTGCGGCCCAGCTCGGTTGGATCGATATCGATCTGGATCAGCCGCGACGGCGGGATCGACAGCGTGTAGCCATCCAGCCAGGCGCTGGTGGCGCGGTCGTCGAAGGTGAACCCGAGTGCCAGGATGACGTCGGCGTGTTTCGTTGCGTCATTCGCCGCATACGAGCCGTTGCGCCCGATCGAGCCGAACGACAGCGCATGCCGGTCGGTGATGGCGCCCTTGCCGTTCGGGCTGGTGACGACGGGAATGCCGGTGAGCTCGGCGAATGCCTGAAGCTCGGGCGCGGCTTCCGCCAGCAGCACGCCCTGGCCGGCGATGATCACCGGTCGTTCCGCAGCCAGCAGCATCTCCAGCGCCGTGGTCAGCGCCTGCGGGTTGCCGGGCGCACCGTTGATCGCGCGCGTCACGGTCTGCGTCGGCGCCACCTCCGCCTCCTCGACAAAGACGTTGAGCGGCACATCGAGGTTCACCGGCCCGGGCCGGCCGGACAGCATCAGCTCCCAGCCCTGGCGCACCGCCAGCGGTACCATGTCGACGCGCGTCGGCTGGTAGCTGCGCTTGACGTACGGGCGGATCACGCTGGGGAAATCGCCCTGATAGTAGCGGCCGGTCTCCTGGAACGGCTGGCGGTTGAACTGGCTGGTCGGCACGTTGCCGGTGATGGCGAAGAAGGCCGAGCTGTCCATCATCGCCGCGGCCAGCGCCACCACCAGGTTGGCCGAGCCGGGGCCGCAGGAGGTGAAGGTGGCCACCGGTTCGTTGCGGATCTTGAAGTAGGCGTCGGCCATGTGGCCGGCGGTCTGCTCGTGGTGGGTGGAGATGGTGCGGATGCGGTTCTGCGCCTTGAACGCGGCGTCGAGGAAGCCGACGTTGCCGTGGCCGCACAGGCCGAACAGGTAGGGCACTTTTTGGCGGATCAGGAAGTCCACGATGATGTCCGCCCCGTTCATCAGGGCGCGTTCGCTGTGGTTCATGGACGATCTCCGTGGTTTGGTCGTTCTACCGTTCCGATGCCCGCGTCATGGCCGAGCAAGACACTCCCCCTCCCCTTGTGGGCTTGGGCCGCGAAGCGGACCAAGGCTGGGGGGAGGGGTTGGTGCCCGGGTCGCACCGAAGCTGGTTGCCCCGGAACCCCTCCCCCCAGCCCTGGTCCGCTTCGCGGCCCAAGCCCACAAGGGGAGGGGGAGTGTCTTGCTCGGCCATGACGGTGGGAGTCATGCGGCCCGCGTGTCCGCGCCGTGCATCGAGGGGCTGCCCAACATCCGTGAAATCCGCGCGGCCGCCGCCTTGACCAGCTTTGTGAGCGCGGCGATCCGTTCCGGGTCCATCCGCGCCGCGGGGGCCGAAACCGCGACGCAGGCGCACGGCCGGCCGGCATGATCGGTGATCGGCGCGCCGAGGCAGCGCAGGCCGATCTCCATCTCCTCGTCGTCCAGCGCCCAGCCCTGCGCGCGCACCTGGTGCAGCGTCTGGCGCAACGCCGCCGGCGTGGTGATAGTGTTCGCCGTGAAGCGGGGCAGGCCGTTGGCGACGAACGCATCCAACTCGGCGTCCGGCAGGTGCGCCAGCAGCACTTTTCCCAATGCGGACGCGTGCGCGGGTGTGCGCTTGCCGACGAAGGCGTGCATGCGCACCAACCGTGTGCCGTCCACCGCCTGCACGCAGATCGCCTCGTTGTCGTACAGGATGCCGACGTGGACGGTCTCGCCGGTCTCGCGCGCCAGGTCCTGCAGCGGCGGCAGCGCCTGCCAGCGAAGCTGCTCGTGGCGCACCGCGGCCGAGCCCAGCGTGTGGAAGCGCATGGCGAGCGAATAGCGGCCGGTTATCGGGGTCTTTTTGCAGGTACCCGAACGCCTCGATGGTGTGCAGGATGCGGAATACCGTCGGCTTGGTCTGCCCGAGCTCGGCGGCGAGTTCGGCGAGGCTCCAGCTTTTCTGCCGGGTGAAGCAGTCGATCACCGCGAGTCCCTTATGCAGGGAGCCGAGCAGGTAGGGGTCGCGGGGCGGATCGTCGCTGTTTCGCATAGTGGAATTTGAGCCGTGTTTCCGTAATGCCGTACCGTATAGCGAAACCCCGGCACTGGCGATGGCCGGACACGGTCAGTCGTGGAACAATGCGCCCGGGGACGCGAGCACTTGCTCGACGGCCTGCGCCAAGCCGGTTGGCAGTCGTGAGCGGGCAGACATGCCGCCCACCCCTGCGCGCGCCGCGCCCTATGCCGGATCTTCGGACGCGTCGAGCCTGTCGTCGTCGCGCACCGCGCCCGGGGTGCCCAGACGCATCAACAAGGCCTTCGCGCGGGCCGGTGTCGTCCGCGATCTTCGCGCCGTGAAATAACGCGCTGCCTCGGCCCGCGCCCCGACACGGGCCGCGACGGCGGTGGCCACGAACAGGTTCATGCTGATCCCGGACTCTGCTGCCTGGCGCATGGCGGCGTCCTTCAGGTCCTTCGGCAGCCGGAACTGGATTTTCGTGTTGCTCATGGTCTGACCCCTTTGACCAGCGGGCCCGGTGATAGCCGCAAACCACGCCGGGAGGGCGGCGAACACTCTCGCAATGCAGCGGACTCCAGTCGCCAAAAGGGGGTAACGGCGTGTCAGGCGGCCAGCGCGTGGGGCTCTATGCGTGCGAGCTCCGCCACGATCTTTCGACGCTGGCGCAACAGGTCGTGGTCCGACTGCAGACCAAGCCAGAACCCATCGGAAAGCCCAAAATACCGGGCCAGTCGCAAGTCCGTGTCCGCGGTCACCGCGCGCTTGCCGAGGACGATCTCGTTGATCCGCCGCGGCGGCACGCCAATCGCGCGGGCAAGGCCGTTCTGGGTCAGGCCCATTGGCTCGATGAAGTCGAGCAGCAGGATCTCTCCAGGCGTTGGATTGGGGATTTCGTCAGTGGTAGTCGACGATCTCGACATGATCAGGACCTCCCTGTGTCCACACAAAACAGATCCGCCATTGCTGATTGATCCGGATGCTGTGCTGGCCGGCGCGGCGGCCCTTGAGGGCTTCAAGGCGATTGTTCGGCGGCACGGCGAGGTCCCCCAGCACCTTGGCGTTGTTCAGCATCCGAAGCTTTCGAAGTGCGGTCTGCTGGATATCGTGTGCCAAGATGCGGCTGAACCGGCCGTGCCAGATACGCTCGGTCTCCGACGATCGAAAGCTGACGATCACCGACGCTGTATAACGTTATGCGTTATGGACGGCAAGGCAATTCGAAGGATGACGGCCGCGGCTGGTGCCCTTTGCACGCACCTTCGGCTCACCGCACGACGATGTCGGGCACCAGCGCTCGCAGCGACGGCAGGGCCGCGTCCAGCCAGCCCGGCCGGGACGGCGTCAGCAGGGCCGCGTCGATGCACCCGGTCGGACGGAACACCTGCAACACCCAACCGCGGACCCAGCGCGCCTGCAGCTCCTCGGCGATCGCCAGCAGATCCGCGGCACCCAGCAGCGCGGCGTGCACGGTGGTGCGCAGTTCGTAGCTGACCCCGCTCGCCAGCACGGACTCCAGCGCGCGCCGCGCCTGCGCGCCGCTACGTGCGCTGCCGGTTACGGCGGCGTAGCGATCGAACGGCGCCTTCACGTCCAGCCCCACCCAGTCCAGCAGCTTCAGCACCTGCGCCAGCCGCCGCGGGTGGATTCCCGCGCTGTGCAGGCCGGTGGCGAAGCCCAGGTCGCGCACCTCGGCGAGGGCATCCGCCAGGCCCGGCTGGGTGGTCGGCTCGCCGCCGCTGAACACGACCGCGTCGAGCAGGCCGATCCGGCGCTTCAGCCACGCGACCGTCGATGCCCAGTCGTTGGTCGGGGACGCCGCGCGGTGGCGCAAATGCGGGTTATGGCAGTAGCGGCAGCGCAGCGGGCAGCCCTGGGTGAACAGCACGGCAGCCAGCCGGCCGGGAAAATCCACCGTGCTGAACGGCACAAGGCCGCCCAGTGCCAAAGCATTGCCACCCGCCACCGTCGCGGCTCACACGCAGGCGGCGTCCGCGACGACGAAGCTCTGCCGCTCCTCATGCTCGCCCTGCTTACCGATGTTGAACGAGGCGACCGGGCGGTGATAGCCCATCACCCGTGTCCACACCTCGCAAAGCTGGCGCTCGTCATCGGCCAGGGTGATGTCCGGGGCGGCGGTCTGCGACGCGGTGGTAGGCTGCATTTTGTTCCTCCTGGTGGATGTTATGGATCGTTGGGGCGTTTGCCTGTCATGGTGGCGAAGGCCGGTGTCCACGACTTTGCTTGCTGCACGAAGGCAAGTCGTGGGTGGCCGGCCGCAGCCTGTCCTCGGGCGGCCCTTGGGGCCGACCCGGGAGCCGGCCATGACACGGGGGTGGGTAGGCATGGTGTTCACGCGCAGACAAGCTGTCGCTTGGCGGCGAGGCGTTCCTCGTCGCAGCGCGGGCAGAATCGGTGCTCGCCGGCGAGATACCCGTGCACCGGGCAGACCGAGAACGTCGGCGTGATCGTGATATAGGGCAGACGAAACTGCGACAGCGCGCGCCGCACCAGCTCGCGGCAGGCGCCGGCGGACGGCAGGTGTTCGCCGAGATAGAGATGCAGCACCGTGCCGCCGGTATATTTCGCCTGCAACGCTTCCTGGTGTTCCAGCGCCTCGAACGGATCGTCGGTAAAGTCCACCGGAAGCTGTGACGAGTTCGTATAGTACGGCTTTTTCGCCGTCCCCGCCTGCAGGATGCCGGTGAAGCGCTTGCGGTCCTCCTTGGCGAACCGGTAGGTCGCACCCTCGGCCGGCGTCGCCTCGAGATTGTAGAGATGCCCGGTCTGCTCCTGGAAGCCGACGATGCGCGCGCGCACATGGTCAAGCAATGCACTGGCGAAATGATGGCCGTACCCGCCGGTGATATCCTGCTTATCGCCGGTGAAATTGCGGATCATCTCGTTGATGCCGTTCACCCCGATCGTCGAGAAGTGGTTGCGCAGCGTGCCGAGATAGCGCTTGGTGAACGGGAACAGCCCGTCGTCCATGTGGCGCTGGATCACCTTGCGCTTGATCTCCAGGCTGTTGCGCGCCAGATCCAGCAGCGCGTCGAGCCGCCCATACAGCCCGACCGTATCGCCCTTGAACAGATAGCCCAACCGGGCGCAGTTGATCGTTACCACGCCGAGCGAGCCGGTCTGCTCGGCCGAGCCGAACAGCCCGTTGCCGCGCTTCAGCAGCTCGCGCAGGTCGAGCTGCAACCGGCAGCACATGGAACGAACCATGTTGGGCTGGAGATCGGAACTGATGAAATTCTGGAAATACGGCAGGCCGAATTTCGCCGTCATCGCAAACAGCCGTTCGGCGTTCTCCGAGTGCCAGGGGAAGTCCGCGGTGATGTTGTAGGTCGGAATCGGAAACGTAAAGATGCGTCCCTTGGCGTCGCCTTCGCCCATCACCTCGATATAGGCGCGGTTGATCGCGTCCATCTCCGGCTGCAGATCGCCGTAGCAGAAATCCATTTCCCGCCCGCCGATCACCGGCACCTGCTCGCGCAGGTCGTCCGGGCAGATCCAGTCGAACGTCACGTTGGTGAACGGCGGCTGGCTGCCCCAGCGCGACGGCACATTCAGGTTGAAGATGAATTCCTGGATGTTCTGCCGCACCTCGGCATACGACAGCCGGTCCTTGCGGACGTACGGCGCCAGGTACGTATCGAACGAGCTGAACGCCTGCGCCCCGGCCCACTCGTTCTGCAGCGTGCCGAGGAAATTCACCATCTGCCCGATCGCGCTCGACAGATGCTGCGGCGGCGCCGCATCCACCTTGCCGGTGACGCCGTTGAACCCCTCCATCAGCAGGGTCCGCAGCGACCAGCCGGCGCAATAGCCGGACAGCATGTCGAGATCGTGGATGTGTAGGTCGCCCTCGCGGTGCGCGCTGCCGATCTCCTCGGGATAGACGCTGTTCAGCCAGTAGTTGGCAATCAGCTTGCCGGCGCTGTTGAGGATCAGCCCGCCGAGGGAAAAACCCTGGTTGGCGTTGGCCTGGACGCGCCAGTCCTGCCGCTCCAGATACTCGTTGATCGAGGCCACGGCATCGACGACGGCGCCGCGGTCGTGGCGCATCCTGGTGTGCTGGGCGCGGTAGATGATGTAGGCCCGGGCGGTGCGGAAGTGTCCGCCCCGCATCAACGCCCATTCGACCTCGTCCTGGATGTCCTCGATGGGCGGCGCGCGGTCCGGGAACCGCGTCAGCAGGACGTCAAGCACGTCGCCGGTGATCGCCGCCGCGACCGGGGCATCGAACTCGCCGCTGGCCGCGCCGGCGCGCGCGACGGCGGAGCGGATCCGCGCCGCGTCGAACGGGGCGGTGGTGCCGTCGCGGCGGACGACGCTGGTCCACGGCAGGGCAACGGGGGGCAGGGCAACGGGGGGCAGGGCAACGGGGGGCAGGGCAACGGAGGGCAGGGCGGCGGACGGCGCGAATCGCATCTGGGCGTCCCTTTCAGGATCGGCCCGCTTGATTGGCCCACCCGGAATCCCGGGGGCCATGATCCAGATCAATGACACCGAGTCGGAGGGGCCGAATTCGTGGCAGGCTGGGAGGGCGCGCAACGCTCGCGCGCCGGCACGTCCCGGGGTCTACCCCTTCGTCATCCGCCGCCGCCACCCGTTCAGGATGACCTGCGCCAGGTGGGCATAGTCGCGCCCGAAATGGTGGCTGCCGCCGGTGCGGATCACCACCACGCCGGTCTTCGCCAGCCCCGGGCAGAGCGTGTCCGTCTCGTCCTCGCCGTAGAAGCACTGCACCACCTCGGGCGGCACCTTGGCGATCTCCGGGCGCGCCGGCAGGGCGTTGGCGCTGGGCGGCATGCCCAGCCAGCCGACCACCCTGATCTCGAAATCCGCGCCGGGCGCGAACCCCAGCAGCGACAGCATCGCCACCTTGTCCCGCGCCGCCGCCGGCAGGCGGTTGTAGGCGAATGGCAGCACATCGGCGCCGAACGAATAGCCGATCAGCGCGACGCTCTTGGCGTGCCAGCGCACAGTGTAGGTCGCGATCACCCGTGCCAGGTCATGCGCGGTCTGCTCCGGGGTCTTGCTGCGCCAGAAGTAGCGCAGGCTGTCGAGGCCGACGACCGACACCCCGCGATCCTGCAGGTTGCGCGCGATTGTCTGGTCCAGGTCGCGCCAGCCGCCGTCGCCGGAGACCACGATCGCCAGCATGTTGGACGTGTGCTCGGCGGGCAGCTCGACCAGCGGCAGGTCCGCCACATCCGCCTCATCCGGCGCGCGCGGTCCCAGGTGCGGCTGCGCCAACGCCAGCAGGATGTCCCCCTCCGCGGCGGCCGGCGCGAAGCCGCGCACCGCCACTTTGGCGCCGACGCCTTGCAGCGCCGTGACCAGCGCCTGCGTCGCGTCGGGCAGCGTCGTGGTGGTGCCGATGCCCCAGAAGCCGGGCAGGCCGGGATCGTGCAGGATCGTCGGGTCGGGCGGGCAGGGGGCGAAGCGTACGTCGAGCGTCAGCGCCGGATCGATGGAAATCGCGCCGGTGATGGTGTTCGAGGCCGCCATCGACAGCACGTGCTCGGCCAGCGTGCCGCCCTCGCCGGTGCCGGCCAGGATCGGGGTGAAATACGCGTTCGAACCCAGTTCGCGCTGCAACTGGTGGCTGATCATCTCGGCGTCGCTGACCAGCTTGTGGCAGGCCTCGGGGGCAGCGGCGAGCGCGGCGACGTAGCGCGCGGTGTCGACGCCGACCACCAGCACCGCGTGCCGTGCCAGCAGGTCGGCCGCAAGCTGGTCGGCATCGCTCCAGCCGGACAGCGCGGAGAACAGCACCACGAAGCCGCGCATCGTCCCGGCGGGCCACGTCACCCGCACCTCGCCGTAGCGTCCCCCGGGCATGATTTCGCTCCGCCCCGGTCCGGCCCGCTCCGGTTCGACCCGCCCTGCTTCAGTCGGCCCTGGTTCGGCCGGCCCTGGTTCGGCCGGCACTGGTTCGGCCGGCACTGGCGCGGCCCGCACCGGGATCGTGGCCGCGGCAAGGCCGACCGCCGCGACCAGCACGGCAAGTGCGCGATGCAGGCTCACGACCGGTTGCCCGCCAGCACGGCGAGGTCCGCCAGGGTCAGGAACGGCCCCAACGTTCCGGAGGCGGCCAGGTAGCGCGGCTGCCAATCCGGGTTGAACTTGTTCTTGAACGTGCGCAGGCCGCGGAAGTTGTACAGTCGCCCACCGAAGCGCCACACCAGATGGCCGATCTGGTGCCAGGCGGCCGCCAGCGGCGTCGGCGTCAGCCCTGACAGCGGCGCCATCCCCAGGCTCAGGCGGTGGAATCCGGCCTGCTTCAGGTGCAGCGCCAGCCTGGTGAACAGATATTCCATCGCATACGGGGACGCCCCGGCGGCATGGCGCATCACGCCGACCGTCGCCTCGGTGTACAGGTCGGTTGTCATGAAGGTGGTGAACGCCACCGGCCTGCCGCGCTGGCGCAGCAGCATCACCGACTGCGCCGCCAGATACTCGGCGTCGAACGCGGCGACGGAAAAGCTCTTCTCGCCCCGATGGCGCCCTTGCAGCCAGGCGTCGGAGATTTCGCGCAAGCGCGGCAGCAGGGCAGGGACCTCCCCAGGGCCGATCACCTCGACGCTCAGCCCGTCGCGTTCGCCGCGCTTCAGGGCATAGCGCAGATTGGTCCGCTGCGGCCCCTCCAGCGCAAAACCGTCCAGGCCGATGCACGCCTCCTCGCCCAGCTTCATCAGCTTCAGTCCCGCATCGAGATACAGCGCCAGCGCGTCCGCCCGCACCTGATAGAACGCCGCGCGCCCGCCATGCGCATGCGCCAGCGACACGAACCGCGCGATCAGGCCGGGCCATTCCGCGCGCGGACCAACCGGGTCGTGCAGCGCGACCCAGCTTCGGCCGCGCTTGGCATACATCAGGAAGGCCTGGCGCGACGGCGAGAACACGAAGCTCTTGTCGCCCATCATCGCCAGCATCGCGTCGCTGCGCTCCTGCGCGCGCACGATCAGCCCGGCGGCGCGCAGATCCTCCGGCGTCGGCAGCGTGCGCCGCCCCGACGCGGGGCGCAGCAACTGCCACAGCGCCACCGCACCGGCGAACAATGAGGCGCCCAGCGTGGCGCGCAGCGCGCGGGAGGCTTTCTCATCGAACGCGAACTGCCACCACAGCTCATGGCGGTATGGCACGTCGCGGAAGGCGAAAAAGAACACCCAGAAGACCGCCAGCAGCACGATGCCGATCGAGACCAGCCAGCTCGGCGTGAACCGCTCCTGGAACAACGAGGCCGGGCGGTCGAAGCGCCGCCGCGTCGCGGCCAGCAGCGCGAGCAGGAACACCAGCACGCCGGCCTCGACGAAGGCGAGCCCCTTGGCCAGCGACAGACCCAGGCTGACCATCGCGATCGCCGTGGCCAGCCACCACGCCGCGTCGAGCCGGCGCAGCAGGCCGCGCGCCACGAACAGCAGCATGACGCCCAGCACGCTGCCGAGCACCTGCGCGCTCTCCACCGCCCACAGCGGCAGCGCCATCCGCAGGATCGCCAGGCGCGTCCCGAACGCCGGCGTGGCGCCGGAGACCAGCAGCATGATGCCGATCGCGAAGGTGATGACCCCGAGAAACATCGGCGTCAGTCGCGCCAGCCGCGGCGCGGGCGCGACCAAGCCGCGCGGCGCGATGCGGGCGGCAATCGCACGGACCTCGAAGGCCGCCAGCAGCGCGCCGGACAGCAGCAGCGGCAGCACGAAATAGATCGTCCGGTAGGCCAGCAGCGCGGCGATCGCGGCCGTCGGCGGCACCGTGCCGCCCAATGCGAAGACGATGGCGGCCTCGAACACCCCGAGCCCGCCCGGCGTGTGGCCGATCACGCCGAGCAGCAAGGCGATCGTGTAGACCGCCAGGAAGCTGACGAAGCCGATATGCGCACCGGGCAGCAGCACGAACAGCGCCAGCGCGGCCCCGGCCACGTCGATGCCGACCAATGCAAGCTGCACCAGCAGCACGCCGCGCCCGGGGAGGTCGAGGCTGATCCGGCCGAGGCGGAGCGGCGGGCGACCGGGGCGGCTCCAGGCGATCAGCGCCGCGCAACAGGCCAGCACCGCCAGGCCGCCACCGAACAGCGGCACCACCGGCATGCCGAGCATCCGACCGATCGAGGGCGCCGCGCAGACCAAGCCGAGCGCGCTCAGCACGAGCAGGCCGAGCGCGAACGTGGCGCCGGTCAGCACTGTGAGCCGCGCCACCTGGGCGGCGCCCACGCCTGCCATGCCATAGACGCGATAGCGCACCGCGCCGCCGGTCAGCGCGCCGAAGCCGACACCGTTGCCGAGCGCCGAGCCGGCCACGCCGCCGATCCACAGCAATGGCGCCGGCACTTTTGCGCCGATCGCGCGCAGCCCCGCGGCGTCGCGCCCGACCAGCGCCAGGTAGCTCAGCCCGGTGGCGAGCAGCGATTGGATCAGCAGGGCGGAGGGCAGCCGGCGCAACGTCTTGACCACCGCATGGTAGTCGAGTGTGTTCGTCAGGTGCTGTGCCGCGACCAGCAGCAGGACGCACACGGCAAGCGCCAGCGCGGGAACCGCGAAGCGTCGCAGATGTTTGGTCACGCCCCGGACCATGAGCAGCAGGCCGTTTGTCATCGGCCGGCAGGTGGCATGCGCGGCCTCGCGTGACAACGCGGATCTCCCAGCAATTTCGCTCCCGTTTGGTATTATGAGAAATTTGTGAACCAATCGTTATCGGCCGTCAATGATGGGGTTGGAGTCGGGGATCGCGTTGGAATCGGGGATCGGGTTGGAATCGGGGATCGGGTTGGAATCGGGCTAAATCGATCGGCACCGGCCTGGGCAGGCAAGCAGCCCGAGACGGTCCGAGACGGGCAGGGGTGGTAATCCGGGTTGTATTGTTGCCGGGAGTCTTACGGAGGTGTCCATGCGTAGGGTCGATGTCCTCAGCATCCAGCGGATCAGTGCCGAGGATCGTGCCAGGATCGAGGCGGTCGATCCGGCGGTCCGGCTGGTCGATGCGGGCGGCTGGTTCGATGGTGAAATTCGGGAAACCTGGCCGGCGTTCAGCGCCACACGCTACCTGCCGCCGGGCGCGACCGGGACGGGCACGCGCGCGGAGCGCGACCGCCTGCTCGCCGAGGCGGAGGTCATCCTGGGCGGCTGGCCATTTCCGCTCGATTTGCGGGCCCGCGCGCCACGGCTGAAGTGGTTCCACCAGCGCCCGGCGGGGGCCAGCAACCTGCGCCTGGGCGACCTGTGGGGCAGCGACGTGGTGGTGACGACCTCGCGCGGGGTGGGCAACACGCTGGCCATGGCGGAATACGCGATCGCCGGCATCCTGTTCTTCGCCAAGGGCCTGCACCGGGCGGTGGTGGATCGGCAGGCGGGACGGTTCGACCATCGCGCCTACCGGCCGCTGCTGCTGGAGGGCAAGACCGTCTGCGTGGTGGGCGCCGGTGGAATCGGCCGCGACGTCGGCCGGCTGGCCGCCGCGCTGGGCATGCGCGTGATCGGCACGCGGCGGCATCCCGAGCCCGGGGCGGCACTGCCGCCGGGATTTGCGCAGGTCGGTGGCGCCGGCGAGCTGGACCGGTTCCTGGCCGAGGGCGATTTCGTGGTGATCTGCTGCCAATGGACCCCGGAGACCACGGGGCTGATCAATGCGGCACGGCTGGCGGCGATGCGGCCCGGGAGCGTGCTGGTCAACGTCGCGCGCGGTGAGATCGTGGACGAGGCGGCGGTGGCTGATGCGCTCGGACGCGGGCATCTGCGGGGGGTGGTGCTGGATGTGTATCATGGCGAGTTCGAGCACCCGCCGCCGGAGGGGCTGTGGCGCGATCCTCGGGTGCTGATCACGCCGCATGTCTCGGGGGCGAGCGATCAGAACCGGCACGCGGCGATCGAGGTTTTTTGCGAGAATTTGCGGGCGTATCTGGACGGGGCGCCATTGCGCAATGTGATCGATTGGGAGCTTGGGTATTGAGGGGCGCAAGGGGCGTGGCGTTAAAGCGGGCGGTTCGCGGGCACCATCGGCGCCACTTCGTCATGCCGATGAAGGTCGGAATCCCCGCCTTGGCGGTGATGCGCAGGTCATGGGTCAACGCCCTCTGTAGGGAATTTCCGATCTACCTATCGGCACACTACACTCTTGGCCGGCACAAACGCGTTGAGGCAGTCAGATGCGAACTGCCTGGAGACCGCTGGGTCAGCCCCTGGCCCCGCGATGATGGCTTGCAGAGAATCAGCGGCCGGTCCCCTCCAGCCGAATTCCATATATTTGACGAGTCGGTATGAGCGCTTGCGGAATTTCACCGCCTCCAGCTTGTCATCAAACCTGTGAAGCTGGAGGAACCGATACTCGCGTTCACCCTTGTAGGCAGGGTGCTTGAAGAAGACCGAGGCATTTACACAGCCAAGAGCAAGTCGCAGAGTTAAACCGCGCAGAAAAATCCAGCTGACATCAGGTTCCAAACCCATGCCTTGTAGGGCGCGAACGTGTGGAAAGACGACTTGGATCATTCCGCGCTGAATTTCCGCTAGCGTTGAATCATCATAGGTTACAGAGAAGGTACTGCAGCCCCATTGCGTTGCCTCGGCCGTTTTGGCGAATGCCTGCTCAAGGCAATGCGCGTCGAAGCCCAAGACATAGCCACGGCCATCATCAGCATAAGATCGCCACTGACCGAGATCGTCTTCCGCCTTGGAGAATGAGCATACAAAGAAGTTCGCGATATTTTCGAGGCCGTCGTTGACAATTGTGACGAATCTTTCTGCAAGAAATTGGAGACCCTCATCGCCTCGGCCAAGCTCCCGGATCAACCCGGAGGCAATGCCAATGCCATGCTTTAGCTCTGACGGGTCGTTGAGGCTGAATATGTCAGTCAGCCACAGCGTTCCGTCCTGAAGGATGCCCGCCAATCCTTTGTCGTCTGTATAATGGTAGATTGTCTCCGGTGGTGGCTCGGCTTCAATAGTTGCCCTGAAGGGAGCAAGGACGTCCTGAATGCCCCGATCACAATCGCTCAGTTTTGCCCGTAACCCTTGGGGCAGGCGGTATTCCGGATCGTCTTCCATCATGGCCCATGTTGCGCGTATGCGCAGTCACCTTGTGAGACGGCCCACCGTGCTGCCGCGGCACGCATAGTTTCCGCGACGGTCATACCTTTGCCAAACTGCGACATGCGCGTAATCTAGCACGCTCTACCGCGTTCGCCGCAAATGCGCGCGGATGAGGCCGATTTGGGGCGCCGGTCGCGCCGCTAGCGTCGTAGCAGCACACCCAAAATGGCGATGGTGGCGGCGGCGTTGATCCCGACCGCCCAGATCAACACGTCGAACCGCCCGCGCAGGTAGGCAATGTCCGCGTGGATCTGGCCCAGGCCGCTGCGCAACTCATCGTATTGCTCCCGAGCGTCACCCAACTCTTCGGCCGCCGCCTGGGCCTGCTCCTCGGACGCGCCGGCCGCCTTCAGCGCAGCACAGGTCTTGGCCAGCATGACGGTCATCAGGGCATACTCCGGATCTCGGGCAATATAAGGTGCCGCGATCAGAACTGCCACACCTCAGCGCGATGACGGACGTCGACCCCGGCCGAGGCATGTGACGCCCTGGCCGGATGCGTTGCAGGATGCGACGAGTCGCGCCATCCCGTGGTAGTCTGGTCGTCGGAAGCTGCCCCCCGGCGTTGGAGGTCCCGTCATGTCGCTCGAGCGTCTTCCCGCCCTGCCGGAGCTGGCGCCGCGCTGGCGCGGCGGCACCATCGAGTTCCCGCTGCACCACATGCGCGGCGGCACTTCCACCGGCCTGGTCATCTGGGAGCGCTATGCGCCGACCGACCGCGCGCTGCGTGAGGAGTTGCTGCGTCACCTGATGGGCCTGCCGCTGGAGGGGGAGCGGCGCGGCAACCGGCAAATCACCGGACTCGGCCGCGGCTTGCCGACCTCCAACAAGGTGTTCTTCGCCGATCTCGAGCCGGACGGCGCCGGCGGCGCGCGGCTGGTCAGCACGCTGGCCCAGCTTGCCGCCGACAAGGCGGCGATCGACTGGAGCGTCAACTGCGGCAACATGTCCGCCGCCCTGCCGCTGTGGGCGCTCGACACGGGGCTGGCCGGGATGCATGCGCCCGGGCTGTTCGAGATCGAGATCCGCAACACCAACACCGGGGTCATCGCCGGTTCGCGCATGCGCCTGGGCGTGCACGGTGCCGCGGTCAGCGCCGAGATCCCCGGCGTAGACGGCGTCTTCCCGGGGGTCGATCTGTTTCTGCACCAGCCCGCCGGCGCCAAGACCGGCCGGCTGCTGCCGACCGGGCGGAAGCTCGACCGGATTGCCGGGCACGACGTGTCCTGTGTTGACGTTGCGGTGCCGATGGTGATTGCCCGCGCCGCCGACTTCGGCAAGACCGCGACCGAGCCGCCGGCGGCGCTGGATGCCGATCAGGCGTTCAAGGCGGCGCTGCGCGAGATCTGGGTGGCGGGCGGGTTGTTGATGGGGTTGGCGAATCGAGACGGGTCAAAAATGACCGCCGAACAGCTTGCACAGAGCGAGACCGTGCCGAAGGTGTGCATCGTCGGCCCGCCACGCGGGGCGGGGCATATCAGCGTGCGCTACTTCACCCCGCAGGCGGCGCACGGCTCGATGGCGGTGACCGGCGGGTGCTGCCTGGCCGCGGCGTCGCTGATCGAGGGCTCCGTCGCGCATGAGCAGGCGCGCGGTGTGGTGATGCCGGGCGACGACTTCGCCGAGACCTGTGTCGATATCGAGAACCCGGCGGGAATTTTGGCCGCGACGGTGGAGGCGCGGTTGGGGGCTGACGGGCTGTTGGTGCGCAAGGCCGCCTACAAGCGCAGCGCGCAGATCCTGCTGCGCGGCCACGTGCCGCTGTATCGGGCGTCACCCGCGCTGGTGACGGAGCTGGAACAGATCATCGAAGGGGCGGTCGAGCTGGCCGCGTAGGGGGCGATCGGTACACCTCTCCCGCGCTTTGCGGGAGAGGTGTACGCACGGCCCGCAAATTCCAGCCACGCTCAACGCGCTCTAACCCGGCGTCACCCCCAGCTTCCCCGCCAGGTCCTGGATGAACTGCCACGCCACGCGACCGGACCGCGAACCGCGCGTGACCGACCACTCCGCAGCCTGCGCATGTAGTTCGTCAGGCGCGATCGGCAACCCCATGCTCGCCGCGTAGCCGTCGATCATGGCGAAGAACGTCTCCTGGTCACAGTTGTGGAAACCGATCCACAGCCCGAAACGGTCCGACAAGGAAACCTTCTCCTCGGTCGCCTCGGACGGGTTGATCGCGGTGGACCGCTCGTTCTCGATCATGTCGCGCGGCATCAGGTGGCGCCGGTTCGACGTGGCGTAGAACAGCACGTTGTCCGGCCGGCCCTCGATGCCGCCCTCCAGGATCGATTTCAGCGCCTTGTAGTCGCTGTCCTCGCGCTCGAACGACAGATCGTCGCACAGCACCAGGCAGCGCCGCGGCTTCCCGCGCAGCACGTCCAGCAGCTCGGGCAGCGAGCGGATGTCTTCGCGATGGATCTCGATCAGCGCCAGGCTGCCCGGCGTGCGTCGGTTGGCGACCGCGTGGATCGCCTTCACCAGCGAGGACTTGCCCATCCCCCGCGCGCCCCACAGCATCGCGTTGTTGGCCGGCAGCCCGGCGGCGAAGCGCAGCGTGTTGTCCAGCAGGATCTGCTTCTGCCGCTCCACCCCCTTCAGCAGCTCGATCGCCACCCGCGAGACGCGCGCGACAGCGGCCAGCCGCGGCGGCGCCGGGTGCCAGACGAAGGCATCGGCCGCAGACAGCGCCACCGGGGGCGCGACCGGCGGCGCCAGGCGTTCCAGCGCCTCGGCGAGGCGCGTGGCAAGCTCGATCAACGTGACGTCGGGCAGGCGCGGGTCGGCCATATGCAGGTCCCCTGGGGTCCCCCCCTCTGGCACCCCTTGGGGGGAGATCCGGAACAGCTTGACGTGCGGGGGGCGGAAACTATGGTCCCGCCCGAATCCAGGCAACCCGCCCCCATCCCTCACCCCACGGCCCCACGGCACAGGAACCCCCCGATGCTGATTTCCCCCGCCTACGCCCAGGACATCGGCGGCATGCTCGGCTCGCTGGGCAGTGCCACGCAGTTCCTGCCGCTGGTGCTGATCTTCGTCGTCTTCTACTTCCTGCTGATCCGCCCGCAGCAGCAGAAGCAGAAGGAGACGCGCGCGATGCTCGC
>Ga0209415_10009037_pt1 | contig 17152 bp, 13 predicted proteins | sample PeaSoiSIISIP2007_FD_187696 | JGI IMG/M metagenome (GOLD analysis project Ga0209415, IMG submission 187696) | Peat soil microbial communities from Weissenstadt, Germany - SII-SIP-2007 (SPAdes) (version 2) | ecosystem: Environmental > Terrestrial > Soil > Wetlands > Peat | place: Germany... | reverse complement strand
TTCAGCAGCGTCGAGATCGCGATCAGCGAGTAGAACCAGCCGCGCGTCTGGTCGAGCGCCTCGCAGACGAAGTCGGCGGGGAACGCGTGCTCGTAGCGCTCGAGGTTCTCAAACGGCGCGTGGTGCTGGGCGAACGGCATCGAGCCCGAGTCGAACCAGACGTCGATCACCTCCGGCACGCGGCGCATCTCGCCGTCGCACTGCTCGCAGGCGAAGGTCAGCGCATCGACGAACGGGCGGTGCGGGTCGCCGACCGCGGTTCCCGAGCGCCGCTCGAGCTCCGCGAAGGAGCCGATGCAGACACGGTGGCCGGGCGATCGGTCGCAGCGCCAGATCGGCAGCGGCGTGCCCCAGTAGCGCTCGCGCGAGAGGGCCCAGTCGACGTTGCCCGCGAGCCAGTCGCCGAAGCGCCCGTGCTTGATGTGCGGCGGATACCAGTTGACCGTCTCGTTGGCGGCGAGCAGGCGATCGCGCAGCCTCGAGGTGGCGATGTACCAGGAGGGCTTGGCGTAGTAGAGCAGCCGCGTGCCGCAGCGCCAGCAGTGGGGGTAGGAGTGCTCGTGAACCTCCTCGCGAAACAGCAGCCCGCGCTGGCGCAGCCCCTCGATCAGCTCGGCAATCAGCTGCGGGTCGTTGACCGAACGCCCCTCGTAGCCGAGGACGCGCGCATCGTAGGTTCCCTCGCGCGTGACGGGGTTGTACAGCGTGTGCGGGTTCGTCGGGTCAAACAGCTCGTTCTCGACGCCGACCCGGAAGTCGTCCTCGCCGAACGCCGGCGCCACGTGCACGATCCCGGTGCCGTCATCGGTCGTCACGAAATCGCCGGCGAGCACCGGCGAGCCCCCGGCCGGCCGGTCCGCGAGCTCGAAGATCGGGCTGCGGTAGGAGCGCCCGACGAGCTCCGAGCCGCGCAGCGTGCCGAGGACCACCGCGCCCTCGCCGAACACCCGCTCGACGAGCGCCTCGGCGACGATCAGCGTCTCCTCGCCGACGCGCACGCGCGCATAGCCGATCTCGGGCCCGACGGCCGCGGCCAGGTTGCCGGGCAGCGTCCACGGCGTGGTCGTCCAGACCAGCAGCGACTCCTCGGGCTCGGAGCCGAGCAGCGGGAGCTTGACGTAGACGCTCGCGTCCTCCACATCCTGATAGCCCTGCGAGACCTCGTGCGAGGACAGCGCGGTCCCGCAGCGCGGGCAGTAGGGGACGACGCGGTGGCTCTCATACAGCAGCCCCTTGGCGTGGATCTGCTCGAGCGCCCACCAGACCGACTCGATGTATGAGGGGTCCAGCGTGCGGTAGGCCGCGTCGAGGTCCAGCCAGAAGCCGATCCGCTCGGTCAGCCGGTTCCACTCCTCGAGGAACTCCGAGACCGACTCGCTGCAGCGGCGGTTGAACTCCTCGATGCCGTACTCCTCGATCTGCATCTTGTTCGTGAAGCCGAGCTGCTGCTCGACCGCGATCTCGACCGCGAGGCCGTGACAGTCCCAGCCCCCCTTGCGCTCGACGCGGTAGCCGCGCATCGTCTTGAAGCGGGGGTAGATGTCCTTGAACACGCGGGCCAGCACGTGGTGGGAGCCCGGCGGACCGTTGGCGGTCGGTGGCCCCTCGTAGAAGACCCACTGCTCGGCGCCCTCGCGGCGGCGAAGCGACTCGGCGAACACGTCGCGATCGCGCCAGCGTTCGAGCACCTCGAGCTCGAGTTGCGGAAACGACGGCTGGGGGTCGACGGCGCGGAACACCGTCGGCATTCTAGGTGCGGGTTCTCCCGACGCCCCGGGGCGAGCGGCGGCGGCGTCGCAGCGCGTCAGCTGCGAACCACTCCGAGCACGATCCATCGTCGTCTCGCGAACCGCCAGACGTTGGTCGCGAGACGCACGGCGACCAGTGCCAGAAGGCCCGCCCAGACGCCGACGATTCCCCAGTGGAAGTGCAGCGCCGCCAACGCGAGCGGCACGTAGAAGACGAGCGCCGCAAGCACCATCGCCGCGGCGAGAAAGCGCGTGTCGCCCGCACCGATCAGGACACCGTCGAGCGCGAAGACGACCGCGGCCGCCGGCTGCATCGCCGCGAACAGCGGCCAGATCGCGTGCAGCCGGTCGATCACGCGCGGGTCGCTGGTGAAGACGTGCGGCAGCGGCCCGTTCAGCGCCAGCAGCACGAGACCGGTCGCGCAGCCGCCGACGAGCGACAGCGTCACCAGGCGCCGCGCCGCCGCGTAGGCCCCGGCGCCGTCGCCCGCGCCGAGCATCCGCCCGACCAGCACCTGTCCGGCGATCGCGAGCGCGTCGAGCACGAGCGCCAGCAGGTTGTAGAGCTGGAAGGCGACCTGGTGGGCGCCGAGCGAAGCCTTGCCGATGCGGGCGAGCACCGCGCTCGCAACGACGAACGACAGATACAGGGCGCTCGTGCGGATCGCGATCTCGGCTCCGACGCGCGCGAGCCCGCGCATCAGGCGCGGCTGCGGGCGCGGCAGCGGCCGCGCGATTGCGACGAACGCGGCGCCCATCGCGAGCTGTGCGATCACGGTGCCGAGCGCCGACCCGTCGAGTGAGAGGTGCAGGCCGTAGACGAGCACCAGCTCGAGGATCAGGTTCACGACGTTGGCGGCGATCACGATCTCCAGCGGGCGCCGCAGTTGAGAGATCCCGCGCAGATAGCCCTGGCCGGCGGTCGCGAGCAGGACCGCCGGCAGGCCGGCCGCCGAGATCCGCAGGTAGCGGGCCGCGAGGTCGGCGATGTGGCCGGGGCGCGCGAGCAGGTCGATCGCAGGCCCGGCGAGCGCCAGCGTCGCGACCGCGAGGACGCAGCCGAGCGCCAGGCCGAGCCACACCGCCTGGGCGCCGAGCTCGTGGGCGCGCCGGGTGTCACCGGCGCCGTGGGCGCGCGCGACCTGCGCCGTCGTCCCGTAGACGAGGAAGTTGAAGACCGTCGTCACGGCGCCCAGCGCCGTCGCCGCGAGCGCCAGCGCGGCGAGCTGGGTCGTCCCGAGATGGCCGACGATGGCCGTGTCGGCGAGCAGGTAGAGCGGCTCGGCCGCGAGCGCGCCGAGCGCCGGCAGCGCCAGTGCGACGATCTCGCGGTCGTAGACGCGGGCGCGATCCACCGCGCGCAGACTACGATGGCCGCGCGTGAAGCTGCGGCTCTACCACCACCGCGACGGCGCGCGCGTCGCATACCGCGAGGCGGGGACCGGCCCGCCTCTCGCGCTGCTGCATTCCGCGATGCTCTCCTACAAGGAGTGGGAGCCGATCGTCGACGGCCTCGCCGACCGCTTTCGCGTGGTGCTTCCGGACCTGCCGCTGCACGGCGACTCCGAGGACCGGCCGCGGCACCCCTACACGCCGGACTGGTTCGCCGACGTGCTCGCGGGCTTCTGCCACGAGGTGCTCGGCCCGCGGCCGCTGATCGGCGGCCACGGGCTCGGGGCCGAGATCCTGCTGCACACGGTGGCGCGCGGAGAGATCGCGCCGGCGCGCCTGGTTCTGATGCCCAACCGGCTGCACCGGCGCGCCGCGCACGAGCAGGTGCGGCGCGGCTGGCGGATCGCGGCCCGGGCCGGCGCGATCCCGGGCCTCGGGGGCATGCTCTCGCACGGCGCGCGACTGCTGTTCCGGCCCGACCTCGGGCTGCGGCTGTCGTCCCGCGGCGCGCCCGGGGCGCGAGACCTGGTGCGCCACGCCTTCGCCGACGTCGGCGGCAACGCGAACCTCGCACGCTCCTGGGCGCGCTTCGCGGCGCGCTGGCCGAGTGGCGCGCAGCATGAGCTGCTCGATCTGTACCCGCAGCTGCAGATGCCGGTGCTGCTGCTGTGGGCTGACGATGACCATCTGCACCCGGTGTCGGTGGCCGAGGAGGCCCTCGAGCTGATCGACGGCGCCATCCTGCGGGTGCTGCCCGGCACCGGCTACCTGATCGCCTACGACGACCCCGTCGGCGTGGCCCGCGAGCTGACGGCGTTCTGCGGGTAGGGTTTGGTGTACCCGGCGACAAAGGACGAGCTGATGAGCCCAGAACCTCTCTACGGTGGCGAGACCCGCAAGGCGGTCGAGAACTTCCCGATCTCGGGCGAACCCGTGCCCGCGGCGGTGATCCACTGGCTCGGCGCAATCAAGGGCGCCGCGGCCGAGGTCAACGGCGAACTCGGCCTGCTCAAGCCCTCGCTGGCGCGCAAGATCGCCAAGGCCGCGGCGGCGATCGCCGACGGGCGCCATGACGAGCAGTTCCCGATCGACGTCTTCCAGACCGGCTCGGGCACCTCGTCGAACATGAACGTCAACGAGGTGATCGCCACGCTCGCCGGCGCCGGCGTGCACGCCAACGACCACGTCAACCTCGGGCAGTCCTCCAACGACGTCTTCCCCTCGGCGGTGCACCTCGCCGCGCTCGAGCAGACGACGCGGCAGCTGATCCCCGCGCTCGCCGCGCTGGAGCGCGCGCTGACGGCCAAGGCCAGACGCTTCGAGACGATCGTCAAGGCCGGCAGGACGCACCTGATGGACGCCGTCCCGGTGACCCTCGGCCAGGAGTTCGCCGGCTACGCGGCCCAGGTCCGCCTCGGCCGCGCGCGGGTCGCCGAGGCCTTGCCGCGTGTCGCCCAGATCCCGCTCGGGGGAACCGCGACCGGGACCGGATTGAACACCCACCCGCAGTTCGCCCGCCGGGTGCGACGGCGTCTCGCTGCACAGACCGGGCTGAAGATCTCGGCGCCGGAGGATCCGTTCGAGGCGCAGGCCAACCGCGACGCGCTCGTCGAGCTGTCGGGAGCGCTCAAGGTCGTCGCCGTGTCGATGACGAAGATCGCGCAGGATCTCGCGCTGATGGGGTCGGGGCCGCGCGCCGGGATCGGTGAGCTGTTCCTGCCGGAGCTGCAGAAGGGCTCATCGATCATGCCGGGCAAGGTCAATCCGGTGATCCCCGAGGTCGTGCTGCAGGTCGCGGCGCAGGTCATCGGCAACGACCTGGCGATCACGATCGGCGGCATGCAGGGCAACTTCGAGCTCAACGTCCGCGTCCCGCTGATCGCGCGCAACCTGCTGTCGTCGATCGCGCTGCTGACCAGCGCGGCGACCGTGCTGAACGAGAAGTGCGTGCGCGGCATCCAGGCCAACCGGGCGGGCTGCGCGCGCAGCGCGGCCTCGACGCTCGCCGTCGCGACCGCGCTGAACCCCTACATCGGCTACGACAGGGCCACCGAGATCGTCCAGGAGGCGACCCGCTCCGGCCGCCCGCTGCGCGAGGTCGCCAGCGAGAAGGGCGTCAGCGACGCGGTGCTCGACGAGGCACTCGACCTGCGCAAGATGGCGCTCGGGTAGCCGGTTTCCCGCCGGCCGGGGCGCTACGCCGCGAGCAGTCGCTCCAGCAGCTCCTGCGCGCCTCCCTTGGACAGCGGCTCGTTGAGGTTGCCGCATTTCGGCGACTGCACGCAGGACGGGCAGCCGTCGCGGCAGCGGCACTCGCTGATCAGCCGGTGCGCGTCGCCGACCAGCGTCTCGAACCGGGCGAAGGCGATCCGCGTGATGCCGACGCCGCCGGGGTGGCCGTCGTGGATGAAGATCGTCGGTCCGCCGGTCTGGGGGTGGGCGTTGGTCGAGAGCCCGCCGATGTCCCAGCGGTCGCACATCGCGAGCAGTGGGAGCACGGCGATCTGCGCGTGCTCGGCGGCGTGCAGCGAGCCGAGCAGCAACTCGGGCGGGAAGCCGCCCAGCACGCCGGCGTCCAGCTCGAACCACATCGCCTGCGTCGCGAAGCGCGTGGCCGGCAGATCGAGCGCGGTGAGGTCGATCTCGCGGTGGTCCGACAGCCTCCGGCGCTGGTATGCGAGCACCGTCTCGGTGACCAGCACGCGACCGAACGACAGGCTCACACCGAGCGCCTCGCGGCGGTCGAGCAGCCGCTCGATCTGCGTATCGGTCTCGCGCTTGGGCTGGGTGTACCAGTCCTCGTCGAACGGCTCGACGAGCGCCCGTTGGGTCTCGAGGTCCAGCTCGCGGACGTGGAACGAGCGCCCGAGGTGCAGGTAGATGGCACCGGGGTGAAGCGTCGAGAACGCCCGCGCCGCGTCGCTGCTGCCGAGCAGCTCGCCGCTGGCGGAATCGACGATCGCGAACGAGCTGTGCGACGCCGAGCGCAGCGAGATCTCACCGGCGGGGTAGCGCTCGCGGCGGCGCAGGACGAACTGGCCGTCCTTGGCGCGCAGCTCGCCGAGGCCCTCGAGCCGCTCGAGATAGGCGAGCGTGCGGGGGCCGAAGAACTCGGCGTCGCGTTCGCTGAGCGGACCCTCGTGGGCGGCGCACAGCAGGTGCGCGAGGTGGATCTCCTCGGATTCGTGGTCGAGGATCGCGGACTCCACGGGGCGCCCGAGGAAGTCGTCGGTATGGCGCGCGAAGAACTGGTCGAGCGCGTCCTCGCCGGCGACGTAGAGCGCCAGCCCGCGCTGGCGGCGCCCGGCACGACCCCACATCTGGCGCAGGCTGGCGATCGTCCCGGGGAAGGTGACCACGACCGCGGCGTCGAGTGCGCCGACGTCGATTCCGAGCTCGAGCGCATCGGTGGTCACCACGGCGCGCAGCTCGCCGGCCCCCAGCCGCTGCTCGATCTCGCGTCGCTGCGCCGGTGTGTAGCCCGCCCGGTAGGGCATCACCAGCTCGCTGAGGGCGCCGGCGCCGAGCCGCTCGAGCTCGTCGCGGGTGATCCGGCTGAGCAGCTCGACACCCTTGCGCGAGCGCACGAAGCAGATCGTCCGGGCGCCGTCGGCGACCAGCCGGGCGAGCAGCTCGGCGCCTTCGGCGAGCGCCGAGCGGCGCACTCCCAGCGCCTCGTCGGTCACCGGTGGGTTCCAGATCGCGATCCGCCGGCCCGCCGACGGCGAGCCGTCCTCGTCGATCAGCGTCACCTCCTCGAGGCCGGTCAGCCGCTCGGCCAGCTCGAGCGGGTTGGCGATCGTCGCCGAAGCGAGCAGGATCCGCGGCTCGGTGCCATACGCCGCGGCGATCCGGCGCAGCCGCCGCAGCACGTTCGCGACGTGTGATCCGAACACCCCGCGGTAGGTGTGCGCCTCGTCGACGACGACGACGGCGAGATTCGAGAACAGCGTCGCCCAGGAGTCATGGTGGGGCAGGATCCCGAGATGGAGCATGTCGGGATTGGTGAGAACGAGATTCGCCTTGCGGCGGATCTCGTTGCGCGCCTCGCGCGGCGTGTCGCCGTCGTAGATGGCGGGGCGGATCTGCGCCGCGCTGAGACCGAGCGCGCCGATCGCCCGCGCCTGGTCCTGCGCCAGCGCCTTGGTCGGATAGAGGTACAGCGCGCGGGCCTTCCCGTCGCGCAGCAGCGTGTCGAGCGTGGGGAGGTTGAAGCACAGCGACTTGCCCGAGGCGGTTCCGGTGGTGACGATCGTCGGTCCCCGCCAGGCCGCCTCGAGGGCGTGCGCCTGGTGGCTGTACAGCCGCGCGATCCCGGCGGCGCGCAGGCTGGCAAGCAGCGCCGGATGCAGCTGCGGCGGCAGCTCGGCGAAGCGTGCCGTGCGGGCGTGCTCGAAGGCCTCGCCGACCAGCCGCCGGTCGCCACGCGCCTCGTCGAGCAACGCAGCCCACGGCTCGATCTCGCGCATCCTCGTCGCCGCTTCGCCCACGGGTTGCCATAGTAGGGGCGGATGCCCTACGACTCTCCGGCCCACTGGCAGCGAGCCCGCAGCTTCCATCATTCCCGTTACGACGAGGCCTTCGTGGCCGCGCACGAGGGGTCGGTGTCGGTCTGCCTGCCGGCGCGCGAGTGCGCTGCGACCGTCGGCCCGATCGTCGAGGCGCTCGCCGGGCTGCGCGACCGCGGCGTGATCGACCAGCTCGTCGTGATCGACGGCGACTCGGACGACGCCACCGCCCGGATCGCCGCCGAGGCCGGCGCGACGGTGTTCTCGGAGTCGGCGCTGATGCCCGGTTACGGCCCGGTGGCGGGCAAGGGCGATGCGATGTGGCGCTCGCTCAGCGTCCTCGACGGCGAGCTGGTCTGCTTCCTGGACGCCGACGTGCTCGAGTTCTCGACGCACTACGCGATCGGGCTGCTCGGTCCGCTGATCGAGTTCGACGAGATCGACTTCGTCAAGGCGTTCTACCGCCGTCCCTTCCGTCAGGGCGGCATTGCCCTCGCCGACGGCGGTGGCCGCGTCAACCACCTGCTCGCGCGCCCGGCGCTGGCGATCTTCTATCCGGCGCTCGCCGGCGTGCGCCAGCCGCTGGCGGGCGAGATCGCCGCACGCCGCTCGCTGCTCGAGCTGCTCCCCTTCGCGACGGGCTACGGCGTCGAGATCGCGATGCTGCTCGACGTGCTCGAGCAGGTCGGCCTCGACGGGATGGCCCAGGTCGACCTCGACACCCACCACAACAGCCACCAACCGCTGCTCGACCTCAGCCCGATGGCGTACGCCGTGCTGAAGGTCCTGGCGCTGCGGCTCGAGCGCGAAGGGCGCCTGCTCGAGCTCGATGCCGCGCCGCTGCTGCTCGACGAGCGCGCCTTCGACGCGCCGCTGGCGGAGCGCCCGCCGATGGTCAGCGCGCTGTGAGCGGCGCGCTCTACCTCGATCTCGACGGCACGCTGCTCGGACGCGGCGCGTCGCTGCTGCACGACGGCGACGGCGGTATCTCGCTGCTCGGCGTCCGCGCGATCGAAGCTTGCCTGCGCGCCGACTTCGAGGTGGTGTTGATGAGCGGGCGCCGTCGCGCCCAGGTCGCCGAGGATGCTCGCCTGCTCGGCCAGCGTGCGTTCATCTACGAGGCCGGTTGCGTGCTCGAGCTGGACGGGGAGCAGCTGTGGCTGACCGAGCTGGTCGCCGGCGAGCACACCGTGTATCAGCAGATCGAGGACTCGGGGGCGCCCGCGATGCTGCTGGAGCACTACGCGGGACGACTCGAGTACCACGATCCGTGGCACCGCGGACGCGAGATCTCGCACCTCTTCCGTGGCCTGATCGATGCGGCGGAGGCCGACGCGCTGCTGCGCGAGCACGGTCACGGGCATCTGCGGCTCGTCGACAACGGCGGCGTGCACCGCCAGTCGGACACGCTCGGGCAGCTGCGCGCCTACCACCTGATCCCCGCCGGCGGCTCGAAGGCGGCGGCGGTGGCGCGCCACATGCGCGCGCGGGGGCTGCGCCGCGAGGACACCGCCGCCGTCGGTGACTCGCGCGAGGACCTCGCGGTGGCCGCCGTCGTCGGCAGCTTCTGGCTGGTGGCCAACGCGCTCGAGCGCGACCCGACGATGCGCGAGGCGCTCGGCGCCCATTCGAACGTGCGCGTCGCCGAGGCGGGATACGGGGCGGGCGTCTACGAGGCGGTGATCACGACGCTCGCGGAGCGCCGCGCAACACTCGCGTGAGGCGCTCGCGCAGCCGCTGCCAGAAGCCGCGCGAGCGTTGCCAGCGAGCTCGCGGCGGCACGGTGGCGCGGACCAGCGCGACCCAGGCGGCGAGCGGCAGCTCGCCGTCGATCAACCGCGACAGCCCGCCGGTCACCGGCGCGCTGAAGCCGGCTCGCTCGATCGAGTGGGCGAGCAGCGGCACCGACTGGAGCGCTTCGACGGCCTGGGCGACGCGAGCCTGGATCTCGGCCGGCGCGACGCCCTCGGCGAGCAGCTCGCCGGCGCGGCGGTTGCGGCTCATCGGCGCGAGCGCGGTCGCGACGAGATCGCCCGCGCCGGCCAGGCCGATGAAGGACTCCGGGCGCGCGCCCGCCGCCTCGGCGTAGCGCCAGACCTCGGCGAAGATGTGGCCGGCCGCCGCGCCGGCCGCGTTCAGCCCCTGAGCCTCGGTCGCGCCGGCGGCGAGCGCCGCAGCGTTCTTGGCGACGCCCGCGAGCTCGACCCCGATCGGGTCGTTGGAGAGCTCACAGACGACGCCCGCGCGGTTGAAGATCCCGGCGAGCGCCTCGGCGAGCGCCTCGTCGAAGGCGGCGGCGACGAGTCCGGCTCCGGCATGGACCATCTCCTGGGCGTGGGCGGGCCCTCCGATGCACGCGACGCGATGCGCCCCGAAGCGGGCGCGCAGCGCGGTGGTCGGCGCCTCGCCGTCCGGGGGCACGAGCCCCTTGGAGAGCGACACGACCGCGGCGCGGTGTCCGAGGCCGGCGGTTTGCAGGCCCGCGATCGCCACGGCGAGGCTCGTCGAGGGCACCGCCAGGAAGACGAAGTCGGCGCGCGACACGCCGCTCGACACCGCTTCGATGCGCAGCTGCGAGGGCAGCTCGACGCCGGACAGGTAGGCCTCGTTGACGCGGCTTTCGTTCAGCTCCGCCGCCTGCTGCTCGGTGCGCGTCTGCAGCGTCGTGCGGACGCCTGCGCGGGCGAGCAGCACCGCGATCGCGCTACCGAAGGAGCCGGCGCCGATGACGACCGCGCGACGGGCGCCGGACAGCGATACCTGCGCGCGGCTGAGCACGGCAGGCCGCGCCGGCGCGGTCGCTTCTCCAACGTTCTCGGTGATCGTGCGAGCGTAGCGGTCGCGCTCAGATCACGTGGGCGAGCGCCACGGCGGCCTGCTCGATCGCGGCCTCGTCACCGGCCTGCAGAATCTCCTGCAGGTCGAGGATCCTGGCGTCGAACCGATCGATCGCGCAGCTGCCGACGATCGCGTGGGCCGGCACTCCATGCTGGCGCGCGCGGGTTGCGATCTCGGCGGCGATCTTGCCCTGCAGGCTGGTCGCGTCGAGCCGGCCCTCGCCGACGATCACCGCGCGGCTCGCAAGCATCCGCCGGTCGAAGTCCAGCGCGTCGAGCACGAACGGCGCTCCGGCGACCAGCTCGGCGCCGAACGTCGCCCACAGCCCGCCGGCGAGTCCGCCGGCGGCGCCGGTCATCGGCACCTCACGCGGCAGGCCGAACGCCGCCAGGCGCCGCTCCAGCCGTGCGACCGCCGCTGCGTCGGCTCCCTTCTGCGGCCCGAACACGCTCGCCGCCTGTTCGAACGGCGTCCGCACGTCGCAGAGCACGGTGATGCGGGCTCGGCCGAGGCCTCCGGCGTCGGCGATCGCCTCGATCGCCCCGCGCCCGCCGTCGGTCGTCGCGCTTCCGCCGGCGGCGACCAGCACATGGGCGGCACCGGTCGCGATCGCCGCGGCGATCAGCTGGCCCGTGCCCGCGCTCGAGGCGGCCTCGGCGTCACGCTCCTCGGGCGCGACCAGCGCCAGCCCGCTTGCCGCGGCAACCTCGACGAGAGCGGTCCGGCCGTCGCCGAGCAGCGCCAGGCCGGCCGCGACCTCGCGCCCGAGCGGATCGCTCGCGGCGACGGTGAGCACCTCGCCGCCGAGCCGGCCGAGCAACACCTCCATCGTCCCCTCGCCGCCGTCGGCGACGGGAGCGAGGTCCGGGGCCGGCAGGCCGGCACGCACCAGTCCGCGGCCGATCGCCGCCGCGACCTGCTGCGCGGTCAGCGTTCCCTTGAAGGAGTCGGGAGCGACCAGGACCGGCCGGTCATGCTGGGCCATCGTGCGGCATTCTCCCAGGCGATGAACGGGAGTCCGCCCGAAAACCCCCCACGCGCGTCTGGCGGCGGCGGATCCACCCGCACGCGCGGAGCCCTCGGATGAACTCCAGGTCCGAGGCGATCACGATCGAGGCGGCCGGGCGCGAGGTGCGGATCTCCAACCCGTCAAAGCTGTTCTTTCCCGAGCCGGGCTTCACCAAGCTCGATCTCGTGCACTACTACCTGGAGTGCGAGGAGGCGGTCGTGCGCCACCTGCGCGAGCGCCCGACGACGATGAAGCGGTGGGTCGACGGTGTGACGGGCGAGTTCTTCTTTCAGAAGCGGGTGCCCGACAGCGCTCCGGCGTGGCTGACCACGGCGACCGTGCATTTTCCGAGCGGGCGTTCGGCGCGAGAGCTCGTGGTGTCCGACGCCGCGCACCTCGCCTGGGGGGTGAACCTCGGCGTGATCGACTGGAACCCGTGGCCGGTGCGGCGACGCGACCTCGATCACCCCGACGAGCTGCGCGTCGACCTCGACCCGACGCCCGGCGTGCCCTTCGACGAGGTTCGCGCAGTCGCCGCGTGCGTTCGCGAGGTGCTCGATGAGCACGGTCTCGTCGGCTTCCCCAAGACCTCCGGCTCACGCGGCATTCATGTCAACGTGCGGGTCCATCCCCAGCGGCGCTTCGAGGAGGTTCGCCTCGCGGCGCTCGCGCTCGCGCGCGAGGTCGAACGGCGAATGCCCGGTCGCGCGACGAGCAAGTGGTGGAAGGAGGAGCGCGTCGGGGTCTTCGTCGACTACAACCAGAACGCCCGCGATCGCACCGTCGCCTCGGCCTACTCGGTTCGTGCGGTGGCCGACGCGCGGGTGTCCTGTCCGATCGACTGGGAGGAGCTGCCCGACGTCGACCCCGCCGAGCTGCGACTGGACACCGTGCCCGGGCGGCTGCGCGACCGCGGCGATCCGTCGGCGACGATCGACGAGCACGCCGGCTCGCTCGACAGCCTGCTCGAGCTCGCGGCGCGCGACGCCGCGGCCGGCCTGCGCGATGCGCCGTGGCCGCCGAACTTCCCCAAGGGGCCGGACGAGGCGACCCGCGTGGCGCCGTCGCGGGCCAAGGGTCGCCGGACTCAGCGCAGCTGATCGATCGTGCACTCGGCCGGCGGCTTGTCATCGCGCCAGCGGACGATCTTCGTGCCGTGGCGGATCCGCCCGTCGCTGACGTGGTCGTAGCTGACCTCGACGACCAGCTCCGGGCGCAGCGCCACCCATTCGAGCTCGCGGTCGGCGCTCCAGCGGCTCGGCTCGCCGCTCCCGCGCTCACCGGTTTCGTAGGCGGCCAGCTCGCCGCGCAGCTCGCGCTTGCGCTTGGCCGAGAACGCCGAGCTGTGCCCCACCGGCCGCAGCCGCCCGTCGGGCTGATAGAGCCCCAGGATCAGCGAGCCGACGGTGTCGGGGTCGACGCCCGGCCGGTAGCCGACGATCACGCAGTCGATCGTGCGCAGCCGCTTGACCTTGACCATCGCGGTGCGCTTCCCGGGGGCGTATGCGGCGTCGAGCCGCTTCGCGACGACACCCTCGGTCTGCTCGAGCCAGCGCGCTGCCGCGGCGGGATCCCGGACCAGCTCGGAGCGCCGCACGCCGGTGAGCTGCTCGAGCCCCTGGCGGCGGCGCTCGAATGGCTCAGCGAGCAGATCCTGGCCGTCGAGCTCGAGCAGATCGAAGGCGACGAAGGACGCGGGCAGCTCGCGCGCGAGGCGCTCGATGCGCGAGGCGGCGGGGTGGATCCGCTGCTGCAGCGCACCGAAGGCCTCGCCGGGACCGTCGCCGTCGATCACGATCTCGCCGTCGAGCACGTAGCGCCCAGGTGGCAGCGCGAGCTCCGGGAAGTAGCGGGTGAGGTCCTTTGCGCCGCGCGACTGGAGCACCAGCTTCGCGCCGTCGACGAACGCGATCGCGCGAAACCCGTCGTACTTCTGTTCGTAACACCACTCCGGCCCGACCGGCAGCGCGGCGGCGGCACGCGCGAGTTGGGGCTCGATTCCGAAACGCATCCCGGGCCAGCGTAGCGCCGCTCGCTAGAGTCACCCGTGATGGCCACGGCGGAGCTCACCGGTGCGGAGCGCGAGTACCTCGAGACGCTGTTCTGGCTCTACGAGGCCGGACTGCAGATGACCGGCGCGAACGTCGCGCGAGCGATGCAGCTGTCGGCGCCGACGGTCCACGAGATGATCGGTCGCCTGGAGCGCGGTGAGCTGATCACCCGCGGTCCCGACAAGGTGATCAGCTTCACCGCCGAAGGCGAGCGCCAGGCCGAGGAGATCGTCGGTCGCCACCGCCTGATCGAGCGATTCCTGACCGATGTCCTCGGGATACCGTGGGACGAGGTCCACGAGGAGGCCGAGCGCCTCGAGCATGCGATGTCGCCGGTGCTCGAGCAGCGGATGCTCGCGGCGATCGGCGATGCCACGACCTGCCCGCACGGGCACCCGATCCGGGTCGGCACGCGCGTTCCCGGCGTGCCCCTGGCCGACGTCAGCGAGGGCGCGACGATCCGCGTGCTGCGCTTCGAGAACGAGGCTGAGGATCTGCTGCACTACCTGCGCAAGGCCGGCCTGGAGCCGGGCCTCGAAGGCACGATCGCGCGCTCGGGCGACGACGAGATCGTCGTCGCGACCGCGGATCGGCATGCCACGATCACGCGCAGCGTCGCCGAGACGGTCTCGGTCACCGCCGATCCCTCGCCGCCGCCGCGCGTCGCACTGCCCGAGCAGCTCGTGCTCGGGCTGCAGCGCTACGGGCGCTGAGCTCCGCGCCTGCACCGTCGCCCGCCGCGGCCGCCGGGCGGTCCGCCGAGGCGTGCGCTCGTCAATCGATCTCGACATCAAAGTCCCACGAGACGATCGGCGTGGCTCCCGCCGGCGCCCAGCGCAGCCGCCCGTTGCCGGTCGGCAGCACCGCGGTCACGGTCAGCGTGACGGTCCGGTCACGCGCCACCCGCGCGGGCGGCGAGCCGCCGCCCGCGGCCGTCACCCGGGGATGGTGCAGATGCCCGAGCTCATCGAGGATCGTGAACGCCCGGGGGCTGACCGGGACGGCTCCCGACGCCGCCGTGAGGGTGACGGTGAAGGCGCACGGGGTCGTCGCGGGCACCGGGAAGGCACCCTCCTCCGTAACGGCCGGCCCGACGGTCGTCGCCATCACACGCCCCTGGGCGAGGTGGACCGACACCGTGTCGCCCTCGATTGCGAGCCAGGGATGGGCGGCGCTCGCCTCGACGGTCCGTCCGACGGGGACGGCGGCCTTTGGCAGCCACGCCGGGATCTGACCGTACTTCGCGGTCGAGCGGTCAGCCGGCGATGCGCCGGCCAAGCCGCCGGGCCGGATCAGCACCACGGCGGCCGAGACGGCGAGCGCCGCCACGAGCGCGACGGCGCCGAGGCCGAGCGCGCGGCGAGGGCCGGGCCCGAATGCCCGGCTCCCGCCGCGAGTCCTCCGCTGCGGATCGGCAATCAAACGCCGCCGCCTGCTACTGCTGGCCCGCCGGGTTGTTGAACACGTCAGGGCCGAACGGTGCGAGGCCGGGCTGCGCGGCGTAGCCGATGTGACCCTCGCCGTCGAGGCCCGGTGAGGCGTGGCCCACGGTGAACAGGTCCTCCATCGTGCGCAGCCAGCTGTAGTGGTTGTAGTCGACCGTGCTCACCGTCCCGGGAGTGATGTAGGGGCTGATCAGCACGCTGCCGGTGTCGCCGCCGCCGGTCGTGGCGTCGGTGGCGTCGAACAGCGGATCGCTGCTTGGCGTGCGGGCACCGAGGACGACGCCGCTCACCGGGCCGGTCGTGTCGAGCGCCTTGCCCGTCGCGTCCACGAGCGTGAAGAACCCGACGTCGGCGGGGTCGGTCGAGCTGGCCGGGACCGTCGGCGTGTCGGTGACCTTGCCGACGAGCGCGCCCGCCGGGATGCCGGCGCCGGTCACCGTTCGGCCGGCGTCGGTCGCGACGATCGCGTTGTCGACGATCGTGGCGGTGCTGGCCGCGGCGCTCGCCCCGGCGTCGGTGCGCGCACCGGGGACGTTGCTGCCGCCGCCGAGGATGCAGGTTCCCAGCGGCTGCGACGGGATCGTCTGGGCGACACAGCTGCTCGGGCGGTCCACGAACGAGTTGTCACCGGGTCCGGGGTAGAGCTCGTTGCCGGCGGCGTCCTTCGCCAGTGGCGTGTTCGGACCGGTCGGCTCGGCGTTCACGCCGTGCCCGAACAGGGTCTCGCCAGCCGAGTCGGAGGCGATCGAGGCGGCGGCGTCCGGCGACACCGCCGTCGAGTTGACGAAGCTGTTTCCGGTGTAGGTGAACGGGGGGAAGGCCTCGTCGAAGGTGACGTCGATCAGCCCGCCGTCCTTGAACGCCGGTGACGCCTCGATCTCGGGAATCACGTGCTCGAGGAACAGGTCGGATGCGTACAGCCCGCCGGTGTTGTTCAGCGGCGCCTTCGGCGTGTTCGGGTCCGCGAAGCCACCGGACAGGTTGTTGCCGTGGCAGACGGCGTCATGGGCGTCGCTGCAGTTGTTCGGCGAGATCCAGCTGAAGGCCGGGGTCGTCGCCTCGCTCTGCAGGTCGTGGTAGAGACCGTTGGCGGGGTCGAAGAGGCTGGCGATGTGCGCGGAGTTGCAGTCGCCGGACTGCAGCAGCGACTCGAACCACGGGAACGGGAAGTGCTTGGGGACGTACTGGTCGGTCGCGTTCGCGCTGCCCGGATTGGGCTGCGCGGTGTTGGGCTGCCCCGTGCTCGTCGTCGGCGAGGCGCTCGGCGTCGCGTACGGAGCGCCGCAGTACTGCGCGCCGGCGTCGTGGGTCGGCCCGCTCGCGTCGGCATTGCCGAGGTCCTGGGCGTAGCCCTTCCAGCTGACGCCCGCCGCGTCGAGCTGGTTGAACAGCGTCGGCACGCTCGCCGGGTAGACGCAGCCGTTGGTGCCGGCGGCCGCGTTGGGTCCGGCCGCGGAGACCAGCTGGCCGTAGTTCGGGTTCGTCCAGAGCGAGCCCGACGTGTCGACCTTGCCCGCGAACTGGTCGTAGTTGGGGCAGTCCGCCTGCGTGTCAGGCTGGGTCGCCTGGCCGCTGACCATGGAGACGTAGTTGTCGAGGCTGAAGTGGCCGGTGCCGTAGTAGTTCTTCAGCAGGACTCCCTGCGACGGCAGCGTCTGCCACAGGTAGGTGTTGTTGTTGAGGCCGGTGAAGGTCGCGTCGTAGGACTTGTTCTCGAGGATGATCAGCCAGACGTGCTTGATCGCTCCCGGCCGGATGCCGAGGCCGTCGTGGTCGGCCGCAGCCCAGCCGGCCCCCGGTGCCCCGGCCGAGGAGGCACTCGCGAAGATGCTCGCCAAGAGGACGCCGGAGGCGGCCAACCCGCCGCGCCGAGCGTGAGGACCCGCCGGCGCCAACGTCGCGCGGGCGATCCGGGGATCGATCGCCTGCGACCGATGATGCGTGCGATCCGGACTGCAGGATGAGCGTTCATCGCCTGAAACACCTCCGAGTAGGGACACGGCCATCCGCGAGTCTCGAACTCGGGCGCGCGCGGCAGGTATCCCTCTCGTAACCGGGCCGTGAAGATGTTGAGAACGCCGGGTGCGCCGCTCCCGGTGAACCGGCGGGAAGCCCTACGAGGCGCTCAGAGTGCTGCCAGCGCCGCTGCGAGCCGCGACAC
>Ga0209415_10009036_pt1 | contig 17154 bp, 9 predicted proteins | sample PeaSoiSIISIP2007_FD_187696 | JGI IMG/M metagenome (GOLD analysis project Ga0209415, IMG submission 187696) | Peat soil microbial communities from Weissenstadt, Germany - SII-SIP-2007 (SPAdes) (version 2) | ecosystem: Environmental > Terrestrial > Soil > Wetlands > Peat | place: Germany... | reverse complement strand
GTCAACCGTTTTCTATAGAGCCAATGCGGGGTTACAACGTGCTTTCTATCAAGCCGATGCGGGGTGTCCACGCACGTTGGCGTTACTTCATTGTATGTTTTTAGCGATCTGTTCCGTGGACGCAGCACGTCGAGATCTTTGAAACGCTGAAAATCCAGATAATACTGGGCTTTTCAGCGTTTCAAAGAAAATCCAGCATGGTGCAAAATGGTGTTTTTCTTTTTGTGAGCTTTTCGTTAAAAGATGACATAAGCATCGTTATAAGGTTTAAGGAATCGTTAAAAGAGTTTCCACGAATATGTCCCATGGGCGATACTTAAGGCTTTATAAGGCGATAGTTCGCATGAGAAGTGCATGTGGAAACGATAATAGTGCGGCTTTGATAAGAAATATAGTCTGTTCAAAGTATGTAGTCTAAAGAGGAATTTTGTGTTGGTAGGTCGTTTATTTCGGATGGTCTTTTCTATTCGTGTATGAATATTCAGTAAACATGATTAAATTTGGAACTCATAGTTATCTGATAGTCTTAACATATTCTCCATAAAAAGGTCATGAAACGGTAACAAGTTTACACTATTATATAACCAGCAGATGATTCAGGAGTGAACTCCACGCACACTATGCGTGAGAGAATTTTAAACAGGGAACTGTTACATATGTTTTTGATATAACATACCCCATTCGGATCTCGGCAAAAGTAGTAATTAAACGCATATCCATCCATTGTATATGGGGTATAATGGTGACCTTGGGAGCATGTATGAATTTGCAATGCCCCCCTTGGTTTGTTCTTATGCCCTTATAGAGCTTCTCCCAAACCACTCGTTGAAAGGGTGGTCATGATTACCGCTAGTTTAGGAGTAGTCTTCTAACTCTTATAACGTCTTATAACGTCTTATAACAACAGGCAGGAATGATTATTCAAGCACAAGAAACTGCTATACTAGGTTCTTAAGACGCAGAAATTTATAGTTCCATTATAATCCGAAGTGAACCTTCGACCTGTGAAGAGTAAAAACGAGGCTAAAAGTGAATGCTTTAAGTCTCATTTTTATGAGGAAGGCGTATTGCCAGATAAATTACAACGAACATGAAGCCAAGGAAATGAGTTTTGTGCGGCTTGTCATAGGCCCAATGTATTAACTTAAAATCTAATTCAAACAGAATAACCTTGATTTTGCTAAACTATATTCTGGACGGTTTACCTTGATGAAGTTCTACCAGATGCTTGCTAAGAGTGTAACAAACAGCACAAAAACCGTCCGGACGTACTTGTTCTGGAATTTGTATTCCCTTTTGATCATAGAATCTACGCACTTATCGTATTCAGGTTAATATAAGCACCGTAATTTAATTATTAAACTACACACGTACCAACACGGCGAATGAAACTCGCATTGAATACTAATGCATTCAAGATAGGACGTAGGCCGAACCAGAAGACAATCGCAGTAACAACACAGTTATCACCGACATTGCTCTCTCATAGCGCCATGTTGAATACTATTACCTTTATGCTACGTACGCTAACAGCTTGTCCGTTGCCTTGTTGTCATAGAAACGTATTCGCGTTCCTCCTTTCTACCCGCTATATCCTAAGGGTAAAACCATAACATAACTTTTATAAAATGGACAATTATCCAAAAGATAGACCTACGCTTTTATTAACTAACGGAGAAGTATACGGGAGTAGAATGGAAAAGCAATTCTTCAAACCAAAATGGATAGAGGAGTGAAAATATAATGATTAAATTTAATGGGCGTATACAGAGACTGTCCAAGTCGTCGGAACTAGCTGTTTTTTTGACGGTAACTCTTATCTGTGCGACGGTCACAGGGTGTGGCACAGCACAAGTAACGACAGTAAACCCTCCGGCTATCGCGGTGCAAACGGAGAAAATTCAGCTTAGCCCGTTGCCCAACACGGATAGTTTCCTAGGAAGTATCACGCCTTACATCCAAACCTCCTTATCACCCGCTACTTCGGGAACTCTGAATGCTGTTAAAGTTCAAGCAGGGGATATCGTGCAAACAGGGGAAGTTTTGGCAAGTATTGACACGAGTGTCCTTCAAGCTCAGCTCGATCAAGCGGCAGCCACCACCAACGTAGCTCAAGCTCAGTTGGGTGCTACAAACCAGGGCACACAGGACTCCCTGACCCAGTCGCAGTCTGCGTTACAAACATCTCAAACTGATTTAACAAATTCTCAATCAGCGGCTACAGCTACCGTGACTAGTGCTCAAAAGGCTTTGGTCACTGCACAGACTCAGTTAGACAATGCTAATGTCCAATACGCAAATGGAGTTAAGCAAGCTCAAACCACACTCGATGCCGCCCAGGCTGCGTTGGATGCTGCTAATACCCAGGCTCAAACCGGGGTTGCTTCGGCTCAGGCTACGCTTGATGCTGCTAATACCACAGCTCAAACCGCGCAGGCCAACCTAACGACAACCCAGAAGGCTAATGATACCGCCAATCAGCAGTTACAAAGGGCACAGCAAATAGCTCAATCCACGACGGATCCGAATCTTTTAGCCGCACAAGCCACAGTAGAGCAGTCTGCGATTGCTTTACAAAACGCTCAGAGTAATATATCGAACGGAAACGCTGCAGTAACCAAGGCTCAGGCAGATCTGGCAAATACTCAAGCAGGTTTACAAGCCACTGTGACCAATGAACAAACGGCTTTGGTAGCTGCCCAAGCAGCTTTACAGGCTGCCCAAGATTCGAAGGCGGTACAGACGGCCCAAGCGCAGGTCGTTCAAGCCCAATCGGCTGTCGATGCTGCGAACACCACGTCTGCTAATTCTATTGCGGCAGCTCAGGCTAGCGTGGCTCAGTCCCAAACTGATTATCAGACCTTAATTAACAATCCCCAAGTTCCAGTCGGAGCTTCTCAGGTACAAGCCGCTCAGGCCGGGATCAAGGTCTATCAGGCCCAAATTAGCGACGGTCAAATCTTGGCGCCAGTTGCTGGTTATGTAACGGCTGTCAATGCGCAAGTCGGCCAGTCAGTTGGACCGGGAACAGGCTTCATTGCTATCGCCGCTATGGATCCGCTAATAGCTAGCGTTAATGTCCCGGTTAACAGTCTCAGCAAAATGCAGGTCGGTCAGTCGATGTCGGTTCTTGTGCCCGCAACCCAGGAGACCTTAGAGGGCAAAATTAGGACAGTTCTTCCTGCACCTGATCCAACTAGTAACAATTACACGGTCAATATTACTCTTACGCCAGGGAAACAACAACTTTTACCCGGAATGCCCGTAGAGGCCTTTGTGCAGAGTAGCGGTCAACAAGGGATTGTCATCCCGGCGGATTGTGTCATAAGCATGCCAAGTGGAGCGACTTCAGTCTTTGTGGTAGTAAACGGAAAAGCTGTCCAGAGAGAGGTTACCATAGGCAATATGACCAGTTCTCTATACGTGATAACAAGCGGGTTACAGCCTGGTGACACTGTAGTCACTCAAGGTCAAAACTTGTTGTCGGTAGGGAATCAGGTCGAAGAAATTAATAGTACAGCGACTAGCCAAAGTGGAGCACCAGGTCAGGCGACTCCCTCCGGTGGAACTGGAACGCAACCTGTTCAGGGCGACAAAAAGAGCGTCCCTAACTAAGAGCTGAGAGTGACTAATCTGAACGGAAAGGTGGGAGAAGTTTGAAAATCGCAGATCTATCCATACGTCGCCCAGTAACCATCAGCATGATCATGTTGGCTGCCATACTTATCGGGGGCGTAGCTATGACAAGTTTACCCCTAGATCTTATGCCGGTAATGAATTTTCCGGTCGCCACGGTATCAACATCCTTTCCAGGAGCGACACCTTCAGAGGTTGAACAACAGGTTACGAAGCCGATTGAACAGGTGCTTCAGAATTTATCGGGAGTACAGGAGATTGATTCTACGTCCGTGGGAGGGTCCAGCCAAATAACGGTCAATTTTGACTACGGTGTCGATATGGGACAACAGGTGGAAACGATGCGCGGCCTAGTTAACCGCGTTGAAAACAAATTACCTACCACTGCGACAATTCCAAACATCCAACAGTTTAATCCAGATGACACGCCAATCATGTTGGTAACTTTATCTGGTAGCAATAGTGTTGCGGATATTTCAAACTTGGCCGACAATATTGTTAGCCCTGCTATCCAACACGTAAATGGAGTAGCGACAGTCACCGTGATTGGTGACTTAACTCGCCAGATTACGGTCAATGTTGACCCTGTAAAACTACATTATTACAACTTATCGATAACAGAGGTGACCAAAGCCTTATCGGCTGCGAATTTATCTTCTGACGTTGGTCAGGCCCAGCGTGAATCCCAATTGATTCCGCTTAAAGTCGACGGGCAATTCAGCTCCATCCAGGATTTGCTTAAGGTCCCTTTGATTATAGGAAAGACAAGTATCTCCGTGGGTGATCTTGCCACAGTGCAAGACGGCTTCCAAGATGTTACCATGATCTCCAATGTCAACGATAAGCCCACGGTGGCTTTTAGCATACAGCAGTCTACCGGCGCGAATACTGTCCAGGTTTCCGACGGTGTTCATAAGGCTCTGAATAGCTTAAGCAAACAACTCCCTCAGGGCATGAAGCTCACTGTGATCACCGACACAGCCCAGGGGATTTTACAGGCAGTACACTTAGTAACCGAACATACGTTATTGGGCTTTGTGTTGGGGATTATTTTGATGCTCCTGATCTTACGGAGTGTACGGACGACAACCGTTATCGCTGTGGCAATTCCTATTTCAGTTTTGACGGCGTTTATCCTGATGTACGTCTCTAATCTGACAATTAATACCATCACTTTGGGTAGTTTAGGAATTGCTTTGGGCTCTCTGGTGGACTTCTCTGTGGTTGTGCTGGAGAGCATTTTCCGAGCCCGACAAATGGGGCTAGGACCCGAGGAAGCAGCAAGTGTAGGAACTAAAGAAGTGGGAACAGCGGTTATGGTGGCGGCTATGGCCCAAATATGTGTCTTCGCCCCTTCTTTACTCACCGGTGGGATAGCGGGTCAACTTTTTGGACCAATGGCACTGACTGTTACCTTCTCACACATTGTAGCCCTGGTCGTGGCGGTCACCCTCACTCCTATGTTAGCCTCCAAGCTTCTCACGGGATCACGCTTTGCTCAGGAGGAGACGATTCCTGGGTTGACCGCTCCTTTCCGGACTTGGGCCCCGTTCGATTGGTTCGGACGTGGCATGCATGATTTAACGATGGGTTATCGACGAATCTTAACCTGGAGCCTCAAGCATCGGCGAACCGTGGTTATTTTAGCATTTGCCCTTTTCTTAGCTATAGTTCCGATTTATAGTCAAATTGGTACAGAACTTATGCCCGTTTCTACAAGTAACCAGATAACAGTTTCGATTACTCTTGCACCGGGGACGGCCCTTGGCCAAACTGCCAAGGTCGTGCAAGAAGTAGAAAACCGGATTCGCCAACATCTGAATAACGTGAGTTCAATCTACGAACAGATAGGAACTTCATCTGAGGCAGTTCAGGTCTCAACCAATACTGCTCAACTGACCGTAACTTTGAATCTAGCCGCTAAACAATCGATAACGGCGCTTGCTAATCAATTACAACCAGATTTTGTGACAATTCCTGGCGCACAAATAACCGCAGTACCGGCTGTTTTAGGAACGGGATCGAGCAATGGTCAGATTGGTGTTGAAATTTCAGGTCCGGATTTAAATACTTTAGCTTTGCTAAGCAATCAGGTCGCTCAAATCATGACGGAGATGCCTTCCTTACGCTATATTGATAACCAATTGGATACCGGTGAGCCGTGCTATAAATTAAAACTTAATCAGAGTAGTTTGGTTCAAAACAACTTGACTGAGCAGCAGATTGTTAACGCTCTGCAAATTGCATTTCAAGGAAGTACTGCCAGTACGTATTATGAAGGAGACAATCCGTATAATATTGTTGTTCAGTATCCGGAAACTTATGCTCAAGATGTGACAAAATTAACTGAAGTGTCGGTCATGAATTCAAACGGTCAGGCGGTCCCTTTGACACAAGTGGTCACGATGGTTCTCTCGAGCGAACCGACGGAAGTTGATCATGTTAACGGATTGCGTAGTGCGACCGTACAGGCGAACGTTTTCGAAACATCCACAGGACAAGTGCAGGACGAATTGACCCAGCGCTTTAAAACTCTGAAGATCCCCGCCGGTTATGCGATCGGATTTGGTCAGAACGGCCTTCAACAGACACAGGCTTTTAGTTCGTTGGGTTATGGTTTGCTGGCTTCGGTAGTTTTAGTCTATATGGTTATGGCTGGTATGTTTGAATCCTTGCTTACCCCTTTTGTAATTATGTTTTCCTTACCGCCGACATTTGTTGGAGCCATACTGGGCCTCTATTTAACTCACAACACCTTGAACATCAACTCCATTATGGGTATGGTTATGTTGGTCGGGCTGGTAACAAATAATGCCATTGTGCTCGTAGACTATACAAACCAACTACGAGATAAGGGACAGCCCTTGGCTGAGGCTTTATTAGAGGCGGGATCAATACGTCTGAGGCCTATTCTTCTCACGACGGTCACGAATGTGGCGGCCATGGTGCCGTTACTTATTCTGGGTGGAAGCGGAACAGAGACTCTGTCCTCGATGGCGGCTGTCATCACGTTTGGATTGTCACTCTCTACCATAGTGACACTTGTCCTCGTGCCGGTTATGTATATAAATATGGATAAGTTGCTGCTAAAAATATCGAGAAAGAAAAACCAAGTGTCCATCACAACTGAGTCTATCTAGGGGTTTTGTGCACAATCATTAAAAGGTACGGTATCAGGAGTCATAATCAAGCGTGATACCATGTTGCGTTTCGCTTCGGATATGCCTGCATTGATCGTAGCAAAAGGTGTCTCAAGTCTTGCTAGTTGGATGAAATGAAGGGTTGTCAACAGTAGAGCCAGATATTATTCGTAAAAGTAGGAGGCAAGAGTATGAACGCAGACATTCGCCATTCCATAGTCATTCCCGTCTACAATGAAGAAGCTGTCATTGACCAATCCTATCGGCGATTGAAGAAGGTGATGGATTCAACAAAGGAGTCTTACGAGATGATTTTCGTGAACGATGGCAGCTGCGATCATACGACGGCTATGATCAAAGGATTCAGAGAACAGGACGATGCAGTGAAACTCATAACATTTTCTCGTAACTTTGGACATCAAATAGCCATTACAGCTGGGATGGACTACGCGTTAGGTGCGGCTGTCATTGTGATTGATGCCGATTTGCAGGATCCACCTGAACTGATTTTGGAGATGATTGCGAAGTGGAAAGAGGGGTTTGACGTCGTTTACGCCAAACGAACAAAGCGGAAGGGAGAAACATTTTTCAAGAAGCAAACCGCCCGTTTGTTTTATCGAATCCTGAAGGCCTCTTCGGATCTCGAGATCCCAACGGATAGCGGAGATTTTCGCTTGCTGGATCGAAGGGTGTGCGAGGAACTGAAACGTCTGCCAGAAAAAACCCGTTACGTTCGCGGCTTGGTGAGTTGGGTGGGATTCCGGCAAACTGCGGTTGAGTATGAAAGGGATGGACGACTGGCTGGAGAGACTAAGTATCCTCTGAAAAAGATGATCAAGCTAAGTTTGGACGGACTTACTTCCTTTTCCTTTCAACCTATTAAAATAGCCAGCTATGCTGGAGGCGTTCTTATCTGTTGGGGATCGATCTCCTTGGCGGGCATGTTACTTTTGAAACTATCTACCGCGGCCATTATCGCAGGGTGGAATTTGGTCATAGCTATGCAACTGGTGTTGACCGGAATTCTCCTGACTATGATGGGAATTATCGGAGAGTATATCGGACGCATTTACGATGAAGCAAGAGATCGTCCCTTATATATCGTGAGTGAATGCTATGGAATGAAGAAAGAGGAGATTAAATGCAAGTAGTTAATAGGGAAGATATGAAGGCAATTAAGATCTTAATCAATGAGTTCCTAGCAACCACCGAAGTTTCGAAAGAAGGTATTCCCATTGAGTTTTTGAAATATCTCCGTAAAATGGACAAGAAAATTGAAGATGGAGTATTGTTCAATGAATTGATTGATGTAATAGAACAAAAAAGCCAAGGTAAATAGCCTTGGCTAGACATCATGGTGTGCTCCTGATCATCGAATATACCAGAAGTCTGAAACCGTATAACTCTTTTTAAAAATGCGGATCTGAACACTGAACTACCCGAACACGCAACGTATTGTTGATCAGATGATCAGTGTGTGCAGATTTGTCCAACCTTTTCTTCATAGAACAAACGAATGTGACGAAATCGTTAGTCGGTTGTGGCGCAAGGGGCAAGCATACTGAAAATCCCTAAACTGAAAAAAACAGGTCCCACGCTTGTTCCTTACCACTCTTACTGGCGGGTTATTCGCAGGGATTTTTGCTTACATTGCAGTTCCCATCTTGATGCGCTGGTTTAAAAAGAAAGAAATTAACGCTATGCGGCCCTTTACATATTATTGCTGGATTGTCGGTGGTTTAGTTTTGCCGACTCATTTTATTTAATTCTTGGGGGGTATTCCCTTAGCTCCACCATGGGGCAACCACCCTCCACTTGCATAGCGGTTTTGTCCTTGTAGGTGCTATAGGCACTCCACCCATGGCCAATTAGGTCGCTGAACGGTTAATCACCTCTCCACTGGTGGAGCTAAGGGAATACCCCCCTAATTCTTTATAGAAATACATAAATTCCCTTAATGGTTTTCGGCTTAAATATAATTGAAAATCACACGCTGTAAATAAAGTTCTTTTCATCATGTAGTAAATACCCCTCCCACCCGGTTTTGGTATGGGAGGGCGTTTTATTTATGTACGTAAGAGAAAAAATAATTGATAAAGAGGTGTTACTAATGTCAAAGCCCAAAAAAGATCTGAACGCAACCCCAATTATTAGTGATGCTAATGCCGAACGCATTGATCGCCTCGTAGATGATTATAAAAGTCACATTCTAACTCAACTTAATGCAAGAGATCATCGTGAGACGACTCGCTCAGATCGTTTAGCAGACAAAGTAGCCCTTTTTGCTGGTAGTTGGAAGTTTATTATTATTTTTTCCGTATTCCTCGTTCTTTGGATGGTATGGAACAGTCTTACTTTAACAAATGCACTTCATTTTGATGTCGCACCATTCATCCTTCTCAATCTTATTCTTTCGTTCACTGCCGCATTTCAAGCTCCCTTCATTATTATGAGTCAAAACCGACAAGCAATCCGGGACAAACACGAGGCAGTCGTTGACTTTTCCATTAACTATAAAGCAGAGATAGAAATAGACGACGTACAAAGGCATCTCCATCATCTAGAACTTCAGGTTGCTGATATTCACGAGATGCTCCAAAAACTACACAGTAAACAAACTGAGCAGCAGAACCCTTGAAAAAGAAGGAATCAATGATAAATTAGGTACAGAGGTTTAGAGTCTAGCTAGATGGGGAAAAACAAAAATTTGTAGAAATGAAGTCAACAGGTATTGTAAGAACAGTAGATGTGTTAGGATGCGTCGAAGTACCCGGAGAACTGTGTCGAACTCTAGAAATTGGCGAAAAAGGTTCTTCATGACTGTTAAATTTTTCAATTTATAAATGCAGGAATTAAAGTGAATTAAGTCGAAATTAGATCGGAGTACATTTTTAAAGGCTTTCTAATTCCCTTTTTGGCATGAATTCGAGAGTGATTAGGATACCGCCAAGTGTAAATTTACTATAGCTTCATTGCGGTTTCTAATGTGGTTGGTGTTCTTTATCCAGAAGCATTCCAATATTTAAGCGGCATGATATTTGGGAATGGTCGCCTGATCAAGTTAAAATAAGGAAAGGGTAACGCTGCTAAAAGCTTTCACGCATAATGCTTACTCAAATTGAGAACAAAATAATAGAAAGGAAAATTTTGTTGATGATCAAAAGTAGACTTTTTATTTTCTTGCCACTGTTCATCCTGATCATCTTTTTTGGGCTTCTATCTGCTGCCGATGTTATGGCAACCCCTACCATCAACCGCATCATGGGAGATGATCGGTATACGACTGCAGTGGCAGTTAGTCAGGCGGGATGGCCAAATGGAGCAACTACGGCTATTCTTACGACAGGAGAAAACTTTCCAGATGCCTTAAGCGCTGCTCCGCTTGCTCATAAATATAACGCCCCTATTTTACTGACAGCACCTGATGCGCTCAACGCCGACACTGCGACTGAGTTACAACGTCTTAAGGTTAAAAAGGTTTACTTGATTGGCGGTCTAGGTGCACTTTCCGCAAATATAGAGACTCAGTTGGCAAGTTTAAGCATCAGTACAACTAGAATAGCGGGTCAAGATCGTTATGATACATCGGTTCAAATCGCTAAAGCGTTAGGAACTAGTAAAGGGGCTTTTGTCACAACAGGCACGGATTTTCCGGATGCCATGTCCGCTGCACCTATAGCAGCAGCTCAGGGGATGCCGATTCTTCTCGTACCGCCTGACAGTCTTCCTACTACAACTCAAAATTATTTAAATAGCAGCAAGCTCGCGACTCTTTATGTTATTAACGGGAGTAATGAACTCAGTAACAACTTGGTTAATCAACTTCCTAATGCACAAGTAATCACCGGCGACGATCTTTATGAAAGAAATGTCAATTTAATTGAACAATTTTCCGACGACCTGAATTTTGACACGATCTATGTTGCGACCGGAAGCGATTATCCAGATGCCCTGGCAGCTTCTGCTTTGGCTCAAAAGAATCAAGCGCCGGTTATTTTACTGCAAACGGATAGTGTTCCAGACCCAGTGGCAACCTTATTGAGTTCAAAGCTTATAAATGAAATAAATATTATTGGAGGAGATGCAGCAATCAGTGCGACGGTAGAATCTAGTCTGCCATCTCTACCGGATCAAATTGTGTCAGTAGCTCCTGTTACGGACAGCGTAACGGATAAAACGAAGTATCAATTGCCAAAGACTGTTGGCGCCACCTTGACGGATAGTTCAACAGTGCAAGTGCCCGTGACATGGACTCTTTCAACCGTCAATACAGGACAGACCGCAGCTAATAATAGTGTAACAACTAATAATACTAGTAACACGAATACGACGTATATTTATTCTGGCACGATAACAGATTACACTGGTCCAGTGACTCTAACCTTGACGGTTAATCCAGCTGTGGGAACGGTTGTTTTTGACACTATCAACGCGGAGGCAGTTCAAGGATATTCCTATGCGTTTCCATCGGTTGTCTCGGGTACACTAAGTGATAATACGGTTCAACAGTATCCTGTGAGCTGGAATGTCAGTGCCACGGACACATCGCTCTATGACATCGGAAGTTATACCTTTCAAGGAACTGTTGCGGGGGTTAGTCAGAAAGTTAACCTTACATTGAACGTAGTTGCAAATGCGCCAGTAAATATTGCGGATGGAAACTTAGCAGCAGTTGTGAGATATCAGCTTACGGGGTTAACGTATGGTAATTCGCTCTATTTAAGTGATGTCTTGAAGATCACATCATTAGTTGCCAATGGGAAATATATTTCGGATCTAAGCGGGTTGGAAAATTTCAAAAATCTTACGGATTTAGAATTAGGATATAATTCTTTGACCACTGCAGGTATAGCTCCTTTGAAAAAATTAACGCAACTAAAAGTATTAATCTTAAATAATAATTCAATCTCTAGTTTTGCGACGTTGAGTACCTTAACGCAGCTAAACTCACTATATGTAACAGGTAATACCACAAGCGATTATAGCCCGCTAAAAGCGATTTATAAGAATTTAGTTTATAGTGACTTTAGTGTTTAGTAAAACATGAACTCCTACACACACTCAGCATTTGACACCCTTCCCAGCAAGTACTGCTTACTGGGAAGGGTGTTGTTACTCGCTTGTTATAAATCCGCTGATTGGTACAGACCGTCACAACGTCCCCTTCCCCTGGCACACCCGGCAGCCTGTTGAATGGTGTGTGGGTTGGGTTGTCTTCGATCCTTCGAAATAACAAGGTTATATTAGGGGCGTTTTCCCATAAATAAATTATAAAAAAAGGGAAATCAACGTTGTATGTAGAATTGTGTCGAGGGTTGGATTTGCGGTATAATCTTGCCAGACCAATAGCACTGCGTGGGAACATTTATCGAAAATAAAAACAGGAGTGAGCAATTGATTGAAAAAAGAGGTTAACAAAATCAGAAATATAAAGACCATATGTGTGATTTTCGTATGCATGGTATTATTGTTACAGACATTCTTCGACACTGGATTCTCACTCGCCTCAACTCTAACCCCAAGTTTAACTACCAATCCACCTTTTGCGGTTATTAATCAAAAGTTAGAAGTGGCTGCCCTTAAAAATGGAATACCAAGCGTTATTCTAAAGGCAATTGCATTTGAAGAGAGCTCCTGGCGGCAATTCGACGACCAAGGCAACCCTATTCTAGCCGGCGGTCCGGATCATCCAGCCATTGGGATAATGCAGATATGCTGTTATAGTGATACTGATCAAGCTACTATTACTAAGCTTAAAACGGATATTGATTTCAATATCCAAGCTGGTGTGAACGATCTAAACCAAAAATGGCAGACGACTCCAGCGATTGGTGATAACGATCGCAATAAGCTGGAGAACTGGTATTTCGCTCTTTGGGCGTACAATAACTGGGATGGATCGAACAATCCTAATCAGATACAGATAATACTGCCTGTAATTCCTCCAATAATACATACTACAGCACCAACTAATACGGCACCAGCATCGACTACTGCGGTACAAGCACCAGCTACTACATCATCTACTCAAGAAGACTCCAGTGTATGCGCCGCTCCGTCAGCATACCAAGATAGGATACTAGCCCTCATCTCTAACCCACCAACATGTTTAAGTCAATTTATTCAACCTATAAACGTCAGCAAAATTCCGCAGTCAACCCTTCCACAGACAGGGACACCGTCTATGCTAAGTCTATGGCAGACTCCATCACCATTCCATTTAGGGGATCTTGTCACTCCTACGGCTCTCGTCCGTATTGCAGGCACAGACTGTATAGATACCGCAATTCAGCAAGCAGCAGTGGGTTGGCCACAAGGAGCGTCTACAGTAGTATTAGCTCGTTCAGATGATTATCCAGATGCACTGGCTGGGGTACCATTAGCAGCTCAACTAAATGCACCAATACTGATAACTCCTCCAAATGGACTAGACAGCAGAGTTCAATCAGCTCTTAAAATTCTAAGTCCAGCCAAAATTTATCTTTTGGGAGGGACAGGTGCATTAAGCACTAAAGTTAGCTCAGATCTAGACGCAATTGGGTTTGCTTCAGCTAACCAGATCCGCCTAGGTGGCTCAGATAGGTATGCAACAGCTGCTATTGTTGCTCAGAACATGATAGGCGGGCTACAGTCACCGTCGGTTGCTATTGCAACTGGTGAAAACTTTCCGGATGCCTTGAGTATTGCTTCAATTGCAGGGCAGTTAAAAATGCCTGTGTTGCTGACGGAGAAGTCACAAATACCCCAAGAGACGATAAACGCTCTGCAAGCAATGAAGCCTTCTCAGGTTTATCTCATCGGTGGGGAGGGCGTCATCTCCTCGTCGGTTGCCCAAGAGGTAACTTCGGCACTGAACCAGCCAGGCTGTAGTGTCATTCGTTTATCCGGAGCCTCTCGGTATAACACGATGGCGGCTGTAGGAAATGCCTTTGATAGTGATATTCAAAGCGTATGTTTTGCCACCGGTGAGGATTTTCCCAATGCTCTAACAGGAGCTGCCTTAGCCTCTCACCTAAACGAAACTTTGATCCTTCTGCCGAGTACCTCATTGGATGACTATCCCGACCTGAAGGAACTCATCACTCGCCATTTGGCGCAATCGGTGATCCAACCCTATCTTTTCGGAAGCGTGAAGGCCATCGCTCCAAGCATGGAAGATGAGTTAAATAGCATACTAACGCATTGATTGACATACCTCGAAAAATTACTGGGTACTGCAAGCAGAAGAGTGTCTATGTAGAAATAAGCATATAATAAGAGCTAGACATTAGAGAAGGGATTGAATTGCTTGCAAGAGTGGAATTGGAAAAGAATAGCGAAAATCGTCGGGACAATCCTATTGATATTTTGTGTACTAGTGACCACAATGCTTGGGGGGATTGTTCTTGCCAACGTAAATAACGTGGGGCGGTTAGTTCACGTTGTACAATTGATTCATAGCGACTACTTAGAAAAGGTTACGACTGATCAGCTAGTTGAAGGCGCAACAAGAGGGATGGTAGAGATATTGGGAGATCCCTATTCGACCTACATGAATGCCAAGGAAAACCAAGAACTTCTTCAAATGCTGAATGGAAAATTCGGTGGGATAGGAATTGTACTTAGCCTAAAGGATCCTAAAAAGCTCGTGGTACTGAGCGCCATTAAGAATTCGCCAGCTAGTCAGGCAGGTATCCAATCCGGTGACGTCATCAGTGAAATTAATAATGCTGAGACCGCCAGTATGGATCAAGAAAAAGCAGTGGATATGTTGCGCGGAGATCCTGGAACGAAAGTAAGCTTAACTCTCTATCGTGAGAGCGCTAATAAGACTTTCACAGTCAGTTTGACGAGGGAAAACATCACCGTTCCAACAGTAGAGGGAGAAGCATTACCGGGGAACCTAGATATTGCCTATGTTGATATTTCTCAATTCGCTCCAGACACTGGGACAGAGCTTAAAGATACTTTGACCAAAATGGATATCAAAAAATTCAAAGGGCTTATTCTAGATATGAGATATAACCCCGGCGGAGAACTCAATGCGGCCGTTCAGGTTGCCAGTTACTTTATCCCAAAGGGACCAGCTGTTTATATTGTGGACAAACAAGGGAATGTCGATACCGAAATGACAGAAAATAAGTATTTGGGAATGCCCATGGTTGTTCTCGTTAACGAGGAAAGTGCTTCGGCTGCGGAAATTGTAGCAGGAGCGATTAAGGATGATAAAACAGCGACCCTTGTCGGAGTAAAAACATTTGGCAAAGGGATTGTGCAGACGATTTTCCCCTTGGATGGGGGGACGAGTGTCAAATTGACAACTGCCAAATATCTGACTCCTAATAAAGTGAGTATTAACAAAATAGGGATTGAACCGGATGTCATTGTAGCACTACCCAAAGGGCAATTAGCCACCATTTTACCCATAGACACGAGCTTTGACCCGCAACTACAAAAAGCTCTACAGACGTTACAAGGGAAACTAAAATAAGGGATTTGATCGACACACTCTAATGGGGCGTGTCTTTTTTTAACTTTGCAGAGCTACCTAGCCCAACTTTCGGGTAAACAGGTCTCAAACCCTTGATACATCTCACTTTGTCATTTTAATTATGTCACTACAAACTATCAAATTAAATTTAGCTGTACAGCTCCCTTAATTGTTCTCTAATTTATAGGCTAGCAGGGAGTACTCAAATTCGCGATGGGATAAATTGCCTAATTACGGCTCTACATTGACTTGAAAAATCAAATGAGCCAGAAATCCCAAGCATTAAGGAGATAAGTAGAATAGTTTTTTCTAAAAAGTCAGGCTGGTAAAACCTAAAGTAGCCATTGGGTTTTATGAGTGGAAGAAAGAGGGGTCTAACAAACGCCCCTACAGGATAACTATATACTATCGCGGGATTCTGAGTGGGTCTGGTTGGATGAGAGCATTGTAGAGAGTCCTATTATAAAAAGTTTATTGGGGCCATATCCTGCGGACCAAATGATTGCCTAGGAAGTTTCAACGTTAGTAAATTCGCCTAAGAATAATGGGCCAGAGTGTTTGGTCCCTATGGGATCTAGTCTATTTTGAAAGCTGGCATAGAGATGCTGTCGAATTATGTCGAACAAAAGCCTATCATACGCACTACAACGGGCATAGGAGACGCGTTAGTTAAGTTGTGGTATTTTTGTGCCAAAAGAAACGATAAGAGGCGCAGAAGACCTGGTGCGAAGAGAAGGCAAAAATACGCTTGACGGCGCAGTCTAATTGGCGCTATTAGGCTCTATATACAGGTGGAACTAACCGACGGCTCCCTTTTTACAGCACTCAACTGAGAGATAATAATCTGAAGGGTGGAAGTAGTAATGATGATGAGAGCAGTTCAAGTAAGTGCTCCAGGGGGAGATTTCGAACTAGTGCAAAGAGAAATTCCGGAACCACAAGAAGGACAAGTAAGGATTCGAGTTCTGGCTTGTGGTGTCTGTCACGGAGATTCTATAGTAAAAGATGGGGGATCATTTTTTGAGATTGAATATCCACGTATTCCAGGTCATGAGGTGATTGGAATCGTTGATAAATTGGGTACATATGTTAGTGGCTACGAAATCGGTCAACGGGTAGGTGTCGGCTGGCCAGCAGGCATAACTTATGACGGTGGTTTTGCTGATTACATGGTCACCAAATCTGAAGAGTTAATTCTCATACCGGATGAACTAAATGAGATAGAAGGTGCACCACTGCTTTGTGCTGGCGTCACAACCTTTGATGCTCTACGCAATTCAGGTGCCCGTCCAGGAGATGTAGTCGCTATTCAGGGAGTTGGAGGTCTAGGGCATTTGGCTATTCAGTACGCCAAAAGAATGGGATTTAAAACTGTTGCCATTTCGCGCGGCACAGATAAACAAGAGTTAGCACTGAAATTAGGTGCGCAAGTGTTTATTGATACTCAGAGTTCAGACGTGGCTCAAGAACTCCAGAAATTAGGCGGTGCACGCGTTATTCTTGCGACGGCCCCTGACAATAAAGCCATTTCGAAACTAATAAACGGACTAGGATTTGATGGCAAATTAGTTATTGTTGCGGGCGTAGAAGGACCTATACAAGTTTTTGGCGGACAATTGCTGCAAGGAAGACGTAGTGTCCAAGGTTGGGTTGCTAGCGGCGCTGATGCGAGGAAGGATACGATCAATTTCAGCTTACTTACTGAGGTCCACCCATTGATTGAAACATTTCCACTTGAACAAGTGTCGGGGGCTTATGAAAAAATGATGAATGCCAACGTTCGCTTTAGAGCCGTTTTGACTATGAGATCGCCCGAACAATAAGCACAGGGTTTTTCGGAGCTGAATGGGTAAGAGTTAAACAATTGCCCAATATTATAATGTAAAACAGGACTCCCTGCTCGTCGTT
>Ga0209415_10009035_pt1 | contig 17154 bp, 19 predicted proteins | sample PeaSoiSIISIP2007_FD_187696 | JGI IMG/M metagenome (GOLD analysis project Ga0209415, IMG submission 187696) | Peat soil microbial communities from Weissenstadt, Germany - SII-SIP-2007 (SPAdes) (version 2) | ecosystem: Environmental > Terrestrial > Soil > Wetlands > Peat | place: Germany... | reverse complement strand
AGCACGCTGCGCTCGAGCGCGCGCGCACACAGCGCCTTGTCCTCGAGCGAGCGCGCGCGCAGCGTCGAGCCGTGGATCCGCGCGCGCTTTGCCATCAGTGCGAACAGGTCGAACTCGGCGCGCGCGCCGGCGCCGACGCCGATCACCGAGATGCGCCCCAGCGGCGCGAGCGCGTTGAGGTTCTCGGGCATGTTGACCGCTCCGACCAGCTCGAGGATTACGTCGAAGGGGCCGTGCTCGCCGAAGCCCTCGGGGGCGATCACGGTCGCGCCGAGCGCCGCGACGCGCTCGCGCAGCGACTCGTTGCGAACGGTCGCGTGTACCCGCGCCCCGGCGGCGACGCCGAGCCCGATCGCCGCGGTGCCCACGCCGCCGGCGCCGCCGTGGACGAGCAGGCGCTCGCCGGCGAGCAGGCGACACTGGCTGAAGAGCGCGTCGTGCGCCGTCGTGAAGGTCTCCGGCACGCCGCCCGCCGCCGGCCAGTCGAGGCGCTCGGGCACCGCCATCAGGACGCGCTCGTTGACGACGGCGAGCTCCGCCTGCCCGCCCCCGCCGACGATCGCCATCACGCGCTCGCCGAGCGCGAAGCGCGTCGCACCCGGGCCCAGCTCGGCGACCTCGCCGGCGAGCTCGAGCCCGGGGATGTCGGGTGGCGACCCCGGCGGGGCCGCATAGCGCCCGGCGCGCTGCGCGATGTCGGCGCCGTTGAGCCCGGCCGCGCGCACGCGCACGAGCACCTCGCCCGCCCCGGGCCGGGGATCGGGGTGCTCGCGCGGCGCGACCGCGCCGGCCTCGATCGTGGCGGCGATCACCGCGTCAGCAGCGCGACGCACTCGATGTGCGGCGTCTGCGGGAACATGTCGACAGGGGTCACCCGCTGAAGGCGCCAGCCGGCCGCCTCCAGCTGCGCCGCGTTTGGCGCGAGCGTCGTCGGATTGCAGGAGACGTAGACGATCCGCCGCGGCGCCGCCTCGATCAGACGCCGGACGATCTTCTGCGAGAGCCCGGCGCGCGGCGGGTCGACGATCACGACGTCGGGGCGCCCGGCGCGCGCGGTCAGCTCGGCGAGTGAGAGCCGCACGTCGCCGGCGTGGAAGCGCGCGTTGGAGATCCCGTTGTGGCGGGCGTTGGAGGCGGCGTCCGCGACCGCCTCCTCGACCAGCTCGAGGCCGTGCACCTCGCCGGCCCGCGAGGCGAGCGAGAGGCCGATCGTGCCGATCCCGCAATAGAGGTCGTAGACGCGCTCCCAGCCCTCCAGCGCGGCGGCCGTGGCGACGAGCTCGTAGAGGCGCTCCGCCATCTCGGTGTTGGTCTGGAAGAAGGCCTCCGGCGAGATCCGCAGCTCGAGCTGGCCGATGCGCTCGTCGTAATGGGGCACGCCGAGCAGCAGCTCGGTGCGTCCGCCGGCGGTCGTCTCCGCCGCCGCGTCGGTGTGCGTCCAAAGCAGGCCGTGGCAGTCGATCGCGGCTGCGAGGCCGTCGCCGTCAAGCGGGCCCTTGCTGGTGACCAGGCGCACGAGCAGCTGGCCGGAGCGGCGTCCTTCGCGCACGACGAGGTTGCGCAGGAAGCCCTCGCGGGTGCGCCGGTCGAACGCGGTCAGGCCGCGCTCGCGACAGAACCGAAGCACGCTGGCGCGCGCCTGGTTGGCCGGCTCCGAGGCCAGCAGGCAGTCGTCGAGGTGCTCGATCCGCTCCCACGAGCCCGGCGCGTGAAAGCCGCACACGAGCGTCCCGTCCGCCGCCGTGCCGAAGGAGTACTCGAGCTTGTTGCGGTAGCGCCACTGCTCGAGCGCCGGCACGATCGGCTCGAGCTCGAAGCCGTCGAGGTGGCCGATCCGCCGCAGCGCGTCATCGACCTGCTCCTGCTTGATCTCGAGCTGGCGCTCGTAGCGGAGCACCTGCCACGGCGCGCCGGCGTGAGCGGCGAGCGGCTCGATGCGGTCGGGGCCGCCCTCGAGCAGCTCGCTGATGCGCGCGTGCGCGTAGGAGCGCTTGCGCTGGTGGACGCGCGCCCGCACGAGGTCGCCGGGGAGCGCGCCCTCGACGAAGACGACATAGCCGCCGGCGGCGCGCGCGACGCCGGCGCCGCCGAACGCGAGCGACTCGATTCGCAGCTCGAGCTCGTCGCCGAGGGCGGGCCGCTGGACGCTGCTCAGGGGAGCAGCCACTCGAGCAGCGCCTTCTGCGCGTGACGGCGGTTCTCGGCCTGGTCCCAGATCCGCTGGCGGCTGCCGTAGAGCACCTCGGCGCTGATCTCCTCGCCGGCGTGGGCCGGGAGGTCGTGCAACGCGATCACGTCGGGGCGCGCGAGGTCGAGCAGGGCATCATCGACACGGTAGCGCTCGAGTGCTGCGCGCCGGGCCGAGGCGGTTGCCTCGTCACCCATCGAGACCCAGACGTCGGTGTAGATCGCGTGCGCGCCGCGCGCCGCCTCCGCGGGGTCGCGCACGAGCGTGGCGCCCGTCCCCGCCTCGAGCTCGTAGCCCTCGGGCGACGCGACGACCACCTCGATCCCGGCGCGCGTGCCGAGCAGCGCCAGCGAGCGCGCGACGTTGTTGCCGTCGCCGACGTAGGCGACGCGCAGGCCGGACAGCGACCCGAACTCCTCCCGCAGCGTCAGCAGGTCGGCGAGCGCCTGGCAGGGGTGGTGCTCGGCCGTGAGCATGTTGAAGACGGGGATCGCGCTGTGGGAGGCGAGCTCGTCGAGCATCGCCTGCGGGCCGGTGCGCACGCCGACCGCGTCGAGGTGACGCGAGAGCACGAGCGCCGTGTCGCGCAGCGCCTCGCCGCGTGCGATCTGCAGCTCGTCGCCGCGCATGATCAGCGGGTGTCCGCCGAGCTCGACGATGCCGACCTCGAATGACACGCGCGTGCGGGTCGAGGGCTTCTCGAAGACGAGGCCGACGCAGCGCCCGGCGAGCGCCTGCGAGCCGCGCGGCGCCGCCTTCAGCTCGAGCGCACGCCCGAGCAGCGCGCCCAGCTCGCCCGCATCGAGCTCCGTACCGGTGAGGAAGTGGCGGGGCATCGGCGAGCGGGACAGCTTACCCGCCGCCGCGCCACCCCAGGCCGCGCTCCGCGTCTACCAGCTGCCCGTGGGGCAGCTGGTCTGGCCGGTCGCCGCCTGACAGGTGCGCGTCAGCGTGCCCGTCGCGCTGCGCTGGATGCTGTAGGTGTTACTTGAGGTGGACTCCGTCGTCACGGTGTAGCCGCCGCCGGCCGGCGTGGTCACGCTCACGAGCCAGGCGTTGCCGTTGCTCGCGGCGGTCTGGATCGTCGACTCGTAACTCTGGAGCTTCGCCGGCGTGTTGCAGTTGGGCGTGTTGAAGACGCCGCCGTTATCGGTCGCGCAGGTCTCGATCGCGACCTGAGCGGTGTGCGCCAGCTCCTTCGCGGCCGCGTCGGTCGCCTTGCCCTTCTGATTGATGAAGGACGGGATCGCGATCGCGGCGAGGATGCCGATGATCAGGATCACGACCAGCAACTCGATCAGCGTGAACCCCCGCTCGTCGCCTCGCAGCTTCGTTCGCATACCTCAGGTTTCGGCATCGCGATGCGCAGCCTTTAGGAGGGTTGCGGGAGGTTTGCCGGTCCCGCCGCGAGCCGCCGCTCAGCCGCCGAGCCGCAGTCCGTAGCCCTGGAGGGCCAGCACGGCGCGGTTGCGCAGCGTCCCGGGGCGCGGCAGCAGCCCGAGCGTGACGGCTGCGCCGTAGGCGTCGAAGACCGCGCGCACGCGCCACAGACGGGCGCCCGAGAGGTCGAGCTCGCACCAGAAGACGACCCGCAGCTCGACCTCGCGATGACTTGCCGGGAGGCCGTCGAGGGAGCCGGTGTTGCGCCCGGTCGCGCGCACGGGCAGCGCCGCGAAGCGCCCGTCGCAGAGGCGCGCGCCGGCGCGCTCGATGCGCACGTCGGGGAACGCCTGCCAGAGCCGCTCCGCGTGGCCGCCGAGCGCCGCGACGCCGTGCAGCGGGGAGCGCGTGATCGGGTCCTCGTAGTGCAGGTCGGGCGCACAGAGCGCCATGAACGCGCCCGGGTCGCCGCCCGACCAGGCGGCCTCCCAGGCATCGGCGAGGCGATCGACCTCAGCGCCGGCCATCGCCCGGCATGCTGGCACACTTGCGCGGATGGAGACCCGCCTTGGCTGAGCCGCGGCGTCGCAAGCAGCGGCCGCCTCGCGGCGAGCCGCGCGGGCGCGGTCGCTCGGCAGCGCGCGATGAGGCGGCGCGCGCCGGGCTTGCGCCGCTGGCGCCGGGAGAGCGGCCGCGCGCGCTGCGGGCGGCGGTCGTGGTGTGCGGGCTGCTCGGCGCAGGCAACGCGATCGCCTACGCGGCGAGCGCCCGGATCGACGGCCGCCACCCCGGCGTCGGCGTGCTTGCCTTCACCGCCCTGATGGCGCTGCTCGCGGGCGGGATGTGGCTACGCCGCTACCTCGCGGTGCTCGCCTTCGAGGCGCTGCTTGCGCTGGTCGTGCTCGTCTTCTCGCTGTTTCTGGTCGAGGCCTCGAACGTCGAGGCGGTGGTCCTGTGCGTCGCCGTGATCGGCGCCAGCAGCTGGCTGTTCTGGAAGCTCGTGCGCGTGATGGGGCGGCTGTCGGTGCCGCCTCAATCCTCCGGCTGAGGCGGGTGGCGCCGGCGCTTGCGCTCGGCGTTGGCGCGCTTTGAGCCGAGGCGGCGCTCGCGTGAGGCGGCGGTCGGGTTCGTTGGCCGGCGAGGCCGGCGGACGCGCAGCGCCGCCTCGAGCTTGGCTCCCAGCCGCTCGAGCGCGAGCTCGCGGTTTCGCAGCTGGCTGCGCGCGTCCTGGGCGACGGCGCTGACGCGCGACCCGACACGCTCGAGCAGGCGCTCGCGCTGCGAATCCGACAGCGACTGCGACGCGTCCACATCGAAGACCGCCTCGACGCGCGATGCGGTGACGTTGGCGTGCTGACCGCCGGGGCCCGAGGAGCGGCTCGTGCGCAGCTCGATCTCCGCCAGCGGAATCGTGAGGCGGGCGCTGACGCGCAGTCCTTCGCGGTGCTCCATGGCACAAAGGTTCCCTGATCGGCGGGTCGTATAGGCTGACCAACCGATGGCCGAACGGAGCTTCGACTGCATCGTGATCGGCGCCGGGCCCGGCGGCTACGTCGCCGCGATCCGCGCCGCGCAGCTCGGCATGAGCACGGCGGTGGTCGAGCGCGGCGCCGTCGGCGGGCGCTGTCTGAACGTCGCGTGCATCCCCGCCAAGGCAGTTCTGCGCGCCGCCGACATCCTCAGCGAGGTCCGCGAGGCGGGCGAGTTCGGCATCGTCGTCGCCGAGCCGAGCGTCGACTTCGCCGCCGTCATGGAGCGGCGCGCGAAGGTCGTCTCGACGCTCACCGGCGGCGTCGCGGGGCTCTTCAAGAAGAACAAGGTCGAGCTGATCACCGGCGCGGCGACGCTGAGCGCGGCCGGCACGGTGCGCGTCGGCGACGACGAGCTGAGCGCCAAGACGATCGTGCTCGCGACAGGCTCGGTGCCGCGGGCCATCCCCGGCGTCGATTTCGGCGGGCGGATCGTCGGCACCGAGGAGGCGTGGGCGTTCGACGCGCTGCCGGCGAGGCTGGCGGTGGTCGGTGCCGGCCCCTCCGGGGCGGAGATCGCATCGGCCTATGCGCGCCTGGGCTCCGAGACGCATCTGTTCGAGATGCTCGACCGGGTGCTCCCGACCGAGGACCCGGACATCTCGAAGGTGGTCGCTCGCGGCCTCCAGCGCCAGGGCATCAAGGTTCACACCTCGACCGCGATCGAGAGCGTCAAGAGCGGCAAGGATTCGGTCAGCTTCACCGCCGCCGGGGAGGCGATCGAGGTCGACTGGCTCGTGCTGGCGACCGGCCGCGGACCCGACGTCGCCGGGCTCGGGCTCGAGGAGGCGAAGGTCAAGCTGAGCGAGCGCGGCCTGATCGAGGTCGACGGCGCCCAGCTCACCTCGCGCGAGGGCATCTACGCGATCGGCGATTTGACCGCCGGGCCGGCGCTCGCGCACAAGGCCTCCGAGGAGGGGATCATCGCGGTGGAGTCGGCCGCCGGTCGCCACCCGCACCCGCTGGTCCACGTCGATATCCCGCGTGCGACCTTCTGCTCACCGAACGTCGCGAGCTTCGGGCTGACCGAGGAGCAGGCGCGCGAGGCCGGCCACGACGTCGTCGTCGGCAAGGTCCCCTACGGCGCCGTCGGCGCCGGCACGATCTACGGCGACCGCGCCGGCATCGTCAAGGTCGTCGGCGAGCGCCGCTACGGCGAGCTGCTCGGCGCCCACATCGTCGGCACCCGCGCCACCGAGCTGATCCAGGAGCTCGTCAACGTCCGCGCGCTCGAGGGCGGCTTCGCCGAGGTCGCCCGGATCGTGCACGGCCACCCGACGCTGTCGGAGGCGGTGCTCGAGGCCGCGCGCGACGCCGACGGCTGGCTGATCCACGGGTAGCGCTCGACGGTGGAGGTCGAGGCGGCGTTCTACTTCGACCTGGGTAGCCCCGAGGCCTACCTCGCCGCCGAGCGGGCGCTGAGCGTGCTGCCCGCGCCGTGCGAGTGGCAGCCGATCCTGGCCGCGGCGCTGCCCGGCGCCGAGCGCTTCGAGGCCTACCGCTGCGAGCAGGAGCGCAACGCGATGCGCGAGAACGTCGAGCGGCGGGCGGCGGCGCTCGAGCTGCAGCCGCTGCGCTGGCCGGAGCCGTTCCCCTACGACAGCCGCTTCGCGATGCTGACGGCGACCTATGCCAAGCGGATCGGCAAGACCGTCGCGTTCTCACTCGCCGCGTTCCGCCAGGCGTTCGCGGGCGGCCGCGCGCTGAGCGAGCGCGACAACGTCCTGATCGCGGCGGCGGCCTGCGAGATGCATCCGGCCGCGATCCTCAAGGCGACGCAGACGCGCGCAACCGCCGCCGGGCTCGAGCGCGCGAGCGCGGCGGCGCTCGCGCTCGGCGTCAGCGACGTGCCGGCCGTGCGCGTGGGCGACCGCGTGCTGGTCGGCGAGCGCTCGCTCGAAGCGGCCGGGGCGCTGCTGGCGGTGGCGCGGCGATGAGGGCGGGGCACGCATACCGCCTGCTGGTGCGCCGCGGCGGCGCCGTGCCGGCGGCGCTGGCGTCGCCCGATCGCCTCGACCACGTCGAGATCGTCGAGGTCAGCTCCGGCGAGGTGGTGCTGTTCTGGGACTGCAGCCCGCGTGAGGCCTCACGCCTGGCGCGGGCGCTGCGCACCGATCTCGCCGGCCGCGACGCCGACGACTTCATCGCCCACTGGTCGGCCAGCTAGTCGGCCTTCCCGGAAGGTTGTGCCGTTGCGGGAAGGCCCACTAGGGGCTCGCGAGGGCCTCGAAGTTCTCGTACAGGCGCGGCTCGCCGTGGCGCTCGCGCAGCCGCAGCGCGGCCGGCCCGAGCCGGGCCCAGAGGCCGTCGATCCACAGCCAGTCGTTGACCAGCTGGGCGTTGAGCAGCCCGTGCTTGGTCAGCGTGCCGATCGACTCGCAGAAACTCAGCAGCTTGCGCACCGCCGGGTCCGCCATCGCGTCGGCGCTCTGCGGGTCGAAGGAGTCCGCGAAGACATGGGGCATGGCGTCCTCGACGCCGAGCGCGGTGCCCCACTGCGCGAGCTGCAGCATCAGCTGGGCGTCCTCGTAGGTCGGTGGGCTCATCGTGCGCTCCTTCCGGTCGGATGACGCGAGAACCGTAGCGCCCGCGCGCGGGTGCCGCCAGGCTCAGGACTCCCGGAGGTCACCGGCGCCAGGCACGCCAATGCCGCTCAGGACTCCCAGAAGTCCGCCACGATCTCCCCGTCGCCGGCGTGGCGGGCGCCGAAGGCGAGCAGCTCGAGCCCGTCCGGGCCGGCCTCGAAGCCGCGCGTCACGTGCGGCGCCACGCGGACGATGTCGTGGCGGGAGATATCCACGAGCTCGTCCTCGAGCTTCACGCGACCCGAGCCCGCAAGCACCAGGTAGACCTCCTCAGCCTGCTCGTGGCGGTGGGGAAACGGATGACGCTTGCCGGGGCGCAGGGTCAGGTGACCGAAGCCGGTGGCCTGCGCCCCCACAGCCTCGCGCGGGAAGCGGATCACGCCGGCGTCGCCGACGCCGTTCTTGGCCGCGATGTCCTCTACGTCGTCGAGATTGGTGATCGTGTAGTCGCTCATGCCCGTGATCGTAGTCTGCGATCCTGGAGAACCGTGAACGAGCTGTGGATCTGCGAGCTCGGGACGATCGCCTTCGACGACGCGCTCGCCCTGCAGCGGCGCCTGTGCGAGGCGCGCAAGGCGGACGAGGTGCCCGACACGCTGCTGCTGCTCGAGCACCCGCCGGTGTACACGCGCGGACGGCGCTCCACCGAGGCCGACCTGCCGCTCGGCGAGCGCTTCTATGCCGCCCAGGGGATCGACGTCGTCGAAGTCGACCGCGGCGGGCGCGTCACCTACCACGGTCCGGGGCAGCTGGTCGGCTACCCGATCATGCGCATCGGCGACGTGATCGGCTACCTGCGCACGCTCGAGCAGGTGATCGTCGCCGCGCTGGCGCGCGAGGGCGTCGCGGCGCGCGGCGGCGGCGAGCGCCCGACCGGCGTCTGGGCCGGCGGGCGCAAGATCGCCTCGATCGGCGTGCACGTCTCGCGTCGCGTGAGCACACACGGCTTCGCCGTCAACGTCGACAACGACCTCGAGCCGTTCGATTGGATCGTGCCGTGCGGCCTCGACGGCGTCGCGATGACGTCGCTCGCGCGCGAAACCGGGCGCGAACGCGGGCTCGAGAGCTTCCGTGAGAGCGTGATCGAGCAGTTCGCGCTCGCCTTCGAGCGGCGTCCGCGCAGGCTCACGCCGGAGCAGCTGTCCGGCGCGCTGGCGGCGGGCGTCGCCGGATAGGCTGGCTGACGGGATGCCAAGCTCCACGCGCTCGCGCTCGAAGCCCGGCGGCATGGATGTCGTGACCGTGCTCGGCACCAACACGGTCAACCCGCGCGAGCGCAAGCCGCCGTGGTTTCGGGTGCCGGCGCCGGGCGGGCAGCGCTACCGCGAGCTGACCGCGCTGATCAAGGAGGCGCGCCTTCACACCGTCTGCCAGGAGGCCGCCTGCCCGAACGTCGGCGAGTGCTGGGAGCGCGGCACCGCGACCTTCATGATCCTCGGCGACACCTGCACCCGCCGCTGCGGCTTCTGCAACGTCAAGACCGGCAAGCCGACCTGGAACGACCCGCTCGAGCCCGCCCGCGTCGCCCGCTCGGTCGCCAGGATGGGGCTGCGCCACGCGGTCATCACCTCGGTCGACCGCGACGATCTGCCCGACCTCGGCTCCTCGGCGTTCGTGTCGGTGATCGGCGAGATCCGCCGCCAGGCGCCCGGCTGCCAGATCGAGGTGCTGACGCCCGACTTCCAGGGCCAGGAGATGCCGCTCGCCCGGGTGATCGCGGCGCGGCCCGACGTCTTCAACCACAACGTCGAGGTGGTCCCGCGCCTGTACCCGCTGGCGCGGCGCGGCTCCGTCTTCCTGCGCTCGGCGCGGGTGCTGCGCAACGCCAAGGAGCTCGGCGGCGAGGAGGTCACGACGAAGTCGGGGCTGATGGTCGGCCTCGGCGAGAGCCACGAGGAGATGGTCGAGTGCTTCGGGCTGCTGCGCGAGCACCACGTCCAGGTGCTCACGATCGGGCAGTACCTGCGGCCCTCCGCGCAGCATCTGCCGATCGTGCGCTACTGGCACCCGGACGAGTTCGCGCAGCTCGAGCGCGCCGCCTACGGGCTCGGCTTCGACCACGTCGCGGCGGGGCCGCTCGTGCGCTCCTCCTACCACGCCGACCAGCACGTCGCGCAGGCGCGGCCGGGAGTCGGCCCGCTGGCGATGGGAGCCTGAGGCCCGCGCGGGCGGGGTCGCGACGTGATCCCCCTGCGCGACAGCATCCGGCTGGAGCGCCTGCCGCTCGTCACGATCGCGCTGATCGCCGCGAACGTGATCGCCTACCTGCTCGCGATCGCCGCAGGCGGGTCGATCCTCGACGGCCCGACGTTCGAGACGATCGTCCACTACGGCGCGATCCCCTACGAGTTCACGCACCTCTCGAGCCACTGCGACCTCGCCGTGGCCGGTTTCAGCCAGGCCGTGCTGTGCAGCGGGCAGGCGCACGTGTCGGGCACTCCGCTGGCGCAGCCGGCGACCTGGGAGACGGCCTTCACCGGGATGTTCCTGCACGCCAACCTGCTGCACATCGGCGGCAACATGATCTTCCTGGCGGTCTTCGGCTGCACGCTCGAGGACAGGATCGGGCGCGTGCGCTTCCTCGCCTTCTACCTGCTCGGCGGGCTCGCGGCGCTCGCGCTCGCGGTCGCTGCGAGCCCGGACTCGGCGACGCCGACGCTCGGGGCCTCCGGCGCGATCGCCGCGGTGCTCGGCGGCTACATCCTGCTGTTCCCGCGCGCGCGCGTGCTGACGGTGGTGCTGCTGGTCGTCTTCTTCACGATCGTCGAGCTGCCGGCCTGGGTGATGCTCGGCCTGTGGCTGATCTTCGACGCGCTGCTCGGCGCCTTCGGCGTCTCGACCCCGTTCGGCGGCGGTGCCGGCGTCGCCTACTACGCGCACATCGGCGGCTTCGCCTTCGGCCTGCTCGCCGTTGGGGCGTTCGCGCGCGGCCGCGCCCCGCGCCCCGGCTACGGGCCGCCGCGGAGCGCGTAGGCGATCTGATCCTGGCCGCCGACGACCGTCTGCCAGGCGACGAGCGCCCGGTCGCTGTCCGGGTCGAAGGCAACGGCGGGGGCGCTGTTTGGGCCCTCCGGCGCGAGCAGCGCCGGCGGCTCGAAGGCGACGCCGCCCGGGCCGCCGGGAACCGTGCGCGCCGCGAGGATCGCCTGCGCGGCCGGATCGAAGCCGGTGGCGGCGCGCGGGGCTCGCTCGAGCACCGCGATGACGTCGTTGCGCGGCCCGGTCGCGAGCGCCGCGAGGCGCAGGTCGGCGCCGATCTGAGAGATCGTCGCCGGCGGCAGCACCTTGCTGGAGGTGAGGCCGGCCGCCTGGATCGCGTAGTCGCCATCCGCGATGATCGGCCAGGCCGCCAGCACGCCCTCCGACGGCGTCACGCGGACGAGGCCGACCGCGCCGGGCCCGAGCCGCTGCGCCGGCGGCTGAACCAGGGTGGCGATCGCGCGCGGCAGCGCCGAGAAGGCCACGTTCACAGCCGAGTGGTCGAGGTAGATCGTGGTCGCGGCGCTCGAGCCGGGCGGCGGCTGGTCGGTCCACAGCACGAAGGCGCGGTTGTCGTCGCTCAGCACGGCGGCGATCTGGGTCGCGTAGCCGGCCGGCCCGAGCGTCTGCGGCGGGCTCGGGCTGCCGCCGTTTGAGACCCACTGCGCGCGGACCTCGCCGCCCTGGACCCAGACCACGATCGAGTCGGCGCGGAAGTCCAGCGCGACCGTCAGCGAGCTGATCGGCGCGGGGCCTTCGAGCATCGTCACCGGCGCCGCGAACGAGCGCGCGTAGTGGCGCTGCGCGCGCAGCGCGATCACCTGGTGGCCGCCGAGCTTCGTCACCGAGACGACGTCGGCGTCGCCGATATAGCCGGCGGCGGTGGCGACCGAGGAGGTGGCGCCGAGCGCGGCGACCGCGCGAAGCCCCGCGCCGGCGCTGCCCTCGGCCAGCACCGTCCCGGACGCGCCGCCGACGACGGCAACGATCTGGCCGACGGTCGTGCCGGTTGCGGCCAGCGGCGCGGCGAGCAGGCGACCCGCAAACGCCGTGCGCGCGACGCTCGGCTGATCGCTCGTGTGGAGGGTGGCGGAGTCGAGCGTCACGGTGCCCGCGACCCCACATCCGGGCGGGCTGCCGAGCCAGAGGATCGCGCCGCGGCCGCTTCGCTTAGCGGGATCGCTGGCGGGGAAGACCACCTGCGGATCGCGCGCGGGCGCGCAGCTGCGAAGCGTCGCCGGCTCCGACCAGGTCGCCGCCGAGGCTCCGGCGCTGAGTAGGGCGAGCGCGACGGTGACGATTGACAGGCGTGCCAGCATCGCCGGAAACCTAGCGGCTGGCCCAGGCAACCACAGGCGGTGCTCTCGACATCGCGAGCGAGGCGCCAACCACGCCGACACCCAACCCCCCACCGCGCGCTCGGCGCGGAGCGGATATGAAAGACTGCCCCACTCCGGGGGCCCATCACGAGCATCGAGGCGGACATGGAGACAGCACAGCCGGGGTTGGTGACCGATATCGCCGGCCTGCGCGACCTCGCCGGCGCGGAGCTCGGGCACACCGGGTGGGCCGAGATGACGCAGGAGCACGTCGACGAGTTCGCCGACGCGACCGGCGATTACAACTTCATCCACGTCGACGCCGAACGCGCGCGGGCGACGCCGTATGGGGGCACGATCGCGCACGGCTTCCTGACGCTGGCGCTGCTGGCGCCAGCGACGCAGCATCTGCTCGAGGTCACCGACGCCCACGTCAAGATCAACTACGGCCTCGACCGCGTCCGCTTCCCCGCGCCGCTGCCGGTCGGCAAGCGCTACCGCTCGAGCGCGAAGATCGCCGAGGTGACGGTGCTCGAGGGCGGCGTCCAGGTCAAGGTCGCGGCGAGCGTCGAGGTCGAGGGCTCGGATAAGCCGGCGCTGGTCGCCGAGCTGCTGCTGCGGTTCTACGCGTGAGCGCGATGCTCCGCCTGGACGGCCGCGTCGCCGTCGTGACCGGGAGCGGCCGCGGGCTCGGCCGCGCGTACGCGATCGCGCTCGCCGCGGCCGGCGCGTCGGTGGTCGTCAACGACCTCGACGCCGACGGCGCCGGCGAGACCGTCGCGGCGATCACCGCCGCCGGCGGTGCCGCGGTCGCCGAGATCGCCGCCGTCGGCGAGTCCGCCGTCGCGGAGGCGCTGGTGGCGCGGGCGCTTGGCGAGTACGGGCGCCTGGATGTGATGGTCACCAACGCCGGCGTGCTGCGCGACCGCGTGCTCTGGAAGATGAGCGACGAGGACTTCGATCTGGTGATCCACACGCACCTGCGCGGCACCTTCACGTGTGCGCGGGCTGCGGCGATCCAGATGCGCGAGCAGGGCGAGGGTGGGCGGATCATCGTCGTCGGCTCGCCGGCCGGGCAGCGCGGCAACTTCGGCCAGACCAACTACTCCGCCGCGAAGGCCGGGATCGCCGCGTTCGCGAGGACCTGGGCGCTCGAGCTGGCGCGCGCAGAGGTCACCGTCAACGCGATCGTGCCGACGGCGTGGACGGCGATGACCTCGACGATCCCCGTGTACGCGCCGCTGGTCGAGCGCGTCGAGCGCGGCGAGGGGCTGCCGCGGGCCGTCCGCCAGGAGCACGCGGTCGGGATGCCCGAGGACTGCGCCGGGCTGGTCGTGTTCCTCGCCTCCGACGCCGGCGCCGGCGTCAGCGGACAGGCGATCGGGATCGGCGGCGACCGCCTCAGCCTGTGGTCGCACCCCGCCGAGGTCGCCTTCGTGCTGCTCGAGGGCGGCTGGAGCGCCGAGGCGATCGCCGAGCGCTGGGGGCAGGCGATCGCGCCGTCGCTGCAGAGCTACGGCATCGAGTTCGCCGAGCTCGACCTGGAAGGGGCGTGAGCGTGGCGGCACGTCCCCGCGCGGCGGCGCCGTGAGCTTCGACCTCGACGCGGTCGTCGCGATCGATATCCACACGCACGCGGAGCGCTCGGCCGACCACGCGCAGGATCCCGTCACCGGCGAGATCCTCGCTGCGGCCGCGAAGTACTTCGGCGGCGAGCCGCCGCAGCCGACCACGCAGGAGGTCGCCGACTACTACCGCGAGCGCAAGATGCTCGCGGTCGTCTTCACCGTCGACGACGAGGCCGGCATGGGGCGGGCGCGGATCAGCAACGAGGAGGTGCTAGCCGGCGCGGAGGCCAACGCCGACGTGCTGATCCCGTTCGCGTCGATCGACCCGCACAAGGGCAAGCTCGGCGTGCGCGAGGCGCGGCGGTTGATCGCCGAGCACGAGTCGCTGCGCGGCTTCAAGTTCCACCCCAACACGCAGGCGTTCTGGCCCAACGACCGCGCCTTCTACCCGCTCTATGAGGCGATCGCCGAGGCCGGCAAGATCGCGCTCTTTCACACCGGCCAGACCGGGATCGGAGCCGGCATGGCGGGTGGCGGCGGCGTGCGCCTGAAGTACTCCAACCCGATGTGCGTCGACGACGTCGCCGCCGACTTCCCCGAGCTCGACATCATCCTCGCCCACCCCTCGTTCCCCTGGCAGGAGGAGGCGCTCGCGGTCGCGACGCACAAGCCGAACGTCTACATCGACCTGTCGGGGTGGTCGCCGAAATACTTCCCGGACATCCTCGTGCGCTACACCAACACGCTGCTGCGGGAGAAGATGCTGTTCGGCTCGGACTTCCCGCTGCTGACGCCGGACCGCTGGCTGGCGGATTTCGAGCGGCTCGAGATCCGCGAGGAGGTCCGCCCGCTGGTGCTCAAGGAGAACGCCGCGCGGCTGCTGAAGCTGCGCGGCTAGGGCAGCCTCGACCGCCGGCACGCGGGCGGTCGGGGAGGGCGGCGGCCGGGATCGATCGTGGAGGTGGGCCGCCGCCCTCCCTGGTGCCCGTCAGTGCGTCACTGCACGGCGGGGAGGAGGACGATGATGATGAACTGGGTGCCGCCGGGGGTGAGCAACACGCTCGCGCCCTGGAGCGCGGCGCCGGGCGAGAGCAGCGAGCTGTCGCACGGAGGCGGGGGCGTGTAGTCGTGCCCCTGGCCAGACCCGGAGGAGTCGCCGCCGGAACCGGAACCGCGGCCGTGGTGGCCGTGGTCGTGGTGGCCGCCGTAGTACCCGCCGGTGCCGCCGGAGCCGGTGCCACCGGAGCCGGTGCCGCCAGAGCCGGTCGAGCCGGTCGTGCCGGTGGTCCCGGTGGTCCCGGTCGTGCCGGTTGTCCCGGTCGTGCCGGTCGTGCCGCTTGAGCCGCTCGAGCCGTCCGGGGCGTCGCGCAGGCCGTTGAGGCGGGCGTGGGCCGAGCGGTGGGAGTGCCAGTAGCCGTGAGCGCCCAGGCAGACGAAGCGGGTGCGGTCGGTGACGGTGCCGGTGAGCGAGTCGCCGTCGCTGAGGTCGAGCTTGAGGACCCCCTGGTCGTAGGAGTTCACGCTGCCGGCGGCCCCTGTCGGGCCACCGCTCGTGCCGGCGGTCCCGCTCGCGCCGGTGCTGACGTAGTGGCCGTGGTGGTGGCCGTGATGGCGCGAGCCGTGGTGGTGCGTTGCCAGCGCCATCGTCGGCACGGCCAGCGCGACGAGGACGACGCCGAGCGCCGCCCAGAACGATCTTTTCATCTTGCCTCCCCCGGGCGGCTTGGGCGCGCCCGTCGAGCGGTCGACGTTTACTTGAGCGCAATGATGCGGAGCGCCACCCGCGCTGGCAACGCAATCGGGCGTGATTGGACGAACGTGCCGAGGGGCCGCGCGCGGGCCTGGACGAACGTCTCAGGGCGTCGGGGCCCGGCGCGTACGCGAGCTTGCGAGCACGCGGCCTGAGGCGTCGAGCGCCTGGGCGGCCACGAGAACTGCCGATCGGGGCAGCCGCGCGACGGTCTCGAAGCCACTGCGCGCGACGGTCATCAGCGGCTTGAGCGTGCCCGCCGATGCGCCGGCCTGCAGGCGCCAGCGCGCGACCGCGCTCGCGCCGTTCCAGCTGAGGTAGGCGCGCAGCGAGCCGCCGGCGGCGCGGGCGAGCGCGAGCGAGGGGCGCGTCGCCGGCTGCCCGCTCCATGCGAAGCGCAGCGTGCGGTAGCTCTCCGACCCCGCCGGCGTGTGCGCCTCGTAGAGCTGGGTGCCGCCGGCGCTGACCTGGGAGGACTCGTTGACGTTGCCCCAGCCGATCCACCAGCTGCCGTCGGGAAGCCGCTGCAGGTCGCCCTGTGTCTCGGCGAAGATCGGCGTCGGGATCGTGACGGTGGCGATCACGCTGGCGGTGTCGGTGGCGGTGTCGATGCGCACGACGGCGCCGTCGGAGTGGCGCTGGGACGAGGGCGGGCCGCCGTTGTCGAAGACGCTGAAGAGGTCGGGGCCGAGCGGCTCGGCGTCGTGCTGCCACGCCAGCGCCGGCCCCGAGGGCATCGCGAAGGTCGGGTTGCGTCCGCCGACCTGCCAGCGGATCTGGCCGGTGCCGGCGTCGATGTCGTAGACCGCCCAGGTCGCGCGGGAGGAGATCAGCAGGCTGCCGTCGCCTTCGAGCGCGATCGAGTTGAGGTGAAACCAGTCGTAGGGCCACGCGAAGGTGGCTCCGCCGACCGGCATGTAGGAGCTCGCGAGGGGGACGTGCTCGAGGGAGTCCCATTCGTACATGACCAGGCCCGTCCTGATGTCGATCTCCTGGAAGACGCTGTCGTAGACCGCCGCGAGCGAGCGCCCGCCGTCCGCGGAGAGGTCGCAGCGCAGCGGCTTCCAGGCGCTGATCAGGGCCGCGCCGGCGGGTGTCAGCGTGAGCTCGTGGAGATCCTCGGCGAGGCCGTCGCCGGCGTGCACGCTCGCCAGCGGCCGGTAGGAGCGCGAGTAGATCTCGCCCTCGCCCAGGCCGAAGCCGTGGTGGCTGATCGTGCCCTGCCACCACGTCAGCACCGGCTGGCCACGGTAGCGCTGGACGCGAACGTCCGCGGCGAAGGTGTTGGCGGGCAGCGGCTTGAAGTAGACGAGCCGGCCGCTCGGGTCGTAGATCGTCGGGCCGCTCTGCCCGGGCCCGGGGTAGGCGGCGAGGAAGATGTCACCGTCTCGCCGCGCGGTTGCCGAGTTCTTCGTGACGCTGAGCACGGCGGGCGCAAGGCCGGGAGCGGAGCGGAAGTGCCAGACCGTGCCGGGCGCGCCCGCCGGCGTGCTGTCCTCTGGCAGCCGGGCGATCGGGTCGGGGTCGCCGACGACGAAGCTGTAGCTGAACGGGCTCGACGCCGAGCCGTCGCTGTAGGCGCCGCTGACGGTCACGGTCTCGCCCGGGAGAAACGGGCGGCTCGGCAGGAAGCTCGCGCCGTCGCGTTGCGAGTAGGGCTCGAGCCGACCACCGTGGCCGCCGCTCTGGCTGCCCTGCACGCGCAGGCCCGACAGCGCCGATGCCGGCGCGCCGAGGAAGCTGAGCTGCGTCTGGGGCATCGCGTCGCGACCGCCGGGCGCCGGCGTCACGAGCAGGGGCGTGCCGGGCAGCCGCGCCGAGGCGTCGATCGAAGCCGGCGCACACAGCGGCACGCT
>Ga0209415_10009033_pt1 | contig 17160 bp, 20 predicted proteins | sample PeaSoiSIISIP2007_FD_187696 | JGI IMG/M metagenome (GOLD analysis project Ga0209415, IMG submission 187696) | Peat soil microbial communities from Weissenstadt, Germany - SII-SIP-2007 (SPAdes) (version 2) | ecosystem: Environmental > Terrestrial > Soil > Wetlands > Peat | place: Germany... | reverse complement strand
CGCGCTTATATGGCGGCGCGGCAGGCCCTGTCCAACGCGCTGCTGCTGCTTACCTCATCCCCGAGCACGGTGATGCGTGCTGCTGACACGCGTGGTGTGGCTCGCCCCCGCGTGCTTGGCATGGCTCGGCGGTCCACCACGCCCGGCGATGTGGGTGCGCGTGTGATCGCGCGCCGCCACCGGATGACGGCCGCCCCGCATATGCGCGGCGAGGTGCATGCGGCCATGGCCGGTTGCGACATGTCGGCCTCGCGGCACCGGGGACGTCGTGACGGTGTCGAGCTGGCGCGGCGCGGTGGCCGGGTTCGGATAGAGATCGACCCGGCGCGATTCGGCCGGGCCGCCCATCATCGGGCCGGCTTCGTTGCTGAAATAATTCGGCACCGACGCCGGAACGCGGAAGTTTTTCGAGCCGTTGCCGGTTTCGGCCAGCGCTGGCCCGACAAGAAGGACCACCACGATCAGCCAAAGAGCGATGGGCCCAAGAGCGCTCTGGACCGCCCGCGTAGCGCTGTGCATCAGGCTCTGTAGCGTAAGAACGGCGAAAAGGGGAGCAAAACCGGTTCGCCCGCCGCGCCGCTCAACCTAACGCCGACGCGCCTGCCACTCCGCGAACGTCATGCGATCCATCAGGAACAGATCGCTGGTGCGCGCGTACCAGCCACGGCCGTGCATGCGGCCGATAAGCCCGATCTTGTCGGTTTTGACGTAGAGCTTTTCCATATCCATCAAATCGTCGCGAATATGGATGTGGATGACTCGGCCGACCTCCATCGTCGAATTGCCGCCGAGGCTCAACCCGGTGATGCGCTTGCACTCGAAGCTCACCGGCGATTCAGCGATGCGCGGCGGCTTGACCCCAACCGACGGCACGGGAGTGAGCTTGGCGGGCTCGAGCTCGCCGATCTCGGTGGGGAAATCGACCGCGCAGATGTTCATCCGCTCGGCCAGCGCCTCGTCGACCAGGTTGACGACGAACTCGCCGGTGTCGCGGATGTTCTGCTCGGTGTCCTTGTAGCCGCCGCCTTCAGGGCCGGCGCCGTTGATGCCGAGCACCACGACCGGCGGGTCGGAGCTCATCGCGTTGAAGAAGCTGAACGGCGCGGCATTGACGTTGCCCTTGAGGTCGACCGTCGTCGCCAGCGCGATCGGCCGCGGCACCACGGTGCTGATGAGGAGCTTGTAGCCGTCCTGCGTCGGCATCTTGCCGAGGTCGAAATGCATGGGCTGGGTCTCCGCTCTTTCCGCGACGGTCAGATATAGCGGGAATTTGTTCTCCGGGCACCCGCCCTGCCGATCGTGCCCGATTTCGCCCTGGGATGAATATTGCCGCTCACGGATCGTTGTAAAAATCACCGGCTGTAAAATTGCCAGCAGGCCGGGCAATCGAGAGTGGTATCGTTATCGTTCCCCTCGGGAGGAAGAAAATGAAATTCCGGCCAATAATGAGCCTGTCCGCGGCGGCTATGGCGGTATTGTTGCTGACGGCGGCTGGCGCGTTTGCCGAAAATGCCACCACCCCCAATTCGTGCCCCGCCGGCCAAGTCTTGGTGGCCGGCAAGTGCACGATCCCAAATTCGATCAACTACAATTCGAGCAAGTCGAACACCGGCAACATCGCCCCGAGCCCCACCGCGCCGTGCCCAGCCGGTCAGGTCATGGTGGCCGGCAAGTGCACCGCCCAGCACAACTAGGCGGGTAGCGGGTAGCGCGTGGGGCGGAAGAGCGAAGCGTATTCCGCCGATGGCGTGGGACGGCGATTTGGCGGAAGGCGCTGCGCTTTTCCGCCCTACACGGCACCCGCGGCCTCGATCAGAATCGTCAGCTTGAAATCGGTGTGGCCGGCGAGTTCGAAGGTCACCTGCTCGTAGCGCAGGAACCCGTCCGTCGGGTGGTTGAAGGTGCGTTCGCCGCCCTCGCGGCCGAGGACGCCGTGCTGTTCCCACATCCGCGCGAACTCCGCGCTGTCGCGGCTAAGCTCGTCGATCAGCAGGCGTAGCGCGCGATCGTCGAGATGCGAGGCATAATGCGCGCGGAACTCCGCGGTGACCCGGCGCGCGCGATGCTCCCAATCGCAAATCAGCGAGCGAGCGCCCGGCTCGAGGAAGATGAAGCGCAGCAGGTTTCGCTCGCCATTGCCCTTTGCGGGCCGGTCGAGCCAACCGGTGAACAGCCGCTCGGCCGCCGCATTCCAGCCCCGCGCCTCCCAGTTGCGGTCGAGGATGTAGGCGGGCGCCGCGATCGCCCCGACGCAAGCGAGCACCGCCGCCGGCAGCTCGTTGTCGTCGCTGTCGCCGGGGCTGGGGTCGCGCTTGCCGGCCAGCTCGAAGAGATAAGTCCGCTGCGCCCGGTCGAGCCGCAAGGTGCCGGCGAGCCGTGCCAGCGCGTGCGGCGACACCGAGACGTCGCGCCCCTGCTCGATCCAGGTGTACCAGGTGGTGCTGAGCCCGGCGAGCTGCGCCACCTCCTCGCGCCTGAGGCCGGGCGTGCGCCGCCGCGCCGCGATCATCCCTGCCTCAGGCGCCATCCGCTCGCGCTGCGCGCGGATGAAATCGCCCAATTCGCGCCGTCGCGCGGGTATTTGCGCTTCGAACATGGTGCCATTTATACCAGGATGATTGGCCTCTTAAACGGGTATGATCGGACGACTATAAATGCCGGTCATGCACGCGCAATTGACAGCCGCCGGCCCGAGGGCTAGCGTCCGCCCGCGCTTCCGACAGAACCGTCGGAACCCTCCCGTGATCGGGAGGCGGCTGGTCCGCGAGTTTCGCGCACCGGCTTGTTTCGCGTCGCAGGCGCGGGAATAGGCATGTTCGACACGCTTACCACTCGACTGGGCGACATCTTCGACCGGCTGCGCCGCCGCGGCGCGCTGAGCGAGGATGATGTCGGCGCGGCGATGCGCGAGATCCGCGTCGCGCTGCTGGAGGCCGACGTCGCGCTGCCGGTGGTGCGCGACTTCATCGCCGCGGTTCGCGAGAAGGCGGTCGGACAGGACGTGATCCGCTCGGTCACACCGGGCCAGATGGTGATCAAGATCGTCCACGACCACTTGGTCCAGACGCTCGCCGGGGATGGCGGTGAGGGCAATCTCGATCTCAACGCCCCGGCGCCGGTCGGGATCATGCTGGTCGGGCTGCAAGGCTCGGGCAAGACCACCACAGCGGCCAAGATCGCGCTGCGCCTCAAGACGCGCGAGCGCAAGAAAGTGCTGATGGCCTCGCTCGACGTGCAGCGGCCCGCGGCGCAGGAGCAATTGGCCCAGCTCGGCAAGCAGATCGGCGTCGAGACCTTGCCGATCGTCGCCGGCGAGCGGCCCGTGGCGATCACCCGCCGCGCGCTCGATGTAGCGCGCCGCGAGGGCTACGACGTCGTCATGCTCGACACCGCCGGCCGGCTCCACGTCAACGAGGAGCTGATGCTCGAGGTCGCGGCGGTGCGCGAGGCGGCCCAGCCGCACCAGACTATTTTGGTGGCGGACGCGATGACCGGCCAGGACGCGGTCAATGTCGCCAAGGAGTTCGGCGAGCGCGCCGGCGTCACCGGCATCGTGCTGACCCGCGTCGATGGCGACGCGCGCGGCGGCGCGGCGCTGTCGATGCGCGCGATCACCGGCAAGCCGATCGTCTTCATGGGCACCGGCGAGAAAGTCGACGCGCTGGAGCCGTTCCACCCCGAACGCATCGCCGGCCGCATCCTCGGCATGGGCGACATCGTCAGCCTGGTCGAGAAGGCGGCGGAGACCGCCGACCAGGACGAAGCCGAAAAGCTCGCCCGCAAGCTCGAAAAGGGCAATTTCGACCTCGACGACCTCGCTGGTCAGCTGCGCCAGCTGCGCCGCATGGGCGGGATGTCGAGCATGCTCGGCATGCTGCCGGGGATCGGCAAGATCAAGCGCCAGATTGATGCGGCGAATATCGATGAGAGCGTCATCAAACGCCAGGAAGCGATCATCGGCTCGATGACCAAATCCGAGCGCAAGAACCCGAACTTGCTCAATGGCTCGCGCCGCCGCCGCATCGCCACGGGCTCGGGGACGACGGTGCCGGAAGTCAACCGGCTGATGAAGCAATACCAGGACATGTCCGGGATGATGAAGCGGATGAAAAAGCTCGGGCAGAAGGGAATGATGCGCCACGGCATGTCGGCGCTGATGCCCGGTGGATTCAGATAGTTCAACCTGTTACGGCGAGAGGCTAATACGAGATGAGAGGTTTTACATGGCATTGAAAATCCGCCTGGCGCGCGGCGGCGCGAAAAAGCGGCCGTTCTATAGCATCGTCATCGCCGATGCGCGCAGCCCACGCGACGGGCGCTTCATCGAGAAGGTCGGGACCTACAACCCGATGCTGGAGCGCGACCACGCCGACCGCATCACCCTGAAGGAAGAGCGGCTGAAGCATTGGCTCGGCGTCGGCGCGCAGCCGACCGAGCGGGTCGCCCGCTTTCTCGGCAATGCGGGGTTGATGGCCAAGCCGGCAGTCCGCGAGACGCCGCAGAAATCGGCGCCAAAGAAGAAGGCGCAGGAGCGCGCCGCCTCGGTCGCGGAAGCCGCCGGCGAAGCTGCGGGTAGCGCCGCTTAGGCGAACGGTAAGGTGCGATGACGATCGAGGCTCACAATAAGGTAGCGGCGGGGAAATCCGGCGAGCCGCGCGTGTGCCTTGGCGTCGTCGGGGCGCCGCACGGGGTGCGTGGCGCGGTGCGGATCAAGAGCTTCACCGGCGAGCCGGCGGGGATCGCCGGCTACGGTGCACTCGAGGACGAGAGTGGCGCGCGGCAATTCACCTTGAAGGTGGTCGGCCCCGCCAAAGGCGACGGCATGGTAATCGCCACGCTGTCCGGTGTCAGCGACCGCGAGCGCGCCGAGGCTTTGCGCGGGCTCAGACTCTACGCGCCGCGCGCGGTGCTGCCCGCGACCGAGGACGAAGACGAGTTCTACTACGCTGATCTCGTCGGCCTCGCTGCCGTGATGGAAGACGGCACGCGGCTTGGCACGGTGATCGCGGTGCACGATTTTGGCGCCGGCGACATGCTGGAGATCGAGCGCGACGCCGGCCAGCCGGTGCTGGTGCCGTTCACCCGCGCCGCGGTGCCGGTTGTCGATCTCGCCGAACGCCGCGTTGTTCTCGACCCGCCCGCCGGCCTCATCGACCCGCCGCGTCGGGCAAAAGCCCGAGAGCTCGCATGACCTGGCAGGCGACCGTTCTTACGATCTTCCCGGAGATGCTGCCGGGCCCGCTCGCGCATTCGCTCGCTGGAAAGGCGTTGGGCGCCGGCCTGTGGCAGTTTATTGCTATCGATATCCGCGATTTCGCCACCGACAAACACCGCTCGGTCGACGACGCGCCGTTCGGCGGCGGGCCGGGCATGGTGCTGCGCGCCGATGTGCTCGACCGCGCCATTGCCGGCGCCGGTGGGGTCGGCCCGCTGATCAATCTGTCGCCGCGCGGCAAGCGGCTCGACCAGGCGCGGGTGCGCGAGCTGGCGGCCGGCCCCGGCGTGCGCCTCATTTGCAGCCGCTTCGAAGGGGTCGACGAGCGCGTGCTCGACGCCCATGAGGTCGAGGAAGTCAGCCTCGGCGATTTCGTGCTATCGGGCGGCGAGCCGGCAGCAATCGCGCTGATCGACGCCTGCGTGCGGCTCCTGCCCGGCGTGGTCGGCGATGCCGAGGCTCTTGCGGAAGAGAGCTTTGCCGAGGGGCTGCTCGAATACCCGCACTATACGCGGCCGCAGGTTTGGGAAGGCCGCACTGTGCCCGACACGCTGGTGTCGGGCGATCATCAGCGGGTCCGCGCCTGGCGCCGGGCCCAGGCGGAGCTGCTGACCAAGCAGCGCCGCCCGGATTTGTGGGAACGCTATTGTGCCGCGGAGCCGGAGACGACCGGCAGCGGTGGGGAGATCAGACGATGAATCTGTTGCAGACCCTGGAAGCCGAGCAGCTGGCAAAGCTCGCCGCAGCCCGTCCCATCCCCCGCTTCGATCCCGGCGACACCGTGCGCGTCAGCGTCAAGGTCGTCGAAGGCGAGCGCGAGCGCATTCAGGCTTTCGAGGGCGTGTGCATCGGCCGCAAGAATGCCGGGATCAACTCGAACTTCACCTTGCGCAAGATTTCCTACGGCGAGGGGGTGGAGCGCATCTTCCCGCTCTATTCGCCGCGCATCACTGCGATCGAGGTGGTGCGGCGCGGCGCCGTCCGCCGCGCCAAGCTCTATTACCTGCGCGGCCGTACCGGCCGGTCAGCGCGCATCGCCGAGCGCTCGCGCGACCAGCTGCAGCGCGAGGCCGAAGCCGAGGCGAAGTCCTGATTTCCCGGGAGTAGTACCGATGCCGCAACCCAAGACGCTGTTCGATAAGATCTGGGACGCCCATGTCATCGCCCCGCAGGGCGAGGGCACGTACCTCATCTATATCGACCTGCATTTGATCCACGAGGTGACGACGCCGCAGGCCTTCGAGGGACTGAAGCTCGCCGGGCGCAAGGTGCGCCGTCCCGACAAGACGATGGCGGTCGCCGACCACAACATTCCGACCACCAACCGCAGCGCCGGCGTCAACGGCATCATTGAGCCCGACTCGAAAATCCAGGTCGAACTGCTGGAGAAGAACGTCAAGGAATTCGGCGTTCCGTATTTCCCGATCACCAGCCTCGACCAGGGCATCGTCCACGTCATTGGCCCGGAGCAGGGCCTGTCGCAGCCGGGCATGACCATCGTCTGCGGCGACAGCCACACCGCGACGCATGGCGCAATGGGCGCGCTCGCCTTCGGCATCGGTACCTCGGAGGTCGAGCATGTGCTCGCCACCCAAACGCTGATCCAAGCCCCGGCCCAAAACATGCTGATCGACGTCAACGGCGCGCTCGGTGCCGGCGTCAGCCCCAAGGACGTGATCCTCGCGATCATCGCCAAGATTGGCACCGCCGGCGGCACCGGCCATGTTTTTGAATATGCGGGCAGTACCTTTCGAGATATGTCGATGGAAGGACGCATGACGGTCTGCAACATGTCGATCGAGGCCGGCGCCCGCGCCGGTCTGGTCGCGCCCGACGAGAAGACCGTCGCCTACGTCAAAGGCCGCCCGTTCGCGCCCAAGGGCGCCGCCTGGGAGCAGGCGGAGGCCTATTGGCGCACCCTCCCCTCCGACCCCGGGTCCAAGTTCGACAAAGAGGCGCATCTCGCCGCCGCCGACATCGCGCCGCACGTCACCTGGGGCACCAACCCCGAGCAGGCGGCGCCGGTCACCGGTCGCGTCCCCGACCCGGCGCAGATCGACGATCCGTTGAAGCGGGCCGCCGTCGAGCGGGCGCTGCAATACATGCAGCTTGCGCCCAACACGCTCCTCACCGACGTGCCGGTGCAGCGTGTCTTTATCGGCTCGTGCACCAACAGCCGGATCGAGGATTTACGCGCCGCCGCCGCGATCGCCAAGGGCCGCAAGGTCGCCGATGGCGTCACCGCGCTGGTTGTGCCGGGCTCCGGTCACGTCAAGCACCAGGCCGAGGAGGAAGGGCTCGATCGCATCTTTGTCGAGGCCGGGTTCCAGTGGCGCGACGCCGGCTGCTCGATGTGCATGTCGATGAACGACGACAAGGCGATGAACGGCGAGCGCGTCGCCACCACCTCAAACCGCAATTTCGAAGGCCGCCAAGGCAAGAACGCCAAGTCGCATCTGATGGGCCCGGCGATGGCCGCCGCCGCCGCGATCACCGGCCATCTCAGCGACGTGCGGCAGATGGGTTGAGAGGAAACTCTGATGGATAAATTCACCACCCTGAGCGGCGTCGCCGCGCCGCTGCCCATTCACAACCTCGACACCGACAAGATCTTTCCGGCGATCTACTTGAAGACGATCAAGCGCACCGGCCTGGCGCAATTTCTGTTCCAGGAAATCCGCTTCCGGCCCGACGGCTCGGAGAACCCGGATTTCGTGCTCAACCAGGCGCCGTACCGCAAGGCGCAGATACTGATCGGCGCCGAGAATTTCGGTTGCGGGTCAAGCCGCGAGCACGCGCCCTGGGCGCTGCTCGACTACGGCATCCGTTGTGTGATCGCGCCGAGCTTCGCCGACATTTTCTATAACAACTGCTTTAAGAACGGCATCCTGCCGATCAAGGTGCCGAAGGAAATCGCCGACGAGCTGATGGAAGACGCCAAGAAGGGTGCCAACGCGGTGATGACGATCGATCTCGAGGCGCAGACCATCTCGCGGCCGGACGGCGAGAAGGTGCATTTCGAAGTGGACGCCTTCCGCAAGCATTGCCTGCTGAACGGGCTCGACGATATCGGCCTCACCGAGCAGAAGGAGACCGACATCGGCGCCTACGAACAGAAGGCGCAGATGCAGCGCCCGTGGCAGTTCGGCATGACCCAGAAAGGGGCCTAAGGCGTGGTTCAGAGCGGACCTTCCAACCGCAAAGTCCTGGTGCTGCCGGGCGACGGCATCGGTCCCGAAATCATGCGCGAGGTCATGCGCGTGATGGAGTTTTTCGACCGCCGGCGCATCGCCAGCTTCGAAGTCAGCGAGGGGCTGGTAGGCGGCTCGGCTTACGACGCCGACGGGGTGCCGCTGACCGACGCGACCCTGGCCCGGGCGCAGGCCGCCGACGCCGTGCTGTTCGGCTCGGTCGGCGGGCCGAAATGGGAGAAGCTGCCGTTCGAGCTGCAGCCCGAGCGCGGCCTCCTCAAGCTGCGCAAGGAGATGGACCTTTTCGCCAATCTGCGCCCGGCGCAGGTGTTCGAGGCCTTGGCCGACGCGTCGAGCCTCAAGCGCGAGCTGGTCGCCGGCCTCGATCTCCTCATCGTGCGCGAGCTGACCGGCGGCATCTATTTCGGCGACCCGCGCGGCATCGAGACGCTGCCCGACGGCACCCGCCGCGGCATCAACACCGAGGTCTACACCGAGGCCGAGATCGAGCGTGTCACCCGCGCCGCCTTCGAGCTGGCGCGCAAGCGGCAGAAACGGCTCTGCGAGGTCGACAAGGCCAATGTCATGGAGTCGGGCATCCTGTGGCGCGAGGTCGCCAACCGCATCAAACCCGACTACCCCGATGTCGAGCTCTCCTTCATGTACGCCGACAATTGCGCGATGCAGCTGGTGCGCGCGCCGAAACAGTTCGACGTCATCGTCACCAGCAACCTGTTCGGCGACATCCTTTCGGACTGCGCGGCAATGCTGACCGGCTCATTGGGAATGCTGCCGTCGGCCTCATTGGGGGCGGCCGACGCCACGGGGCGGCGCAAGGCGCTCTACGAGCCGGTGCACGGCAGCGCCCCCGACATCGCCGGCCAAGGCGTCGCTAACCCGCTCGCCTCGATCCTCTCCTTCGCGATGATGCTGCGCTATTCGTTCGACCTCGGCGACGAGGCCGATCTGGTCGAGGCATCCGTGCGCAACGCGCTCGGCTCCGGCGTGCGCACCGGCGACATCGCCCGCGCCGGCCAGACCCGCGTCTCGACCCGCTCGATGGGCGACGCGGTGCTGCACGAACTCGACAAGGCGGTTTAGCCGCGGGTCTTCGCGTAACCCGCTCGCTTCAAGCTCTCCGCAATCTCGCCGAGGATGGCCGGGTCGTCGATCGTCGCCGACATGCGGTAGTCCTCGCCGTCTGCGATGGCGCGCATCGTGCCGCGCAGGATTTTCCCCGAGCGGGTCTTCGGCAGGCGCTCGACCACCAGCGCCGCCTTGAAACTGGCGATCGGACCGATCTTCTCGCGTACCAGCGCTACTGCCTCGGCCTCGATCTCCTCAGGTGCCCGCGCAACCCCTGATTTGAGCACGAGCAGCCCCAGCGGCACCTGGCCCTTGAGCGCATCGGCGACCCCCATCACCGCGCATTCGGCGACATCGGGATGCGCCGCCAGCACCTCCTCCATCTCGCCGGTCGAAAGGCGGTGCGCCGCGACATTGATGATGTCGTCGGTGCGGGTCATCACCTGGATGTAGCCGTCGGCGTCGATGAACCCGGCGTCGCCGGTCTGGTAATAGCCGGGATACGTGGCGAGATAGGATTGCACGAAGCGATCGTCGGCCTGCCACAGGGTTGGCAGCGCGCCCGGCGGCAGCGGCAGCTTGATCGAGATCGCGCCGATCTCGCCCGGCCTGACTTCTCGCGCCTCACCGACCGCGTCCGCCTCGAGAACGCGCACGTCCCAGCCCGGCACCGCGCGGGTGCACGAGCCGTGCTTGACCGGCAGTTGCTCGATCCCCAGGCAATTGGCGCCGATCGGCCAGCCGGTCTCGGTCTGCCACCAATGGTCGATGACCGGCACTTTGAGCATCTGTTCGGCCCAGGCCACGGTCGGCGGGTCGGCCCGCTCGCCGGCGAGGAACAGCACGCGGAAGTTTGACAGGTCGTGGGTGCGGATCAGCGCGCCGTCGGGGTCTTCGCGCTTGATCGCGCGGAACGCGGTCGGCGCGGTGAAAAACACGCGCACCTTGTGCTCTTCGATGACCCGCCAGAACGCGCCGGCGTCGGGGGTGCCGACCGGCTTGCCCTCGTAGAGCACCGAGGTGCAGCCATGGATCAGCGGCGCATAGACGATATACGAGTGACCGACGACCCAGCCGACATCGCTCGCGGTCCAGAACACCTCGTCGGGTTTTACGCCATAGATGTTGCGCATCGACCAGGCGAGCGCGACCGCGTAGCCACCATTGTCGCGCACTACCCCTTTTGGGATGCCGGTCGTGCCCGAGGTGTAGAGGATGTAGAGCGGGTCAGTCGCCAGCACCGGCACGCAATCGACGGGATGCGCCGCAGCTTCCAACTCGTCCCAATCCTCGTCGCGGCTGGGGATCATCTCGGCTTTGCACATCGGCCGCTGCAGCACGACGCAGCTTGCGGGCTTGAACTTAGCCTCCTCGATCCCAGCATCGAGCAGCGGCTTGTAGGGGATGACCCGGTTGACCTCGACCCCACACGAGGCCGAGACGATGACCCGCGGCTTGGCGTCGTCGATGCGGGTCGCCAGCTCGTGCGCCGCGAACCCGCCGAACACCACCGAATGGACCGCGCCAATCCGCGCGCAGGCGAGCATCGCGATCGCCGCCTCCGGCACCATTGGCATGTAGATCAGCACCCGATCGCCCTTGACGACGCCGAGCCCCGCCAGCGCGCCGGCGAAGCGCGCCACCCGGTCGCGCAGCTGGCGATAGGTGAACGAGGCGAACGTATCGGTCACCGGGCTGTCGTAGATGATCGCCACCCGCTCGCCCCTGCCGGCGGCAACGTGGCGGTCGAGCGCGTTCCAGCAGGTGTTGAGCCGCGCCCCCGTGAACCAGCGGTAAAACGGCGGCCGGCTATCGTCGAACACTCGGTCCCAGCGCTTCTCCCAATCGATCGCCTCGGCGGCCTCGGCCCAGAACTCCTCTGGATGGTCGAGCGAACGGCGATACATCTCGGCGATGCCCATGGCCGACCTCCCTGCTAGTGGGAAATTCTCTGCCTCCGGAAACGCCTTGCCAAGCGGCTCGACACCCCGCGCCCTGCGGAGGAAAATGCCGTGCGAACCTTGGGGAGGGTGACATGGAACGCATCGCGCAGTGCCATTGCGGGCAATTGAAGGCGATCGCCACCGGCGAGCCCGAACGGGTCTATGTCTGCCATTGCAAATCCTGCCAACGGCGCACCGGCACCGTTTTTCATTGGGGGACGCGCTGGGAGAAGAGCCAGGTCCGGCTCGAAGGCCCCGAGAAGATATACGCCCGCAAGGGCGACAGCGGCTTCGAGTTGAACTTTCACTTCTGCCCGAATTGCGGCACCAGCATTCTGTGGGAAGGCGACCGCACGCCCGAATTTTGCGGCATCGCCGCCGGCTGTTTCGCCGATCTAGACTTTCCGGCGCCGTCTGGCTCGATCTATCAGGAGGCGATGCATTCCTGGCTCGCCCTCCCCTCGGTTGCCGAGCATCACGAGCGGGCCTTCCCGCCTCCTCCGGCGAGCTGACGATGAGCAACCCCTACGCGACCGGGCTCGATAAGAACGCGGCCAATTTCGTCCCGCTATCGCCGATCGGCTTCCTGCGCCGCACCGCGGAGGTCTACCCACAGCGCGCCGCGATCGTTTATGGCAACCGGCGACAGACCTGGCGCGAAACCCAGGCGCGCTGTCATCGCCTGGCGTCGGCCCTGGTGACGCAGGGGATCGGCCGCGACGACACGGTCGCGGTGATGTCTCCCAACCTGCCGGAGGGGTTCGAGGCGCATTTCGGCGTGCCGCTGGCCGGCGCCGTCCTCAACATGCTCAACATCCGCCTCGACGCCGACACCATAGCCTTTATCCTCCAGCACGGCGGCGCCAAGGTTCTGATCACCGACAGCGAGTTCGCGCCGGTGATCAAGGAGGCGCTGGCCCAGCTCGACGACAAGCCGCTGGTCATCGACATCGCCGATCCCGCCGCACCCGGTGAGCGTCTAGGAGAAATCGACTACGAGGGCTTCATCGCCTCGGGCGACCCTGATTTCGCCGGCGTCCTGCCAAGCGACGAATGGGACGCGATCGCGCTCAACTACACCTCGGGCACCACCGGCAACCCAAAGGGTGTCGTCTACCACCATCGCGGCGCCTATCTGGAAGCGTTCGGCAACATCCTCGTCTGGGGCATGCCGCAGCACCCGGTCTATCTGTGGACCCTGCCGATGTTCCACTGCAACGGCTGGTGCTTCCCGTGGACGGTGACGGCGCTCGCGGGAACGCATGTCTGCCTGCGCCGGGTTGAGGCCGGCGCGATCTACGACGCCATCGAACGCGACGGCGTTACCCATCTCTGCGGCGCGCCGGTGGTGATGAACATGCTACTCAATGACCGCGCCGCGGAGGGGCGCAAGCTGCCACGCGCCGTCAACATGATGACCGCCGGCGCCGCCCCGCCCGCCGCGGTCATCGAGGGGATGGAGAAAAAGGGTTTCAAGATCGCCCATGTCTATGGCCTCACCGAGGTGTTCGGTCCCTCGACCATCTGCGCCTGGCACGACGAATGGGACACGCTCGACGCCGAGGAGCGGGCCCGGCGCAAAGCCCGCCAGGGGGTCAATTACCCCGTGCTCGAAGGCTTGATGGTGGCCAACCCGGAGACGCTCAGTCCCGTACCGCTCGACGGTGAGACGATGGGCGAGGTCTTCATGCGCGGCAACATCGTGATGAAGGGCTACCTGAAGAACCCGAAAGCAACCAACGAGGCCTTCGACGGCGGCTGGTTCCACACCGGCGATCTCGCCGTCGCTCATCCCGACGGCTATATCGAGATCAAGGACCGCTCCAAGGACATCATTATCTCGGGTGGCGAAAACATCTCGACCATCGAGGTCGAGGACGTGCTCTACCGCCATCCAGCGGTACTCGAGGCCGCCGTCGTCGCCAAGCCCGACGAGCGCTGGGGCGAAACGCCCTGCGCGTTCGTCACCTTGAGGGAGGGTGCGGCGGCCGGGGCCGACGACATCATCGCTTTCTGCCGTCAGCACATGGCGCGTTTCAAGGCGCCGCGCGACGTTATGTTCGGCCCGCTGCCGAAAACCTCGACCGGCAAGATCCAGAAATTCGTCCTGAGGGAACGGGCGAAGAGCGCCTGACACCTTGGCAATTCACAGCCTGTTCGACCTGCTCGCGCTGCTTATGGCGCTCGCGGTCTATCGCCTCGTGCCAGTGGCGGCGAGCGGCGTGCCGGCGGAGCCTTGGCAAGTCCATCGGCTCTATATCGCCGCCGGCGCCGGCGGCGCGACGATCGGCGCCTATCTGTTCGGGTCCGCCAACCTCTGGCTCAGCGGCATCGATGGGGTAGCGCGCAGCATCGAGGGCGCGATCGCCGGCGGCATTATCGGCATCGAGGTGCTGAAATGGCGCGCCGGGGTTCGCGGCTCGACCGGGCTGCGCCTGGTGGCGCCGCTGGCGGCAGCAATCGCCGTCGGACGGCTCGGCTGCTTCTTCGCCGGGCTTGACGACATGACCTACGGCACGCCGACCGCGCTGCCCTGGGGCGTCGATTTCGGCGACGGCGTGCCGCGGCATCCCGTGCAGCTTTACGAAGCCGGCGTGATGGCGGCGTTTTTGGTCGCTTTCGTGCTCTTGCTGCGCCATGAAGGGGAGGCGTTGCGGCGAACCGGCTTCTATCTGTTCGTCGCGGTTTACGCGCTTCAGCGGTTCGGCTGGGAGTTCCTCAAGCCTTACGGCACCATCATCGGACCGCTGAACCTGTTTCATCTGCTGTCGCTGGCGCTGGTCGCCTACGCCGTCGTTTTTGCTCGCCGGGAGTTGTCCCAGCCATGTCGCTATCAACCGAGCTAGCCGCGCCGGGCCTTGCCGCCTCCCCGCCGCTGCGCAAGCCGCGGCCCTATATCTTCCTCGGGCAGACAACATCGCTGTGCGAGACCTGCGTCGCGCTTGTCCCGGCGAAGATCATTGAGGAAGGTGAGGCGGTCTATTACCTCAAGCGCTGCGCCGAGCACGGCGTACAGAAGACGCTTATCTCGACCGAGGCGAGCTATTGGAAGCGCTGCCGCGATTTTCTCAAGCCCGGCGACGTCCCGCTCAAATTCCACACCAGGATCGATAAAGGCTGCCCCTACGATTGCGGTCTCTGTCCCGATCACGAGCAGCACAGCTGCCTGGCGCTGATCGAGGTCAACGAACACTGCAACCTGACCTGCCCGACCTGCTTCGCCAGCTCGTCGCCGGCAAGAACCAGCCAGCGCAGCCTTGCCGAGATCGAGTCCATGCTCGATCTGCTGGTCGAGAGCGAGGGCCAGCCCGACCTGCTGCAAATTTCCGGCGGCGAGCCGACACTCCACCCGCAAATCCTCGACATCATCGCGGCGGCGCGGGCCCGGCCGATCCGCCACGTCATGCTCAACACCAACGGCATCCGCATCGCCAACGACCCGGAATTCGTCGCGGCGCTCGCCGAGATGAAGCGCGCCTTCGAGGTCTATCTGCAATTCGACGCGCTTTCGGCGAGCGCGCTGCAGACGATCCGCGGCGCCGATTTGCGCCGGGTTCGCGAGCGCGCGCTCGATGCGCTCGACGCGGCCGGCATCTCGACGACGCTCGTCTGCGTCGTGCGCAAAGGCGTCAACGACACTGAGATCGGCGACGTGCTGCGCTATGCGCAGAGCCGGCCTTGCGTGCGCGGTGTGACCTTCCAGCCGGTGCAGGACGCCGGCCGCAACGACGGCTTCGATCCGGCTCGCGACCGCATCGTGCTCTCGGAAATCCGCCGCGCGATCATCGGCCAGTGGGGTATGTTCGGCGACGACGACATGATCCCCCTGCCGTGCAACCCCGATGCGATCTCGATAGGCTACGGGATGCGCGTCGGCGACGAGATCAGACCGCTAACCCACCTGTTCCCGCAGGAGGTCCTGGTCAAGTCAGCACCGAACTCGGTGACCTTCGAGGGCAAGCCGGAAATGCGCCAGCTGTTGATCGAACTCCTGTCGCTGTCATGCGCCGGGCAGCAATCGGCCAACGTGCTGCACGAGGTACTGTGCTGCCTGCCGCTGGTCGAGGCGCCGGCGCAGATCGGCTACGATCGAGTATTCCGGGTGACTGTGGTGAGCTTTCTCGACCGGTTCAATTTCTGCCTTGCCGGGGTCAAGCGCTCCTGCATCCATTTCGTCACCGATGACGGGCGCGTCATCCCCTTCGACACCTATAACATGTTCCATCGGCCGGGGCTCGCCGCCCGCGGTGTGAGAACGCCAGCATGAGCGGCGGTCAGATCGCGGCGCTGATCTTCGCCATCATCCTGCTGCTGCCCGGGGGGTGTTTTCTGCTCTTCGGGATCGGCTTCGCCACCGACCGCCAGTATTATGACGCCGCCTTCTTACTGCTGCCGATCGCGGCGGCGATCCTCGCCCTGGCGGGTTTTTTGTTCTGGATCGCATTTCGCCGCCGGAAAGGCCCCGGCGAGACGCAAGGCGGCGGCACCCAAAGCTGAGCGTCGCGCGCGCTCCTCGCTAAATTCGCCACATCGTCGCGTGACCGTGGCCGTCTTTATTATCGACGCTCTCACCGTCTGCCTCGGTGGACGATTTTAGCGTGAGATCGAAATAATCTTCACCATAACTACCGGTTCCTCGCAGATAAATAACATTAGAACAAGAAATAGTTATTTTGCTATTGTTAATTGTTATCAATGTGTTTTCACGTATTGTCGTAATTTCTCCATCTTTTCCTTTAAACGAAACGTCCATGTGTCCAGTGAAACTGTTGAAGCTGGCAACTTGGCCTATTGTCAGCGTCCCTTGGTATGGACTGTTGTCCTTGTCAGTAAAGTTGAGGCTCCACATCTGGCCTGGCACGAAGACCGCTGAGGCAGATTGAGGCGACGGTGATGGCGCCGGAGCCGGTGATGGCGCTGGCGCTGGCTTTACTTGCGACGGGCTTCCTGCAGGAGACGGCGGGGGAGAGGGCGTCGGCGCCGGCGTGGGTTTGGGGATCGGCGTTGGGGTTGGGGTTGGGGTCGGAGGGGAATGGCTAGCTACGAGAATGACCACCACGGCCGCAACCGCGAGCCCGGCCAAGCCCGCGCCGATCGCGACCTTGTGCTTGACCTCAAGCCGAGCAGGCGCTGTGGCTGTCGGCGCGGCCGTCAACGGCATCGGCGCCGCTTGTGGCAGCACTGCTGCCTGACGCTTCCTCTCCTCCCGCGCGCGCTGCTCGGCCGCCTGCAGCGCTGCCGTCTCCTGCCGTCCCCGCTTCTCGCGGTCGCGCTGCTCGGCCGCCTGGCGCGCCGCTATTTCCTGGCGTTGCCGTTCTTCCTGCTCGCGCTGCTCCGTGGCCTGGGGCGCCGCTTCATCGAGCCGCTGCTGCTCGGCCGCGAGTTGATCGCGTTCCTCCTCACGCTCGCGTTGCTCCGCCAATAGCTGCTGTCGCTCTTCCTCCTCGCGGCGGCGGAGGTCGGCGGCTTCGCGCTGGCGGTCTTCCTCAAGCTGACGCTGGCGCTCTTCCTCCTCGCGCTTGAGCTGCTCGGCGAACCGCTGCCGCTCCTCATCTTCCGCAGACGCCGCGGTCGGCGCGGGGCTGGCTTCCGCGACGGGCGCAGCAGTGCCGGGCGCGGCGGTCGGTGATTTCGCTGTCGCTTCCAGCACATTGTCGATGGCGCGGATCAGCCGCCCCATATGCGTGTCGAAATCCTGTCCAGCGTCGATCCGCGCGGCGTTGCG
>Ga0209415_10009032_pt1 | contig 17161 bp, 15 predicted proteins | sample PeaSoiSIISIP2007_FD_187696 | JGI IMG/M metagenome (GOLD analysis project Ga0209415, IMG submission 187696) | Peat soil microbial communities from Weissenstadt, Germany - SII-SIP-2007 (SPAdes) (version 2) | ecosystem: Environmental > Terrestrial > Soil > Wetlands > Peat | place: Germany... | reverse complement strand
GAAAGCGCGGGGGGCATAATCAAGCAACCCGCGACACCTGTCAGTCGATAAATCTTTTCGTCCTGTTCAATTTTTTTCATCGCTCGGGAGGAACTTTTGCGATGCATTTCACGTTCCCCAAGGCTGCAAACATTTCGGAGCGTGCGCTACGGGGATTCGACGATGGAAAATTGTCGTCGTAGTGCGACGATTGCTCAATGATCAGGAATCGGACGCTATAAATTAATAAAATGTCATGTGGGCAGCCCGCGTGTCGAATCGAATCGCTTTGTGTTTACCTTGGTGTGGTGCCTCATGCCCGGAAGCGCGGTTGTATTGCTCGGACGGATCGGATCGATGAGTGCCTGGGTGCGCACCGGCCATAGGAACCCAATTCAATTTCGTCATGCATGGACGAGTCGGCATAAAATGGCCGCTACCACGGACAAGCACCGGGATTATGGAAATTCCAATCAAGACCCTACAGCAGAACCGGCACCCTCATGGACGATGAGTCCGCGCGGTTTGCGCTCGACACTGCTTGGGTGCGTCGATCCTTCGACCGAGCCGCCGTGGGCTACGACGCGGCGGCCGTACTGCAAACGGCGGTTCGCGAACAATTGCTGGAGCGACTGCAACTGACGGCGTTGACGCCGCGTGTCGTGCTCGATGCGGGCGCCGGCACCGGCCACGCATGCGCCGGGCTCAAGCGCCGCTACCCGAGGGCGCGAGTACTTGCCGTGGATTCCGCGCTCGGCATGTTGCGCACGGCCGAGCGCCAGCAATCGTGGCGGCGCCGCTTCGATCGCATTCATGCCGACGCCGAGCGCTTGCCGCTGCGCGATGCGAGCGTCGACCTGATTTTCAGCAACCTACTGTTGCCGTGGTGCGACCCGGAGCGCGTGTTCGCGGAATTTCGGCGCGTGCTGACGCCGCACGGATTGCTGACCTGCAGCAGTTTGGGCCCCGATACGCTGCGCGAACTGCGCATCTCCTGGTCGCGCGTGGATGAACACAGCCATGTCAATCAATTCATCGACATGCACGACTTGGGCGATGCCCTGGTGCGCGCCGGGTTCGCGGCGCCGGTACTCGACGTCGAGCGCTACACCTTGAAATACCGGGATGTACGCGGGCTCGCGGCCGATCTCAAGGCGATCGGTGCACGCAATTTCACGGCCGCACGGCGGCGCGGCTTGACCTCGCGCAGCAAGTTTCTCGGGATGCAGGACGCCTATGAAGTATTTCGCGAGGACGGCCTTTTGCCCGCGACTTACGAAGTGGTGTTCGGCCAAGCGTGGGTCCCCGCAGAGTCCTCGGCGCGGCGCAGCGGCGGCGCTGCATCGATTTCGCTCGCGGACCTCCGGCGGCAACTATCGGGCCGGCGCACACCGTGAGGCCGCTGCGGCTCATCGTCACGGACACCGACACGGGAGTAGGAAAGACGCGCGTCGCCGTCGCTTTGTGCCGCGCGTTCGCCGCGCAGGGAAAAAGCGTGGCGGCGATGAAGCCCGTCGCATGCGGCTGCACGCCTACGCCCGCGGGTTTGCGCAACGACGATGCGCTTGCGTTGCAGGCCGCCATGACGGTGCGCGCGAGCTATGCCCAAATAAACCCCTACGCGTTCGCAGCGCCGATCGCGCCGCACCTGGCGGCAAGCGACGCCGGTATGCGCATCGATTTCGAGGTATTGGACCGCGCCTATGAGCGGCTCTGCATGCAAAGCGAGGTTCTGATCGTCGAAGGCGCGGGCGGCTGGCTCGTGCCTCTCGACGCGGAGCGCAGTTTTGCGCAACTGGCCGCGCATTGGGATCTGCAGGTCCTCGTCGTCGTCGGGCTGCGTCTCGGTTGCTTGAATCATGCGCTTCTGACGATCGAGTCCATCGAGCGCCGCGGCTTGAGAGTCTACGGCTGGATTGCCAATCACATCGATCCCGGCTTCGAACGCGCGGCGGACAACATTGCGAGTTTGACGAGTCGGATCGCGGCGCCGTGCCTCGCCGTGCTCGACTTCGCACCTGACGCCGATACGGAAGCCGTGGCGCGCACACTCGGTGCCGGGCTGCCTTCCGACGTCACACCTTGAGAATCTTCTGCGCGGCGATCGGCAGCGCACGTACGCGCTTGCCGGTGGCGGCGAAAATGGCATTGCAAACCGCCGGCGCGACCAAGGGGACCGACAGCTCGCCGATGCCGCCGGGCAGCGCGTCGCTCTGCATCAAAACCACTTCGACCTGCGGAATTTCGTTGGCGCGCAAGACCCGATAATTGTTGAAATTCGTCTGTTGCACCTTACCGGCCTCGATCGTGACCTCGCCCCAGAGCGCCGCGGAAAGTCCGAAGATGATGCCGCTCTCGATTTGCGATTCGACGATCTTCGGGTTGACCACTTGACCGCAATCGACGACGCAGACGATTTTGTGGACCTTGAGTTCGCCGCCGTCGATCGAGATTTCCGCGACTTGCGCCAATTGCGAGGTAAAGCCCTCCATGAGCGCGATGCCTTGGTAGCGGCCTTCGGGTGCGCGCCCCCAGCCCGCCTTGGCGGCGGCGGCTTCCAGCACGCGTCGGTGGCGCGGTTTGTTCTCCAGCAATCCGTGGCGAAATTCGTACGGGCCCTTGCCGGCGGCCGCGGCCAATTCGTCCATGAAGCTCTCGACCACGAAGCAGTTGATCGCATGACTCACCGAGCGCAGATAGCCGACATCGATGCCAACTTCTTGCCGCGTATAAGTCACCGAGACATTGGGCACGCCGTACGGGTAGTTCCGGACGCCCTCGACGACCGAGTCGAACGGATCCGTGGTATCGGGCGCGAAGCGGGCCGTGATCGACGGACTGGCGCTGTGGAACTGCAAGGCCTGCAGGCTGCCGCCCGCATCCAGCGCGCCCCGAATTTGCAGCATCGCGGGCGGTCGATAGTAGTCGTGCGTCATGTCGTCTTCGCGCGTCCAAATCAGTTTCACGGGCGCGCGCGCGGCCTTCGACGCGGCCACCGCGGCCGGAATGAAATCGACTTCGAGACGCCGGCCGAAGCCTCCGCCGAGCAGTGTCGTGTACACGCGCACTTGTTCCGGCTGCAAGCCCGCGGCGGCGGCCGCCGCCGTCTGCGCGATTTTTTGCACCTGTGTGCCCACGTACAGATCGCAGAGGCCGTCTTTGACGTCGGCGGTGCAATTCATCGGCTCCATGGTCGCGTGCGCGAGCAGAGGCAGTTCGTAGACCGCGCTCAAGGTTTTGTGCGCGCTCTTCAGCGCGGCCGCGGCATCGCCATCGGCACGCGCCGATGCGCCGGGGCCGGCGGCCAGCGCCTTCTTCAAGGAGCCGCGCATCGCGGCATTGTCGAGCCGCGCGTTGGCGCCGGGATCCCACGAAATCTTCAGCGCTTCGCGCGCCTGCAGCGCCTGCCAATAATGCTCGGCGACGATCACCACGCCGCTCGGCGTCCTGAGGACCAGGCGCACGCCGGGCAGCTTCTCTGCGGCGGCGGAGTCAACGCTGCGTGCTTTGCCTCCGAGCACCGCGGATTGGGCGATGGCCGCATAGAGCATGCCGGGAAGCTTGACGTCGATGCCGAATTCAGCGCTGCCGTCGACCTTGCCCGGCGTGTCGAGGCGCGCGATACCCTGGCCGATGAGTTTGAAGCTGCTCGCGGCCTTCAGTTTCAGATCCTTCGGCAGCGGCAACTTGGCCGCGGCCGCGGCGAGTTCGCCAAATCTCAGCGTCTTGCCGTGCGCATTGACGACGAGACCGTTTCTGGCCTGACACTCGGCCGGACTCACTTCCCACTGTGCCGCCGCTGCGGCGATCAATACGCTGCGCGCCTGTGCGCCGGCCATGCGCAACTTGTCCCAGGCATCGAGCACGCTGTTGCTCGTTCCGGTGATCTGCCCGCCGTTGAGCGCGTTGATATAGGCATCGCCCACCGGAGCCGCAGTGACTTTGATCGCCTCGACCGACACCTCGAGCTCTTCGGCCAACAGCATGGGCAGCGCGGTATAGACGCCTTGCCCCATTTTCGAGCGATCGACGAGGACAGTGATGGTGTTGTCGGCGGCAATTTTGAGCCAGGCGGTGAGCTCGCCGCCGGCCGCGGCGGCGCTGTCCGCCGCGCGCTTCGGCGCACATGCGGGCAGGCTCAGCGCGATCAGCAATCCGCCGCCGAGCGTCGCCGCCTTACTCAAAAAATCGCGGCGGTTGAAATCACCGATTGCGGCATTCATGGTTTCAACTCCCCGACTTCATGATCTCCGCGGCCCGGTGGATCGCCGTGCGTATTCTCGAATACGTGCCGCAGCGACAGATGTTGCCCGCCATTGCGACGTCGATATCGGCATCGGTCGGATCGGGTTTGCTGCCGAGCAAGGCGACCGCCGACATGATCTGACCGGACTGGCAATAGCCACACTGCGGCACGTCGATCTCGATCCAGGCCTTCTGCACGGGGTGGCTGCGATTCGCCGAGAGCCCCTCGATCGTCGTGATGGACTTGCCGAGCACCGCAGACAGCGGCACCGAGCAAGAGCGAATCGGCACCCCGTCCACGTGCACCGTACAGGCGCCGCACAAAGCCTTGCCGCAGCCGAATTTGGTGCCGGTCATCCCCAGATGGTCGCGCAACACCCAAAGCAGCGGCGTGTCGGGCGCGGCGTCGACCTCGTGCACCTGTTGGTTGACGGTAAGCGTTTGATTGTTGACGGCGGTCGTCGTGGCGGAACGCTCCAGCGGACCCTAAGCGCGGTGCTATTTTGCGGATTATGCATGGAAAGGCCGCAGCGCGGGGGAGCCGTCAAGAATGTTAGGATCAACCAATGCCGGTCCAGTCGACATTTTATCCGCGGGTATTCGCGCTTGCCGTGGCGGCGCTGCTCGGCTATGCCTTGTTGCTGATCTTTATGCCGTTTGCGGGTCCGATCGCCTGGGCTGCGTTTCTGGCGTTCTTGCTGTTTCCCTTGAATGTCCGGCTGCGGCGCCGTTTTCGGGGCCGCGCGGGGCTTGCGGCCGGATTGTTGACGATACTTGCGCCGATCGTCGTGCTATTACCCTTGGCCGCGCTGTCGATCGAGTTCGTTTCGCAGATTTCGGCGTTGCTGCGCAAGCTGCAGTCGGCTACGGCCGGTCTCGACATCAAGACGTACGCGGATCTGCAGCAATTTCCGCTGATCGCGCACCTCAATCTGTGGCTGCAGGCGCACTCGTCGTTTTCGGCGGAGCAGGTGCAAGGCTGGATAATCCAGGGCACTCGCGAGATCCTCGAGCATGCAGCATCGTTCAGCGGTTCATTTTTTCTCGGCGCCTTGAGCTCCCTGCTGGGGATGGCGCTCACGCTGTTTTTGCTGTTCTTCTTCTTGAGCGACGGCGATGCGATGCTGCGCCGAGCGCGCAAGTTCATCCCCTTGGAGGAAGCCTACAAGGAGCGGCTCGTCGAACACTTGAGCGGCATTACCCGCGCGATCGTATTCGGCATGAGCATGACCGCGTTGATGCAGGGCCTGGTCCTCGGGATCGGGTTCGGCATCGCAGGCCTGCCGTCGCCCGTGGTCTTCGGCGTGCTGGGCGCCTTGGTCGCCATGCTCCCGGTCGGCGGCACCGCCCTGGTGTGGGTGCCGGCCGCTCTCTGGCTGTTTCTCGACGGCCGCTGGGGCTACGGGATTTTCATGGTGGTTTGGGGCGCGATGCTATCGCTGCTCGACAGCGTCCTGAAACCCTTGCTGATTTCGGGTCGGGCGTCGATTTCCGCTCTGGTCGTGTTCGTCGGCGTGCTCGGCGGCATCGCCGCATTCGGCGCGATCGGGATCGTCGCGGGTCCGGTGATCCTATCGCTGGTGCTTGCCCTCATTGAGTTCGCCGAGGAAGGACGCTCGCAAGTACAATCCGCGCCCTGATGGACGTTTCCCACCTTCTCGATACGCTCAACGACGCGCAGCGGCAGGCCGTTGCCGCGCCGCTCGGGCCTGCGCTCGTGCTTGCGGGCGCCGGCAGCGGCAAGACGCGCGTTCTCGTGCACCGCGTCGCATGGCTGATCCAGGTCGAAGGCGCGTCCCCGAACGGCATACTCGCGGTCACATTCACCAACAAAGCGGCCGGTGAAATGCGGGCGCGCATCGAGTCGCTGCTCAGCATATCGGGCGTCTCGATGTGGATCGGCACCTTCCATGGTCTCGCGCATCGGCTGCTGCGCATGCATTGGCGTGAAGCGGGTTTGGCGCAAAACTTTCAGATCCTCGACTCGGAGGACCAAGCACGCGTTTTGCGCAAGGTCTTGAAGGCACTCGATCTGGACGAGACGCGCTGGGTGCCGCGCGAGATTCAATGGTTCATCAATGCGCAAAAAGACGAGGGCTTCCGCCCCAAGCACTTGAAGGACGACGGCGATGCGACGCGCCGCCAATTGATTCGGATCTATCAAGCCTATGAGGAGGCTTGCCAGAGAGCGGGCGTCGTCGATTTCGCCGAGCTGTTGCTGCGCGCATACGAGATCTGGCGGGACAACCCGGCGCTGCTGCAGCACTACCGTGCGCGCTTTCGGCACATTCTCATCGACGAATTCCAGGATACGAACGCGATCCAGTACAAATGGCTGACCCTGCTCGCGGGGCCCGCCGGGCAGCCCTTCGCGGTTGGCGACGACGATCAATCGATTTATCGGTGGCGCGGAGCGCGCGTCGAGAACTTGAATCAATTCCGCCGCGACTTCCCGGCCGCCACACTTTATAAACTCGAACAGAACTATCGCTCCAGCGGCACGATCCTCAAGGCGGCGAACGCGCTGATCGCAAACAATGCGGGCCGTGTCGGAAAAACTCTTTGGACGAGCGGCGCTGAGGGCGAACTCATCCGCCTCTATGCGGCGTTCAACGAGCGCGACGAGGCCGATTTCGTCGTCAATCGGATTCGCGAGTGGGTGAACCAAGGCGGTGCACGGCGCGACATCGCGATACTTTACCGCTCGAACGCGCAGTCGCGCGTGTTCGAAGAAGCTTTTTTGAATTCCCGGATTCCATACAAAGTGTACGGCGGCCTGCGGTTCTTCGAGCGCGCCGAGATCAAGGATGCGCTCGCTTACTTGCGTTTGACGTCGAGTCGCGCCGACGACACCTCGTTCGAGCGGGTCGTGAATCTGCCCACGCGCGGCATCGGCGCGAAGACGCTCGACACGCTGCGCGATTACGCACGGGCGAACACGACGTCGCTATGGGACGCCGCGCTCGCCTGCATCGGCGCGGCGCCGCCAAAGATCGCCTCGGCGCAGGGTGCGCCGCCGCAGGGAATTCTGCCGCAGCGAGCCGCGCAGGCGCTGCAGGCGTTTCTCGCGCTGATCGACAAACTGAGTCGCGAAATGGCCGGGTTGGAGCTGCACGATCAGGTCGATCACGTGATCCAGATGAGCGGGCTCATCGAGCACTACAAGAAGGAAAAGGGCGAACGCGGCGAAGGCCGCATCGATAATTTGTTGGAACTCGTGAGCGCTGCGCGCGGCTTTACGCCGGAGCGCGCCGGCGAGGGCGACTTGGAGCTCGGCCCGCTCGAATCGTTTCTCGCCCACGCCGTGCTGGAGTCCGGTGAGGGACAGGCCGATGCCTGGGACGATTGCGTCCAGATGATGACTCTGCATTCGGCCAAGGGTCTGGAGTTCCCGGTCGTATTCTTGGCGGGAATGGAGGATGGACTGTTTCCGCACCAGCGTTCGGTTGCGGATTTGAGCTCTCTCGAAGAGGAGCGGCGCCTCTGCTACGTCGGCGCCACGCGCGCGATGCGGCACCTGTACATTACCTATGCGGAACAGCGCCGCCTCTATGGAATCGACACCTATGGACAGCCGTCGCGCTTCATCAGCGAGCTGCCACCCGAATTGATCGAGGAAGTCCGGCCGCGGCTGCAGGTCTCGCGGCCGGCCTTCGCCGGCCGCAAACTCATCGAGGATTCACCGCATCCGGCGATGCGCATGGGCAGCAGGGTTCGCCATTCCAAGTTCGGCGACGGCGTGGTCTTGAGTTTCGAGGGAAATGGCGCGCATGCTCGAATCCAAGTGAATTTCGAGCGGCAGGGGACCAAATGGCTGATGCTTTCCTACGCCAATCTCGAGGTCGTGTAGAGTAAACACACTGTGAAAATCATCATACTTGGGGCCGGCCAAGTCGGACGCACGGCGGCTTACCATCTATCGCGCGAGGAAGCGAACGACGTTACGGTCATCGACGTCAACGAAGACAGCTTGCGCGATTTGCAGGACCGCCTGGACATACGCACGGTGACCGGCAATGCCTCGAGCCCGCGCGTGCTCGAAGCCGCCGGGATCACCAATACCGACATTCTCGTCGCACTGACCAACAGCGACGAGGTGAACATGATGGCCTGCCACATCGCCTGGACGCTGTATCGCACCCCTAAGAAAATCGCGCGCATTCGCTCCTCAGACTATACCGAGCGGGAGCGGCTGTTCGGCGAGAACGGCGTCGCCGTGGATGTCTGGATCAGCCCTGAACAGCTCGTCACGGAATACGTTGCGCAGCTGATTCGCTACCCGGGCGCGCTGCAGGTGCTCGATTTCGCCGACGGCCGCGTGCGCCTCGTCGGGATTCGCGCGCGGCAGGGCGGTCCTTTGGTAGGGCAGGCGCTGCGCACGCTGCGCGAACACATTCCGAACATCGATGCGCGCGTGGCCGCGATATACCGGGCGGGCAAGAGCATCAAGCCGGAGGGCACGACGGTCATCGAGGACGGCGACGAGGTGTTTTTCCTCGCGGCGCGCCGCGACATTCGCGCCGTGATGCGCGAGATGCGGCGCGAAGAGGCGCCGGCGCGCCGCGTGGTGATCGCCGGCGGCGGCAACATCGGATTTCGGCTCGCGAGCGAGCTCGAGGACAAAAATCAGGTGAAGCTCATCGAGCGCGATCACAAGCGCGCACGACGCGTCTCCGAGCAGCTGAAGCACACGACGGTGCTGCACGGCGACGCGGCGGATGAGGATCTGTTGCTCGAGGAAAATATCGACAGCGCGGACGTATTCGTAGCCCTTACGAATTCCGAGGAAGCCAATATCCTCTCGGCGATGCTCGCGAAGCGCCTTGGCGCCCACAAGGTCATGGCGCTGATCAACAAACTCGCCTACGCCGAGCTCGTCGAGAGCGGCTCGATCGATATCGCGATCGCGCCGCAGACGGTCACGATCAGCTCCTTGCTGGCGCATGTGCGCCATGGCGACGTGGTGCGCGTGCATTCCTTGCGCCGCGGCGCCGCAGAGGCGCTCGAGGTCGTCGTGCACGGCGATGCGGACAACTCCAAGGTCATCGGCCGGCGCATCGAGGAAATTGCGCTGCCGGAGGGCACGACCTTGGGCGCAGTCGTGCGCGGCGAAGATGTGATCATCGCGCATCACGACATCGCGGTGCAGCCGGATGACCATTTGATTCTGTTCTTGACGGATCGGCGGCATTTGGAAGCGGTGGAAAAGCTCTTCCAAGGCTCTGCCTCGTTTCTGTGAAAGACATCCTGCTGCCGGTCGCGCACGTGTTCGCCATGGTCATCATGGTGTTCGCGGTGATCATGCTGGCGCCCCTGGTATTGGCCATATGGGGAATGGACCCGGCGCTCGGCTCGTTCGCGATCTCCGCGGTGGCGAGCTTCGTCATCGGCGCGCTGCTGTGGTTTGCAACGCGGCGCTTCAAACGCGAGCTGAAGACGCGCGATGGATTGATGTTGGTCGCGCTGACATGGATCGCGTTGCCGGCGGTGGCGAGTTTGCCGCTGCTCGGCTACTTGCCGATCAATTTCACGGACGCCTATTTCGAGGCGACCTCGGGACTCACGACGACCGGCGCTACGGTGTTGTCCGGTCTCGAGAATTTGCCGCACTCGATCAATTTGTGGCGGCATTTGCTGAGCTGGATCGGGGGTATGGGCATCATCGTGCTGGCGGTCGGGATTCTGCCGCTGCTCGGCGTCGGCGGCCTGCAGATCTACCGCGCCGGACTGCCCGGCCCGATGAAGGACAGCAAGCTCACGCCGCGCATTGGGCAGACGGCCAAGTTGCTTTGGGCCGTCTACGCGGGACTCACGGTCGCCTGCATCGTCTGCCTGAGGTTCGCGGGTATGGCTTGGTTCGATGCGGTGTGCGCCGGGTTTTCGGCGCTCTCGCTCGGCGGGTTTTCGAACTATGACGCCAACATCGGCCACTTCGATTCGGTGCCCATCGAACTGGTGTTGACGGCGTTTGAGATCCTCGCTGCCTTGAATTTCGCGACGCATTATCTCGCCTGGAGCCAGCGCGACGTTCTCGCATATTTTCGCGACTCGGAGGCGAAGGCGATCTTCGGCGTGCTGATCGCAAGCTGCGCGGGGCTCGCGTTGTTCTTGTTCTTCAAAGGCACCTATCCGGACTTCGGCACCGCGCTGCGCTACGCGACCTTCAACGTCGTCTCGATCGCGACGACCAGCGGACTGCACAACCAGGATTATTCCAAATGGCCGATTTTCGCGCCGATGTGGATGATTTTCCTGAGCTGCATCGTCGCGAGCTCCGGCTCCACCGGCGGCGGCGTCAAAATGATCCGCACGCTGATCCTCGCCAAGCAGGCAAACCGGGAACTGGACCAGCTCGTGCATCCGAATTTGGTGCGCCCCTTGAAGGTCGGCGGCGCGGTCATCGCGAATAAGGTCGTGTTTGCGGTGCTGGCCTTCGTGTTTTTGTACTTTATGAGCGTCGCATCGCTGATCTTCGTGCAGTTGGCGAGCGGCTTGGATTTCATGACCTCGCTGTCGGCGATCGTCGCGTGCATCAACAATGCGGGCCCCGGTCTCGGGCTCGTCGGCCCGGGCGGCACCTATGGCGTGCTCAGCGACTTTCAGACCTGGGTCTGCGCGGCCGCAATGCTGCTGGGCCGTCTCGAGGTGTTTACGATTCTGGTTTTGTTCAAGCCGAGCCTGTGGCGCAAATAGTGCTAGTACTCGGCGCTGCGCGCCTCGCCCTTACGGGCCGCCCTTCGGGCGTTCAAACGGCCGGACGGCCGTTTAGTCCTGCCACTCCGCATCCAGATGCTTCGACGCGTAGAGTAGTAGCGCTGCCGCGATGAAGTAAAAACCGGTGCCGGCGAGTATCGCGTAGCGCAGCGATTCCGCGCCGAAGCGCGCCCGCAGTGCGTCCGACAGCACTCCGATCAGCAGCCCGCCTAGCCCGATACCGATCAAATTATTGATGAACAAGAACAGTGCCGAGGCGGTTGCCCGCATGTTCGAGGGTACGAGTTGTTGAACCGCGGCCAGCACGGGCCCGAGCCACGCGAGCCCGAGCGCGGTCGGCACGAGCAATACCGCCATAAACATCCACACGCTCGTCGATAGGACACCGACGAAGTAGAACGGTACGGTCGCGATGAACGCGATCGCCGGATAGAGCGCGTAGCGGCTGCGGTGAAGCTGGCCAAAGCGGTCAGCCGCGAAGCCGCCCAGCCAAATTCCGGTGAGTCCGCCGGCCAGCAGCAAGCTGCCGAACGCGAGCCCCGCCTCGACGAGGCTCAAGCCCAAGCTGCGATAAAGCAGCGTCGGTATCCAAAAGAACAGCCCGTAACCCATCATCGAGGAGAACGAGGCGCCGAGCGAGAGTCCCCAGAAGCTGCGTTTGCGGCCGAGCGTGAGACAGACCTGCGAGAGCGTCGGGGGCTGCGCCGTCGCCGACGACGACGCATCGAAGCCGCCGCGCGGCGGCTCGCGGACCCCAAACCTGAGCAGCGGCGTCAACGCGATTCCGGCGATGCCGACGACGATGAAGGCAACGCGCCAGCTGACGAGGCGTGTCAGGTACGCGCCGGCGACGATACCGACCGCGCTGCCGATTGGTATTCCAAACGAGTAGACGCTGAGCGCGCGGGCGCGCTCTTTTGGCGGGAAATAATCACAGATCAGGGAATATGCGGGCGCGACGCCGCCGGCCTCGCCGACGCCCACGCCCAAGCGCGCCAGGAACAGCTGGCCAAAGCTCGTCGTGATACCGCACAAGGCCGTCATCAGGCTCCAAACCGCGAGCGCGATGCTCATGATGCGGATGCGGCTGATCCTATCGGCGAGCCGCGCAATCGGTATGCCGAGCAGCGTGTAAAACAGCGCGAAGGCGAGCCCGCCCATCATGCCGAGCTGCGTATCGCTGAGCTTCAGATCGGCTTTGATCGGCACCGCGAGTATGCCGACGATCTGGCGGTCGATGAAATTGAACGCGTAGACGATCACGAGCACCGTCAGCACGTAGGAGCGATAGGCCAGGGTCGCGGCGGTCGCGGGGTTCGGATTCGGCTCCGTCATCCGCGGCACGAAGCGCGAGCAGGCGTATTCATGAGCGTTCTCCCCGAGCTTCTCATCGTGCGTTGAAGCGTTTTCAACACTTGTTGAGTAAATACTCGACGATCGCCGATCGAGCGTCAAGTGCGCAGCCTCGAGACGTTGCGGCGAGTGCGTCAAGACGGGAGAATCACCCGATGGGCGTGGCGCGGCGTGAACACAGCGGCAAGCGGTCTGGAAGCCGATCGGCGAAGGAGCGGATGCTCGACGCGGCGGAGCAATTGTTCGCGCGCCATGGCTTCGACGGCGTCTCGGTCCGCGACATTACCAAAGCCGCCGGTGTCGACGTCGCGCTCATCAGCTACCATTTCGGAGGCAAACGCGAACTGTTCGCCGCGGTTTTTCAGAGGCGCGCCGAGATCTTGAACGTGGAGCGGCTCGCGCTGCTCGAGCACGTGCGTCGCGCCGCGCTGCCCGGGGTACCTGCGCTCGAGGAGATCGTCAACGCATTTACCCATCCGCTGCTGGAACGTTCGGCACGCGGCGGCCCAGGATGGAAGAGCTACTTCGCGCTCGTGGCACTCGTGAACAACTCGCCCGAATGGGGACCGGTGCTCATGACCGAGCACTTCGATGCGATCGTCGAGAAATTCATTGCGGTACTGCGCGAGGCGCTGCCCAACTGTCCGCCGCAGGAGATCTATTGGGGATATCAATTCCTGACCGGTGCACTGACGCTGACGTTCGCGGAGACCGGCCGCATCGACAAGTTGTCGGGCGGGCTCTGCAGATCGTCCGATTTGGACAGTGTGCATCAGCGCCTCGCGCTGTATGTCGCAGCGGGTTTTCGCGCGCTCAACGCGGCCGCACAGCCTGCGCCGAGCGCAGGGTCGCCGCCGACCTTGCCGGTCGCGCCGGCGTCGTCGGCGGCATCCGCGACGGCGACCTCAGTGGCGCGGGTGGCCTCGGTAGCGTCAGTTGCGCGGCCGGCGCGGACCAAAGCGCGACGCCGCTTGATACATCGCAAGCCCACAGGGCGGCGCTAAGTCATTGATTGCATTAATACAACGCGTCTTGAAGGCCGATGTGCGCGTTGGCGGCGAGACGACCGCCTCGATTCAAGGCGGCCTATTGGCGCTGATAGGCGTCCGGCCGGCAGATACTGAAAGGGACGCTCGGCGCCTCATCGAACGGATACTTCAATACCGCGTATTCGACGACGGCACCGGTCGTATGAACCGGAGCTTGGCCGATGTTCAAGGCGGGCTGTTGCTGGTGCCGCAATTTACGCTGGCCGCGGATACCCGCAAGGGCACGAGGCCGGGCTTTTCGACTGCTGCGCCGCCAGATTTGGCGCGCCGGCTGTTCGATCTCGCCTATGAGGAAGCGCAATCATGCCACCCGGCGGTCGCGCGCGGCGTTTTTGGCGCCGATATGCAAGTGTCACTGATCAACGACGGGCCGGTCACGATTTGGTTGGAAAGCTAAACCGGGGGAACATAAGCGTAACTACGCGAAATAAGGGCAAATGCGACCGAACGCGCATCGGGGCGCCGCGGTCATACGTCATAATGCCGATGGCGTATCATGAGCGCCCTCATATAGAGTAACCCCGGCATCGGAGAAGCGAAATGTTCGACTCGAAAATGTTATTGGTCATTCTGGCCATCGCTTTGGTGGTGTTCGGCACCAAGCGCCTACGCACGATCGGCTCGGATCTCGGCTCCGCGGTCAAGGGCTTCAAGCAAGCCATGAACGAGGGCGAGTCGGAAGAGCAGGCCAAGCAGCTGAAGCACGACAAGGACGCGGACTTCGACGCCAACGCGGCCAAGCATGATGCCGAAGTCAAGACGCCGCCCAAGACAAACGCGTAAAGGCGATGCTGGATTTTGGGTTCTCTGAGATCCTGCTCACTTCGGCCATCGCGCTCGTCGTGTTGGGCCCGGAGAAGCTGCCCAAAGTTGCGCGTCAGGTCGGCAACTGGTTGGGGCGCGCACGCCTCATGGCGCGACAGCTCACCGAACAGTTGGACCGAGAGATCAGCGCCGAGGAATTTTTAAAACAACAGCAGAAAACGCCGACTCGCGCCGTACCGCGCACCGCGACCGCTTCCGGCGTTGCGAGTAGTGCGGGCGCTGCGAGTAGTGCGGGCGCTGCGAGTAGTGCGGGCGATGCAGCCACTGCGGGCGCTGCGAGTAGTGCGGGCGATGCAGCCATTACGGGCGCTGCGCCCACCGCGGGCGAGGCAGGCGCTCCGATCGACGCCGCGGCAGCGGCCGTCGTCTACCCCATTCCCCTGGCGCCGACCGCCGCCGCGGTCGCGAGCCAATCCGAGATGCACGCCGAACCGGCGACCTCGGTCTACGAAAACCATTCGACCGCGAATAGCCCGATCGCGAGCCAGCCGACCGCGAACAGCATCAAGCCGCCCAATGAATCAACCGGCTGAGGAGCCCGGCGAACTCGCCGAGGGCACCCTGATTTCTCATTTGCTGGAGCTGCGCGATCGCATCATGAAGGCGATGATCGCGGTGTTCATTTGTTTCATACCGTGCGCGATCTACATGAACCAACTGTTCACGTTCGTCGCGCAACCGCTGATCAAGAAACTACCGGAGGGCGCCAGCCTCATTGCGACGAGCGTCGTGTCTCCGTTCATGGTGCCGTTCAAACTGGCTTTCGTGGTCGCTTTCGGGCTTGCGATCCCCGTGGTGCTCTACCAAGTCTGGGCTTTCGTGGCTCCGGGCCTTTATCGGCACGAACGGAAATTGGCGATCCCGCTGCTGCTGTCGAGCGTCGTCTTGTTTTATGTCGGCGCGGCGTTCGCCTACTTCCTGGTGTTCCCGGCCATGCTCGGCTTCTTCGTCGGCACGACGCCGGCCGGCGTGCGGATGATGACCGATATGGGAAGCTATTTGGATTTCGTGATGATTTTGCTGCTCGCGTTCGGATTGGCGTTTGAGGTGCCGATTGCGACGGTGCTGTTGGTTTGGACCGGCTTCGTGAAAATCACGACGCTGACCAAGAATCGGGGTTTCGTGTTGCTCGGCATTTTCATCGTTGCAGCCTTCGTGACACCTCCCGACGCGGTTTCGCAAAGCTTCATGGCGGTGCCCATGTATATACTTTATGAAATAGGCATCCTCATGGCCAAACTCTTGCTCAAAGACAAACTCGCCGCACGCGCGAAGGAAGACGCAGAGCGCGAGGCGCAGGTTTAGTGCGCGCGACGTTCTTCGGCCATCCGCGCGGCCTCGCCACGCTGTTCTTCACGGAAATGTGGGAGCGCTTCACGTATTACGGCATGCGCGCGCTGCTCGTGCTGTTCCTGGTCGGCGCGGTCTCCACTGGCGGCTTCGGCATCGACGACAAGACCGCCACCGCGATCTACGGTTTGTACACGTCGGCGGTGTATTTGGTGGCCTTGCCCGGCGGCTGGATCGCGGATCGGCTGATCGGCGCGCGCCGCGCCGTGCTGATCGGCGGCCTCGTGATCATGGCCGGCAATGCGATTTTGGCGATCTCGGCGAGTCCCGGCGCATTTTACGTCGGCTTGCTCATCATCGTCCTGGGCGTCGGAATGCTCAAACCGAACGTCAGCGTGATGGTCGGGGAACTCTACCCGGAAGGCGGGGCGCGGCGCGACGCGGGCTTCACGCTGTTCTACATCGGCATCAACATCGGTTCGGCCTTGGGTCCGCTCGTCACGGGCCTGGCGCAGCAACACTTCGGGCCGCGAGCGGGCTTCGCCGCTGCGTCCCTGTTCATGGGCTGCGGCGTGCTGCAGTTCTACCTCACGCGCGCGGCTCTCGGTGAAGCCGGCAAGAGCGCAGGCGCGACGCAGCCTCCGGACGAGCGCCGGCGATTGTGGTCGCGCGTGGCGGTTGGCGGCGCGATTTTGGGCGCCGCAGTGCTCGTCTGCGCGCTCGGCTGGATCAGCTTGGATCCGGTGACTCTGGCGCATTACACGGCGGTCTTGATCATCGCCATGGCGGTGTTGTATTTCGCGTATTTTTTCATCGCGGGCGACCTCGATGCGGAGGAGCGCAGGCGCGGCATCGTGCTGGTCGTGTTGTTTCTCGGCAGCGCGCTGTTCTGGTCCGGCTATGAACAGGCCGGTTCCTCGTTGAATCTGTTTGCCGAACGCTATACGGACCGCGTGATGAGCTCCGTGCATTTCGTGATTCCGACCGAGTGGTTTCAGTCGCTCAATCCGATATTCATCGTGCTATTCGCACCGGCCTTCGCATGGGGCTGGGTCGCTCTCGCGCGGCGCCAGCTGGATCCGTCGGTGCCGGCCAAATTCGCGCTCGGCGTGATTTTGATGGGCTCCGGGTTCTTGGTGATGGCGGCCGCGGCGGCGATCGTGGCCTCGGGCTCCAAAGTCTTGCCGTTTTGGCTGATCTCCACCTATCTGTTGCATACCTTCGGCGAGCTTTGCCTGAGCCCGGTCGGTTTGAGTTTTTTCACCAAGCTTTCGCCCAAGCGCTTCGCCGGTCAAATGATGGGGATATTTTTCCTGTCGATTTCACTCGGCAATCTCTTCGCCGGACTCATCGCCGGTGAATTCGACGCCGAGCATGTGGCCGCAATGCCGTCGCAATATATGCACATCGTGTATTTCGCGGTCGGCTTGGGCGCGGTACTCTTGATACTCAGCCGGCCGGTCAAGAAGCTCATGGGCGGGGTGCACTGACGACTTGCGTTGTCGAAAGTATGCGCGTCGATCCAAGGCACTCCTTCAAGCTCGTCTTGTGTTTAGGGACGGTTTATCTCGTCTGGGGATCGAGTTTCTTGTTCTCGAAGATCGCAGTGACCCACCTGCCGCCTGCGCTCTTTTGCGCGATACGCTTCCTGGTCGCCGGTACCCTGTTGAGCCTGTTTGCGAGGTTCGGGATGGGCCTTGCATGGC
>Ga0209415_10009031_pt1 | contig 17166 bp, 10 predicted proteins | sample PeaSoiSIISIP2007_FD_187696 | JGI IMG/M metagenome (GOLD analysis project Ga0209415, IMG submission 187696) | Peat soil microbial communities from Weissenstadt, Germany - SII-SIP-2007 (SPAdes) (version 2) | ecosystem: Environmental > Terrestrial > Soil > Wetlands > Peat | place: Germany... | reverse complement strand
CCGGCACCCTGCTCGCCGGATACAGCGCCGCGCGCTTCGGCTATCACTGGGCGTTCATCATCAATTCGCTCTCCTTCGCCTTCTCCGCCTGGTCCATCTGGTGCATCTCGATGCCTCACGGCTTTCGCGCCCCGCGCGCCTCCGGCCACCCTCAAACCAACCTGCGCCCGTGGCACGACTATCGCGAAGGCCTGGCCTACATGCGGTCGGTTCCGCTGATGATGGGGATCGCCATGATCTCGGTGGGCTGGGCGCTGGGAGGCGGGGCCGCCCAGATTCTCTTCGCCCTGTTCGGCGAGCGCGTGTTTCACCGCGGCGCCTCGGGCATCGGCTCCATCTGGGGCTTCGCCGGTATCGGCCTGCTGCTCGGCGGCGCGATCGGCCACCTCGCCGGACGGCGCGTCGATTTCCCCGGATACAAGCGCGCGGTCACCATCTCGTATATCGTGCACGGCGCCACCTACATGCTCTTCAGCCAGGTGGAATCCTACGCCGCGGCGCTTGTCTGCATGATGTTCTCACGGGTCGGGATGGCCGTCACCTCGGTGCTCAACAACTCGCAGCTCCTGCGCCACACCCCCGACCGCTTCCGGGGCCGCGTCTTCGCCACCATGGAATCGCTGCGCTGGTCCGTGATGATCGTCTCCATGGCCGCGGCCGGCATCGCCTCCCAGTACGTCAGTCCCAGGACCATCGGTCTCGTGGCGGGCGGTTTCGGCTCCCTAACCGCCTTAGCTTGGGCCTGGTGCGACTGGACCCGCCGACTCCCTGAACCCTTAGTACTGGTTCCCCCTACAGAATCTTCTCTAAAAGGCCGATAAGACCTCTGAGAGGAGCACGTGAGCCCAAACACCACAGAAGCGCGACCAGAATACCCTTCTGTGGGACCCGGTCCGCGATCCCGCAGCCAACCCAAGCGAGTTCTCGCCGCCGAGGACAACCCGGTGTTTCAATCGATGTTACGCACCATGTTGACGAAGTGGGGCTACGAGGCCGTGATGGCCCGCGACGGCGTCGAAGCCTGGCAAGCCCTACAGGCGCCCAACTCGCCCCGCCTCGCCATTCTCGATTGGATGATGCCCGGCATGGACGGCGTGGAGGTTTGCCGCCGTGTCCGCGCCGCCGACCGCGAACCGTACATTTACATCCTGCTGCTGACCGCCCGCACCGAGTCCCAGGACCTGGTGGAAGGTATGGATGCCGGGGCCGATGACTACCTCACCAAGCCCTTCAACGCCCACGAACTCCGGGTACGCCTGCGTGCCGGCAGCCGCATCCTCGACTTGCAGGAAGAACTGCTGGTTGCCCGGGAGGCCCTCCGCGAACAGGCCACCCACGACGGCCTTACCGGCCTTTTCAACCGCGCCTCGATTCTGGAGGCCCTGCAAAACGAACTGGCGCGCTCCGGCCGCGAATCCCAGCCCGTCTCGCTGCTCATGGTGGACCTCGACCGCTTCAAAAACATCAACGACACCCACGGCCATCTGGCCGGCGATGCGGTCCTGCGCGAAATCGCGCGCCGCATGAAATCAGCCATCCGCCGCTACGACGCGATCGGACGCTACGGTGGCGAAGAGTTCCTCATCCTGTTGCCTGGCTGCGAAGGCGAAGCCGCCTGCGTCCAGGCGGAGCGCATCCGCGAGGCGGTCGCCGCCAGTCCCTTCCCTGCCGGCGCCGATTTCTTGCCCGTCACTTGCAGCATCGGTGCATCCTGGCGCGGCCGCCCGTCCGTTTCGGATACCGACAGCCTGGTCCGCGAGGCCGATCTGGCCCTTTACCGCGCCAAGGATCGCGGACGCAACCGCGTCGAAATCACCGCGTGGCAACCGGAATCGGCGGGCGATTCCGATCTGCCCAGTCTGGCTCTAGCCATAACGGCTGACCATCGCTGAGTTTGTATATGGAGGTGAGTCAGGCACTTTCGCCTGCCAACCCCCCGCGATACCATCTACAAATGATCCGCCTCCTTGCCGTGTTGTCTCTCGCCGCGCGGTCGCTCGCCCAGGATCCCATCGCGCCGCACTCCGCCTTCGAACCCCCCGCCGCCAAGGCGGCCGCATCCCTGGCGGCCAGCACCAAGGACTCGCCGCACGATCTCCTCACCACCGGCGAGAAGTCGGATTGGAGCGAGACTGCTCCTTACGCCGAGGCGGTCGATCTCTCTCACAGGCTGGAGCGCGCCTCCCGCTTCGTGAAAGTCCTGGACATAGGCGCCACGCCCGAGGGCCGCACTCTGATCGCCCTGGTGGTGTCCAAGGACCGCGCCTTCACCCCGGAGGCCGCCGCTGAAACCAACAAGCTGATCGTCATGATCCAGAGCGGCATCCACGGCGGGGAAATCGAAGGCAAGGACACCGTCCTCATGCTGGTCCGCGACATGACCGTAAGCAAGCGCTTCGCCGGCTGGCTGGATCACGCCATCTTCGTGATGGTCCCGGTCTTCAACGTGGATGGCCACGAGTACTTCAGCCCCTTCCACCGCCCCATCCAGAATGGCCCGCGCTCCGCCGGACTCCGCGCCAATGCCCAGCGCCTCAATCTGAATCGCGATTACATCAAGGCGGACACGCCCGAGATGCGCGCCTGGCTGCGCATCTTCAACACCTGGATGCCCGATTTCCACATAGACAACCACGTCATCGACGGCGCCGACTTCCAGTACGACGTCACCTGGGACATGGCGCGCAACCAGGACCTGGCCGAGCCCGCGAGCGCCTGGGTGCGCGAGCGCTTCGTGCCCGAGCTCGACAAGCGTATGGCGGCGGACGGTCACCTGGTGGCGCCCTACGGAGCGCTGCGCAACGTGAATGGCCGGCGGGAGTTCTTCATGGAGGTCTTTTCGCCGCGCTACTCGCACCTGTATTGCGCGGTGCAGAACCGCCCCTCGCTGCTGGAGGAGAGCCACAGCCTGAAGGCCGCCAAGACGCGGGCGTGGGCCCATTACGACATCATGCGGCACGCCATCGAGACCATCCTGCTGGATCCCGAGGCGCTGCGCAAGGCCGTGCGCGAAGCCGACCGCGAGACGGCAACGCGCGCGGGCAACCGGTCGGCCGCGCCCGTGTACCTGGCCGGAAAGGTCAGCGACCAGAGTCGTCCGCTGGTCTACCATGCGCTGAAGTCCGGGCCGTTCCGGAGCGAGATCACAGGCGCCGGCGTCACCCGCTATCTGGCGGGGCCGGACGATCTCGCTACCGTGATCCACGACCGGATCGAGACCACCAGCGAGGCGCAGATGCCGCTGGGCTACCCGATTCCCGCGGCGTGGAAGGAAGTGGCCGATCTGCTGGCGCTCCACGGAGTTGGGATGGAGCGCACGGCGAAGCCCCTGGAACGCGAGTTCGAAACGTATCGCTTCTCCAAGGTCAGCTACTCGAACGGTCCGCAGGAAGGCCACATCGCGGTGAGCTTCGAGGCGCAGCCGGTGAAGGAGAAGATCGCGCTGCCGGGCAGTTCGTACTGGGTGCCGATGAAGCAGCGGCGCGCGCGCCTGATTCTCTCCATGTTGGAACCGCAGGCGCCCGACTCACTGGCGCGCTGGGGATTGATGTACGCGGTGTTCGAGGGCGGAGGGCGCGGCGGCGGTGGCGTTGGCGAATATCTGTCCGGAACCGATCGCGCGCCGCATGATGGCCGATTCACCGGAGCTGCGCAAGCAGTTCGAGGAGAAGCTGGCGGCCGATCCGCAATTTGCCGCCGACCGCAACGCCCGCCTGCAGTGGTGGTTCGAGCGCTCCCCGTACCAGGCCTCGGACAGCGGGCGGTATCCTATCGTGCGGGTTTGGGAGAAGGACTGGTAGGCGGCTACCAGCCGTTAGCTAGCGCGGTCTACCACTGGCGCCCTTCCCGCCTGTCCCTTCGCGCCTCTTCGCGTTCCTGCCGGGCTTCCCGCCTCTGTTCGGCACGGTCCCGCAGGTTCTCGCGCCGGTCTTCCATCCCCGCCCGGCGGGCTTCGCGCCTGTCTTCCAGCCGTTGCCGCCGGTCCTCCATCCTTGCGTGGCGAGCCTCCAGTAGTGCCTCCACCCGGTCGCGGCGAGCCTCGGCTCGGTCCATCCGCGCCTCCCAGTTGTGCCAATCGGAACCCGCCAGGACCGGGACGAGCAGCAGCAAGGACAGCAATAGTACTTTCATTTACAAATTCCTCATACAGCTAATACTCCAATCCATGGAATTGGTTACGTCGGGAAGCGACATTTTTTTGCGGCACGGGGCGTTCGAAACATCACCCTGATGTGAGAAAGTTGTGAGAATATTGATTGCACGGTTTCTGCTATGGCCACTCATACGATTCGCATCTTTCTGGCGTACGCCGAAGAGGACTACAAGTTTCGCGACCTGGTCGTCGGCCAGGCCAAGAGTTCCCATCTCCCCGTCGAGTTTGCGGATATGCCCGCCAAGCAGCCGTGGGTGCCGAGGTGGAAAGCCGCGTGCCGCACCCGCGCGTTCGAGTGCGACAAGGCCATCGTCCTGATCAGCGGGAAGACCAAGCTAGGCGCCGGCGTCAAGTGGGAAGTGGAGTGTATCTCCGAGTCCCAGATCCCGGTGCTCGGCGTCTACACCGAGAAGTGCGACCAGAGCGCCGTGCCCGACGAGCTTCGAGGTTCGCGCGTCATCGAATGGAACTGGCCCGAGATTGCCGGCTTTATTCAGGCGCCGGATTGAAAGCCCCACAGGCGGGAATGCCTGTGCCACAGTAGAACGATGCGATCCCCGCCAGCCCCAGCATCAGATCCGGGGTTTCGTCCCCACCCGGAACGCCACACGGCCACGGCATCCGCTCATTTTCGTACCGTTCGATCCCGGCCTCGCCGATCCGTTGCGCCTGGGCCAGGTAATCCGTATTCCCCAAGACCTTCCCGCCCCATAGCAGCAGTCCGGCGTTTCCGGCCTGCCCGTGGCACAGGCAGTAGTTGGCTTCGGGCGTAGCGTCCAGCCAGCGCGAGGTCGTGCGGAAGGCGATCTCCGCTTCCTCGCGAAGACCATCTTCGCCCAGGATCTGCCAGGCGCGCAGCCGGGAAAGACCGATGCCGGGCGCCCCGTGGCACCACATCACCGCGCCGGAGGGCTTCTTCCTGCCTTTCTCCGGCGCATAGCGAAAGTCGGGCCAGTTCTGTTCCTCCGCATCGAAGTGGCTGCTCTCATATCGAAAAGCCTCCAACGCAGCCTCGCGAAACCTCGCTTCTCCGGTGACGTGGAAGACCTCCAGAAGGGCCCATCCGATCCCGGCCGCGCCATGCGCAAACCCCGTGAGATCCCGCGCTCCTCCATCCGTGGTCTTCCACGACCACCCGGCCTCGCTGCGGTTCGCTCGCCGAAGCAGGATCTCCGCGTGATCGCGCGCCCGTTCCAGTAACCATGCGTCGCCGCTCTTGCGGTGCAGAAACAGCAGGGCGCCGATTGCGCCGGCGCTTCCATTGATGATGTCGAGACGCGAATCGTCCGCCGGCAGCTCGCGCGCCAGCCGCAGTGCCGCCGGAAGCTGGGAATCCGCGTGCGCGGCCACGTAAGCGATGCCCGAGAGGCCATCGAAAAAGCCGAAGCGGCGTCCCGCGCGCAGGTCGTCTTCCCGGGAAAGAGCCTGCCGCAGCGCCCCCTCGGCCGTCATGCGGAAAACCTTCTCGCCGGTCGCCTCGAACAGTTGGAACAAAAGCAGGGCGACGCCGCTGGTGCCGTTGTAGACGTCGGGCGTCAGGGCGCGGTGAATGATCGCCGAAGCGGATTCCGTGTAGCCGCCGATCCAATTCGTGCGGCCGCCGGCCCATATGGCGTCGCGGCAGATGCGCGCGCCGAGGCGGTCGGCCGTTTCCAGGAACTTCGCACTCATAAGCCCGCCGGCGGAAAGTCGTATTCGTCTCTCGATCCGGTATTCAGGTAGGGCCGATCGGGATCGAGGCCGCACTCGCGGAACTCGCGTTCCAGCGCTGCGAGGAGTTCGGCCTCGCTGGTGAGCTCTAGTTCCCGAGCCTTCCACAGCGCCTGGGCCACAATGCGGCTGCGCGTCTTGCCGAAGCTCTCGCCGGGGTTCTCGGCGATCGCCAGTCCGCGGGCCAGCCGTTTGGTGTAGAGCGGCGTGTCCGGACCGAGTTGTCCGGCGATCTCCTGGTGGATGCCGGCGAGAATCGCGGCGGCGATCCGGTAGTAGCGCCGGTTGAGATACAGGACCGCGGCGTCGCGGCGGAAATATGCCTTGCGCCATTGCGGCAGCTTCATCTGGTACGGAATCTGAAAGCGCCCGAGCGCGCGCGTGATCAGGCTCACCAACAGCGGCGCGCCCTCCGCGGTGATGTTCCAATAGAAGCGGAGCACGCGCGGACCCTCGTCGTCCTCCCCAATTGCCTCGCCGAAGATGTGATAGTAGCCGGGTTGGAGCGCGGTAGAGTCCTTCGGCAGGCAGATCGCGATACGCTGATCTTTCTCGGGCGCGTTGTAGGGCGAGTCGAGATTGAGGTAGTGGCCGGGATCGAAGCGCCGGACCTCTCCGCCCTTGCGCGCCAGGACTCGCCCGGAGTCGAGCACCTGCGTAACCCGCCATCCGAACTCGCGGCAGGGGTTGCCGGCGTGCGCCGCGCGGAGCACGGGGGTGAGGTCCTCGGGTGGCGGCCATTCCGGAGTGGGTTCGGAGAAGGGCTTGACGTAGCACTGCCAGTAGATGAACTCTTCGAGTTCGTCTGGAGTGGCAGCCTTGGCGGTTGCGAGGATGCCCGCGAGATCCTGGCCGGTCAGCACCCCAGCAACCCCCGGGCGGCCGCCCCGCGGTCCGCCAGAATGTTCCGGCTGAGCTGCGCCATGCGGACGGCACGCGTCGAGATCCGCTCGGCATCTTTCAGACTTTGGTGCGCGCTCTGAATCAGCCAGGCCGCTGCATACCCCACCGCGCGGTCCAGCATCCCGGAGCCATCACCCTCCGCTCGCGCAACATAGCTCTGCCAGAACGCTCGCATCGCCGGCTGGATTTGCTCCAGCGGCCGCCGCGCCTGGCGCACCACGTCCGCGAGCGGCAAGTCGGAAGCCGCCGGCATCGACCGCAGCTGCACGGCGTGGCTCGGACTGAAGAGGGTGCGAGCGCAGCGAGCCACCTTCCCCCAACCCTCTTTCACTGCGCCTTCAGCATCCAGATGTTGCCCGTTCGCTCTTCCAGGCTGAACACGAGTTTGTCCCGGGCCGCGGCCAGGTGATGCATGTTGCTCCGCATGCGTTGCGCTCCGTGCAAATGCAATACGGCGAACGATTCGCCGGCCGGCCGCCCGGTCCGCGGGTCGAACCTCTTCGCCCAGATACAGGCAGGTCCGTCCCGATCGGAGGTGAAATACAGCAGGTTCCCATCGGCCGACCAGCACGGCCAGGTGTCGTGGTGGGAGCCGTCCGTGATAGGAACCCAGTCGTCTGTGGTCAGAGGCGCACCGGGTCGAAACGGCGCCACCAACAACTGCTGGGGATCCTCGGCGGAAGCTACGATCCAGCGGCCGTTCGGGGAAAACGAACGCAGATAAATCCTCCCCTTGTGGGGCAGCAGCCTTTTTTGGCCCGAGGCGATGTCCAGCACGCCGACGGGATTCTGCCGCGAGTAGTCGGTGAACAGGATCTTGTCGCCATCCGCGGACCAGCCGTTGACCGAACCGCAATCCCGGCAAATGCTCCGTGTGGCGCCGCCGCGAAACGGCTCGGCGAAGATCATCCGGTTATCCTTGCCGTTCCATGCCACCGTGGATCCATCCGGGCTGAGGTGAGGGTTTGACCCCGGCTTCACCAGCAACACCTCTTTGCCGGTGTTGAGATCCTTCTTCCAGATTCCGCCTTCTGCCAGGCGGGTGGACCCGAACGCCAGCCTGGCGCCGTCCATCGAAATCGACGGCGTGAAATCATCCGCAACATCGTGGGTCAATCGTTCGAGGGTTCCTGTGACCTTTCCCTCGGCGCTGACCGGCGCCATGTAGACGTCCACATTGCTGGCCAGGCTGGCAAAAACCAGCGAGCCATCGGATGCGGCCGAAGGGAAGTCCTCCGTGGTGATCCCTAATGTGAGCCGGTGCGGAGCGCTCGAGATCTTCCAGGTTCTTGCTGGCAGGGGAACCTCGAGTATATGGGCGTCCTCCGCGCCCTTCACGGACTTGTTGGAGCTGAAAACGATGCGATCTCCGCGCCAGGCGTACGGGAACCAGCCTTGGATCGCCTCCTCGGAACCTGGCGGTGGCTGGACCTGGACCGCCTTCCCTTCGGAGATCGGCGTTACCCACCAGCCTGTGCTGCCGAACGATCCCAAAAACAGCAGGTACTTGCCATCGGGAGACCAAACCGGCCAGCCGGCCGAGAAGAATCCGGGCTGCAACTGGCGGGCAGGACCTCCGGCGGCATCCATCACGTAGAGCTTGGAAAGCCCATTCAGCGCGGACCCCGTCCAATAAGCGATCGACTTTCCGTCCGGCGAGAAACGCGGGCGGTAACCGGCCTCCGCGATCTTCCTCGCGTCGCCTCCCAGGCTGGACACTAAATAGATACCGCCGTTGTCCCCTTCTGCGTGGAAGACGATACGCGTGCCATCGGGAGAGAAATCGGGCTCGACATTGTCCGCCGGACCGTGGGTGATGCGGATCGGCTCTCCGCCGCCGATCTGTTGCAGCCAGATGTCCAGGTTGCCGTCTCCGCTGCGGTCCGACGCATAGGCCAGCAACTTGCCGTCGCCCGAAATGGCGGGGTCAGTGCTCAGGCCGGAATCGCTGGCCAGCCGAATCAGCTTCGGTTCAGCCGGGGGAGCCCCGCTTTTCGGCCACCACCACACCGCCGCGGCGGCCAGCACCATCGCCACAGCGCCCGCCGCCACCCATCGCCGGAGCTTGCGCGGCGCCGTCGCCGCCACCGCCGCCGGCTGTGCCGAGAGCGAGGTGGGGTGCTCCAGGATATCCTCCAGCGCCAGTTTGATGTCGCGCATGGTCTGGTAGCGCTTGGCCGGATCCTTGCGCAGGCAGCGCAGGATGATCCTCTCGATCTCCGGGGGAAGATCCGGCGATAGAAGGCAGGGCGGTTGGGGCTCGTCTCGCAGAATCGCCGCCATTACCGCCGCGCTGGCGTCCCCCCGGAACGGCAATTCGCCGGTCACCATCTGGTACAGCATGATGCCCAGGGCAAAGATGTCGGAGCGCGCGTCGAGTTTCCTTCCCAGTGCCTGCTCCGGCGACATACCGGCGACATATAGGTAGGGGTGCCCACCGAGAGGCCCGCGCCGGTTCCCAGCCCGCTGCTGGTTCTGGTTTCCGCCGGGTCCGGGTCGGTCGCCGAGCCGGTCGCCGGCTCCTCCTCTCCCATGAGCTTGGCGAGGCCGAAATCCAGCACCTTGGTCTGGTCGCGGTCGGTGATCATGATGTTGCCCGGTTTCAAGTCGCGGTGCAGGATGGCCGCGGAGTGCGCCGCGTCGAGCGCATCGGCCACCTGCGCGGCGTAACGGACCGCCTCCCGCCAGGCCAAACGCTTCTTGAGCAGGAGGCGGTTCAGGGGCAAGCCGGGAACGAACTCCATGGCGATGAAGTCGACCCCGGCATCGGTCCCGATGTCATAAATGTGGATGATGTTGGGGTGGTTGAGCGCCGAGGCCGACTTGGCCTCCAGGATGAAACGCTGCTTCTGCTGGGGGTTGGCGACGCACTCGGGGCGCAGGATCTTCAGCGCGATGGGGCGGTCCAGGTGCGTATCCCGGGCTTTGAACACGATGCCCATACCGCCCTCGCCGAGCTTTTCCAGGATCACGAAATGGGCGATGCGCTGGTTGAGAAACGATCTTCCGCGATCGGACGAGCCAAAGGGGGATCCGGCATCCCTCGTTGGATCTGGCACTTGCGCTCCTTTTTTTCCATCTTCACATTGATTGCACCGGGGCCACAAGGCCCAGTACCCCTCGGGGCTGCCCGCGGTTACGGGCCGCCATTGCGGTTGGCTTGAGGCGTGGTCGATGAGCGGTAGCGTTTGTGGGTACTGATCCGGCGAGCTTCCAGATCGGACCACCAGGGCGTTTGGCGGTCTTTCAGCCGCGATCGACGCATGGCTTGCGTCCGCCGGAATAGCGGATGGCCGTTTGTTCCGGTGTGTTTGCCGAGCGAGCCTTGCCGATCAACTCGACAATCGCCCAGTGGTCCTCGCGCCGTTGAAGGTGGGCGATGTCAAGCTCTGCGGCCTCAATGCGGCGCAGTCCATTAACGTGAATCTCATCATGGGAACACCAGCATACAGTTCAACGGTTGGGTCCACTAAGAGCGCGGCTGTTGGCTGCGTCCAACTAATGTCCTGAGCTTGCCTCTCACCGCACCGCCGCCACCGTGCTTTTCTTCGCGGGTACTGCCGGAGCCTTCCCCAAGCTGATCAAGTTCGCCAGAAGCTGGTACGCGCCATCAGTCCCCGCCGGCAACTGCCGCCACAGGCCAATGCCCAGGTAAATCCAGCGGCCCTTGCCGAGTTTGCCTTCGACCAACGATCCGAGTTTCTCGCCCGGATTATCCTTGAACGGGTCCACCATCGATACCAGGTCGATGTACTTGGGATCCTTCTCGCCGAGGAAGTACAGGCCGCGCTCCTGTACCCACCCGGCCCAGGTCGCCGAGCCGATCTTGTTCGGGTAGTTGAACACAGGATGAGACGGCACCAGCACTTTGACGGGAGCCGTTTCATCGGTCACGCGGTTCCCGCTGACCTTCGCGGGGAACGGGCCGTATTCCGCCCGGTTGAATTCCATCTTGTTGTACTGGACGATCACCGTGCCGCCCCGCTCGGCGTAATCCAGCAGGCGGCGGTTGTAGGCGCGAAGGTCCTCGCGCCGCTCGTAGGCGCGGACGCCGGTCATGATGGCGTCGTATTTCGAGAGGTCGCCCCAGGCCAGCTCGTCGTGGTCGATGAACGACACCTTGGCGCCCAACTGCTCGATCGCCTGCGGCACCTGGTCTCCCACACCGGCGATGTAGCCCACCCGGAGATTGGGAGCGACCTTCACGTCAACCACCTTGAGCGAAGCCTCGGCCGGCTTGATCACCTGCCGGCGTTGAATGTGGGGGTACTCGATTTCCTGGTAGCCGTTGTTGAACTTCCGGTCCCCGGTGGCCGATGACGTCACCACAGCGCGCAACGTGTACTCGCCCGTCTTGACGTGCGCCGGAGCGGTGACCAGGAAGCGCGCCGACAGCGATTCGTCCTCGTGCGCGAAGCTGATGGGCAGGCTCGCCGGCGTGGCCTTCCATCCCGCCGGCAACTCCAGCGTCACGCTGGCCTGCGCCGCGCCCTTGGTGCTATTGGTCACCGAGACGTGCACCTCGCGCTCCACCGGCTTGGCCGGCGCGGCCCCCGATGCAGGCGCCGGAATCACGGCCAGCGCCGGCGCCACGCTCACCGAAAAGTCCGGGACCACATTCAACTCCATGCGCTTGTCGCCGCTGTAAATGTCCTTCACGTAGCGGAACTGAACCGGCCGCTCCATGGTGACATCGGCATTGCCCGCCTTCACGTGGAAAGTCACCCGGAACGGCGTCGGAGCGAATGGAACGCCAAACGGCACATCCGGATCGAAGATGTTGATCGCCTGGTTCTCGGGGTGTTTCCAGTAGTTGTCGTTGAAATACGGCGTCGTCAGTGTAGCGTTCTTGGGGACGTGCGCATCGGCCGAACAGGTAAAGACCATGTCTTTCTTCACCACCCCCGGTTCGCATTTGCCCGGCGCGTCGAAGCCGGCAATAGTCACGCCGGTCACGCCAATCTCCGATGCGCCCCGGTTCACGGCCAGTATCGTCAGCTTGACTGCCTGCCCGCCAATCACCAGGCCGTCGTCGGCCACCGCGTCAAACGTCACGCCATGTGCGGCCAGGACGGCATCCTCGTAGTCGCGCTCCTTCGTTTGCAGGCGGAAACCGATCTCGTAGCGCGCCGAGTCGCTGAGGCCGAGTGAAGGAAGCTGCGCGCGCAGCGCCCGCAGGGCCGCCAGACCGGCCGCAATGGGCGCCGCGGTGCCGTCGTCATTTCCGGCGGCAAACGCGGCCTGCGCGCGCTTCGCCTCGGTCAGGATCGCGGCTAGTCCGGCCGTCAACCCCGGAGGCGGATCGGGCCCGGCATACTGCGCCAGCGCGGAGAGGCTGGTGTCGATGCCGTCAAACAGCGAGGTCTCGTCCTTCCCCTTCTGTCCGGGGATGCTGGTTTCCATGAGCTGGTAGCCGCCTGTACCAGGCCCGCCGCGGCCGCCGCGACCGCCGGCGTTCCCGGGGAGCGGAGGCGGCCCGCCCATCCCCTGGCACTTGTGATTGCTGCGCGCGTCGGCGCCGATCTCGCCATACGTGCGGCCCAGCAGAGGATCGTAAGCTGCCGTGTTCACGGGCGTGAGCTTCACCCCCGGCGGTAGCGGCGGTAGCGGCGGTGGCGCTGGAGGAGCGTCGGCGCCGGGAGCGCCGGGTGCGCCGCGGCCGCCTCTACCTCCGCCGCCCGGGCCACCCGGTCCACCGAAGCCGGCGCTGAAGTACAGCTTTTTCGGCTGCCAGGGCCGGAGTCCTTCCCGGAGCTGCTCGGGGTACATGGAAGGATCGCCCGCCGCGCGGAAGCCTTCGCGCACCAGGACCGCGGTGGCTTCGTGCGCCCGGTCGCCGCCGCGGCCCTGGATATTCATCGTCACCACCACGTCGGGGCGGATGGTGCGGATCAGCCGGACGTAGTCGCCGACGATGTCTTTCCGGCCCCACTTGCCGATCACTTCGTCGGGGTCGAACGAGTAGCCGTAGTCGATGGCGCGCGTGAAGTACTGCTCGGCGCCGTCGATTCGGTGCGCGGAAAGCAGCTCCGCCGTGCGCAGCACCGCGATGTCGCGGAACAGCTCCGGGCCGATCTCGTTCTGCCCGCCGTCGCCGCGGTTGTTCTGGAGGTCGACGGTCCGCAGTCCCATGCCGTAGGCGAACAGGGCCAGCAGGCCGTTGGTCTCGTCGTCGGGATGCGCCGGCGCCTGCATGAACGTCCCGGAGACGGTCAGCTTCCGCAGCGCCAGCCCCAGGGCGATGTGGCCGCTGTCCTGGGATACCAGCGAATAGGCCATGCGATTCTGCGCCACCAGGGACGCGAGGCCGGCGAGGCCCATGCCGAACGCGAAAGTGAGCGGGAGTTTCAAGAGTCGTCTCCTAGACCGATCTGGGTGCAGTATACATCATGCGGGCAGGGCCGGCGGAAGCTCCCGACCAGCCGGCAACGAGCCCCCACATCACCGGCCGACCGCTTGTTGGAACATTCAGCGCTATTTTCAGATCTGAAACCTCATGATTTGTCTTGAATCTGGCGGCAAATGGGGGGAAAATCGTCAGTAGAATCCAAATCCGAAGGAGTACGTCCGTCTTCGAACAGACGGAGAAGGGGTGAGCTAATGGTGGTTCGTCTAACGAAGTTCCTCGCGGCATTCGCCCTGCTTTGCGCGTTCGCCGCAAACCTCCCAGCACAATCGATTTACGCGACTTTAACCGGAGTCGTTACCGATCCTTCGCAGGCCCTGGTAGCCCAGGCGACCGTCCGGCTGCGGGACCAGGGGTCGGGCTCTATGCGCGACACCGTCACCAACCGGGAAGGTTATTACACGTTTGCCTCCGTTCCGGTGGGCACATACGAATTGACGGTCGAGATCGCGGGCTTCGAAACCTACAGGGAAACAGGCATCGCCCTTGGCGGCGGCGAAAAGCGCAACATCAACGTCACGCTGAAGGTGGGCAGTACGACAGAGACCGTGGAGGTCACGGGCACGCCGGAGATGCTGACTACCGTCGATTCGGGCGAGAAATCGGCGACTCTGAACATCAAACAACTGGACAACTTCGTCCAGGTGGGAAGCAACGCCGCCGAATACATCAAGATCATGCCGGGTTTCGGCATCCAGAACGGAACCACGAATGCGGCGAACTACAACGGGTCGACCATCGGCATCAATGCCAACGGCAACGCCGGAAGCCAGAGCCCGTTAAACAACGCCTATGCCTACAATGGGCTTCCCAGCAATACGCTGGATATCACGGCCGACGGGGCGCACGTCTCCGACCCCGGCTGCAACTGCGACACGCCGGTGAATCCCAATTCGGACATGGTGGCCGAATTCAAGATCACGATGTCGAACTTCAGCGCCGAAAACCAGAAGGGCCCGGCGGTGATGAGCTCGGTGGCGAAATCGGGCGGGACCAATTTCCATGGCTCCGGGTTCTTTTACGCCAGGAATTACGAACTGAACGCCAACGACTGGCTTTCCAACGTGAGCAACCAGCCCCGGCCGCAGAACAAATATTACTATCCGGGCGGCACGCTCGGCGGGCCCTTGTACATCCCTCACACCAACTTCAACAAGAGTCACAACAAGCTGTTCTTCTTCACCGGATATGAGTACTTCTACCAGGTTCTGGATACCGGCCTGCTGCGCTCTACAGTTCCGACGCCAGGAATGATCCAGGGCAACTTTTCGCCTGCTGAAGTAGCGAAGTTGGGCAACATCACGGCTTCCGGCGCGGCGCCGGGCCAGATCAACTCGCGGAACATCGGGCTCTACCCAGGCGGAATCATCCCGGCCTCGGCGATCGATCCCAACATGCAGGCCTTGATGAAGCTTTATCCGGCGCCGAACTCCGATCCCAACACCGACGGTGGCTACAACTGGACCGGCGATCTGACCTTCAACCAGCCCAACACGCAGTGGATGTCGCGCGTGGACTACAACATCAGCGACAACACCAAGCTGTTTGTCCGGTACAATCTGCAGCGGGAAACGCAACCGTTCCCGATGCAGTTGTGGTCGACCGCCACCACGCAACAGCTTCCCTACCCGACCCCGGTCGTCGGCAAGAACCGGTCCGACTCGGTGACGGCTTCGCTGACGCACGTATTCAGTCCGACCATGACCAATGAGTTCGTCTTCGCATACACCTTCATCGGTTTTCCGAATGTGTTCCAGGATCCGTCGAAGGTGGATCCAGCCAAGGTCGGCTTCAACTACAAGATGCTCTACAAGAATGGAGTCGCTCAGATCCCGAATTTCGGCGGCGGCTCGGAAGCGGCGCAAATCAACAACTATGGCGGGTTCGAGATCGGCGGCCCATCCGCGGGTCTGTATGCGAACAAGTGGATGCCCAGCTTCAGCGATACGGTAGCGAAAGTATGGGCCAGGCACACCTTGAAGGCGGGAATTTTCTACGAGTACATCCGGAATGCGCAGCCGGCCAGCAACGCCACAATGGGAAATTTGAGGGTCAGCAACGGCAACTCCAACAGCCTTGGGGACGACTATGCCGATATGCTGGTCGGGAACCTGAATTCCTTCCAACAGTACTCGTTTAACCGCGTCAACGACATCGCGTACAACACGTATGAAGGTTTCGTGCAGGATTCCTGGAAGGTGAACAAGCGACTCACACTGGAGCTCGGAATGCGCATTACGCATTTCACGCCTTGGTTGGACCGGCTGGGATACGGGTTCTCGATCTGGGATCCCAGCCAGTACAACACGAGTTGCACACCCGTGCAGTATTGCGGATTCATCTGGAACAAGAGAAGCTCCAGTGTTCCGATGGGTGGATTCCCAACTCGGGGAGCGTTCTACCAGCCGCGATTCGGCATGGCGTACGATCTTTTCGGCGACGGCAAGACGGTGCTGCGCGGCGGGTGGGGCATGTATTACTTCCACTCGGGGCAGTTCACAACCGGGCTGGACGTCGCCGCCGGTGTCCAGACCATCAATCTCAGCAGCAATCAAGGGGTAGGCACCTCGCCGTACGTAGTGGGTGGTTCGTCCAACGCCACGCCGCTGCTGGCGAGAGAACTCGACACGCTGAACTTCGCGAGTGCCGCGCTGTCGCCGGGTGCGGTCGACAGCAAGGATGACAAGCAGCCGCTGACCAAGAGTTACAGCTTCACTGTTTCGCAGCGCCTGCCGTGGTCGAGCCTGCTCGAAGTGGCCTACGTCGGCAACCAAAGCACCAACCTGCTCAATACCTCCGGCGGCCAGGGCGCCAACGTCAATCTGGTGCCGCAGGGCGCGATGCTCTCGTCGAACAATGGGGGTGTCGATCCCAATTCCCTCGTGGCGAACAACTTCCGTCCCATCAAAGCCTATTCCGATATCAACCTGGCAACCAACAATCTGTATGCCAACTACAACTCCATGCAGGCGACGTGGATGCGCACCAGGGGCCGTTATACGCTCAGCTTGAACTACGCCTTTGCCAAAGCAATGGGGTTCGTCAGCCCGGCGTACGACTCGTTCAACCTGGCGAACAATTACACGGTTCAGGGCAGCAACCGCACCCACATCTTCAACCTGGCTTACTCGGTCGAGTTGGGCAACCCGGCCAGAAACAAGATCGCCGGCGGGTTCGTCAATGGATGGCAAGTATCCGGCATCCTGCAACTGGAGAGCGGGGCCAACCTCACGGGAAACCGGGGCGAAAACTTCGGCCTGAACCTCAACAGCTACAAGATTCCCGGCACGACGTTCAACGTCGGCAACACTTCGCTGCTGGGCACGACTGGTATTGCGCTCCATCCGCTGGTCACCTGCAATCCGACGTCGAATCTCGGGCCCAACCAGTACATCAACGCGAGCTGCTTCGCCATCCCGACGCAGATCGGCCAGAACGGGCCTACCACCTTGCCCGTGATCTACGGGCCGGCGTTCTTCAATGCGGACCTGGGAGTCTTTAAGAACTTCCAGATCAAGGAGAAGATGAAGCTGCAGTTCCGGGCCAATGGCTACAATTTCCTGAATCATCCGCTTTGGTCCTTTAACGGCGCGGGGAACCTGACTCTCGGGTACAACGGCACTACCGGGATCCTCAATACGCCGACCTTCGGCTACGTGACACAGAAGCAGGGCCACCGTACCGTGCAGCTTGCCGTGAAGTTTATCTTCTGACGATTGTGGGACGGGCCGCGCGGCCCGTCCCACTCACAGCCCGGAATGCTCGGTGTTCACCGCTGAAAGCTCGCGGCGAAGCCGCAGTGTGCGACCTTCAGCGCGCCGCTGCCCGTTTCTTGGCAGCCGTGCGCCGAGGGTGGTGCGCGGAAGGCTCCGCGCTTGTCGAATGCGAACTGCCCGCGGCGTCCGGCGCCAGCTTCTTCAGGATGCGGTCGTGGATCCAGTGCTCGTCCCACCACTCGCGCGGGTTGGTCTGCACGCCGTCGATCTGCATGCTG
>Ga0209415_10009030_pt1 | contig 17167 bp, 16 predicted proteins | sample PeaSoiSIISIP2007_FD_187696 | JGI IMG/M metagenome (GOLD analysis project Ga0209415, IMG submission 187696) | Peat soil microbial communities from Weissenstadt, Germany - SII-SIP-2007 (SPAdes) (version 2) | ecosystem: Environmental > Terrestrial > Soil > Wetlands > Peat | place: Germany... | reverse complement strand
AGAGGACTTGCACCCCGTACTCCTTGCCGGTCTCCCGGCGCATCTACCAGCGGCCCGACACCGGCCGAACGGTCAGGGTTTAGGGCCGCTGGTATGAGTCCCGTCGGGTCAGTGCACCGACACGAGGGCCAGGCGGAGCCGGTCCAGCGCCTCGACGACAAGGTCCAGTTCATCGAACGCCGCCACCGCGATGCCGTCGGCGCCGCGGATGACGTAATTCTCCAACCGCTCGCCGGGCCGCGACACCGTCAGGTATGCAATCCGGGCGAGGCCGAGGGTGCGCAATTGTCCGGTCGTGAGGCGCCGGACATCGAATTCAACCGACGCTGGCCGCGCGGCGACGTCGGGGCACCCGGTTTCGATCATGCTGCTCGTCATGGTGGGCTCCCTGTGATCCCGCTGGGCGATCGCGGCTACGTGGCGACGATGATGGTCCAGACCACAAGCAGGCAGGCGATCAGCCACAGCGTTGAGCGGATGTTCGTCGTCACATTCGCCGGCTGGCTCAGCCTCCGCGTGGCTGCGTGCCGCCGTGCCGCCAAGCCCGCCTGGGGTTGATTGGCGCCCGCGCGAGGCACCGCATCGGTCTGGTCGCGCTGCATCGTGCCCTCTCCGCGTGTCGAAAGTCGCAGTTGGCGTCGCGGCTTTGCCGTCACACCTGGCACGCAAGCACGTCTGGGCGTGGGGGAAAATTCGGAAATGCGCGTACGGGATTCTACGCGAGGGGCCGCACTGTGCGGGGTGCGGCGGCGCTCGGGGGCGAGCGGCGGTGCCCCGGGGCTACGCCGCCATCACCTTGCGCGGCGGCGTCTGCACCACCGGCGCCAGCTCCGGCGCGCCGAACGACGCCGCCCGCCGGTCATTGCCGACCGGCCCATACGCCGTCGTCCGCTGCCGCGGCACGCGCCCGATCGAGCTGATCAACGCCTCCATCGCCTCGGGCGGAAACTCCTGCCCGTGCTGCGTGCCCGCCGCGCGCGAGATGCTCTCGTTCATCAGCGTCCCGCCCAGATCGTTCGCTCCGGCGTTCAAGCACAGTGCCGCGCCTTCCGGCCCCATCTTCACCCACGAGGTCTGGATGTTGGTGATCAGCGGATGCAGCACCAGCCGCGCCACCGCATGCATCAGCACCGCCTCGCGCAGCGTCGGGCCCTTGCGCGCCATGCCGCGCAGATACATCGGCGCTTCCATGTGCACGAACGGCAGCGGAACGAATTCGGTGATCCCGCCGGTCTCTTCCTGCAGGTCGCGCAGCACCAGCAGATGCCGCGCCCAGGAGATCGGCTGCTCCACATGGCCATACATGATCGTCGACGTCGTCCGCAGCCCGAGCTTGTGCGCCGCGCGCAGCACGTCCACCCATTGCGCGGTGTTCACCTTGTCCGGGCAGATCACCGCCCGCACTTCGTCGTCTAGGATCTCCGCCGCGGTGCCCGGCAGCGTCCCCAGCCCCGCCGCCTTCAGCTCGGCCAGGAACGACGACAGACCGCGGCCCAGTGTCGCCGCGCCCTGCGTCACCTCCAGCGGCGAGAACGCGTGCACATGCATCCCCGGCACCGCCCGCTTGATCGCGCGGCAGATGCCCAGATAGGTCTCGCCGGTATAATCCGGATGGATGCCGCCCTGCAGGCACACTTCCGTGGCGCCGCGCTCCCACGCCTCTTCCGCGCGGCGAACGATTTCTTCCAGTGCCAGGTCGTACGGCGTGCCGCGCAACGCCTCGTGCGTCTTCCCCTTGGAGAACGCGCAGAACTTGCAGCGGTAGTAGCAGATGTTCGTGTAGTTGATGTTGCGGTTGACGACGTAACGAACCACCGCGCCGCTCACCGCCTGGCGCAGCTCGTCCGCTGCCGTCAGCACGCGCTGATAGTCCAGGTCGCGCGCACCGAACAGCCGTACGATTTCGGGTTCCCCCAGCCGCCGCCCGCCCATCGCCTTGGCGATGATCGCTTCCACCTGCGGATCGACCTCGGACAGCAATGGCGGCGACTGATGGGGAAGCGTCGTCAGCCCCGGCGCCCAGTCGTCGTCGCGCGCCCAGCCGTCGGCATCGATCGCGCGCCGCACCCGTGTCGCGATGTCGGGCGCCAGCCACTGTTGCGCCGCGTGCGCATAGGCCGGATACACCGGCAGCCGCGGCACCAGGATCTTGCCGAAGCTCGCGGTTCGTTCCGCCAGCGTGGCGATCGCCGGCCAGGGCGCCTCGGGGTTCACATGATCGGGCGTCACCGGCGACACGCCGCCCCAGTCATCGATCCCGGCGCCGATCAGCTTTTCGTAGACGCCAGGCGACAGGTTCGGCGGCGCCTGCACGTGCACCTCCGCCGGCAGGATCAACCGCGCCGCGGCGATGCTCCACAGCAGGTCCTCCAGGTCCGGCTCCGGCGCGCCCGCCCGCTTGGTCTTCGGCTTGGCGCGGAAGTTCTGCACGATCACTTCCTGGATGTGCCCGTGCGCGCGATGCAGCTCGGCGATCGCCGCCAGCGACTCCAACCGTTCCGCCCGCGTCTCGCCGATGCCGATCAGGATGCCGGTGGTGAACGGCACCGCCAGCTCGCCGGCCTGGCGCATCATCTCCAGCCGCACCGCGGGCAGCTTGTCGGGCGAGCCGTAATGCACGCCACCCGGTTCGCACAGCCGCGCGCTGCTGGATTCCAGCATGATGCCCATGCTGGCCGAGACTTTTCGCAGTGCCGCGAGCTCCGCGCGAGTCATCACGCCCGGGTTCAGGTGCGGCAACAAACCGGTTTCTTCCAGCACCAGTGCGCACATCTCGCGCAGGTAGTCGATCGTGGTCGCGTGTCCGCGCGCCGCCAGCGCCTCGCGCGCCGCGCGGTAGCGCAGCTCCGGCTTGTCGCCCAGCGTGAACAGCGCCTCGGTGCAGCCCGCCGCGGCACCCGCGCGCGCGATGGTCAGCACGTCCTCCGGCGAGAGATACGCCGGGCGCCCCGCGCGCGGCCGTTCGGCGAAGGTGCAGTAGTGGCACACGTCGCGACACAGTTTTGTGAGTGGAATGAACACTTTCCGGGAATAGGAGATCAGCCGCCCATGGGTGGCATCACGCCGGGCGGCAGCCGCCGTCATCAGCTCCGGCAGCGTCGCGCGGGTGATCCAGGCGATCAGGTCGTCGTCATGTGTCATCAACTGCCCACCACCGCTTCGCTGAAACGCTGTATCACGTCCAAGGTTTCCCCGATCGTCGGACGCTGCAGATAGAGGATCACGTGCCGCGCCCCGGCCTCGGCCAGTGAAGCGGCGTCTTCCTGCCAGTCCGCGGCCGAGCCGGTGAACAACTGCCGCTCGCCATCCGGCCCGGTCTGCACGGTTTCGTTCGGCGGCAGGAACCACAAATAGCCCACATCCACCGACAGCGGATCGCGCCCGGCTTTCTCCACCACGCGCCGCATGCCGTCGATGCCGTCCTTCAGCCGCTCCGGCGTGTTCAACCTGATCTGCTGGTTGTTCGACACCGGATACCACGCATCGCCATACTGCGCGACGCGGCGCAGCGCCGGCGGGCTTTCGCCGCCCACCCAGATCGGCGGATGCGGCTTCGACGTCGGCTTCGGTTCGAACACCATGTTTTCGAACTTTGTGTATTTTCCATCGAGCGTCGGACGCGGCGCGGTCCACAGCGTCTTCCACGCCTTGAGGTACTCGTCCGTCACCGCGCCGCGTTCGGCATAGGGCGGCGTGCCGAGCGCCTCGAACTCCTCGCGCATCCAGCCCGATCCCACCCCGGCGATCACCCGCCCGCCCGACAGCACGTCGGCCGTCAGGAACAGTTTCGCCGCCAGCACCGCAGGGCGATATGGGACCACCGCGACCGAGGTCAACAGCTTGATACGCTGCGTGCATCCGGCCAGGAACGCCAGCCTCGCGATCGCGTCAAAACACTCCCCGGTCGGCGCGCCCGGCCAGATGCCATCGGCCGTGTATGGATAGCGCACGCCGCTCTGCACCGGCACCACAAGGTGGTCCGCGACGCCCAGATACGCGTAGCCCAGCGCCTCGGCCCGCTGCCCCAGGGTCATGATGGTCTCGCGCGAAGCCAGGCAGCCGCGCGTGCCGAAATGAATGCCGAAGTCCATCGCGCTTGCCCCTCCTCGTGCCCCGCCCATGCATCACACGCCGGCATCACACGCCGGCATCGTTCGCCGGCATCGTTCGCCGGCATCGCTCCCTTCGGCATCGTGTGCTATCGACGGTTCAAGCGCAATTCAAGCCGGAGGAACAAATGCAGATCGGTTGCAGTGCCCCGACCAGCGGACCCCTGATCGCGCCCGACAGCCTGGTGCGTATCGCCACCGAGGCCGAGGCGCTCGGCTTCGACTACGTCACCGTCAGCGACCACGTGATGATCCCCACCAGCATCGCGTCGCGCTATCCCTATTCCGAATCAGGAGAATTCCCGTCCGGCGCCGCCGCGCCGCGGCTGGAGCAGTTGACCGCCGCCGCCTTCATCGCCGCCGCGACCTCGAAGCTGCGCATCGTCACCTCGGTGATGGTGGTGCCGCATCGCCCCGCGGTGCTGACCGCAAAAATCCTGGCGACGATCGACTATCTGTCGAAGGGGCGCCTGACGCTCGGCATCGGCGCCGGCTGGTGCGAGGAAGAGTTCATCGCCATCGGCGCGCCGCCGTTCGCCGAACGCGGCGCGGTGACCGACGAATGGATGGCGGTGTGCAAGGAGCTGTGGACCGCCGATCAGCCGAAGTTCGATGGCAAGTACGTGAAGTTTTCCGACGTGCTGTTTCCGCCGAAGCCGGTGCAGCAACCGATCCCGATCTGGATCGGCGGCGAGAGCGGCCCGGCCATGCGGCGTGCCGCGAAATACGGCGACGCCTGGTATCCGATCGGCACCAACCCGCAATTCCCGATGGACACGCTGACCCGCTTCAAGGCCGGCGCCGCCAAGCTGCGCGACATGACCGAGAAGGCCGGCCGCCCCGCCGCCGCCGTCGGTCTGGCCTATCGCGTGTCGTCCAACCCGGAGGCACAGCCGAAGGGCACGGTCGACGGCGAGCGCAAGCTGTTCACCGGCGGCGCTGCCGAGTTTGTCGGCGACATCAAGGCACTTTCCGAGGTCGGCGTCACCGCGTTCGACTTCGGCCTGTTTGGCGCGTCGCCGGCGGCCACGCTCGACAACATGAAGCGGTTCCGTGACGGTATCATGACAAAGATCCGCTAGCGGAGGCGCGCCATGCAGCTTGGCATCACGGTCGACATGTCGGGTCCCGCGCCGAAACTCGACATGGAGCGGGTGCTGGAGGCGGAACGTCTCGGGTTCAGCCAGGTCTGGACCGGCGAGGCGTACGGCACCGATGCCGTCACGCCGGTGACCTGGATTCTCGCGCGCACGACGAAGATCAAGGCGGGCACGGGGATCATGCAGATCCCCGCGCGCACGCCCACCTGCACGGCGATGACCGTGATGACGCTGCAGATCCTGTCGAACAACCGCTTCCTGTGCGGCCTTGGCGTGTCCGGCGCGCAGGTGGTGGAAGGCTGGCACGGGGTGCGCTTCGGCAAGCCGATGACGCGCACCAAGGAATACATCGCGATCATCCGCAAGATTCTGGAACGCCAGGCGCCGCTGGAATTCCACGGCGAGGAATACGTGATCCCCTATGCCGGCCCGGACGCCACCGGCCTCGGCCGCGCGCTGCGCAGCATCACCCACGGCAATCCGGACATCCCGTTCTATCTGGCCTCGATCACCCCCGCCGGCCTGCGCACCGCTGGCGAATGCGCCGATGGCGTGCTACCGATCTTCCATTCGCCGGAGCAGCCGAATATCGTATCGGCACCGATCCTGGACGGGATGAAGAAGGCCGGCCGACCGGCAACGCTGGCGAATTTTGATGTCGCCCCCTACGTCCGTGCCAAGCTCGGCCCGGACGTGGCCGCCTGCCGCGACGCCATCCGCCCCGAGCTCGCGCTGTATATCGGCGGCATGGGCGCGCGATCGAAGAACTACTACAACGACGTCGCCATCAAGCTTGGCTACGAGGGCGCGGCGAAGACCATCCAGGACCTCTATCTCGACGGCAAGAAGACCGAAGCCGCCGCCGCGGTGCCGGACAAGCTGATCGACGAGATTTCCCTGGTCGGCCCGGCCGAGCGGATCAAGGATCGGCTTGCCGCTTGGCAGCAGGTCGCAAAGGATCGCTCGGTCGGTACAATGGTGCTGAAGGGCGCCAGCATTGAGGTGATGCGTGTGGTTGCCGAGGCGGTGCTGTAGCGCGCATGGATCGACCACTCTCTTCTCTCTCCGTCATGACCGGCCTCTCCGTCATGGCCGTCCCCGGGCTTGACCCGGGGATCAACCCGGCCATCTGCGCTTCAACCGCGGCGCGCAGATGGCCGGCACAAGGCCGGCCATGACGGAGAGGCACCAACAAGGGAAACGCCAATGTCCGAAGCGCCACTCGTCAGTCTCGCCCACGAGGCAGACATCGGTGTCATCACCGTCAACTACCCGCCGGTCAACGCGCTCGGCCCGGGCGTCGCCGAGGGCATCATCGGCTGCCTGAAACAGGGCCTTGCCGACCCCGCGATCACCGCGATGGTGCTGATCGGCGCCGGCCGCAGCTTCATCGCCGGCGCCGACATCCGCGGCTTCGGCACCGGGCGCAAGCGCCTGCCGCTGGGCGAGCGCGTCTACGACATCCTCGACGCCAGCACGAAACCCGTCGTCGCCGCGATCCACGGCTACGCGCTCGGCGGCGGGCTGGAGATCGCGCTCGCCTGCCACTACCGCATCGCGGTGGACAGCGCGAAGGTCGGCCTGCCGGAGGTGCTGATCGGCATCCTGCCGGGCGGCGGCGGCACGCAGCGCCTGCCGCGCCTGGTCGGCCCCAAGGCGGCAATGGACATGATCGTCACCGGCCGCCACGTCCCGGCGCGCGAAGCCGGCGCGCTCGGCATCGTCGACGAGGTCATTCCGGACTCGGCGGGCCTGCGCGACAGCGCCATCGCCTATGCGCGCCGCATCGCCGCCGCGCGCCCCCTGCCGCGCGTGCGCGACCGCGCAGAGAAGCTTGCCGAGGCCAAAGCCGACCCCGGCATCTTCGAGGCGATGCGTAAATCCATCGCCCGCCGCGCGCGCAACCAGAAGGCGCCGTATAATTGCATCGCCGCGGTGGAAGCCGCCTGCACGCTGCCGTTCGACGACGGCATCCGTCGCGAGTCCGAACTGTTCCTGGAACTGGAAAACGCCGACGAAGCCCGCGCCCTGCGCTACGCCTTCTTCGCCGAGCGCGAGGTCGCCAAGCTGCCCGACCTGCCCGCCGGCACCACCGCCAGACCGTTCAACAACGCCGCGGTGATCGGCGCCGGCACCATGGGCGGCGGCATCGCCATGAGTTTTGCGGATTTCGGCGTGCCGGTGAAAATCATGGACTCCACCAGGGAAGCGCTCGATCGCGGTATGGAGCGTATCCGGAACAACTATGCCACGTCGGTCAAGCGTGGCAGCCTGGCCGAAGACGAGATGCAGCGCCGCCTTGCCCGCATCGAACCGGTCGCCGGCTACGACGACATCAAGGACGCCGACATCGTCGTCGAAGCGGTGTTCGAGGAGATGGAGGTCAAGAAGCCGATCTTCGCCAAGCTCGACGAAGTGATGAAGCCGGGTGCGCTGCTGCTGTCCAACACCTCCGCGCTCGACATCGACCAGCTTGCCGCGATGACGCATCGCCCTGGCGATGTCGCCGGCGCGCACTTCTTCAGCCCCGCCAATGTCATGAAGCTGCTGGAGGTGGTGCGCGGCGCCAAGACCGCCCCCGAAACGTTGTTGTCGGTCATGCAGATGGGTCGCAGGATCGGCAAGATCGCCGGTGTTGCCGGCAACTGCGACGGCTTCCTCGCCAACCGCTCGCGTGCCCCGTTCAACACCGAAATGGTCATCCTGCTGGAGGAGGGCTGCCTGCCGGAGCAGGTCGACAAGGTGATGGTCGATTTCGGCTATCCGATGGGCCCGTTCGCGGTTGGCGACCTTGCCGGCCTGGACATCAGCGCCGCCGGAAGGCGCCGGCGCGCCGCCGCCAATCCCAACTACCGCAAGCTGCCGATCGCCGACCGCCTGGTGGAGCTCGGCCACTTCGGGCAGAAGACCGGCGCCGGCTGGTACCGTTACGAAAAAGGCGACCGCACACCGCACCCCGATCCCGAGGTCGCCGCCATCATCAAGCAGGTCTCCGCTGAGATCGGGGTGCCGCAGCGCGTGCTGGGCGACCAGGAGATTTTGCGCCGCCTGTTGTTCGCCTCGCTTAACGAGGCCTGCAAGATTCTGGAGGAAGGCATCGCGTATCGCGCCAGCGATATCGACGTGATGTGGCTGCACGGCTTCGGCTTCCCGCGCTATCGCGGCGGGCTGATGTTCTGGGCCGATGGTATCGGCGTGCGCGATGTCTACAACCAGATCGCCGCGTGGCATCAGCAATACGGCGAGCGCTGGGCCCCCGCGGCGCTGCTGCGGCATCTGGCGGAGACGGGGACGCCGTTCCGCGAGGCGCGGCGCCCGGCACCGCGGTAAACAACGGTGTGACCGGGGTGGCATGTTGGCGGAATGCGCTACGCTTTTCCGCCCTACACGGCGGTGTAGCGGCGTAGGGCGGAACAGCGTAGCGCATTCCGCCGAACTACAGCGTTTCGATCTCCAGCGGGAACAACCCATCTGGATCGGGCGTGCGCATCAGGTGATACACGTTGAAGCGGTAGGCCGGGCCGAGTGACACCTCCGGCGGCGTGAACGGAAACGCCAGGTTGCCGGCGGTGGACAACCGCCCGGGATAGCCGTGATGCAGCAGATACTGTTTGGTGGTGCGCACCACCTCGGCGGCACGTTCGCGCGTGGGTGCGATGCACTCGCCCATGATGAACGCCTCGCCCGGCGTCGGCTCGCCATCCGGCACGACGCCGCGCACGCCGTCCACGCCATAGACACGGAAGCGCAACGTGTAGTCCTGCGGCTGGTCCTCGCACACCAGTTCGCGCACGACTTCCGTCACCGCTGCCAGGATCTCGGTATGCCGCGCGATGAAGCGCGGATCGGCGGCGCCTGCCAGCAGCACCGCGCGCTCGCCGATGCAGGCGGCACCTTCCAGCTTGATCGTCGGGTCCGTGCTCGGCACCCAGCGCGCGCCGGCCACGCGCGTGCGGCGATCGTCCAGCGCGGTGTAGTGCGCGTCGCGCAGATCGACGCGGCCTTCCGGCTCGGCCACGCTGAACGGATCCGCCTGTTCATACAGGCTGTGCGCCGCGACCGAGGTCGGGGTCGCGCGGCGCGTCGGGTTCATGCTTTCCAGCTCGAACCCGTCGGGATCCAGCGTCGCCAGGATGGTGTCGCGTCCGCCCGGCACGCAACAGAGCGAGGCACACTCGATGATCTTCGCCATGTGCCCGCAGATGCCGGGCGGAAAATCCAGCATTGTCGGCAGCGCCGCGAAGATCGCGGTGTCGCAGGCGCGGCCAGCGACGATCACGTCGACGCCCTCCGCCAGCGCGCGGCGGAACGGGCCCATGCCCATCTGGCCGACGATGTGCGATGCGTCGTCGATGTCCTGCTCGGTCAGCGCCGCCATCCCATCCATGCCGGTCATGCGGCCCTCGCGCACCGCCTGCTTCAGCAGGGCGCGCGGCATGTCGGCGCGGATCACCGCCAGGCGGAAATGCAACTCTTCCGCCCGCGCGATGTCGCGGATCATTGCCAACGTGGCTTCAAGATGCGGCGCGGCACCGGCGGAACCGGCGGAACCGATCACCAGCGGCACGTCCACCTGCCGCGCGCCCAGCAGCACCTTGCGCAGATCGCGCCGCGTTGCCACCGGCGACGTGGCCATCTCGCCCTTGCCGAGATAGGTCGGGCCGATATCGATCGAGCCCATATCGCAGCCGATCAGATCGGGCTGCCGCGCCAGGCCGGCATTGAACGCCGGCGTCGGGATGCCGTAGCCCAACTGCCCCGAGGCGCCCAGCAGGCGCATCGCCCGTTGCGTGCGCCGAACATCATCCAGGATGCGGTGCGAGGCGCTCATATCTCGATCCCCAGCAGCGGCGCGTGCTGCTGTGCGCCGTAGACATCGCGATCGCCCGGATCGCCGGCGGTGTCGCGCGGCAGGGTGATCTTGATCGCGCGACCGAGCGGATAGGGGATCACCGCCACGTCCTCGGGCGCGATGCGATACAGTCGCCCGATCGCCTCGCGGCTCAGCGCTGGCGACTGCACCACGCGCTGATAGTCGGCGTCGGACGCGAACATGATGTCCAGCGTCAATCGGCGCGGCCCGGCATTCTTGCTGCGAATCACCTGGGCGAGGTCGGACAGAAGCATGGCGATCACCCCTTGCCGAAGCGTCGGTCCAGGAACGCCAACACGTCGGCGGCGCAACGTTCCGGCACGATGTCGCAGATGTTGTGCGGCAGCCCTTCGTACGCGATCAGTTCAACATCCGGAATTCGCGCGCGCATGACCGCGTAGTTTTCGGTGCCGCCGACCGTCTCCGCGCCCGGCATCGCCAGCAATGTCGGGCACTGGATGCGGTGCAGTTCGTCGGCCCACCACAGCGTCGTCATCAGCCCGACGAAGCGGCCGATCCACGCCGTGTCGTTCTTTGCGGCTTCGTCCAGGAACCACTGGATATGTCCGGGGTCGTGCCCGGGCGGGAAGCGATCCTCGATGGTGGCGGCAAGGAAGTTTCGCAGCCCCTCCTTTGCCACGCGTGGCAGCCAGGTATTCGCTTGGCTGTTCTCCAGTCCCGGCGTGGAGCCGAACAGCATCAGGCTGCGCACCAGCTCCGGCGACTGCATCGCCAGGTTCTGGGCCACGTAGCCGCCCGCCGAATTGCCGACGATGTGCACCGCGCCGCAATCCAGATGGTCCAGCAGTTCGCGCACGTCCTGTACCAGGCGATCCATGTTCAGCGGCGAGTCGGCCGGCGGCACCTGGGATTCGCCGTGGCCGCGCAAATCCATTCGCACGACACGGTAGCGCCGACACAGCGGCGGCACCGCGGCATACCAGCGCCCCGAATGCCCCATTGCGGCATGCAGTAGCAGCAGCGTCGGCGGCTGCTTCCAGGGATCGGTGAAGTCGTCGACATGGTAGGCGATCCGCATGAAGTCGCTGGTTTGGAAGCTTTGCGGCATGATGACGCCGTCCATCGTCCGATCAGGAGACCAATCTGGCGTCGGCGGGAGGTTTCCGCTGCGCGAAATACCAGTCGCGGCCTTTTGGTGTCGCGAACACGCGCAGATGCGGTCCGCGTTCGGGTGCCGACCAATCCCAGAACCGTTTGTCGCGGATCTCCTTTCGCGCGGCGAGCGCGGGCAAGGCGGCTTCTTCGGAGGTGAAATGCGTCCCCCGATAGACGGTAACCAGCCGCTCCTGGATAAGCGAAGAGAGTGCGTCAACCAATTCATCGACAGCGGGCGCCCGTGGCGCGCCAGCGAACTCCCAGAGGCCCGTAAGGTCCTCGGTTGCCTGCGACATGATCCGAAGGCGGGTTGCATTACGTGTCATGTTCTCCCCGCGCGCAGAATGGGGTTGCCGTGCAACGGTATTGGGTCCGAGACCTTACCCGATTTGCTGATCCGAACATATGGACCTCGCTTCACGGGATCAGGATCGCTCGGGTTGCCGGTCATGATGCGAATTTGGTCTCCAGGCCGGTTCGGGTTGGCATAGCGTTTACCAAGTCCGCTTCTCGCGGGAGCCGCGAGCCAATCTGACGGGATTGCCACTTCGACATCCGAAGCGCTCCTGCCCCTGACGGTCGATGGGTCATCGAAATCGATCTCGGGACCCACCACATCCGGCGGCATTCACGCTGGCCGGTGCAGTTCGGCGCGCGCCCGCGTCACCGTGCGCCTGCCGCGCTTGAATACCGCCAGCGGGTGGCAGATCTCCTGCACCGCCTGTTCCGGCGTCGTCGCATCCACCACCACCAGATCGGCCGGATTGCCGATCTTGATGCCGTAGTCCGGCAAATTCATCAGTCGCGCCGATCGTTCCGTCAACATATTAAAGCAGTCGCGCAGCCGGTGCTTATGGCTGATCTGGCAGACATTGGCCTGCAGATTGGCCATGCGCAGCAGCGAGCAGTCACCCAGCGGCGTGAATGGGTTCAACACGTTGTTGGTGGAAATCGAGCAGTTCACCCCGTGCTCCGCCAGCAGATTGGCATCCGCCAGGCCGCGCCGGACCGCGTGATCCTGATCCCGCCCCATCATGAACAGGTCGGTCGCCGGCAGCACCGTCACCGCCACGCCGGCATCGGCGATGCGCCGCGCCAGCGCCTTCAGCTCCGCCGGCGGCAGCGTCGAATACTTGCAGCCGTGCCCGACCGCGACGCGTCCGCCCAGCTTGTATTTTTCCGTCAGCTCGCAGACCAGATGGATGTCCATCGACTCCGGCGAGTTGCCGGAATCCAGATGCATGTCGATGTCCACGTCGAACTCGCGTGCCAGGTCGAACACGCGATGGATCTGCCCGGCATGGTCGGGATCGTAGTTCGGCGCGGCGCCGACCACCTTGGCGCCACGCTTCAGCGCCTGTATCAGCAGCGCATCCGCCCGCGGATTGTTGGTCAGCCCCTCCTGCGGAAACGCGCACACTTCCATATCGATCGCCCAGGCATAGTCGCGCCGCAGTGCCTCGATCGCCTCGAAGCTGCGCAGCTCGACGCCGGCGTCCAGCTCCAGATGCGTGCGCATCCGCGTGGCACCGTGCTTGATGCACTTCTCCAGTGTGCGGCTGGCGCGTTCGTAGACATCCTCCACGGTAAAAGTCGATTTCACCGCGGCGACGCGCGGCACGGCATTGGCCTGCCGCTCGGTCTCCGGCGCGCAACGATCAAGGATGCAGGATTTGTCGAGATGAATGTGCGTCTCGACGAACCCGCCGCACACCAGCAGGCCGGCGGCGTCGTACTCCGCCGCCTCGGCTTGCAGGCGCGGTTCGATCGCCACGATGCGCCCATCCACGACGCCGATATCAACCGGCGGCGCCTCGGGCGCATGGGCCAGCCGTGCGTTGCGCAGGATCAGGTCCATGTGCTGCCTACTTCAGATGCCGGTCCCACATCACGAAGATCTTCTGCCAAGTCTCTTCCGCCGCGAGCGTGTCGTAGACCGCGCGTTCCGGAAAGCAGAAGCCGTGATGCGTGCCTGGGAACACATGTAGCTCATGTCTGGTGCCCGCCTTGTCCAGCACCGCCTTCAGCGCCGGGATCACGTGCTCCGGCACCGACTGGTCGTGTTCGGCGAAGGCGTAATAGATCTCGCCCTTGACCTCGCCCAGCAGCAGATGCGGCGAGTCTTCCTTGTCGGTGACGATGCCGACGCCGTACAGCGACGCCGCGGCCGCCATGCGGTGCGGGAACTTCGCTGCCACCGTCGTGATATATTGCCCGCTCATGCAATGCCCGACGCAGCCGACCTTGCCCGGCGTCACAATGTCGAGCGTATCGAAATGGGCCAGCAGCGCCGCGGTATCATCGATCACCCGCGCGTTGGTCAGGTGGTTCATCGATGCGCGGATCACCCCCGACATGCCATCATCGCGCCGCGGGATATCGAACCGCACGGTCCCGAGCCGGTAGTACATGTCGGGCAGCAGACAGACATAGCCGTGCTTGGCGATGCGCCGCGCCATGTTGCGCAGCTCCTCGCGGATGCCCGGCGCGTCCATGTAGAAAATGATGCCGGGATGCTGTTTATCCCCCTCCGGCGCGGCCAGGAACGTCGGCATCTTGCCATGCTTGGTGGTGACGATCACTTCGCGCTCGATCATCGTTGCATTCCCCCGTCGATCAGAACTGGTAGCGGCGCAGCCCGCCGTCCACCGGGATGACCGTTCCGGTGACGTAGCGCGCGAGCGGGCTGGCCAGGAACACCGCCATGACAGCCAGGTCCTCCGGCTCGCCCCAGTAGCGCACGGGAATTTCCGTTTCCGCAAACTGCTTGCGGTAGCCTTCCGGATAGTTGCGGCGAATCTGCTCGCTCATGATGCGCCCGGGCGGGATGGAGTTCACCGTGATGCCGAACTGCCCCACCTCGCGCGACAGCCCCTTCGCCCAGGCGTGCACCGCCGCCTTGGCGGAAAATGCGGCGTTCAGATGTTCCGGCTCCGACTTGCCGGTGATGTTGATGATGCGCCCCCAGCGCCGCTCGACCATCTGCGGCAGCAGCGCGTGGGCGATCTGGCGCTGGCGGGTGAAATTCAGCGTCATCGCCTCCACCCAGCGTTCCTCGGGCGCATCGACCGGCAGCCTGCGGCTGCCGCCGGCGTTGTTGACCAGGATGTCGACTTTTCCAAGTGCGGCCAGCGCCGCGTCGCGCAGGCTCGCCGCGGCATCCTCCGCCATCAGGTCCTGGTGGATCAACGCCGGCCGCCGGCCGCCCGCCGCGACGATCTCCTCGGCCAGCGTTTCCAGCAGCTCGGTGCGGCGCGCCACCGCCGCGACGTGCACGCCCTCGGCGGCCAGCCCCTTGGCGATGGCGCGGCCGATCCCCATGCTCGCGCCGGTCACCAGCGCCGTCTTGTCGTGCAGTTGCAGATCCATCGCCTACCGTCCCTTGAACACCGGCTTGCGCTTCTCGATGAAAGCGCGGCGCGCCTCCTGCGCGTCCTCGGTCTTCGACAGGAATACCGTGATGCCCTGTTCGAATCGATAGCCGTCGCGCGCCGGCATGTGCATCGTCGTGTTCATCGACTGCTTGGCATAGCGCACGCCGATCGGGCTTTTCGAGGCGATCTCCTCGGCCAGCTTCATCGCCTCCGGCATCAGTTGTTCCAGCGGCACGCAGCATTCCGCCACACCGATGCGGTACAGCTCGGCCGCGGGCACGCGCCAGCCGGTGTAGAACATGCGCCGCGCCCGCGAGTGGCCGAACAGCGTCTGCAGCATCGCGGCGCCGCCGGCCAGGCCGACATCGATCTCCGGCATGCCGAGTTGCGCGTTGTCCGAGCACAGGATGATGTCGCACGCCGCCACCAGCCCGGCGCCCGCGCCCAGCGCCGGGCCGTTCACCGCGGCGATCACCGGCTTGGCGCACTCGTGGATCGCGTTGAAGCACTCGCGCGCGCCGCGATTGAATTTCCAGTATTCGCCGGGTGTGTCGGGGTTCGGGCGCTCCTTCATGTCGGCGCCGGCGGAGAACATCCTGCCGGTACCGGTCAGGATCGCCACCCGCACGTCGTCCCGATCGGTCAGCGAATCGAACACGCCGATCATCTCCTCGCGGAACGCGTAGTTCTGCGCGTTCACCGGTGGCCGGTCCATGACCACCGTGGCGATGAAATTCTCGACAGTCAGCTTGATGGCCCCGGCCATGTGCGTGTCCTCTGATCGGCGTTTCTTGTTGCGGGTGATAGGCGGGTTTACGCTAGGCGAAGGTTTTGGGACTGGCAAGGAACGGGGACGTGTCCATCTTCGATCATGATCTCGATCGCACACCGGCGAACCATGTGCCGCTGTCGCCGGTCTCATTCCTGATCCGTGCCGCGCATGTCTATGGGCCGCGCGTCGCGGTGATCCATGGCGCGCGCCGCATCACCTACGCGGCGTTTTTCGAGCGCGCGCGCCGGCTGGCCTCCGCGCTGGCCCGCGCGGGCGTGGGGAAGGGCGACACGGTCGCGATCATGGCGCCCAACATCCCGGAGATGCTGGAGGCGCATAACGGCGTGCCGATGTTGGGCGCCGTGCTGTGCCCGATCAATTTTCGCCTCGATGCCGGCTCGATCGCCTTCATCCTGCGCCACTCGGAAGCCAAGGTGCTGCTGACCGACCGCGAGTTCAGCCCGGTCGTCGCGCAGGCACTCGCCGCGCTGGACCGCAGGCCGCTGGTGATCGACATCGACGACACGCTGGCGGTGGGCGGCGAGCTGATCGGCGCGATGGACTACGAGGCATTCATTGCCGACGCTGATCCGGCGTTTCCGGTCGGGCTGCCGGATGCGGAGTGGCAGGCGATCTCGCTGAATTACACCTCCGGCACCACCGGCAATCCGAAGGGCGTCGTGCTGCACCATCGTGGCGCCTATCTGAATGCCTGCGCCAATGCGCTGACGTTTGGGTTGTCGCCACGCAGCGTCTATTTGTGGACGTTGCCGATGTTCCATTGCGACGGCTGGACCTACACCTGGGCGGTGACGCTGGCGGGCGGCGTGCATGTCTGCCTGCGCCGTGTCGACCCCGCACCGGTGTTCGCGGCGATCGCCGACCATGGCGTCACGCACATGTGCGGTGCGCCGATCGTGCTGACCATGCTGATCCACGCGCCGGAAGCGACGAAGCGTGAATTTCCGCAGACGGTACAGATCGCCACCGGCGGTGCCGCGCCGCCATCGGCGGTGATCGCGCAGATGGAAGCGATGGGTTTCGCCGTCACGCATCTCTATGGGCTGACCGAAAGTTTCGGTCCATCGACCGTCTGCATGTGGCAGCCGGAACTGGACGCGATGGCGATGGATGCGAAATCCGCCTTCATGGCGCGCCAGGGCGTCAACACGCCGATGCTGGAGGCGGCGACCGTGCGCGATCCCGTGACGTTGGCGCCGGTGCCCGCGGATGGCGCAACGATGGGCGAGCTGATGCTGCGCGGCAACACGGTGATGATGGGCTATCTGAAGAATCCCGTTGCGACGGCGGAGGCTTTCGCCGGCGGCTGGTTCCACACCGGCGACCTCGCGGTGCAGCACCCGGATGGCTACGTCGAGGTCAAGGACCGCGCCAAGGACATCATCATCTCCGGCGGCGAGAACATCAGCTCCCTGGAGGTCGAGGAGGTGCTGTACAAGCACCCGGCGGTGATGGAGGCGGCGGTCGTTGCGCAACCCGACGAGCGGTGGGGTGAGACGCCGCATGCTTTTGTCACGCTGAAGCCGGATGTGGCGGCGGCGACGGCGGCCGACATCATCGCCTGGTGCCGCACGCACCTGGCGCACTACAAGTGCCCGCGCCATGTGACATTTGCGCCGCTGCCGAAGACCTCGACGGGGAAGATTCAGAAGTTCGAACTGCGGCAACGGATGCGGACAGTTGAATAGTCATAACGCGGCAAATATTACTCGTCTTGCATCCCCAGTCACACTCATCCCCTCATTTCCTGCGAGACATAAAGGAATCGGGCGGCGGTAGACGCGATTCCGAAAAGAATCGCG
>Ga0209415_10009028_pt1 | contig 17170 bp, 12 predicted proteins | sample PeaSoiSIISIP2007_FD_187696 | JGI IMG/M metagenome (GOLD analysis project Ga0209415, IMG submission 187696) | Peat soil microbial communities from Weissenstadt, Germany - SII-SIP-2007 (SPAdes) (version 2) | ecosystem: Environmental > Terrestrial > Soil > Wetlands > Peat | place: Germany... | reverse complement strand
GGCTACGACATCGTCGTGCCGTCCTCGCACTGGGCCAAGCGCCAGATCGAGGGCCACCTGCTGCTCAAGCTCGACAAGAGCAAGATTAGCACCTACGGCAATCTCGACCCCTGGCTGATGGGGGAACTCGCGGTATCGGCCAAGGACACGGGCAACAACTACGTCGTTCCCTGGCTGTGGGGCCTGTCGACCGTGGGGATCAACGTCGACAAGGTCAAGGCGGCCCTGGGGTCGATGCCGATGCCGGCCGATGCCTGGGATCTCATCTTCAAGCCCGAATACGCCAGCCGCGTAAAGTCCTGCGGCCTCTCCGTGCTCGACACGGGCGATGAGGTGTTCCCCGCCGCGCTGCACTACCTCGGTAGGCCCGGCTTCAGCCACGACCGCGCGGACTACGAGGCGGCCGCCCAGCTGCTCAAGACGATCCGCCCGTACATCACCTTGTTCTCCTCGTCGGGTTACATCAACGGCCTGGCCGACGGGTCGCTGTGCGTGGTATTTGGCTGGAGCGGCGACATTGCCATCGCCGGGCAACGCGCCAAGGAGGCGCGCAACGGGCAAAAGATCGTGGCACTGGTGCCCAAGTCCGGGGCCTACATGTTCTTCGACACGATGGCGATTCCGGTCGATGCCCCGCACGTCGAGAACGCCTACAAGTGGATGAGCTACATCTACCGCCCGGACGTCCAGGCGGGCATCGTCAACAAGGTGCTGCACGCCGGCCCGGTGCGGGCCAGCGACAAGCTGCTCAACGCGGATGTGCGCAGCATCAAGTCCTTGTTCCTCACGCCCGAGGAGCTGGCGCGCGTCGCGCCGCCCGAGGCGCTGCCCGACGACATGTTGCGCGTGCGCACGCGCCTGTTTACCGCGTTCAAGACTGGCCAATGACCGCGGCGGCCAGTGCAGCGGCGGCGCAGGACGTGCTGCCGGGTTCGCAGTACGCGGCCGACGACGCGCACTTCTTGCGCGTGCAACGCCTGACCAAGCGCTTCGGCGAGGTGGCCGCGGTCGACGACGTGTCGATCTCCATCGGCAAGGGCGAGATCTTCGCCTTGCTCGGGTCCTCGGGCTGCGGCAAGTCGACGCTGCTGCGCATGCTGGCGGGTTTCGAGACGCCGAGTTCGGGCGAGATCTTCCTCGAGGGCGAGGAGATCTCCGGGCTGCGGCCCTTTGAGCGGCCGATCAACATGATGTTCCAGTCCTACGCGCTGTTTCCGCACCTCAACGTCTGGGAAAACGTCGCCTTCGGGCTCAAGCGCCATGGCCAGAGCCGCGAGCAGATCGCGACCCAGGTCGAGCGCATGCTGTCCCTGGTCCAGCTCAAGCCCTTTGTGCAGCGCAAGCCCCACCAGCTCTCGGGCGGGCAGCAGCAGCGCGTCGCGCTGGCTCGCAGCCTGGCGCTGGAGCCGCGCCTGCTGCTGCTCGACGAGCCGCTCGGCGCCCTCGACCGCAAGCTGCGCGCGCAGACGCAGTTCGAGCTCCACAGCATCATCAAGAGCGTCGGCGTCACCTGTGTACTGGTGACCCACGACCAGGAGGAAGCCATGACCATGGCTGACCGGATCGCGGTGATGAGCGCCGGGCGCCTGGTCCAGGTGGGCGCGCCGCGGGAAATCTACGAGACGCCCGCCACCCGGTTCGTGGCCGACTTCATCGGCACGGTCAACCTCTTCGACGGCATGCTGGTCGAGGACGAGGCCGACCACTGCGTGATCGAGGCGCCGGCCGGGCGCTTCTTTGTCGGCCATGGCATCACCGGCGTCAAGGGTCAGCGTCTGAGTGTGGCCCTGCGTCCAGAAAAAATCGAGATCGCAACCCGCGCACCGGAGGGCACGCAGTACAACTGCCTGCAGGGACGAGTGGTCGAGAGCGCCTACTTTGGCGCAAGCTCGCTGTACCGAGTGGCGCTGGCCGACGGGACCCGGCTGCAGGTGTCGGTGCCCAATTCCGAGCGCCACGGCGAGGTCATCGCTGTTGGCACGGAGGTCTTTGCCTCCTGCCGCCCCGAGTCGCTCGTGGTACTCGTCAACTGAGCCTCGCCCGCGTGATCATGACGGACCACCTCTCCATCCCCCCCGCCTCCCACGCCGCCACCGTGCAGTTCGGGGCGCGTAGCTGGCTTGCCCTGGCGGGCCGCTGGCTGGTCCGCGGCTGGGGCCGCAAGAGCGTGATCGGCATCCCGTACCTCTTCTTACTGCTGTTCTTCTCCCTGCCGTTCCTGGTCGTGCTCAAGATCAGCGTCTCGGAGACCGAGGGGGTGCAGTTCAAGGATCTGTTCGAGTTTGCCGACGGCACGCTTACCCTGCGCATCAAGCTCGCCAATTACCAGTTCCTGGCCAGCGACCCGCTGTACCTCAAGACCTACATCTCGTCGATCCGCTTCGCGGCCATCTGCACGGTGCTGTGCCTGTTCATCGGCTATCCGTTCGCGTATTTCATGACGCGCGCGCGGCCGACCCTGCGACCGATCCTGGTGATGCTGGTGTCGCTGCCGTTCTGGACCTCGTACCTGCTGCGCATCTACGCCTGGAAGGGGCTGCTCGACGACCAAGGCGTGGTCAACAATTTCCTGCAGTGGCTGCACCTCATCGACGAGCCGCTCAAGATGATGTACACGCCGTTTTCCATGACGATCGGCATGGTCTACACGTATCTGCCGTTCATGATCCTGCCCCTATATGGAACCCTGGTGAAGGCCGATCCGAGCCTGTTGGAGGCTGCTGGCAACCTGGGTGCCACCCCCTGGAAGGCGTTCTGGCTCATCACCGTGCCGCTGTCGAAGGCGGGCATCATTGCCGGTTCGATGCTGGTGTTCATTCCCACCGTCGGCGAGTACGTCATACCGGAGCTGCTCGGCGGTCCGCAGACCCTGATGATCGCGCGCGTGCTGTGGGAGGAGTTCTTCAGCAACGTCGATTGGCCCATGGCCTCCGCGGTGGCGGTCAGCATGGTGGGCCTGATCCTCGTTCCCCTGGTCCTGTTCAACCACTACCAGAGTGGTGGCGGGACCGCGGCCGGCGGCGGAGGCGCGCGATGATCGGGCGCCTGGGCCGATCCTGGCTGCTGGCCGGATACGCCTTTCTCTACCTTCCGATCGTCGCGCTGATCGTCTTCTCCTTCAACGAGTCGAAGATGGTCAGCCTCTGGTCGGGCTTTTCCCTGCGCTGGTACTACGCGATCTTCACCGACGACGAGATCCTGTCGGCCGTGGGCATTTCCCTCAAGATCGCCTTCGCCGCGGCCAGCACCGCCGTGGTTCTGGGGACCCTGGCGGCCTTTGCCATGGTGCGCTACCGGCGCTTTGCCGGCCGCACCGCCTTCATCGCGCACATCAACGCCCCGCTGGTGGTTCCCGAGGTCATCACGGGCCTGTCGCTGCTGCTGTTCTTCGTTGCCTGCGAGGGCCTGCTCGGCGGCTACTCACTGCGCGGACTGCTCACCGTCTGGATCGGCCACACCTCCATCTGCACCGCATATGCGGCGGTCGTCATCCAGGCGCGGCTGTCCGAGGTCGACCGCTCGATCGAGGAGGCGGCCATGGACCTGGGCTGCCGTCCGTTCCAGGTGTTCTATCTGGTGACCCTGCCCGCGATTTCCCAGTCGCTGGCCTCGGCCTGGCTGCTGACCTTCACGATCTCGCTCGACGACGTCGTGACGACCCAGTTCCTAAACGCCCCGGGATCGACGACCTTGCCGGTGCTCATCTTCTCGCGCGCACGCTTGGGCCTAGACCCTACCGTCAACGCGGTCGCGACGATCACGGTGGCGCTCGTCGGAATCGGCGTGACCATCGCGAGCTTCGTGCTGGTGCGCCGGGAGCGGCGCCGCGAGCAGGCGCAGGCGGCGGCATACCGCGAGGCCATGCCGGTGGCGGCGCAATGAGCCAAGCGGGCGGATCCGGCGCCGCGCGGGTCATATCGTTTGCCCAGAACGCCCCCGCGCCGGAGCTCTCGCGTCCCTTGGCCGAGCGCATCATCTCGGGGGATCCGCAGCAGCGGACCTGGAACTACTACAGCGATCCGACCGGGCAGTTTCATGCCGGCATCTGGCAGGGGGAGCCCGGCGCCTGGCGCGTGCAATACGGCGCCCAGGAGGAGGAACTGTGCACCGTGATCGAGGGCCGCGTGCGCTTGACCGATGCCCACGGAGCGGTGCAGGAATTCGGGCCCGGCGCGACATTCGTCGTCCCCGGCGGTTTCACCGGCGTGTGGGAGAACGTAACGCGCGTGCGCAAGGTGTACGCGGTCGGCACGCTGCGGGTTCCCGACGATGCGGCCGGTGGCGCAAAATAGCAGGCACAGTCAAGAGGAAGGTGGCCACATGAAGACGCAAACTCCCATCGATTGGCACGCACGTGCCAAGGATCTGAAAATCGACGGCCGGGCCCTGATCGACGGCCAGCGCGTGGCCAGCGTCGCCGGCGATGCGTTCGAGAAGCGCTCGCCAATCGATGGGCGGCTGCTCGGCACGGTGGCGCGCGGACAGGCGGCGGACATCGATGTCGCGGTCCGCGGTGCGCGGCGCGCCTTCGAAGATGGCCGCTGGGCGCTGCAGCCGCCGGGCGCGCGCAAGAAGGTGCTGCGGCGTTTCGCCGAGGCGATGCTGGCCTCGCGCGAGGAGCTCGCCCTGCTCGAGACCCTCGACATGGGCAAGCCGATCCGCGACAGCCTGGCGGTCGATGTGCCGGGCGCGTCGCGCTGCATCCAGTGGTACGCCGAGGCCGTCGACAAGGTGTACGACCAGATCGCTCCCACCGGCCCCGGCGCGGTGGCGATGATCACGCGCGAACCGATGGGCGTGATCGGCGCGATCGTGCCATGGAACTATCCCATGCTCATGGCGGCATGGAAGCTTGGCCCGGCGCTCGCGGCGGGCAACAGCGTGGTGCTCAAGCCGTCGGAGAAATCCCCGTTCACCGCACTGCGCCTTGGCGAGCTGGCGCTGCAGGCGGGCCTGCCCGAGGGCGTGCTCAACGTCGTTCCGGGCTACGGTCCCGAGGCGGGCGAGGCGCTGGCCCTGCACATGGACGTCGACGCGATCGGATTCACGGGCTCGACCCGGGTCGGGCGGCGCATGCTCGAATACGCGGGGCGCTCCAATCTCAAGCGCGTCTACAACGAGCTGGGCGGCAAGTCCGCCAACATCGTGTTCGCCGATTTCGACGACCTGGATCGCGCGGCCGCGACCGCCGCCACGGGCGTCTTCTACAACCAGGGCGAGTCGTGCAACGCGCCCACCCGCCTGCTCGTGGAGGAGTCGATCGCCGACGAGTTTGTCGCCCGCATCGCGGCGCATGCCAAGTCGTGGGCGCCGGGCAATCCGCTCGCCAGCGATACGGCCATGGGCGCTCTGGTCGACGAAGGGCAGGTGAGCACCGTGCTGCGCTATATCGAGTCCGGCCGCAAGGAAGGCGCCAAGATGCTCACCGGCGGCGAACGCGTGCACCCTGCGCAGGGCGGCTGCTACATCGCGCCGACGATCTTCGATCGCGTCGGCAACGAAATGACGATTGCCCGCGAGGAGATCTTCGGCCCGGTACTTTCGGTGATCCGTTTTCGTACCGAGGAGGAAGCGCTGGCGCGCGCCAATGCCAGCAGCTACGGGCTGCAGGCGGCCGTCTGGACGACGCAGCTCTCGCGCGCCCACCGGGTCGCGCGCGGTCTGCGCGCCGGCACCGTGCACGTGAACCAGTACGACGAGGACGACATGACGGTGCCCTTCGGCGGCTACAAGCAAAGCGGTAACGGCCGCGACAAGTCGCTGCATGCCCTGGAAAAATACACGGAACTCAAGACCACCTGGATCCGGCTCTGAGGCGAGCGCGATCGGCACCGCACGCAACCCGCAAAAAACGGCGAAGGGACGGCGACGGCCCGCCACGCGCAGCCGGCCGCGCATGCCCGCGGCAAGCGCTAGTTGAACCGGTAGGTCATTGTGACGCCAAAGGTGCGGGGCCGGAAGGTGTAGTTGCGCACGAGGACCCCCTGGCCGGGAGGCGCATTGGGGTCGGCATCGCTGTGCGAATTGGGTCCGCCCGGCGGCAGCAGCGGGTGCGTATCAAAGAGGTTGTCGATAAAGCCCGACACGTTCCAGCCGTGATAGGTGGTGCCGGCCCGCAGCGAGACGTAGGTGGTCGCCGGCGGCGTGTAGGCGAAGGGATCGTACACGGTCGGGCTCACGCCGGAATCTTCGGCGGCGGTGAGGAAGTGACTCTTGCTTTGGTACGTGTAGTCGATGCGAACGAACGAGGGCAATTCGAAGGCCGCGAAAGCGTAATTTGCCCCGATCGTCACGGTCCACGGCGGCGCTGCCGTGCCCGCGTCGCCGACCACCGCGTCGCCGGACTTGGCAATGGGCGCTCCGCCGGGCGCCAGGCTGGCGTCCTGGGTGTAGCGCGCATTGGTGTAGCCGATCGCCGATTCGATGGTGAGCGACTTGGTGGCCGACCAGTCGGCCTGCAGGTCAAATCCCTTGGCGACGGCCTGACCCACGTTGGTCGTGAACTGGAAGCCGCAGCCCGGCAAATACACGTTTTGCTGGATGTTGCTCCAGTCGATGTAATACACGCTCGAAGCCAGCCGCAGCGAGTCGAAGAGTATGTTTTTCGCCCCGATCTCGTAGCTCTTCACGCTGTCGGACTGGTAGGTGCTGGGCGAGGAGGGCGTGGTCAGGCCAAGCGTGGCGAACGTCGTGGGACACAGCAGTTGCGGGATCGGTGCGTTGTCGCCGCCGGTACGAAAGCCCTTGGCGAACGTGGCGTAGTACAGGTTGTTGCGGTCGGCCTGGAAGGAGACTCCCAGCTTGGGCGTGAAAGGCGTCTCGTCCTGCGTCCCCTGGCTAAAAGTCGGACCGCCGTTTTGCGGGCCGTCGGCATAGTGGGTAAAGGAAAACTTGGTCCGCGCAACGCGCGCCCCCGCCGTGAGCTTGATGCGATCGGTGACGTTGTAATTGACCTCCCCGAAGGCGGCGATCTGATGGTCGCTTCCGGTGTTGTAGTTGTAGTACGAGTAGCCGCCCTGCACCAGCGGACATACACCGCCACAGGAGCCGCCGAATCCGTTGGGGCCCGTCGCGGTGTTGCCGAACAGGGACTGGAACAGCGTATCGACCATCGGGTCGAAAATATCTTCCAGGCTGATCTCGCGGCTGAACTGGTAAAAGATCCCGGTGGTCCACGTCAGTGGCGCCGCCGGGTCTTCGGACTGCAACCGGATCTCCTGGGTGAACACCTTCTGGTCGTTGACCACGGTGGCGGGAGACCGGTAGTTCTGCACGCAGGGGGGCAGGTGCAGGCCGAACTGGTCGATCAGCGGGTAGTTGCTCGCCGGTAGCGGGTAGGTCAGCCCCGGGCAACTGCTGCCCGGGGGCTGAAATGCCAAGGTGCCGATTTGATTGGCACCCGTGGTCGCTCCGAGCGTTGCCACCGTCTGGTAGTAGCCCAGGTTGTAGAGTGTGCCCTCGTAGCCGCTCTCGTCGGAGCGGTCGTAGTAGGACGTATTGGATATCAGCGAGGCGCCGCCGACTTCGGTCTCGATCTTGATCGCCGGCAGCCAGTAATGATCTGGCTCGGGGCGCGCCGACGGATCGGCGTTCAGGAACCGGTGGCTGCCCGGGTCCGAGGTCAGCGTCTGACCGTTGGCGCCGGTGACCGTCGGCCAGAAGACGGATATGTCGTTTTGCCGCGAACTTTGATACATCAAGCTGGGCGTGACCGTGAGATCGGGCGTGACGGCCCACTTGGCCGCCAGGCGCCCCACGAAGCTGCCCTCGTAGTTCGCGTTGTTCTGGACCGTTTGCAGGGTGAAGGGATCGATGCGATCGATCCAGCCGCCGTCGTGTCGGTACCAGATGCTGGCGCGCACACCCAGCGTGCCATCGATGATGGGCGCGCCGCCAGCGATCCCGGCTTCGTAGCTCGCGGCCCCGCCTTCGGTGAACGCGACCTCGCTGCGCGCATACACGCTCGGGGTGTGCATATTGGGCTGCGTCATGATGTAGCGCACGGTGCCGCCTTCGGATCCGGCGCCGAACAGCGTACCTTGCGGGCCGCGCAGCACTTCGACCCGCTCCAAGTCGAAGGTCTTGGGCAGCGTGTCGTCGGCATTAAAGCCCAGCGAGTGCATCTGGATCGGCGTGTCATCGATGTAGATGCCGGTCGTGCCCGAGCCGCCCGAGGACGAGATGCCGCGAATCGAGATCGAGTTGTTGCCGGTGCCGGTTGCATCGATGGTGACGCCCGGCGTGTAGCGCGCGATTTCGGTGAAGTCCTTGACCCCCTTGAGGTCCATCGTTTCCTGCGAGAACGCGCTAACGCTCACGGGAACCTTGCTCAGGACTTCCTCGTGACGGGTTGCCGTGATGACGATTTCCTTCAAGGTAGTCTCGCTGGCTTCGACAGGCTCCGCGCCGGCAGCCGGCGCCGCGGGCGCTGCCTCCGCAGGAGTGGCCGGCGTGGTGGCCGGCGCAGCCTCGGGGGAAGCAGACTCGGGCGGCGCCGCCATGGGCGTGCCTTGCGCATCGACCGTGGGCGTCGCGGGTGCAACCGTCTCGGCGGCCGGCGCGGGCGTGCCTTGCGCATCAACGGCAGGCGTGGCGGGCGCAACCGTCTCCGGGGCCGGCACCGTTTGCGCCTGTGCGGACGGCAGCAACGCGCCGACGCCAAGTAGCGCGGCGAGCAGCCCGCGCGCCGCGCACGCGTGCGCACGGCAAGAAAACAAAGCCAGGCACCGCCGCAAATGGACTGTCATGGTTTCCTCTCTCGCCGTTTTTTTCACGTCCCTTTTATAGTGAGTTTGACTTGAACTCTTGCCGCTGCAACCGTTATTCGGCGTCCGCGTGGCGTGGGCGCAACAGATGCCCGGAGTCGATCCACCTGGTGTATTCCTCGTCATGGCGAGTGCGGGCACCGGCTGGGTCATGCCGCGCACGTATGGTCGGATGGCCGCTTGGCCAGCTGCGGCCGTAGGCCCGGGCGCTTGGTCGATCAGGCGAGCGCGCCTGCGGGTGTCTTGCGCCACCTCGTCTTCGGAAGTCGCTCGTGCCTGCTCGTCGGCGTGCCGGTGCGCGCCACACCAGAGCAGAGACGATTTGCGCGTTGCGGACACGAATCACCGAGCACCGGCCTGTTGCCGGTCCCGAGGCGTTGCGTATTGGGCCGGGCCGCATGGGGAATGTAGCGCCCAAGGGGCGCGGCCGCAGGATCCAGTCGCGCGGACTTGGCGTGCAATCTGGCCCCATGGGCAGGCGCGCAACGGTCCGAGACACAGAGGAGCGGACCAAGAATTGCGGCCATGCGCCAAGCGCGCGCACCGCCGCTTCTCGCGCTGCACGAGCCTAGTGCCGCCGGACCCCGTGGATCAAGCCCTCACATATTGGGGTAGCGTGGTCCGCCTCCGCCTTCGGGAACGACCCAGACGATGTTCTGCGTTGGATCCTTGATGTCGCAGGTCTTGCAGTGGACGCAGTTTTGCGCGTTGATCTGCAGGCGGTTCGTTCCGTCCTGCTCCTTGACGAACTCGTACACACCGGCCGGGCAGTAGCGCGCTTCGGGACCGGCATAGCGGGCCAGGTTCACCGCCACTGGCACGGTGGCATCCTTGAGCTTGAGGTGCACCGGCTGATTCTCTTCGTGGTTGGTGTTGGACACGAACACCGAGGAGAGCCGGTCGAAGCTCAATTTGCCGTCCGGCTTGGGATAGTCGATGGGAGAAGACTGATCCGCGGGCAGCAGCTTGGCGTGGTCCGGCGTCGAGCGGTGCAAGGTCCACGGGGCACGCCCACGCAGCAGGACCTGGTCGATGCCGAACATCAGCGTCCCGACCACCAGGCCCTTGTCCATCCAGGGTTTAAAGTTGCGCGTGACATGCAGGTCCTGCTGCAGCCAGCTGCCCTCCAGCGCCTGCGGATAGGCGAGCAACTCGTCGCCGCGGCGACCGGCAGCGACCGCATCAAAGGCGGCCGCCCCGGCGAGCATGCCCGAGACCAGAGCACCATGCGTGCCCTTGATGCGCGCGGCATTGAGGAAGCCCGCTTCGCAGCCGATCAGCGCGCCGCCCGGGAACGTGAGCTTGGGCAGCGATTGCGGGCCGCCGGCAGTTATGGTGCGCGCACCGTAGGCAACGCGCTTTCCGCCGTCGAGAAAGGCGCGAAAGGACGGATGGCTCTTGAGGCGCTGAAACTCCTCAAAGGGCGACAAATAGGGGTTGCGGTAGCCCAGGCCGACGACAAAGCCGACACTTACCTGGTTGTTCTCGGCGTGGTAGAGGAACGAGCCGCCGTAGGTATGCGCGTCCAGCGGCCAGCCGGCACTGTGCACCACCAGGCCCGGCCGATGCTTGTCCGGGTTCACGTCCCAGAGTTCCTTGATGCCGATCGCGTAGGTCTGCGGATCGCGATCGCGCGCCAGGTCAAATCGGGCGATCAGCTGCTTGCCCAGGTGGCCGCGCGAACCCTCGGCAAACAAGGTGTACCTGCCGCGCAGCTCCACCCCTGGCTGGAAATTTGCCGTGGCTTTTCCGTCGCGCCCGATGCCCTGGTCTCCGGTCGCCACTCCTGCCACGGCGCCGGCCTCGTCATAGAGTATTTCCGCGGCCGCAAACCCGGCGAAGACCTCCACTCCGAGCGCCTCGGCTTCCCGCCCGAGCCAGCGCACGACATTGCCCAGGCTGACGATGAAGTTGCCATGGTTCGTGAAGCACTTGGGCAGCAGCCACGCCGGCGTGCGCACGCTACCCGACTGCGTCAGAAACAAGAACCGATCCTCGCGCACCGGGGTGTGGAGCGGCGCTCCGCGCTCGCGCCAGTCGGCGAAGAGCTCGTCGAAGGCGCGCGGATCGACCACCGCCCCCGAGAGCGTGTGGGCACCGAGCTCTGCGCCTTTTTCCAGGACGCAGACGGAGACCTCCTGGCCCAGGGCCGCTGCGCGCTGCTTGACCCGGATCGCCGCGGCCAGGCCGGCGGGCCCGCCCCCCACGACCACGATGTCATATTCCATTGCTTCGCGTTCGACGGAACTCATGACCGTTGTGTCCTCTGGTGCCGCGCTTGACCGCGGCGGTTGGCGCCAGCGCCGTAGCGCCGCGCACGCGGTATTTTCCCGTCGGCAGCAACGCGGGCCTGTCCTCGCGGGTTGCTGGCCGGTGCCCATTCTAAATGCTGCGCGCGGCACGCTGGGCGCAGATTGCCTAGAATCCGGGTTCCCTCAGGGAGGACTCATGAACAAGGTGTATCCGACCGCCAAGCAGGCACTCGACGGAGTGATCAAGGACGGTCAAATGGTCGCGGTAGGGGGGTTTGGCCTGTGCGGGATCCCCGAGAGCCTGATCGACGCGGTGCGCGACAGCGGCGTGAAGAACCTTACGTGCATCAGCAACAACGCCGGGGTCGATGGTTTCGGCCTGGGCCTGCTGCTGCAGACCCGGCAGGTGCGCAAGATGATCGCGTCCTACGTGGGCGAGAACAAGGAGTTCGAGCGCCAGTACCTCGCCGGCGAGCTCGAGCTCGAGTTCACGCCGCAGGGAACGCTGGCCGAAAAGATGCGGGCCGGCGGATCGGGGATCCCGGCGTTCTTCACCCCGACGGGTGTGGGTACCTTGGTGGCGCAGGGCAAGGAGGTGCGCGAGTTTCACGGCAAGCGCTACGTCCTGGAGGCCTCGCTGCGGGCCGACGTTTCCCTGGTCAAGGCGTGGAAGGCCGATCGCCAGGGCAACCTCGTGTATCGCAAGACCGCGAGAAACTTCAACCCCGTGGTGGCCATGTGCGGGCGGGTGACGGTCGCCGAGGTCGAGCAGCTGGTGGAAAACGGCGAACTCGAGCCGGACCAGATCCATACCCCGGGAATCTTCGTCAAGCGGCTGGTGGTCAACGCACACCCGCAAAAGCGCATTGAGCAGCGCACGGTCCGCACGGCCTAAACCACAGACGCACGCAAGCAACCTAGGGAGCCGCAAAACATGGCCTGGAGCCGGGAACAGATGGCGCAATGCGCTGCACGCGAGTTGCGCGACGGTTTTTATGTAAACCTCGGGATCGGCATGCCCACGCTGGTGGCCAACTACATTCCCGAGGGCATCGATGTCATGCTGCAATCGGAGAACGGCCTGCTGGGAATCGGCCCGTTTCCGACGGAAGAGCAGGTCGACGCCGACCTGATCAACGCCGGCAAGCAGCTGGTTACCGCCTTGCCGGGCTCGAGCTACTTCAGCAGCGCCGATTCCTTTGCCATGATCCGCGGTGGCCACATCGACCTCGCCATCCTCGGCGCGATGCAGGTGAGCGAAAGCGGCGATCTGGCAAACTGGATGATTCCCGGCAAGCTGGTCAAAGGCATGGGCGGGGCGATGGATCTGGTGGCCGGCGTCGGGCGCGTGATCGTGCTCATGGAGCACTGCGCCAAGAACGGCGAGCACAAGATCCTGCAGCGGTGCACCTTGCCCCTTACCGGCGTCGGCGTGGTCAACCGCATCATCAGCGACCTGGGGGTTTTCGATATCGACCGCGATGGGCTGCATGCGATCGAACTCGCGCCCGGTGTCACGGCCGACGAGGTGCGCATCAAGACTGGCTGCCACGTGCACCTGTCGCGCCTGGTCCCGGCGGCAACGAGTCCCTAGGCCATCACGAAGCCATGCGCATGAGACCATGAGCCCGGCTGCATGAGCGCCGGGCACTTCCACCCTGTCTCCCGTAGGCGCGGCGATTCCGCCCGAACCTCGGACCACGGTCACGAGGAAAATCGCGGAACGCTCCTGCAGGGCCGCCGCAGCGGTGGTCGGCGCCACGATGACTTCAGCGGCCACTCCCACGGTGACAGCCAATATCGCCACGTCACGCGCCCGGGAGGGTCACGCTCGCTGCTGACGGCGCTGGTGCTCATCGGCTGCTTTGCGCTGGTGGAGTTTCTCGGTGGCCTGTGGTCGGGTTCGCTTGCCCTGGTAGCCGATTCGGGCCACATGCTCACCGACACGGCGTCGCTGGGCTTCTCCCTGGCGGCCCACATCATTGCGCAGCGACCCGCATCGGGCCGCCATTCCTACGGACTGGCGCGCGCCGAGGTGATAGCCGCCTTCGTCAACTCGCTGGCGCTGCTGGCGGTGGTCGTGTGGCTGGTCATCGAGGGCATCGACCGCATCGCCCATCCCGTGCCGGTCAACGGGCAGGCCGTCTTCGTGATCGCCAGCGGCGGACTCCTCGTCAATCTGCTCGTGGCGTGGATCCTGTCCCGCGATCGGGAGAATCTCAATATCCGCGCCGCGCTGCTGCACGTGATCGGCGATTTGCTGGGTTCGGTCGCCGCCTTGCTTGCCGGCCTGATCATCATGAACACCGGTTACACGGTCGTCGACCCGCTGCTCTCGATGCTGGTGAGCGGTCTGATCCTACACTCGACCTTTGGCGTGCTGCGCGAATCGACCTCGGTCCTGCTCGACAGTGTTCCGGCAGGGGTCGATTACCAAAGCGTGGGCAAGGCGCTGGCCACGATCCCGGGCGTGATCTCGGTGCACGATCTGCACGTGTGGGCCATGGTGCCGGGGCACGGCGCCGTGTCGGCCCACCTGTTGATCGAGCGTATCGAGCGCTGGCCGGCGATCCTGCACCAGGCGCGCCAGATTCTCGATCGCGACTACGACATCGACCACGTGACCTTGCAGCCCGAGTGGCTGGGACGGGCACCGGGTTCGGCGTCGATCCCCATTCAGGCCAAGCTCTGACGCAGCGCTTCGAGCAGATACAGTGCCGCAAACAGCAGCGGCTGGTGCAGCATGTACACCGTGAGCGGCCAACGGCCCAGCAGTGCCAGTACCGGCCAGGCACCGGCGCCGCTAGCGCGCAACCATCGCGCCGCCGGCGCGTCGCTGCGCTTGCACAGGTTCGTGGCGCCGATGCCCAGCAGCACCACCCCGAGCCAGGGTAGCAGCGGCACGAAGTCCTCGGTTTGCGGCTTGCTCGGGGAAAAACCGATCCAGCTCAAGGTGTCGGCGGCAAACGGCGAAAGGTGGACCATGGCGCCCACGGCCAGGGCCACCATGCCCAGCAGCAGGTTGAGCGGTCCCAGGCGCACCACCGGCACCAGCAGAAGCTGCGCCACTGCGACAAAGTGCAGCACGCCAAACCAGATCCAGCGCGGGCCAAACAGCCACCCGCTCGCCAGGGAAACGAGGCCCGCGCAGCCGGCGATCTGTATCCAGCGCCGCCAGAACCGCACGCCCGACGGCACGATCGCGCCGGCCGCGGTCGTGCGCAGCGCCAGCGATACTCCGACCAGGAAGAGGAACTGCGTGACGATCGCCGTGCGCCAGGCGATCCAGCCCGCCTCGCGCGTCAGCGCAGCGTGAATCCAGGAAAAATAATTGAGGTCGTAGCAAAGGTGATAGGCGATCATCTGCGCGATCGCCACTCCGCGCGCAACATCGACGATCGGCAGACGCCCGTCGCCGAAAAGGGGACTCGTAGTGCTGGGCGGGAACGGGGAAAGCGGACGCACAGGCTGCAAGTGTACGCAGCCCGCACCGGCATCGGCGAGTCCGGACAAGAGACGCCGCCGCCGTCCGGGCGCCCGCCGAAGCGGCGCGGCGCTATCGCAGCGAATCGAGCGCCAGGTTCAGCTCCAGGACGTTGACCCGTGGCTCGCCGAGCACGCCCCACTGGCGCCCGCTGGTGTGCTCATCGACCAGCACCTGGACCCGCTCGAGCGCAAGACCGCGGCTGCGCGCTATGCGCGCTGCCTGGTAGTGCGCGGCGGCCGGGCTGATGTCGGGGTCGAGCCCGCTGGCCGAGGCCGTGACCAGGTCCACCGGGATCGGCAAACGGTTGTCGGGGTCGGCCTGGCGCAGGGCATCGATGCGCGACTTGACCGTATCGACGAGCGCCGGATTCTCGGGGCCCAGGTTGGATCCGCCGGAGGCCAGACCGTTGTTGGGCTGCGGCGCGGTCGCCGACAAGCGGCCCCAGAAGTGGCCCGCGTCGGCGAAATTCTGGCCGATCAGCGTCGATCCGACGGCCGTTGCGTCGCGAAACACCAAGCTGCCGGCCGCCTGGCGCGGGAACAGCCACGACCCGACGCCGGTGACGGCCAGGGGGTAGAGCAGGCCCGTGAGCACGGACAAAACGATGAACAGGGATAGCGCGGGGCGCAAGAGGTTCTTCATAGCAGTTTTCCCCTTCAGGCCAGCCCGCCGGCCACGAGCAGCAGGTCGATGAGCTTGATGCCGACAAACGGCGCCACGATGCCGCCCAGGCCGTAGACGAGCAGGTTGCGTCGCAGGACCGTTGCTGCGCCCAGCGGCCGGTAGCGAACCCCCTTGAGCGCGAGCGGAATCAGCACGACGATGATCAAGGCGTTGAATATCACGGCCGAGAGTACGGCCGATGATGCCGTCGCCAGACCCATGACGTTGAGCGCCGCGAGCTGCGGATAGGTGGTCACGAACGCCGCGGGCACGATGGCAAAGTACTTGGCCACGTCGTTGGCGATACTGAACGTGGTCAAGGCGCCGCGCGTCATCAGCATCTGCTTGCCGGTTTCGACGATTTCGATGAGCTTGGTCGGGTTCGAATCGAGGTCGACCATGTTGCCGGCCTCCTTGGCGGCCTGCGTTCCCGTATTCATGGCCACCGCAACGTCGGCCTGGGCCAGCGCGGGGGCGTCGTTGGTACCGTCGCCGGTCATCGCCACCAGCCGCCCCTGGCCCTGGTGCTCGCGGATGAGCGCGAGCTTGGCCTCGGGGGTGGCTTCGGCCAGAAAGTCGTCGACCCCGGCTTCGGCCGCGATGGCGGCGGCGGTGATGCGATTGTCGCCCGTGATCATGATGGTCTTGATGCCCATGCGCCGCAGTTCGGCAAAGCGCTCCTTGATGCCGCCCTTAACGATGTCCTTGAGTTCGACCACGCCCAGCACGCGGGCCCCGTCGGCGACGACGAGCGGCGTGCTACCGCGCCGGCCGACGGCTTCGACCGTCTGGGTAACCGACTGCGCAAACGCACCGCCATGCGCATCGACATGGGCGCGTATGGCATCCGCGGCACCCTTGCGGATGGTGCGCGTGCCGATGTCGACTCCGCTCATGCGCGTATGGGCGGAGAAGGGCACGAAACGCGCATCGAGGGACTGGATATCGCGCTCGCGCAGCTGAAATCGATCCTTGGCGAGCACGACGATGCTGCGGCCCTCCGGCGTTTCATCGGCCAGCGATGCCAGCTGCGCGATGTCGGCCAGCTCGGCCTCGCTCACGCCCGGGGCCGGCAGGAAGGTCGAGGCCGAGCGGTTGCCCAGGGTGATGGTGCCGGTCTTGTCGAGCAGCAGCACATCGACGTCCCCGGCCGCCTCGACGGCCCGCCCGGACGTGGCGATGACGTTGGCCTGCATCATCCGGCTCATGCCGGCCACCCCGATCGCCGAGAGCAGGCCCGCGATCGTCGTCGGAATCAGGCAAACCAGCAGCGAGATCAGGACCGTTATGGACACGGCGGTACCGGCCTTGGCGGTATCGACGCTGAACACGGAGAAGGGCAGCAGCGTCACCGTGACCACCAGGAAAATGATCGTCAATGCGATCAGCAGTATCGTCAGCGCGATCTCGTTGGGGGTCTTTTGTCGCCGCGCGCCTTCGACCATGGCGATCATGCGGTCGATGAAGGCCTCGCCGGGATTGACGCTCACGCGCACCACGATCCAGTCGGAGAGCACGCGCGTGCCGCCCGTCACGGCGCAAAAATCTCCGCCCGATTCGCGGATCACCGGCGCCGATTCGCCGGTTATGGCACTTTCGTCAACGGAGGCGACGCCTTCGACGACGTCCCCATCGGCGGGCATCGTGTCGCCGGCCTCCACCAGCACGACGTCGCCGCGCCGCAGATCGGTGGCCGGCACCGAGGTCCAGCTGGCGTCGTGCCGCGGCGCCGCCAGCAGCTTGGCCAGCGCCTGGCGCTTGAGGCCGCGCAGCGCCGCCGCCTGGGCCTTGCTGCGGCCCTCGGCCAGCGCTTCGGCGAAGTTGGCAAAGAGCACGGTAAACCAGAGCCAAAGCGCGATGGCCAGGATGAACCCGGCGGGGGCCTCGCCGTGACCGGCGGCCGCCTGCACCCAGAGCACGGTGGTCAGGATGCTGCCGACGAAGACGACGAACATCACCGGATTGCGCCACTGCACCCGCGGGTCGAGCTTGCGGAACGAGTC
>Ga0209415_10009027_pt1 | contig 17171 bp, 17 predicted proteins | sample PeaSoiSIISIP2007_FD_187696 | JGI IMG/M metagenome (GOLD analysis project Ga0209415, IMG submission 187696) | Peat soil microbial communities from Weissenstadt, Germany - SII-SIP-2007 (SPAdes) (version 2) | ecosystem: Environmental > Terrestrial > Soil > Wetlands > Peat | place: Germany... | reverse complement strand
CACGCCGACCAGCCTCCGCGATCGCCGCGTTGGCGAACTTCACGCTCAAGGCGAGATCTTTCGGCTGAAGCGCGGGTTTCGTCGGGAACGTTCCGTAACAGAAATGATAGCCAAGTGCCGCCTTTTCGGGGACGCGACGCGGCAATCGATGCAGCGGCCCGATGTAGCGATCCCACGCCGTCTGCGGCCGCGACCACGCATAATACTCGCCGGTCGCTTCGAGCAGGTCGGTGCATACATCGAACTGGATCGCGAGGTCTGCGGCGGGAATTGCGCGCAAGATCTCGTCGATCTCGCGGCCCAGCACCTCCTCGTAAGCCGCCTCGACCAGCGCATGATCAGCGGGATCGCGAAAGAAGAGAAACGTTGCATCCTGCGGGAACGGAAAAGCGAACTGAAAGCGAACGCCCTTCGCGATCGTCCCTGCGTCGCGCGCTTTGCGGAACGCCTGGTAGGATTTTATTGCTTCTTCCGCATAGCCCAGCTTGTCGAAACGCAGGCTCTTAACGCCGTTCTTCAGCTTGAAGCTGAAGATGTCGTCCATGCCGGTCGGCTTCCAGCCATGCTTCGGCTGCATCAGCGTCGCGATCGACGGGTGGCCGTGAAAAGTTTTGTACGCGACGAAGATAATCCACCACATCCTGACCCCGACCTCGCCGTCCGGGAGGCTTGCGATGTCATTGCCCAGCAGCTTGCCGCAGGTGCTGAACACTTCCTCGGTTGAATTCAGCGGGATGCTCCCGACCAGCAGTACGTTGCCCTTCGGATGTGGCATGATGGTTCAGTCTCCTTGCGCTTCAGGTTGTCCGTTGAGCTGAGCATCCATCGTTACCGCGATTCGTGAGCGACTTACAAACCTGCCGGCCGTGATCAGTTGATCTGACCGACGCTACGGGCGTAGCTTTCCGATCGATGGCACTGTTAAGCGTACCGATCGTCGATATCGCGCCGTTCATGGCCGCGGACGCCGGCAAGCGCCGCGTCGCGGCAGAAGTGAATCAGGCATGCGAGGAGATCGGCTTCTTCGTGATCACGGGCCATGGGCTCGCGCCGCGCATTGCCGATCGGGTATTCGCCGAGTCGCGCGCCTTCTTCGATCTGCCGCTCGATGAGAAGCAGCGGGTCGCGCGCCCGGCTCCCGAAATCGGACGCGGCTACAGCGCCCCCGGCACCGAGAGCTCCGCCTACAGCCGGCTCGATCGCACGCCGCCTGACATCAAGGAGTCGTTCACCATCGGGCAGGTCGACGTCCCCGACGAGCCTTACTATCGCGGCCCCGCGGCGGGCCATCAATTCGCGCCGAATCTATGGCCTACGCGTCCCGCGAGCGTCGCTTCGGCCTACATCGATTACTACCGCGCGATGGAGGATCTCTCGCGCGCCGTGATGCGTCTGTTCGCGCTCGGCCTCGAGGAGCACTACTTGGATTCGCGATGCGACAAGCCGTTCAGCGTGATGCGCGTGCTGCATTACTTCGAGCTCTCCGCAGAACCGCAGCCCGGGCAATTACGATGCAGCGAGCATACCGATTACTCGACCATGACCCTGCTGCACCATGACGCGGAATACGGCGCCGACGGCCTGCAGGTGCGCAACCGCGGCGGCGACTGGGTCGATGTCCCGGCGATCCGGAATTCGTTCGTGGTCAATTTGGGCGACATGATGATGCGCTGGACCAACGATCGCTGGGTCTCGACGCCCCATCGCGTGCTGAACCCGCCGCCCGAGCGCGCCACGATGAGCCGGCGCATGTCGATCGCGTTCTTCCATGAGACCAATTACGACGCGATTATCGAATGCCTGCCGAATTGCAGCAGCGCCGGGCGTCCGGTCCGCTATCCGCCGATAAGCTGCGGCGACTACGTCCGCGAGCGGCTCCGCCGCCAAGGCACCTTCAAGGATCTCGACAAAGCTACGGCCGCTTGATTCTCGCGGCGACGGTTTCGAAGACCTGATCGACCAGGCTCGCGGCCTCGACTTCCAATCGGCGCCGCTCGGTCGCCAATCGGTCGGCAAGTTCAGGCTCGGAGGAACTCGCGGCGTTCGCTTCCGCGCTGCGCGCGGCCGCTCGCACCGCAGCGCCGAAAATCGCCGCCGCCGAACCCAGGTCGGGGGCTACAGCCGCGCTCACGACGCCCGCGGCTTGCGCGCACAGTCCGAGCCCGTGCAGCGCGGACTCTGCGACCTTCATCGGCACTTCGATCGCCGCACGCAGGGCATCCTTAGCCCGCGCGGATTTCCGATCTTTCAGATAACCCTGGTATGCGGCGACATCGTCGTCCGCATATTTCGTCATCCGCGATGCTTCGAGCTTCGCCGCATCGAGAAGCTGACTGATTTTTTCGCGCTGGCCGCTCGAGTCCCGGCGTTTGGCCGTGACCTGCAGGCTCATCGCGAGCAACTCGAGCGCAAAGCGCGCCGCGACCGCCGAGACGGAAACCCCCGCCGGCGTGGGGCCGGCGGCGACGTCATCCGCGAATCGCTCCAGCGTCAGCTTCCAGAGCGATGACGCCATCTACGACAGCCCGACCACGCGGCCGGTCACGGGATCGAGATCGACGTCGTAAAATCCCGGCCGGGTCGGCAGGCCGGGCATCGTGCTCATCGTGCCGAGCAGCGGATAGAGGAAGCCGGCGCCGACGCTGGCGCGGATATCGCGCACCGGCACGATAAAGCCGCTCGGCGCGCCTTTCAGATTGGGATCGTGGCTCAGGCTCAGATGCGTCTTGGCGATGCAGATCGGCAGCTTGTCGAAGCCATTGCGGGTATACAGCTCGATCTTCTTTTCTGCCTCGGGCAGATACTCGACACCCGCTCCGCCGTACATCTCGCGCACGATGGTCTCGATCTTCTGCTTGATGCTGATGTCGAGCGGGTAGAGGAACTTGAAGTCGGCCGGTTTCTCGCAGGCCGCAACCACCGCCTCGCCGAGCGCGATCGCGCCGGCGCCGCCGCGTGCCCAATGATCGGACATCACGGCGTCCTCGGCGCCCGCGTCGATCGCGGCGCGGCGCACCAGGTCGATCTCGGCCGCGGTATCGTTGCGGAACCGGTTGACGGCGACCACCACCGGCAGGCCGAAGCGGCGCGCGTTCTGAATCATCTTGACCAGGTTGGCGCAGCCCTTCGCGAGCAGCTCGAGGTTCTCCTGCGCATAGGCGGCCGCTAACGGGCGTCCCGCCACCACGCGCGGCCCGCCACCATGCATCTTGAGCGCGCGAATCGTCGCGACCATCACGACGCAATCCGGCTTGAGCCCGCTGTAGCGGCACTTGATGTTGCAGAACTTCTCCATCCCCATGTCCGCGCCGAAGCCCGATTCCGTCACCACGTAGCCCCCCGGGCCGACCAGCTTGAGCGCGATCTGATCGGCGACGATCGACGAGTTGCCGTGCGCGATGTTCGCGAACGGGCCCGCGTGCACGAACGCCGGCGTCCCTTCCAGGGTCTGCATCAGGTTGGGCATGATCGCGTCCTTCATCAGGACCGTCAGTGCGCCCGCCGCGCCGAGGTCGTCGGCCGAGATCGGCGTGCCGCCGCGATTGGTGCCGACCACCATCCGTCCCAGCCGCTCGCGCATATCGTTGAGGTCGGTGGTCAGCGCGAGCACCGCCATGATTTCGCTCGCGACCGTGATGTCGAAGCCGGTGACGCGTTCGGCGCCCTCCTCTTCCGCGCCCTGGCCGATGGTGATGCGGCGCAGCATCCGATCGCTGGTGTCGATCACGCGGCGCCAGGTGAGCGTCTCCGGGTCGATATCGAGCCGCGCGAAGCGCGCGCGCTCGGCCTCGTCGAGCGCATCGGGATCGGTCTTGGCGATGCCGAGTTTCTTGAGCCGCCGGATCATGATCGGCGTGAAGCGCCGCTTGCCCGCGCCGTCGGGCGGGCAGAGACGGTCGAACAACTGCTTGTCGGTCTGCGAGCGCTCGTGGAACATTCGCGCGTCGATCGCGGCGGCGAGCAGATTGTTGGCGGCCGTAATCGCGTGGATGTCGCCGGTCAGATGCAGGTTGAACTCCTCCATCGGGATGATCTGGCTGTATCCGCCCCCCGCCGCGCCGCCCTTGATGCCGAAGGTCGGTCCCTGGCTCGGCTGGCGCACGCAGGTGAAGACCCGCTTGCCGAGATGCGCTCCTAGAGCCTGGCTGAGCCCGACGGTGGTGGTGGTCTTGCCTTCGCCGAGCGGGGTCGGCGTGATCGCCGTCACGACCACGTACTTGCCGTTGGGGACGTCCTTCAGACGCTCGCGAATCTTGAGCTGCACCTTGGCCTTGGTCTGGCCGTAAAGCTCGAGCTCCTCTGGATTGACGCCCGCCTCGGCCGCGATCCGGTTGATCGGAATCGGAATGGCGGCCTGCGCGATCTCGATATCGCTCGGAACGGGACTCAAAAGATTGGTCAGCTTGTGTGCCATCGCCTATCTCAATTGCGTAACGATTCGCTCGGCCGCGATCAGCGTGTTCCGCACCAGCATCGCGACCGTCATCGGCCCGACGCCGCCGGGCACCGGCGTGATGAAGGCGGCGCGCCGGCGTGCGGCCTCGAACTCGACGTCGCCGACGATTCCGGCGGGCGTGCGATTGATGCCGACGTCGATCACGATGGCGCCCGAGCGGATCCATTCGCCGCGAATCAGGCCGGGTTTGCCGGCCGCCGCCACCAGGATTTCCGCGCCCGCGACCTCTTCGGCGAGCTCGCGCGTAAACTCGTGGCACAGGACGACGGTGGCGTTGCGCTCCAGCAGCAGCATCGAGAGCGGCTTGCCGACCAGCGCGCTCATCCCGACGATCACCGCCCGCCTGCCCGCCGGATCGATTCCGGTGCGATCGATAAGCTCGATCACGCCGAGCGGCGTGCACGGACGCAGCCCCGGCTCGCCGTTGAGCAGGCGCGCCTGGCTGGTCGGGCAGAGTCCGTCGACGTCCTTTTCGGGATCGATCTCGGCCAGGGCGGCCCGCTCGAGCGCGCGGTCCGGCAACGGCAACTGGAGCAGGATGCCGTGCAGCTCGGGATCGCGATTGAGCCGGTAGATGAAATGCACCAGCTCGTCCTCGGAAATCTCGGGCGGCATCCGATGGACCTTCGAGACGATCCCGACCCGCTCGCAGGCGCGCTGCTTGGTCTCGACGTAAATCTTCGAGGCGGGATCGTCGCCGACCATGATTACCGCGAGCGCGGGACGCACGCCGCGCTCTGCGAGCAGCCGTTCGACGCCGCGGCGCGTCTGTTCGCGGACCGCGCGCGCGATGCGATTGCCGTCGAGGATCTGGCCGAGCCCGGCTTCATCCAGCGCTTGCGTCATATGGCTCAATCGAACACCACGGTCTTGTTGGCGAACGCGAGCACGCGTCCTTCGAGATGGAGCCGCACGCCGCGCGCCAGCACCACGCGCTCGAGATCGCGGCCCTTGCGGATGAAGTCGGCGAGCGTGTCGCGATGCGTCACGCGGACCAGGTCCTGCTCGATGATCGGTCCGGCGTCGAGGTGCGGCGTCACATAATGGCTGGTGGCGCCGATCAATTTTACGCCGCGCTCGTAGGCCCGCGCGTAGGGACTGGTGCCGACGAACGCGGGCAGGAACGAATGATGGATGTTGATCGCGCGATTCTGATACTGCGCGATAAATTCGTCGGTGAAGACCTGCATGTAGCGCGCGAGGATCAGCAGTTCGACGTTCTGCGCCTTCAGGAGCTCGAGATGCTTCGCCTCCTGCATCCGCTTGTTCTGCGGCGTGATCGGCACGAAATGATAGGCCACGCCGCGCCGCTCGACCGCTGCGCGCAGGTCGTCGTGATTGCTGATTACCGCGGCGACCCGCCCCGGCATCTCGCCGATCTCCCAGCGATGGAGCAGGTCGAGCATGCAATGCGGGAGCTTCGAGACGAAAATTGCGACCGCGGGCTTTTCGTTGGAGAAGTGGAGCTGCCACTCCATCGCGTACTGCTCGGCGATGGGCCGGAAGGCGTCGGCGACCCGATCGGCGGGAATCGTGAAGCCCTCCAGCTCCCATTCGAAGCGGCCGAAGAACTCGCGCGTCTCATAATCGAGATGGTTGTCGGCGTGCAGGATGTTGCCGCCGCGGCTCGAGATGAAGTCGGCAAGTTCGCGCACCAGGCCCTTGCGGTCCGGGCACTTCATCAGCAGGATCGCCGTCCGGCCGCCGCTGTCGTATCCAGCCATTATGTGATTTTCATCTGCGCGGCGGGCCTCGCGCAATCCGTTATCCGGCGGGCGGGCGTTTCACCGCCGGCCGATCGGCCAGCAGCTTCTTGCGCGAGCTCCAGTCGAGCACGGTTTCGATGCATTGCGCCAGTTGCGCGGGCTGGCCGACGTAGTAATGCGTCGCGCCCTTGATCCTGACGTGTTCCTTGTCGGGCGTCGCCAGCGCGGCATGGATGATCGGGTTGTGCGGCGCGGGCACGGCGTCGTCAGCCGAGTTCTCGATCTGGATCACCGGCGTGCGGCGGATGCGCGCCGCGTTCTGCGGCCCGCGCGCGTTCGACAGATCGTAGCTCCACTGGCTCAGCCACGAGCGCAGGCTCGAGTAGCGTCCCAGGCCGGCCGGGGCGGAGTTCGCCACGCGCGGATCGCCGAGATAGCACCAGTTGGGCTTGCGATCGTTGGGATCGACCGTGACGTCGATCCAGCGCGGATCGCACATCGTGCGATGCACGCAGAAGGCGCGCTCGCCTTCGGCGCTCGCCCGCTTCTTGAGCGTCTCGAGGGTCTCCTGGCACCAGGCCGTGATGCGCCGGTTGCGCGCCACCTGCGCGGCGCGAAACGCGGTGACGAACGACTTCGCGAACGGCGGCTGATTCGGGCACCCGGGACCGTAGATGTCGAGCGCCGGGTCGCGTTCGTCGGGATTGGTCTCGTTCAGCACCGACGGATCGGTCCACTCGGCCAGCGTCTCGGCGCGCGAGAGATGGGCCGCAATAAAGATGATGCCGTCAGCGGGCTGCAGTCCGGCGCGCGTCAAATCGACCTCGTCGCCGGCGGGCGTATGCGTAATCGTCGGCTGCTCGGCCTGGGCCTGGTAGAAGAGGCTCAGGGAGCCGCCGCCCGACCATCCGACCAGCACGACCTTTTCGTATCCGCACTGCTCGCGCGCCCATCGCACCCACGCGCCCAAATCGATCGCGACTTTCTCCATAATGAGCGCGCTGTCGTTCTTCGGATAGCGGCTCGCCGCGCAGAGCACGTGCAGTCCGGTCTCCGCCAGCGCAACCGGCATCGGCAGCAGGTGCAGCGTCGATGAGGGGTGCATGAAGATGTAGATGGTCTTCGACGGCCGGTCCTTCGGCAGCAGCCGCTGGCCCTCGAGGATCGTGAGGCCCTGGCTTCCCGCGAAGCCGTAGGTTTCGGCGAATTTGACTTGCTCGGCGAACTTCAGAATCGCCGGTTCGCGGATAAAACTCTCGCTGCCGTCGGCCATCTCAAACCTCTGCGCGGATGAATTTTGATTGCTTGCCGCGCGATCTTATCCCGGCTGATAACGCGCCCGCTCGCGGCGGATCAGTTCGGTGAGCGCAGCGGGAATGTCCCGCCCTTCGCGCCGCGCTTTTTCTTTCGCTCCCAGCCACAGCCCGAGATCGCGACGGGCCCGGTCCGTATGCTGATTCCATTTGGGATCGAGCGGAGTGGTGATTTCGAGCCGCACGCCGTTGGGATCGTGAAAGTAGATGCTCAAAAATTCGTCGCCGTGATTGGTCGGCCCGACCAGGCCGAGCCCATGTCGCTTGAGCCACGCGTGCCATCGCATCACTTCGTCGGCGGTGTCCACCTGCAGCGCAATGTGGTTGAAGATGGCGTAGGCGGGATGCGCCGGCGCGGCCGCCTCGGGCAGGCCGGGCGCCTCGAAGAATGCAATCGTCGATCCGTCGCCCATCCGGAAAAAGACGTGGAAGTAGGGAAACGGATCGCCGGTCGACGGGATGCGATCATCGAACACCGAGCTCGCGAGCTCCATCCCCATCACCTTGGTGTAGAACTCGACCGTAGCCGCGACGTCGTGCGTGACGTACGCCGCGTGATTCAGCATCTTCGGCACCAGCGCGGAGGTCTTGAGTTTAGGCGGAGCTTTCACCGGCTTGCTTTTGGTTTGAACGTTGGCCACGGCGCTCTCCTTATGCTCTGGCACTGGTAGTAGTTTCATTCTGAAATGGTGTCAATCGCGTCCTTTGATGGATGCTGCGCGGTTGCGCGGCGGTCGGGCGGTGCTATGCTCGCGATCGACGCGCGGTGCTGCGCGCCCATTTCGTAACCCCTCCGGAGGAGCGGAACATGGCAACTGTCGGAGCCGAAAATTACGCCATCGAAGTCGAGGATGTTGAATATCTCCGCCACGGCGAGACGCCTCTGCTCGCCCGGCTCTTCAAGCCGCGCGGCAGCGGGCCATTTCCGGCGCTGGTGCAGCTTCACGGCGGGGCCTGGTGCCTGATGGATCGCACGCGCGACAATCCGCTCAACGAAGCCATCGCGCACAGCGGGGTGGTCGTGGCGGCGATCGATTTCCGGATGCCGCCGCAGGCCGGCTACCCGGCTTCGATGCAGGACATCAACTACGCGATTCGATGGCTGAAGGGGCGGGCCTCCGAGCTCGGCACGCGCGCCGAGATGGTGGGCGTCGCCGGCACTTCGAGCGGCGGCCATCAGGCGATGCTGACGGCGATGCGCCCGCGCGATCCGCGCTACGCCGCGATTGCGTCGCCCGCCGGCGCGCGCGGCGTCGACGCCAGCGTGAAGTTCGTCGCGATGTGCTGGCCGGTCATCGATCCGCTCTCGCGCTATCGCTATGCGCAGCGCCTCAGGGCCGGCGGCAAGCCCTATCCGGATTTCGTCGATAACGTGCTGCCGCTTCACGACGCCTATTGGAAGACCGAGGACGCGATGGCCGAGGGCAACCCGCTCCAGGCGCTGGAGCGCGGCGAAAAGGTCGAGCTGCAGCCCGCGCTCTATCTGCAGGGCGAGAACGACATCGTGCATCCGCGCGCCGACCTCGAGCGCTTCGTCGCCGATTATCGGAAGGCGGACGGTAAGATCGAACTTGAATTGATCGAGGGCGCCTCGGAGGCGTTCATCAGCCGCGATCCGTCGTCACCCCAGAGCCGGCGCGCGATCGCGAAGCTCATCGAGTTCGTGCATCGCGCCGCTCAGTGAGCGTCGGCGCTGCCGAGCTGCTCGGGTTCCTGCACGCAACACTGCTGAATCTCGGTCTGCGCCTGGTCGAGGTCGATCGGATCGAGATGCGGATGGCCGCTTAGCACGCCCCATCCGATCTCCTCGCGGATGTAGTAGACGCGCGCCTCCGCCTGAAGCTCGACGCGATCGCCGGTCTCGCCCGGAACGTCGCAGGTCACCGTGCCCACCGGCACCACAAACGCGTGGTAGCCGCCCGGACCGATCCGCGCGGTTTCGTCGCCGCAGGTCACCGGCGGGCGCAGCAGCGAGCCCGCATAACTGTAGGGACGGTAGACGTAGATGACGGCGTGGTCGGGGGGAGCCACCGCCTTCGCGAAGGGCGCGCCCTGCACGGCGCATCCGGCGAGTGCGGCTGCGAGCGCCGCAAGTAACGGATAGCGCAAGCGGTTCATCGCGGGGCCGGAGGCGGCGCGGCGCGATTCGCGTCGGCAGCCGCCTGCGCGAGGCGGGCGGAATCGTCGTAGAGCTTCTGATCGATCTTTTCCCGCACGGCGGCGCGGGCTTCGCGCTCGAGTTCCTGATGGGTCGGCTGCGAGTAGATCGTGTATGACTTCGAGACATGGGCCTTCGCGGTGTAGTCGCCGAGGATGCGATCGCCGTCGATAATCGAGAGTGAGGCGAACGCGGTCACGCCGTAGTCGCCGAGCGGCGCGCCCACGTAAGTAACCGGGTCGAGCGCCGTGACGATCAGCGGGACGTGGTACTCGTCGTGGGTCAGTTCCTCGCGATAAGAGAAGGTGACCCGCGAGTCGCCGGCGAGCGATTGAGCGACGTCCGGCGGCAGTTCCCGGGGATCGCCGTCGGCCAAACGCCCCTTGATCGGCAGCGGATGGACGTCCGCGGCGGCGGCCGGGGCCGAAACCGTATTCTCCTGCACGCTGCATCCGGCCGCGGCGATCAGAAAGACGGTCGAAAAAACGCAGAGACATCTCGCGAACATAAAACGCCGGCCCGACCGGCCTGAGTCCAAATTATAGTCCGCGGCGTCGACGAATGCTTGCCGCCCGTTCATATCGAGCAGGTTCCGTGCCGAACGGAAATATCAACTATCCTCGCTAAACCACGGGACGCCGCCGCGATCGCGCTCCGTATCGTGCAAATTGTTCGTTCCTTTTCGTATGACCGCCGGGATGGACTTGTCGGGGCCAGCCGCGCGATCATGCTGAAAAAGCCGCCTTCGAGGTGTCCAGATGCCGACTCGATATGACCGCACCGCCGAGGATCTCGGCAATGTCGTCGCGCTCGAGCACGTCAACGTCACCATCCCGGATCAGCGCCTGGCGACGCTCTTTTACGTCGCCGGCCTCGGCCTCACCCGCGACCCGTACATCATGGTCAGCACCAACAATATGTGGATCAACGTCGGGCGCAGCCAGTTCCATCTGCCGACCGCGAAGCCACAGGTGCTGCGCGGCCGGGTCGCGATCGTGGTGCCGGATCGCGAAGCGCTCCTGCAGCGGCTGGCGCGCGTGCGCGAGCAACTCGACGGCAGCGCCTTTGCCTTCGAGGAGCACGAGGGCTTCGTCGATGCGGTCTCGCCATGGGGCAATCGCATCCGCTGTTATCAGCCGGCGCCGCGCTTCGGGCGGATAACGCTCGGTCTGCCTTACGTCGAATTCGACGTGCCGCCCGCGAGCGCCGACGGCATCGCGCGCTTTTACCGCGAAATCCTCGCGGCCGCGGCGCAAACCGCCGAGGACGCGGAGGGACGTTACGCGCGAGTCGCGGTCGGAATCGAGCAGCACCTGATCTTCCACGAATCTGAGCGCCCGCTCGCGCACTACGACGGCCATCACGTCCAGATCTACATCGCGGATTTTTCCGGGCCCCATCGCCGGCTCGCCGAGAAGGGACTCATCACGGAGGACGACGATCGCCATCAGTACCGCTTCAAGGACATCGTCGATCCCGGAAGCGGCAAGGTGCTCTACACCCTCGAGCACGAAGTGCGCAGCATGCGTCATCCGCTCTACATGCGCCCGCTCGTAAATCGCAATCCCGCGCAGACCAACGTCCACTATGCGCCGGGTTGCGACGGCTGGAACTGGTCGATGCCGGAGCCGGAGTAGCCGGGCCGCATCAATAGAGCGACACCGCGCCCAGTTGATTTTCGAGCCTCCGCATCAATCGCGCGATATGCCGGGCCGCATCCGCGTCCGATTAATCGCGCGCAGAGATGGCGCGCTCGAACGGCTGGAACTCGGACGCGCGGGCCTCTTCAACCATCTTTCTGAGCGGCGCGCGGCTCAGCACGCCGAAATCGGTCTGGGCGCGCAGCGATTCCAGCCATGATTCAAATCGACAGCGATCACGGCGGCGAACAGCGTCCGCCCGACAATCCGATGCGCGAGAGTTCGAGCCATCGCCACGGCGCTCAGGCGCGATTAAAGAAGATCACCCACGCGATCAGTGCGAACATCGCGACCAGCGCGCCGTAAAAGAGCGGCAGCGGACGGAGATCGCGTTCAAGCCCGGCGGCGAGAAACAACGGATGGCACGCGGCCGCGAGCATCGCGCCGGCGCTTGCGCATAACAGCCAATCCGGGAAGTTGGCGCCCGCGACGCTCACCACCGGGTCGCATCCCGCGGCGACAAGCATCAGGAAGAGGGTCGCGCGCGTGAAATGATTCACCGGTTGCCGCCCGCGTCGAAGGCTCCTAGTGCGCGTCGACCAGCCCGATAAAGCCCCACGACTTGCCCTTCGCTAGCCCGGCCAGCTCGCGGCCGCAATCGCGCAGGATCGGCGCCGACGACGTGACGTGCTGGGTGGCGGCATACATATCGCGAAAGCAGCGCTGGATGACGCCGGCGCGCAGTGCAACTCCGCCGGCCGCGCGATAGGCAAAGTTCGCGATGTCTCCGATGCTCCAGGTCGCGTTGTTGAGCGCGAGGCGCACGAGCGTGAACTGGCGCGTCGAGGGCCGCTCGCCGCGCTTGAGCGTCTCCTGCAGATCGCCCCAGGCCTCGACGACGAAGGCGCGCGCCGCGCGTAACCTGGCTTCGGCGTTCGCATAGCTCTCCAGGAAGCTCTCGCTCTCGCGCGGCGTGCCGGTCACGCCGGTCTTGGTCTGCACGATGATCGCGAGCTCGTCGAGGATGCGCCGGCCGAGCCCGAGCGCGAACGCCGAATGGCCGAGCGTCGCGAAGCCGGCGATGCCGAGGTAGAAGAGCGCACCGCCGCGCAGCGGATCGCTGGTGTGGCCGATATGGGTGTATTCAGCCGGCACGAAGACCTCGCTTAGCGTGTAGTCGATACTGGCCGTCGCCCGCAGCCCAAGCACGTCCCAGTTGTCGCCGAATACCGCCTTCTCGATCGGCAGCACGAAGATCCGAATTTCGGGATTGCCATGCTCATCCAGCTTCGGCGCGCCGTTTTCGTGGACCACGGCCCCGGTATGAAGCCAGTTCGAATGCTTCACGCCGCTGCCGTAGCTCCACGCGCCGCTCAGCTTGAACCCGCCCTTGACCGGGACCGCCTTGCCATTAGGGATGCCCTGGCCGGCGATCACCGGCAATCGTCCATCGGCGAAAAGCACCTTTACCGCGCTCTCATGCAGGTAGGCGGCGCCGGTGGCAATCGCCAGCGCCGCCGCGAACATCACCCATCCGGTCGATGCGTCGGAATGCGAAACGGCCTCGATCACTTCGATCGAGTCGAGCGGCCACAGGTGGCTGCCGCCGAGAGACTCGGGGGTCCAGATTCCGAACAGCCGCGAATCGCTGAGCGCGGCGACGGTCTCGTCGGTAAGCATCCGCAGTTGCTCATTGGCCTCGCCATTGGCGCGAAACAGCGGCGCGAGGTGGCGCGCCCGCTCGATCATCGAGCCTGCGCCGATAGCGCGCGCCGCCTCGCTACGCGCCGCGCTCTTGCTTGCACTCTGTAATGCCTTCGCCATGACGGCCAATCTCCTTGCGATGCTACTAACGAGGCCGGCCGGCCTGCTTCTGGTAGCTACTATTTCAATGAAGGTCGAGCAATCGCGCCGCCGTGCCGCCCATGATCATCGCCAGGTCGGATTTCGGCGTGGCGCCGGCAAGTCCGAGCAATCGCGACGGCGCGGGATCGCCGACCGGGTAGTCGCTGCCCATCACGATCCGATCCGCGCCGACGCGCGCGTTCAACGCGGTCAGCGTCGCTGGATAGTAGACGCAGCTATCGTAATAGAAGTCGCGCAGGTAAGCGCTCGGCATCCGGCTGATATGCTTCGCAGTTTCCGGCTTGTCGGTCGCGTTGCGGTCGAGCCGGCCCATGTAATGCGGCATGTAGCCGCCGCCGTGCGCGACCACGATCTTGAGGCCCGGGAAGCGGTCGAGCACGCCCTCGTAGATCATCGAGGTCATGAAGCGCGTCTCCTCGATCGATTGGCCGATCGAGTTCCACATCGCGTAGCGCTGATACCACGCGTCGCGGACGCCGTCGGGATGCACAAATGCGGTCACGCCCGCCGTGCGAAGCGACGACCATAGCGGATGGAAGCGCGGCTCGCCCAGGTAGACGCCGTCGACGTTCGCGGGCAGATTCGCGACGCGCAGCCCCAACTCGCGGGTCGCGCGTTCGAGCTCGCCCATCGCGAGGTCGGGCGATTGCAGCGGAAGCGTGAAGCTGCCGACGAAGCGGTCGGGGCGACGCGCGGCCCAACTCGCGATCTCATCGTTCAAGCGGCGATTGAGCTCCAGCGCGCGTTCGGCGTCGGCCCATGCGGTCGGCGAAATCACGGTGCTGGCCGTGATCACGTGGCGGGCGACACCGCGCGCGTCCATATCCTCGATCTGCCGCTCCGCCGACATCATCTTGGCGAACAGTAGCGGCCATCCGCCGGGCGGCTTCAGGAGCGGATTCGCGCCGAATCCCGTCAGGACGCTATGAGATTGCGCCAGCTCCAGCACCGACTCGTCAAGGAAATGCGCGTGAAAATCGAGCACTCCTGCTTTGCTCCCGTTCGCCGCCGTTTTGCCTGCTTCCATGATGGCCTCGCGAGGCTAATTCGAAATCGTATCGCGGATACCCAGCCGTTTCATGCGCGGCAGCACCTCGTCGCGCAGGATTGGCAGATCATCGAGGAAGTTGACCTGCGCGACCGCCATCCCGTCGAGCCCCGCGTCGCTCATCCGCTTGAAGGCCGCGGCGACCTCGTCGGGATCGCCCTTGACGATGAAGGTGCCGGTGCCGCTCACGAAGCGCTCGCGCATCTGGGACCGCACCGCAGCCGGGATCGATTGGGAGTGGCGATGCAACTCGTCGAGGAACTCGGCCGCCTTCCAGTCGCCGTGCTCGTGCACGATGTAATGATAATACTCGTCGGTTTCGCGGCGCGTCTTGCGGCAGAACATATGGCCGCTCGCGTAGATGCCAAAGTGACGCTCTGCGCCGGCGCGAATCGCGCGAATCTCTTCGGCTAGCGTGTCGAGGCTCACCACCAGCATGAACAGGCAATCGGCGTGGCGGCGCGCGAACTTGCGTCCGGTGGGGGACGATCCGGCGCTGATCAGGAGCGGCGGCTCGCCGCCCCAGGGCTTGGGATTGCTGAGCACGCCCTTCAGATCAAAATAGCGGCCCTTGAAGTCGAACGGCTGCTCCTCGGACCACATCCGCTTGACCAGCGTCAGCCACTCCTCGGTGTAGGCGTAGCGCTCGTCATGCTCGGCCATCGGCACGCCGAACAGCGCGAACTCGGGTGGATTGCCGCCCGAGACGACGTTGAGGCCGAAGCGCCCCTCGCCAATCTGGTCGCAGGTGTTGATCTGCTTGACGGCGAACACCGGATGGAGAAACGGCGCGTGGATGGTCGCGAAGATGGCGATTTTGCGGGTCGCCTCGAGCAGTCCCGCCGCCCATGTCAGCGGTTCGAGGATGTTCGATTCGGTCGGCGCCGTGCCGCCCATACCGAGCCAGTTCGCCAGCGGGAGCAGGAAATCGATCTCGGCGGCTTCCGCTTCCAGAGCCATCTCGCGATTGGCGCGGTAAGTCGGCACCCAGCGTTCCGGCGCAAAGGTCTTGGTGATGCCGCCGTCGCAGTTCGAGCAGAACAAGCCGAGCTTGAACTTACGATCGCTAATCTTGCGCGGCATTTCCCGAGGCTAACGCTGACTAGAGCCGATATGGAATCTGCTCGGGGCCCGGCGCCTGCGTCACGCGGCGGGTCTTCGCATCGACCATGTTCTGCGGGAAGCCGCCGACCCGCTCGCTGCGCACGATGACCGCGATGGTAGGTTCGTCGCCGGCGTACTCGGCGTGCAGCAATCCCGGCGGCACCACGTCGATGTAGCCCGGGGCGACCACGTAATCGTCGATCGGCTCGAGCGTGGCCTGCGGCGCGGAGCCATCGTCGGTGCGCTTGAAGCGCACCACGCGCTCGCTGCCCGTCAGCACACCATAGACGGTCCAGGTGTGAGCGTGATCATGGATCGGCGTGTCCTGGTGTGGATACTTGACCAGCCCATTGATCACGAAGTGGTAATCCGGGTCTTCGTAGAAGAGCAGATTCTGCGCGCGGCGGCTCTCGGGCGACGGGGCCGGCCAGGCGTGCGCCCGCTCACGGAGCGCCTCGGACTGAAGCAGCATCGGCAGCAGCCGCCCAATCGCGCGCCAGCGTTCCTCGTCGGAGAGATTCTCATTCCACAGCGCCCGCGCCTGCTCGATGAATGGCTTCAGGATTTCGAATCCGCTGTCATCCATGGCTTAACTCCCGGCAGCCGCGCGGTGGCCCCGCCCCGTGCGCGGCTGCAGTCGATCGATGCCTAGCATGGGCTCTCCGGCGCGCACAAACCCGGTCATCCCTGCTCGGCGAAAAATCCGCCCACCAGCCGATTGAAGCGCGCCGCGTGCTCGATCTGAGTCCAATGCCCGCAGCGGCCGAAAACGTGGATTTGCGCGCGCGGGAGCATCTCGAACAGCCGGTAGGAGGACGTAAGCGGAATGATGCGATCCTCGCGTCCGTGGATGACTACCGCCTCATGGGGCAGCGCGCGCAGTTTCGCTTCATCGACGGCCATCGCGTCGATCCAGCGCTGGCGCGGCGCCGGGAACATCGCCGCGTACGCCTCCTGGATGCCGGGCCGGATGCCGGCGCGATAGCGCATCTCGGCCAGCTCATCGGTCACCAGCTCGCGATTGAAGGCGAACAGATCGAGCAGCCGGCGCATGTTCTGAATCGACGGCGTGTAGCCCCAGGCCTCGTCCAGCCCCGGGGTGAGCTCGAATTTCACGCCCGCACTGCCCATCATCACGATGCGCGAAATGCGATCCGGGTAGCGGGTCGCGAGATGCAGCGTGAGGCCCCCGCCGAACGAGTTTCCGACCAGCCCGACCTTGTCGAGCTTGAGCGCATCGATGAACCCGATCGCATGCCTGACCCAGGTGTCCATATCGTAGCGGACATTCGCAGGCCGCTCGGTGTAGCCGAAGCCCAGCAGATCGGGCGCGATCACGCGGAACTGCTTGGCCAGCTCGGGGATGACCAGCCGCCAGTTGGCCCAGGCGCTGACCCCCGGGCCGGAACCATGTAACAGCACGATCGGCGGGCCGGAGCCCTGGTCGTGATAGTTGGTGTTGATTCCTGCCGCCGCGATGCTGCGGCCAATCTCTGGATTGTCACTCATCGTTCGTGCTGCCTTTTCGGTTTCGGCGGGCCGGGCTAATCCACCGCCGATCCTTCTATAGCATTGGACGCCCTCGACGTGGATGCCTGGAGCCGCTGCAACACCAAATAAAGCGACGCCGCCACTAACCCGGGTACCGGGATGCGGCGGCGTCGCGCTTAAGCGGCAGATGGAAGCGGGCCGTGATCGCGATCGCTAACGCATTATTTCGCTCAGACCCGAGACCTTCGAATACCGATTGACGTTGGTGTAGTCCTCGCCATCGTAATTCTTGCATTCCTGGTTGGTCTTAACTTCCGGGAACCCGCCGGTGTACATCGACAGATGCGCATTCTGCTGATCGTACATCACGCTGAACAATCGCCAGGCCT
>Ga0209415_10009026_pt1 | contig 17171 bp, 18 predicted proteins | sample PeaSoiSIISIP2007_FD_187696 | JGI IMG/M metagenome (GOLD analysis project Ga0209415, IMG submission 187696) | Peat soil microbial communities from Weissenstadt, Germany - SII-SIP-2007 (SPAdes) (version 2) | ecosystem: Environmental > Terrestrial > Soil > Wetlands > Peat | place: Germany... | reverse complement strand
GTGGAGGCGAAGGGACTCGAACCCTCGAACCTCTTGACTGCCAGTCAAGCGCTCTACCAACTGAGCTACGCCCCCGGACGAGCCGCCACGTTACCAGTCCCACTTGGGCCCACCGGGGGGATCCGACGACCGTCCGAGCACCCGGTACGAGGTCCGAGGCGATCGCCCCGGTTCTCTAGAATCCGAAAATGGCGCGGCCCTATGACGTGCAGGAAGTCGAGCTCAAGTGGCAACAGCGCTGGGCCGAAAGCCGTCTCTACGAGGTCGACGCCGACGACCCGCGGCCCGTGCAGTACGTCTTGTGCATGTACCCCTACCCGAGTGGGCCTGCCCACCAGGGCCACGTCCGCAACTACACCTTCGGCGATCTGCTCGTGAGGCACCGCACCATGCAGGGGTTCGCTGTGCTCTCGCCCTTCGGCTTCGACTCCTTCGGGCTCCCCGCCGAGAACGCCGCCATTCGCACGGGTGAGCACCCTCGGACGTTCACCGAGGCTCGCATCGCCGAGCTCAAGGCCAGCGTCAAACGGCTCGGCGTCGTCTACGACTGGCGGCGCGAGCTCCGAAGTCACGATCCCTCCTACATCCACTGGAACCAGGTCATCTTCCTGCGCTTGCTCGAGGCGGGCCTGGCGTACCGCGCCCTGGCACCGGTCAATTGGTGTCCGGGTTGCCAAACCGTGCTGGCGAACGAGCAGGTGCTGGCGGACGGGACGTGCGAGCGCTCGGGCGACCTGGTGGTCCAACGTGAGCTCGAGCAATGGTTCTTCCGAACCACGACCTACGTCGACGAGCTCCTCGATTCCCTTGACAACCTCGAATGGCCCGAGCGCGTCAAGACCATGCAGCGCAATTGGATCGGAAGATCCGAGGGCGTCGAGTTCGACCTCCGGGTCGTCGGCCACGAGCACGAGGACCTCGTGCTGCGCGTGTTCACCACGCGACCGGACACGAGCTTCGGGATGACCTACGCCGTGCTGGCGCCCGAACATCCCCTCGTCGACGTGCTGACCACCCACGCTCAGCGGGCCGAGGTCGACAAGCTCCGGTCAACTGCTGCGGGCAAGAGCGAGCTCGACCGGACCTCGGAGCACGGTGCGGAGACCTTCGCCAAGCGGGGTGCGTTCACCGGCGGCCACGTGGTGAACCCGTTCACCGGCGAGGAGATCCCCGTCTACGTCGCCGACTACGTCCTCATGCGGTACGGCACGGGGGCGATCATGGCGGTCCCCGCCGAGGATGACCGCGACTGGGACTTCGCTCAAGCCCACGGCCTGCCGGTGGTTCGCACGACCCAGCCGCCGCAGGGTTTCGACGGGGGGGCATGGACCGGTGACGGCGTCAAGATCAACTCGGGATTCCTGAACGGTCTGGGCATCGGTGCCGCCAAGGAGCGCGCCATCGACTGGCTCGAGGAACGGCGAATCGGCGCCCGCACCGTCAACTACCGCCTGCGGGACTGGTTGGTCTCCCGCCAGCGCTACTGGGGATGTCCGATCCCCGTTGTCTTCTGCCCGGTCGACGGCATCGTCGGGGTCCCCGAAGACCAGTTGCCCGTCCTCGCTCCTGACGATGTGGAATTCCTCCCCACCGGCGAGTCACCCCTGGCGCGTCACGCCACCTTCCGCAACGTGACGTGTCCAAAATGCGGCGGTCCCGCCGAGCGCGAGACCGACACCATGGATACCTTCGTCGACTCTTCGTGGTACTTCCTCCGCTTCTGCGACCCGTGGTCCGAGGACCGACCGTTCGACCCACATATCGCGGGGCACTTCATGCCCGTGGACCAGTACATCGGCGGCATCGAGCACGCCATCTTGCATCTTCTCTATGCCCGCTTCTACACCAAGGCCCTGATCGACGTCGGGCTTGCTCCAGGCCTCGGGCGCGAGCCGTTCCTTCGACTCTTCACGCAGGGCATGATCCGGATGGACGGCAAGAAGATGTCGAAATCCCGGGGGAACCTGGTCACTCCGGCCCGGTACTTCGACACCGTGGGTGCCGATGCGCTCCGCCTCTTCCACGTCTTCGCCGGACCTCCCGGTGACAACATGGACTGGACCGACCAAACCGAGAACGTCATCGAGGGCTGCGGCCGGTTCCTGGACCGGGTCTGGCGGCTCACGGTGGAGTCCAGGGGCGAGGATCAAGACGGAGCTCGCGACGGAGAGCCCCGCGCCGAGGATGTCGAGATCAGCCGGGCCACCCACCGGCTCATCGCCAAGGTCAGCGACGACCTCGAGCGTTGGTCCTTCAACACCGCGGTCGCGGCCTGCATGGAATTCTCCAACGAATTGCAGCGGTACCGGCGCGAGACATCAGGGGGGCCTCACCGCGCCACGCATGATGCCGCCTCTGATGCCCTCCTTCTGCTCCTCGCTCCCATCGTCCCCCACGTCGCGGCCGAGGCTTGGGAGCAGAGGCACGGGGAAGGGGCGATGGTGCACGCCGAGTCGTGGCCCGCCTTCGACCCGGAGCTGGCTCGCTCCGAGACGGTCACGATGGTGGTGCAGGTGAACGGCAAGGTGCGTGACCGGATCGAGGTCTCCCCCGACATCACCGAGGAGTCTGCGGTCGAGCTTGCCCTGGCGTCCGAGCGAGTGTCGAGCGCTCTTGCGGGCGCAGATCCGTCGCGTGTGGTCGCCCGGCCCCCTCGGCTCATCAACTTCGTCATCTGATCAGCCCGCGCTCACCCGGCCCCGCCCGGACGGACGAAGGACGGATCAGGCCTGTCGGAAGCCGGCGAGCAGAGCCCGGATCTGAGCGTGGTCCATGCGGTACGGGGCGTAGAAGCTCACCCGCGTGACCATGCCGCCGTACCGTTGCACCACCTTGGCCGGGATCTCTTCGATCTCCCCGCTGACGGCAAAGGCGTCGAGCATGTCGTCGGGGATGAGGTCGGCCATGCGCACCCACTCGCCCTTCTTCGACAGCGTGTTGAGCTCGCCGAACAGATCTCCCCAACCGTGGAGGTCGAGCACCGGACGGTAGGCGGGCGTCGACGCGTAGAACGCCAACTGTGCTTTGACGGCCTGAGTGGCGGTCCGTATCTCCTGCTCGTTGGTGCCGGTGACCATCATGGCCGGGTAGGAGATCTCGTAACCCGCCCGGGTCCGCCCCGATCGGGCGAGGCCGCGATCGAGAGCCGGCATGGTCACCTCGCGCATGTAGCGAGCCGTGGTGAATCCATGAGCCAGCAGCCCGTCGGCGACCTCACCGGCCACCTCGGTCATGAGCTGACCCACTGCTGCGAGGAACACCTTGGGAGCCCCGTAGGGATTCGGCCCCGGATTGAAGAACGGTGTCATCAACGTGTGCTTGTAGAAGTCTCCTCGGAACGCGAGCTTCGTGCCGTCGTGCCAGGCAGACCAGATCGCCCGCATGGCCGTGATGAATTCGCGCATCCGCGGCGCCGGGTGGGACCACGGCATCGAATACCGCTTCTCGATGTGGGGCTTGATCTGCGAGCCGAGGCCCAGCATGAACCGACCCTTCGAAAAGGCCTGCAGGTCATTCGCCAGAACCGCCGTGCTCATGGGGTTGCGCGCGAACGCCACCGCGATCCCCGTGCCCAGCTCGATCCGCTCGGTGTGCTCGGCCGCCAGCAGGAGGGGCAAAAAGGGGTCGTGCCCGGTTTCCGCGCACCACAGACCGTCGAATCCGTCGTTCTCGGCTCGCTGGGCCGTCTCGAGGGCGTCGTTCGGGTCGAACCCGATTCCCCCGTCGACTTGCATCGGCGCACCCTATCCGAAGCACGCCGATTCCACGCTCGCCGAGTACCCCGTGGAGACGCTCCGAGCCGAAATCGTTGCAGTTCTCGGCGCCGGTGGCCGACAATTACCCAATGGGCCCAGGCGGCATGTGGTCGGATGACGAGCCCCGAGAAGCGGGGGAAACCGACATCGACGCGAATGTCGCGACGCGCGAGCCCTACCTTCGCCAGGCCCTCGCCGAGTTCGAAGCCGGCCACATCGAGGCGTACGACTACACGCGGTGCGTGCACGCCCTCAACGCAGCCACCTCGGTCGAGGACATGCGGAGGATCGTCGACGCCCTCTCACATCGAACCGATTCCGACGGCCCTGTCACTCTTCGCGGCCTCGATGCCGTCGATCTTGCCCTCCTCCGATCGGCCCGCTCGTCTGCGCCCCGCAGCACGGCCACGCGCTATGTCACCTTGGCGATCGTGTTCTTGTTGTTCGCCGTGCTCATCGGTCTCGGGATGTGGTTGGCGGCGCACGTCCACGGAGCGGCACTGGCGCCGATCACATCATCTGGTCGGCTGACCGCGGCGACACCGGCTTGGTGGTAGGGACCGCCCAGGCATCATCGATCCGTTCGGGGCCCGGCGTGAGACGCACGAGGGCGCCCGTTACGCCCGGTAGCGCCCGGGAACGCTGGGGTGAGCCCGACATGGCGCGTGCGATGTGTAATCTGCCCGCCGTGCGTCGGTCCCTTCTTCTTGTCGTGGGTCTGTCCGCGTTCATGCTCGGCGCGTGCGGGTCGACCCCTTCGTCATCGCCGACCACCAAAGCGTCGGGAAGCCCGACCGCATCGGGGCCATCGAGCACCGCCGCGGCGGGAGCCACGAATCCGCCCGCGGTGTCGGGTGCCACGGATCTGAAAACCGAACCGGTCATCGGCCCGGGTTCATCTCCCCCTCCCACCAGCCTCGAGACGAAGGATCTCGTCGTGGGCACCGGCACCGCGGCAGTACTGTCGAGCACTGTCGTCGTCAACTACGCCGGGGCCGACTACGCGACGGGCAAGGTCTTCGACGACACGCCCTGGAAGCAGGGCCAACCGACGCCGTTCCCGCTCAATGGGGTCGTTCCCGGTTTCGCCCAGGGCATCGTGGGAATGAAGGTGGGAGGCCGGCGCGAGATCGTGATCCCCCCGGCACTGGGTTACGGCGCCAACGGAAACCCGCCCGCGGTGGGACAGAACGAGACGCTCGTATTCGTCGTTGATCTGGTGCAGGTCCGGTAGGGACACGGCCGGACGCGTCCGAGCCGGACGCCGCACGCCGGATGCCGGATGCTGGACGCCGGATGCTGGACGCTGGGCAGGACCGACCCGGGCTCAGAGCTCCTCGGGCGTCCCGCCGTCACTTCGCTCGTCGCGTAGATACCGTTCGAGCTCGGCCGCGAGCTCGTCACCGGTGGGCAGGGTCCCTACGTCGAGCGGGTTGCCCTCCGCCGCGTCGACGCTGCGTTCGAGCTGATGCACCATCGAGGTGTGCTCGGCGCTCTTGGCAATGAGCTCGTCGACCTGTCGCAGCGACGCGTCCGCCGCGGTGTGCAGGTCGGTCGAGTCGACCGACAGGTCGCCGACCGCGGCGAGGCCGTCGATGAGCGCCGCGCTGGCCGAGGGGAACGCCATGCCCGACACGTAGTGCGGGACCCGGGCCCACAGACCCACGGTGGGGATGCCCGCCTCGCCCAGAGCGATCTCGAGTGCACCCCAGACGCCCGAGGGCACGTCGATCTCCCCTTGGACGATGCCGACCCGGGCCACCAGATCGGCGGACTCCCGAGGCGCGGTGGCCGCCAGGCGCACAGGCCGGGTGTGGGGAGCCGGAGCGGGGAACGCACCCAACCCGACTACCAGCCGGACACCGAGCTCACCGGCCAACGTCACCACCGAGGACACGAACGAGGGCCAGCGGAAGTCGGGCTCGGGCCCGACCAGGTAACAGATATCGGCGCCGGCCCGGTCGGTCCCTACCCGGAGCTGGATGACGGGCCAGGTGAGCCCCTCGTTGACGCCGTGGGAGATGTGCACCACGGGACGCCGGGCCCGCTGGTCGATGAGGGCCTCGCCGTCGAAGGTGGCGACGAGCTCGGTCGAATCAGCCGACAGCAGCGCGGTGATGGCCCCGTCGGCACCGAGCCCAGCGTCCACCCATCCGTCGAGTGCCACGACGAGCACGGGGAGGTCGAAGGTGCGATCGCCGTGTCGTTCGTAGAGAGTCACGTCCCGGGCCATTCACTCATTGCCCGCTCAGGGCGCCGAGCGCCATCTCCGCCAGCCTTACGACGCTTCGACCGAAATCGTCGACGCTCGATCGGTCTCCCGCGGTCGCGCCCCCGACGTAGCGGGCGTAGACACCCTGGATGATGCATGCGAGCTTCCAGTAACCGAACGCGACGTAGAAATCGAGGTCTCCGAGGTCGCGTCCCGACGCGGCCGCGTAGCGCGTCCGCATGTCGGCCCGGCTCGGGAATCCGGGCACGGTAGTGGGGGTGACGCCGAGGAGGGCGGCCTCGTCGCCGGGTTCGGTCCAGTACACCATGAGGAGCCCGACGTCGGCGAGAGGATCACCCAGAGTGCAGATCTCCCAATCGAGAACGGCGCGCACGGTTCCGTCCGGGCCGAGGACGGTGTTGTCGAGCCGGTAGTCACCGTGAACGACCGACGTCCCCTTCTGTGCAGGAATCTGTGCCGCCAGCTGTTCGTGCACGGCGCCGACGATGGTCGCCGTGTCCAGGCCCTCCACCTGGGAATGGCGGAATTGTTCGAACCACCGGCGCAGCTGGCGCTCGATGTACCCGTCACGCTTGGCGAAGTCCCCGAGGCCGACGGCATCGACGTCCACGGCGTGCAGTGAGGCCAGGGTGTCGGCGAGCGACTCGCCGGCGCGTCGGCGCGCATCGGCGTCGAGATCGCGCTCGGCCGAAACAGCGTCGCGGACGATGTGCCCGTCCACGAACTCCATGACATAGAAAGGCTGCCCGTTGACTGCCCGGTCCTCGCACAGACCGAACGTCTCGGGCACGGGAACGGCCGTCGGTCCGAGCGCGGTGATGACGCGGTACTCGCGCCCCATGTCGTGCGCAGTCGGAAGGACGTGGCTGAGCGGAGGACGACGCAAGGCGTATAGGTGGTGGGCCGAATCGGCGACGCGGTAGGTCAGGTTGGAGCGGCCTCCGGCGATGAGCACGAAGGACAAAGGAGGTTCACAGCCCTCGACATGGGACGAGAACCACTCCGTCACCCGCTCGGCGTCGATGCCCTCGACGCCGCCGTCGACGAGGTCGGCAGTCGTCATGGGATGAACGCTACCCGCAGCGCCCTCGGCGGCATGGGCCGTGCGCGGCTCCCGGTATCGTCTTCGGCGTGATCGACGTCACCGATGCCACCTTCGAGCAGGACGTTCTCGTGCGCTCCGAGCAGGTCCCGGTCGTGGTGGACCTCTGGGCGCCTTGGTGTGGCCCGTGTCGCACCCTGGGGCCGATCCTGGAAAAGGTCGTCGAGGCCAAGGCCGGTTCGGTCGAGCTCGTCAAGGTGAACGTGGACGAAAACCCACGAATCTCCGGCACCTTCCAGGTGCAGTCGATCCCGGCGGTGTTCGCCCTCAAGGACCGCCAGGTCGTCGACGGGTTCATCGGTGCCCTCCCCGAACCACAGGTGGCGGAATTCGTCGATCGCCTCGCCCCCGTCCCCTCGGAGGCCGAGACGCTGGTCATCGCCGGTGACGAGGCGTCGCTGCGCCGCGCCCTCGAGCTCCAGCCCGACCACCCCGGTGCTGTGGTGGCTCTGGCGCGCTTGCTGGTCGAAGGGGATCCCACCGAGGCGCTGCGGCTCCTGGCCCGGATCCCCGAGACACCCGAGGCGCGTCAGGTGGCCGCCGAAGCCCGCTTGGCCGCGCAGCAGATCGAGGTGCCCGCCGACGGCGTCGACGTGTTGCTCGACTCCCTTCTGGCCAAGGTGAAGAACGACGAGGAGGCGCGCCAGGAATACCTCGACCTCCTCGAGACCCTCGGTGCCGATGATCCTCGCACCGCCCGCTACCGCAAGGCGCTCGCGGCCCGGCTGTTCTGAACGGCCACGGGCAACCCGACCGCCGGCACCCGACCGCGGGCACCCCACCGCCGGCATCGGGCGGTCGCCCGACCCGCCGCCGCAGCTGCCTCCGCCCGCTAGGTTCACGCGATGCATCTCCGTCTCGGTAGCCGGATCTTCGATCTCGGCACCCGGGCGCTGGTGATGGGCATCTTGAACCGGACTCCCGATTCCTTCTTCGACAAAGGCGCCACCTTCTCGCTCGATGCGCTCCTGCGGCGCGCCGACCAACTCGTGATCGAGGGGGCGGACATCCTCGACGTGGGCGGGGTCAAGGCCGGTCCGGGGCCCGAAGTCTCAGAGACCGAGGAGCTCGAGCGCGTTCTGCCGGCCATCGAGGCTCTCGGTACCCGCGTCGACGTGCCGCTGTCGGTCGACACGTGGCGGGCCTCAGTCGCCGGTGAGGCCTACAGAGCCGGTGCGGTCGTCGGCAACGACATCAGCGGGTTCGCAGACCCCGGCTACCTGGGGACCGCCGCCGAGGCCGGCGCCACCGTGGTGGCGACCCACATCCGGATCGGGCCCCGCATTCCCGACCCCGAGCCACGGTACGACGACGTTGTGGCGTCGGTGGCTGCCTTCCTCGAAGAGCGCGCCGCGCAGGCCCGGGCCGCGGGTATCGATTCCGATCGGATCGTGCTCGACGCCGGTCTCGACCTCGGCAAGACCGCGGCTCAGTCCCTGGAGCTGCTGCGCGCCTCGGGTGTCCTCGCCGGTCTGGGATACCCGCTTCTGCTGTCGGCCTCGAACAAGCCTTTCCTCGGCGTGACGCTCGGCCTCGACATCGACCGTCGTCACGACGCATCACTGGCCGCCGCCGCGGTCGGAGTGTCACTCGGTTGCCGCGTCGTCCGGGCCCACGACGTCGAGGGCACTCGCCGAGTCTGCGACGCTGTGGCCGCCGTGCTCGAGGCGCCGTGACCGCATCCCGCTCGGGATCCCCGCCCGCGGCCAAAAGGTCATCGACTCCGCCCGCGGGTGCGGCTCCGGAACCCGTCTACCTCGTACGCGGGGACGATGCGTCGCTGGTCGGCCAACGGGTGCACGATCTGCTCGGGACCCTCGTGGGTGTGTACGACGCCTCCATGGTGGTCGAGGAGCTTGGGGGCGCGAGTGCCGACGACCTCGACGTCGGCATGGTGGTCGACGCGGTGACGACCCCTCCGTTCCTGACCGATCGCAGGATCGTGGTGCTCCGGGATGCCGGGCGGCTGGTGGCGTCCGATGCAGCGCGACTGGTGGACTGCCTCGAGGACCCGTTGCCCGGTGTCACCCTTGTAGTGGTGGTCGGGAGCGGGACGATCCCCTCGTCGCTCGTGAAGGCGGCCGAACGGCACGGGACGGTCCTCGACACCGCGGTGGGGACCGGCCGGGCTCGCACGCAATGGCTGGTCGACCGGCTGCACGAAGCCCCCGTCAAGCTCGACGCACGCGCCGGGTCGAGGCTCGGGGAACACCTGGGTGGCGACATGAGCCGGCTGCGTGGCCTCCTCGACGCGCTGGCCGCTGCGTACGGAGAGGGCGCGTCCATCGACGTCGAACGGCTCGAACCGTTCTTGGGCGAAGCAGGCGTGGTGGCGCCGTGGGATCTCACCGACGCCGTCGACGCGGGGGACACGGCGGGTGCCCTGGGCGCCCTGCATCGTCTGTTCGGGGCGGGCTCGTTCCATCCGCTGCAGGTCCTCGCCATCCTGCACCGGCACTATCAGGCCATGCTCCGTCTCGACGGGTCCGGGGCCACCACTCCCGACGAGGCGGCGGCGCAGCTCGGCATGCGCAGCTCCTACCCGGCACGCAAGGCGATGGAACAGGGTCGTCGGCTCGGCCCCGCGGGGATCAGCAGGGCGGTGACGTTGTTGGCGGAGGCCGACCTCGATGTCCGGGGACGAAGCGCCCTGGCGCCGGAAACAGTGCTCGAGGTACTGGTGGCTCGCCTCAGCCGGTTGGGGGCGGCTAGAGAGACGACGTCGCGTCGCCACCCCGGCTCATCGGCGCGGCGCAGATCCTGACGGTCAGGCTTCGCTCGTTGCGTTGGCGCGACGCATGAGGCGGGACTTGCGATTGGCGGCCTGGTTCTTGTGGATCACACCTTGCGCGGCGGCCTTGTCGATCCGCTGCACAGCGGCGCGCGTGGCCTCTTCGGCATCCTCGGCCCCGATGTCGAGTGCCGTTACCGCCGTCTTGGTGCGCGTGCGGATCTCCGAACGCACCGACTTGTTGCGCAGCCTGCGCCGCTCGTTCTGGCGGTTGCGCTTGATCTGACTCCGGATGTTGGCCATTGGCTCGTCGCTGCTCCCAGACGGGCTCCGCTGTGGGCGGGCGTCGGCATTCGAGGGGAATGAGACTGTGTCGGACCTTCAGATCCGGCCCAACCGGTGGGCCAGAGGGCACCACCAGGCCAAACAGCCTAGCAGGGGGCCCGGCCCCCTTCCTCTGGGCAACCGGAGGCCGATGCCGGCGCCGGTACGCTCCGAGTACCGTGCTCAGCCCAGACCTCATCCGCAATTTCTCCATCATCAGCCATGTCGACCACGGAAAGTCGACGCTGTCGGACCGAATCCTCGAGCTGACCCACGCCGTCGATCCTCGACTCATGCGCGAGCAGTACCTCGACTCCATGGAGCTCGAGCGCGAGCGGGGCATCACCATCAAGGCGCAAAACGTCCGGGTCCATTTCAAGGACCACGTCCTCCATCTCATCGACACTCCAGGCCATGTGGACTTCGGCTACGAGGTGAGCCGGTCACTGGCGGCGTGCGAGGGGGCCGTCCTGCTCGTCGATGCTTCCCAGGGCATTCAGGCTCAGACCCTCGCCACCTGCTATCAGGCCCTCGAGAACGACCTCGAGATCGTCGCCGCACTCAACAAGATCGACCTGCCCGCGGCGGAGCCCGAGCGGTACGCGGCGGAGATCGAGCAGGTGCTCGGCATCCGGGGCGACACGATCCTTCGTATCTCGGCCAAGACGGGCGAAGGGGTGGAACAGCTCCTCGACGCCGTCGTGGCGCGAGTGCCTGCACCGGCCGGTGACCCCGACGCCCCCTTGCGGGCGCTCATCTTCGACTCGGCCTACGACCAGTACCGGGGGGTCGTCAGCTCGATCCGGGTCATGGACGGAGTCCTGCGCAGCGCCACCAAGGTCCGGTACATGCAGGCGGGCTTCGCTCAGGAGGTTGAGGAGATCGGGGTCCGCAGGCCGGTTCCCACACCCGTGGAAGAACTCGGACCCGGCGAGGTGGGCTATCTCATCGCCGGCATCAAGGACGTAGGCCAGGCCCGGTCGGGAGAGACCGTCACCGACGCGGCGCATCCCGCCCCCGAAGCCCTGGCGGGATATCGCGACCCGAAGCCCATGGTGTTCTGCGGGCTGTACCCGATCGACGGGGACGAGCTCACCGCCCTGCGCGAAGCACTGGAGAAGCTGAGGCTGAACGACTCGAGCTTCACGTTCGAGCCCGAATCCTCGGGCGCTCTCGGCTTCGGATTTCGCTGCGGGTTCCTCGGCCTGTTGCACATGGAGATCGTGCGAGAGCGCCTCGAGCGTGAGTTCGCCCTGACCCTCATCGCAACCGCGCCATCTGTCGCGTACGTGGCGCACCTGACCGATGGGAGCGAGCTGCGCTTCGACAATCCGAGCGAGATGCCCGACGCCAGCCGGCTCGACCACATCGACGAACCCATCCTCCGGGCCACCGTCATCGTTCCGTCGGAGTACATCGGGACCGTGATGGAGCTGTGCCAGTCCCGCCGCGGAGATCTCGATCACATGGAGTACCTGTCACCCGAACGTCTCGAGCTCGTCTATCGCATCCCTCTGGCCGAGGTGGTGGTCGACTTCTTCGATCAGCTCAAGAGCCGGACCAAGGGGTATGCGAGCCTCGACTACGAAGCGCACGGGTACGAGAGTGCCAATCTCGTGAAGGTGGATCTTCTCATCAACCAGGTGCCGGTCGACGCGTTCTCGACCGTCGTGCACCGCTCTCAGGCCGACGCGTACGGCCGTCGCATGACCGAGAAGCTGCGCGAGCTCATCCCCCGTCAGCTCTTCGACGTTCCGATTCAGGCTGCGGTGGGGGGGCGGGTCATCGCGCGCGAAACCGTGAAGGCCAAACGAAAGGACGTCCTCGCCAAGTGCTACGGCGGCGACATCACCCGCAAGCGCAAGCTCCTGGAGCGCCAGAAGGAGGGGAAGAAGAAGATGAAGTCCATCGGGAGGGTGGAAGTCCCCCAGGAAGCCTTCATCTCGGCGTTGCGCCTCGAGGACTGACGACACGGCACGGTGGCTACGAGAAGATCGTCCCGGGCCGGGTTCAGGTCCCGGTTCGGGTCCCGGTTCGGGTTCCGGTCCGGGTTCACGGCATCTCCGGCGGTCTGGGCTCAGCCGTGGGACGGGGGTAGCACTCGGTAGACTCGACTGCCAGGACCATGAAGACCAACCGCACCAAGCGCGCCACGCGCGATGACGACATGACCGGTACCTCGGGACGCACCCCGAAGCCCGCGTCGGGGCCCGGTGCGGCCCAGCGGGCCCGGCCCGAGCGCGAGGAACCTCGCTCGGGCCGTGGCCCAGCGCGTGCGGGTCGGTCCCGGTCCGCCATCGGCGGTTCTCAAAGCGACCCCGATGCAGGCACCGAGCAGCTCGATCATCGCAAGGCCGCCATTTTGAAGGCAGTGGTGGCGGAGTACATCGACACCGCCCAGCCGGTGGGGTCGGCCCACATCTCGGGCAACCCCGGCGTCGAGGTTTCGTCGGCAACGGTGCGCAGCGAGATGGCGGCACTCGAGCGCGACGGGTACCTCGCGCAACCCCATACCAGTGCAGGGCGCATCCCCACCGACAAGGGTTACCGGTTCTTCGTCGACCACCTCGGGCGTCCTGGCGCGCTGGGGCCACACGAGCGCCACGAGGTTCGAAATTTCTTCGCGCACGTCCATGGTGAGGTCGAAGAACTGCTCGGACGGACGAGCGGGCTCCTCGCCGGGCTGACCGACTACGCCGCGGTGGTCGTCGGCCCTCGGCACGAGTCTGCGACGATCCGCTCGGTGCAGCTAGTCGGTCTCTCGACGCGACTGGCACTGCTGGTCGTCGTGCTCTCGGACGGAGCCGTAGAGAAGCGGACCGTCGACATGCCCGCCGATACACCCGACGACCTGCTCGCCGAAGCGGCCGCCCATCTGACCGCCCATACGCGCGGCGGGACCCTGGCGAACCCAGGCGCGGTCCCCGAGCTCCGCGAGCCCTCGCTCAACACCGTCATCCGTTGTGGTGTCGCCGCGCTGCGCGAGCTGAGCGGGACAGGGGAACCCGACCACGTCTTCGTGGGAGGGTCGTCCCGCATGGCATCCGCGTTCGACGCGGTGGAGACGGTCCGGTCGGTGCTGTCGATCCTCGAGCAGCAGTTGGTCGTGGTCGAGCTCATCGAGGACATCCTCGACCGAGGTCTGTCCGTGGCCATCGGCGCCGAGCACGGGTTCGAGCCGTTGGCCGCGTGCGCGTTGGTGTTGGCACCCGTGGCCATCGAAGGTGAGGTGGCCGGCACTATCGGTGTGGTCGGTCCCACCCGGATGCATTATCCGCGCGCCCTGGCAGCGGTGGAGCTCGTGGGTGAACAACTGGGGGAGCATTTGGGGACGAGCACGTCGACAGGCCACTCTGCCGCCGCGGCTCGCGCCCCGAAGGCGGGAAGCTCCGGCGCGCGCCGTGGCAAGAGACAGAAGGAATCCGACGGTGGCCGCTGACTACTACGGCCTCCTCGGGGTGACGCCGGAGGCCTCCGACGAGGACCTCAAGCGGGCCTACCGCCGCATGGCCCGCGAGCTCCACCCCGACCGCACCGGTGGGGACGAGGCTGCCGAAGCGCGTTTCAAGGAGGTCACGCTGGCCTACGAGGTGTTGCGTGATCCGCAGCGGCGGGCACGGTACGACCGATTCGGGCCCGAGGGGGTGGACCCGACGATGGCCGGGGCGGGCGACATGTTCGGCGGTGGCCTCGGTGACCTTTTCGACGCGTTCTTCGGCGGAGCCGCGTCGGGACCGCGGCGCCGGGGAGGCCCCGTCCGAGGAGATGACAGCGAGATCGTGGTCGAGCTCTCGTTCCGTGAAGCCGTGTTCGGGACGTCGCGCGAGATCACGGTGGACACCCCGGTGCCGTGCACGACATGTGAGGGGTCAGGAGCGCGGGCGGGCACCACCGCCGTGCGGTGCCCCGAGTGCCAGGGGTCCGGAGAGCTGCACCGGGTGCGCCAGTCGATCCTCGGTCAGGTGATCACCGCGACGCCCTGCCGGCGCTGCGCCGGGAGCGGCGAGGTGATCTCGAGCCCGTGCTCGGACTGTCGCGGCGACGGTCGCGTGGCCGAGACCCGCACCTTCACCGTGGACGTCCCTGCCGGCGTCGATCACGCTTCCACGCTGCGCCTCTCGGGCCGGGGGCCCGCCGGGCCCCGGGGCGGACCGGCCGGTGACCTCTATGTCCACCTGGCGGTGCGCCCCGACGATGTCTTCGTGCGCGCCGGCGACGACCTGCAGGCCGAGCTGCACGTGTCGATGGCGCAGGCAGCGCTCGGCGCCACCCCTGAGTTCGAGACCCTCGACGGCGCAGAGACCCTCGCCGTGCACCCCGGGACCCAGACCGGTCACATCATCCGTCTACGGGGGCGCGGCGTTCCCCATGTACGCGGTCGGGGTCGGGGTGACCTCGTCATCCAGGTGGTCGTGGACACACCCACCCAGTTGTCGAAGACCCAGCAGGAGCTGCTCCGCCAGTTCGCGGCCGAGAGCGGGGAGGACGTCGGACCTCCGGACGAGGGCCTCATGTCGCGTCTGCGCTCTGCCTTCGGCTGAGCAGGCCGGAGCTCCCATGAGCACCGGTGACGCCGCGGCCGGTGCGACGCCTGACGGTGAACGGCTCCTTGGCGCGGCCCGCGGGGCTGTCGCCCAGGTCTTCGTGACCGATCTGGACGCGCTCGTCGTGGCACCCGAGGACGAGCATCACCTCAGCCAGGTGCTGCGGGTGCGTCCCGGTGAGTCGATCGTGGCGTCCGACGGAGCGGGCCGGTGGCGCGCCTGTCGGTTGGTCGGCTCGGCGCGCGTCAATCCTCGTTCGTCCCTTCTCGAAGCCGACGGTCCGGTGGCCGTCGCGCTGCGCTCGGTGCCCGAGGTGACCGTTGCGTTCGTTCCGGTGAAGGGGGACCGGCCCGAGTGGGTGGTGCAGAAGCTCACCGAGGCGGGCGTCGACCGGATCGTCGTGCTCGAATCGCGGCGCGCCGTCGTCCGCTGGCCGGGCGAACGCCGGGACCGTGCCCTCGAGCGCCTGCGTCGGGTGGCGCGAGAAGCGGCGGCGCAGAGCCGTCGCCCGTGGCTGCCCGAGGTCGTCGGGGTCGTCGATCTCGAGGGCCTCGGGGCCCTCGTCGCACCGGCGACCCTGGCACTGGCGGAGCCGGGGGGCGAACCTCCGAGCCTCCGAGCGCCCGCCGTGGCGGTCGGCCCGGAAGGGGGTTGGGACCCCTCCGAGCTGGCGGACAGGCCGGTGGTGGGCTTGGGCCCCAATGTCTTGCGGGCCGAGACCGCTGCGATGACGGTTGGCCTGCTCCTTTGTGCTCTTCGCGAGGGTCTCGTGGGACCCGGAGCGGGAACCCCGAGATCCCCTGTCCCGGGCGAGAACACGTAGACGGTTCTTGCAATCACCACGCTGAGTGGGGGAGACTGACAGGGATTATCCGCGCATGTGCCCGACGGTGGGATCAGGCACGGTTTGTCACGCTCTCGCGGGGTTCGCACGGGGGCCGTCAGCAGGTACGGGACGAGCGCAGCGAGGATCTGGATTGTCATGGTGAACACGGTGTTGCCCGAAGAGGACGAGCAGGAAGAGTCCGCACGGGCGGCATACGCCCGAGCAGTGGGCTCACGCCTGCGAGCGGTGCGCAAGCAGATGCGGCTTTCGCTCCAGGCGGTCGAGGCCATGTCGGACCAGGAATTCAAGGCGTCGGTCCTCGGCGCCTATGAACGGGGCGAACGCGCTATCTCGGTCCCCCGGCTGCAACGACTGGCCAAGCTCTACGACGTCCCTGTCGACCAGCTCCTGCCGCAGGACGACGACGCCACACGCTGGGGTCCCAACGGGGAGGGCAACGGCAACGGTGGCGAGAGCCCCGGGCGGGCGCGGCGCCAGCTGCGGCCTTGGGACGGTCACGACAAGGTCACGATCGATCTCACCAAGCTCAACTCGGTGAGCGGCCCCGAGCGCGACCTGCTGCGCCGTTTCCTGTCGATGATCCAGGTCCAGCGGCAGGATTTCAACGGCCGGATGATCACCATCCGGGCCGAGGACCTCCGGGCCATAGCCTGCCTCTTCGGGGTCACGCCCGACGCGATGAGCCGTCGGCTCGACGAGTTGGGTCTGCGCGTCATTTCCTGACCGACGCGCGCTGGCCGCGTGTCTCCCGGGACGCAGGGCAGGCGGCCGGCGTCGGGCTTTCGGACCACTCCTGAGGATCCCGGGACCGGGCGCGCCCGCGGTCGGACCGTGAAAGGCACCGGATAGCATGACGATGCACGGTGCGATACGGAGTGACGGTTCGATCCTGAGTGACGGCCCTGGAGATGCGGTGAGCGAACAGATCCGTTGGATGAGCACCAAGGAGGCGGCCGAGCATCTCGGCGTCACCCTGCGCAGCCTGTACCGCTTCATCGACGAAGGCGCGTTGCCCGCGTTCAAGTTCGGCCGCGTCATCCGGCTCAAAGCCGACGACGTCGACGCCTTCATCGAGACCTGCCGCATCGCCCCTGGCAGCCTCGAGCATCTGTATCCCGAGGTGAAGGGTTCGACCCCAGTCCGAGGCCGTGCCGAGGGCGTGTAGGACACGTCGGAGGTTCTGTCGTTGAGCAGCACGGCCGACTGTCTCTTCTGCCGCATCATCGCGGGCGAGATCCCGGCCCAGATCGTGCACGATACGGACCTCGCTGTCGCGTTCCGGGATCTCAACCCCCAAGCACCCGTGCACGTGCTCGTGGTGCCGCGTCGCCACATCGAGGACGCCGGCGACCTCGAGGCGACCGACGCCGAGGCATTGGCCGGAGTCTTCACGGCCGCCCGGCAGGTGGCCGAGGCGGAGGGCATCGCCGAGAGCGGCTACCGGCTGGTGTTCAACGTGGGGGATGACGCGTCGAATTCCATCCCCCATCTCCATCTCCACGTGCTCGGTGGTCGGCGCCTGGCCTGGCCCCCCGGGTGAGCTGGCCCGATACCCCGGGGCAACGCCGTCGCTTCCCGGGCACAGCGCATGCTCGGACGGGGCCTCGCGTTCTGGCGGCAGGGCGCGTTCGGACG
>Ga0209415_10009024_pt1 | contig 17172 bp, 10 predicted proteins | sample PeaSoiSIISIP2007_FD_187696 | JGI IMG/M metagenome (GOLD analysis project Ga0209415, IMG submission 187696) | Peat soil microbial communities from Weissenstadt, Germany - SII-SIP-2007 (SPAdes) (version 2) | ecosystem: Environmental > Terrestrial > Soil > Wetlands > Peat | place: Germany... | reverse complement strand
TAGCTCTCCATTCTGAGTCCGGTGCCGCCGCGCGACACGTGCGCGACGATGGCGGTCCGGCGGTGAATCTTGGTGATAGCGCCGAGGTTGATCGCGAAGGCGAGTTCAACCACCGAGCCCTTGTGGAGCCCTAGGTTCTCCGTCTCGACGAATACCCCATTGGCACTCAAGTTTCGGGCGCGGCACAGCTTGCCGCGCCGTCCAGGAATCTGAACGTAGACCGTAGTACGCGCCCGGTGGCGCGTGTGCAGCCGTCGCTCCATTGGTGTCCCCGTCCCCGACTTGTTCTTGCGACCGTAGAGCTGCAATCAGTATGCCTGAGCCCCCGAGGAGGCCGACGCGTCCCCTGCGCCGGGAGCAAAAAAAACGCAGCGCAGCATCCGAATCCGAGTCCGATTCATCAGAAAAGGGCGATATAAGTCATATAGTTGCCTGATTATGGTGTCGTTAACACAGCTCCGTCGGAGGGCATCGGGCCGTCTCGGATCTTGACAGGCTCAGTGAATCGGCTTAGCCGAGCGGCCCGAGTCGGACCTGCTATCGAACGCGCGGCGTCATCGCAAGCCGCCGCCGCGACCCACCGGCTCAACCGCGACCGACGACGGATGGCCGTCGGTGAGCCCGACGTAGACGGTTGAAGTCGGCCCGGATGGGCGCCACATTGGTCGAGCGTGGATGCCGACACCGACTGGGTCGAGGTCTTCCGATCGTCGGCTCCGGCGGCCTGCGACGAACGGGCGCTCGTGTTGCTGGCAGTTGGCGTCGCCGCCGTCACGAACGCTGTGGCCGGAGAATTCCGCCTGCTCGTCAGCGCTTCGGACGCCATCCGTGCCGCGGGTGAACTTGACCGCTACGCGCTCGAGAACAGGCCGCGACCGCGACCGGCTCCACTCAAACTGCATTCAGGCGCCGTCGGCGGTGCGGGCGCCTTTGTCCTGGTGCTGTTCCTCTGCGGCGTCGCCAGTACCCGCTCCCTCGGCGGGCTCGACTGGTACGACGCCGGCGTGCTCGACGGCGTTCGCCTTCGCGGCGGCGAGTTATGGCGCGCGGTCACGGCGCTGACTCTGCACGCGGATCTGGCGCACCTGCTCGCGAATGCAGGCTTCGGAGCACTGTTCGGAGGGCTCGCGAGCCGCGTGTATGGCGCGGGCGTCGGCTGGCTTCTGATCCTGGTCGCGGCGGGGCTCGCCAATCTCGCAAATGGCGCGGCAATGCCTGCCGGCCGGCTGTCGCTCGGCGCCTCGACGGCTGTTTTCGCTGCACTTGGGGCACTTGCCGTGCACCGCTGGCCGGCGGCAACCCGCCGGGCGCGCGTCGGTCTGCGCGGCGGCAGCATCGTCGCGGCGCTCGTGCTGCTCGCGCTGCTCGGGACAGGGGACCAGCACACCGATATCGCCGCCCACGCGCTCGGCTTCTTGAGTGGCGCGTTGCTCGCGCTGCCGCTGCGGCGCTGGCCGCCCCCGCCGGGTCGACCGCAGCACTTCGCGGCCGGCCTGGCACTGCTGATCATCGCTGCAAGCTGGGCCATCGGAATAGGGGCGAGCGCGTGGCGGTCTTGAGCGGAGTTTGCGCGCCCGATTGATGAATCCCCGGGGCGCTCGTTGGTGGCGCCTGCGTGCGAGTCAATTGCGGCTTCGGCTTCCTGGCGGCCGCAATGCGGCCGATAACGCGGATGCCCGGAATTGCGTTCCACAGACGACGCGCCCGTTACCCGTGGCGAACTTGAAGCCGTCGATTGCGCGGAGCGTTCTCACGCGTGTGCGAACCCGCGCTCCGATGGGCTGCGCCGTCAGCGACCGCGCGACTCGTTGGTGGCCGTGTCGGGCAGATCGTGCACGAAATCCACGAGCGCGCGTCTGGCGTCGTGCCAAAGCGGGTACGACATTCGTCCCGCGGGGTCGTCGACCAGGTCGACACTCATCGGCAGCGCGCCGGCAATCGCGCGGATGTCGCCCACGGTCAAGGCGTACCAGCTCTCGCCTGCATATCCGTGTGAAGGGCGAAACAGCGGCAGCCCGATTCCGAGGCGGCGCGGTTCGTGGCTCACCGGCGTGAGCTCGAGCGGCCTGCTCCCAACCGTCACTTCGATGCGCCCCGGGAGCGGCGCGCGACCGGCGGCACGCGGGCTTCGGTCGATCGTGCTCCACGACACGAGCGCGAGGTAATACGCTCGCTTACCCATGTTGTTGACCTCGACGACCCCCGCCGACAGATAGTCGCGCACGTTGGCCGCGAGCTCCGGCGCGTCGCGTGCATACACAATCGGCTCGGTAACTGCGCGAATTGTGACGGCCGTCTCAGGATCGAGGTACTCGTTGACGGTTGCCGCCTTTTCGGTTGCGCAGCCACCAATAATGACTCCGAAGAGCGACAGCATCAGGATTCTGAACATCGCTTATCGCCTTCGAACTATTACCGGTTACTCACTTTCCGCAATTGTACCCGCTGACACGCGACGCAAGCAGTCTCTGTTCAGCGGCGAAAAGGCGATCGGCGGACCGTAGTGCGACCGGCTCGCTGCAGTTTCGCAAAGTCGCTACGTACTGTCGCTCACCCGCGACGCCCAGTTCGTTGCCTTTGCACGCCGGGTATCTAAGATCGACACGAACGTGCCCGCACCTGAGTGCGATGGGCGAGCGTACGTTCCGAGAGCCCATGTGGTGCGAGAAGAACCGTTCACCAATGACGCCACGAGCCCGACAGTGACGCGAGTGTGGACTGCCGCGCATCGAACGGCCATCGGCCTCATGCTGGTCGCGGCGGCGTGCGCGCTGCTGGCGCCTGCTGCAGGCCGGGCTGCAGCGCCGGTCTTTGACCATTTCACTACGGGATTCGAGTTGCTCGGCCTGCACCGCGACGTGTCCTGCGAGGCGTGTCACGTCGGCGGGATATTCAAAGGCACGCCGCATGACTGCTTCGCCTGCCATGCGCCCAGCTCACGCGTTGCCGCGATAGCGAAGCCGACCAGCCACATCATTTCGAACAACGACTGCGCGCAGTGCCACACGCCGTTTGGATTCAAGCCAGTGGCGATGTTCAATCACCTGAACGTATTCGGTACCTGCACGTCCTGCCACAACGGCGTGCAGTCGACCGGCAAGCCCGCGGCTCACATCCCGACCGCGGCGGAGTGCAGCACCTGTCACCTCGTGACGCTGCCGTGGACGGCGGCGCACTTCACGCATGCCGGCATCACCGGGAACTGCGCGAGCTGTCACGACAACGTCCACGCGCCCGGCCAGCCTCCAACCCATCTGCCATCAAAGGCGCCCTGCGAGACCTGTCACTCGCCGACCAACTTCACGACCTTCGCTGGCACGCAGATGAATCACGCCGGCATCACGAACAACTGTCAGGCATGCCACGAGACCGGCATGAGCTGGTACGGCGTCACCATGGTCGACCGGCCGACGCCGGCGATGGATCCGCTGCATCCTACCGCCGCGGCGCCGAACGGCGCCGATTGCTCGAACTGCCACCGGGGATTCAACGTCGGCGACTTTGCCAAGAACACCAAGCCGTCAAATCACATCCCGACATCGCCCTCGGCGCAGTGTTCATCCTGCCATAAGACGACTGAGTGGTCCGTACTGCCGGCGCTCGCCGACATCCACAGCTACGCGCCGAGCACGACCAGCAACTGTGCCCAGTGTCACGGCAGCGCGGCCCCGACATTCGCCATCCCGGCGGCGAACTTCTCGATCGTTGGACTGCCGGGTAACCACGTGCCGACGACGTCCTCGTGCGAGGCGTGTCACGTCGGTGCGGGGTCGAGCGTTGCGGCGACGCCGGTGCCAAACGGAGCGAAGTTCAGCGGCTCGCTGATGAGCCACGCGGGCCTCACAACCTGCATCAGCTGCCACGGTCCGACGGTCACGACGTTCGCAGGAATCACGAAGATAGTCGTGATGCCGGCGACCACCCCGACCGGGGCGGGCTCGCACGTGCCTTCGGGCACGGCGTGCGAGGGCTGTCACCTGGGATCGATGCCAGCGGGGTTGGTGCCGGCGAATGCAACCACGACTGCGCCGGGGACGAAGTTCGCAACTCCGGTACCGACCACGGCGATGATCCACAGCGGCATCACGAGCGCCTGCAGCAGCTGCCACGAGGGCAACGACCTGTGGATGGATATGAGCAGCTATCCGATCTCGCCCACGGCGTTGACGGGGAACTCCAGCACGCAGTACCTGGGATTCAGTACCCGGCCGGGTGCAACCGCGGGCACATTCAGCGTCGCCGATGCGGCGCATCCTTCCACCGGTGATTGCAGCAAGTGTCACAGCAACACGAACTACTTCGACGGCAACCTCAAACCCTCGAACCACATTCCGACGGCAGCGACAGCCCAGTGCAGCAACTGCCACAAGAGTGCTGATTTCTCGGCGCTGCCGGCGCTCGTCGATATCCACACCTATGCGCCGAGCACTAGCACCAGCTGCGGGCAGTGCCACGGTAGCGCCGCCCCGACGTTCGCGATCCCGGCGGCGAACTTCTCGATCGTCGGCCTGCCCGGCAATCACGTACCGACGACTGCCTCGTGCGAGGCGTGCCACGTCGGTGCGGGCTCGAGCGTTGCGGCGACGCCGGTCCCGAACGGAGCGAAGTTCGCGAACTCGGCGATGAGCCACGCGGGGATTACGGCCTGCGTCAGCTGCCACGGGCCGACCGTGACGACGTTTGCCGGGATCACCAGGATCGTCGTGATGCCGGCGACCTCGCCGATGGGACCTGCCTCGCACATTCCGTCCGGCACCGCCTGCGAGGGATGCCATCTTGGCTCGATGCCACCGGGGTTGGTGCCGGCGAATGCAACCACGACTGCGCCGGGGACGAAGTTCGCGACGCCGGCGCCGACCACGGCGCAGATCCACACTGGCATCACGAGCAATTGCAGCAGTTGCCACGAGCGCAACGACCTGTGGATGGATGTGAGCAGCTACCCGATTACCCCCGCGGCGCTGACGGGAAGTTCCAGCACGCAGTACCTGGGATTCAATACCCGGCCGGGCGCAACGGCGGGCACGTTCAGCATCGCCGATGCGGCGCACCCGGCCACTGGGGACTGCAGCCAGTGCCACAGCAACACGAACTATTTTGCGGGTGGGTTGAAGCCGGCGAACCACATCCCCACGGCGGCAACCGCGCAGTGCGGCGATTGCCACAAGAGCGCCGATTTCTCTGTCTTGCCGGCGTTGGTCGACATCCACACGTATGCGCCGAGCACGACCGGCAACTGCGCGCAGTGCCACGGCAGCGCGGCGCCGACGTTTGCGATCCCGGCGGCGAACTTCTCGATCGTCGGACTGCCGGGTAACCACGTGCCGACGACCGCTTCGTGCGAGGCCTGCCACGTCGGCGCCGGCTCGAGCGTTGCCGTGACTCCAGTGCCGAACGGCGCAAAGTTCAGCGGCTCGCTGATGAGCCACGCGGGCCTGACGACCTGTATCAGCTGTCACGGACCGACCGTGACGACGTTTGCGGGGATCACCAGGATCGTCGTGATGCCGGCGACCTCGCCGACGGGTCCGGCCTCGCACATTCCGTCCGGCACCGCCTGCGAGGGATGCCATCTTGGCTCGATGCCGTCGGGGCCGGTGCCGGCGAATGCGTCGACGACTGCGCCCGGAACGAAGTTCGCAACCCCAGCGCCGACCACGGCGCAGATCCACAGCGGCATCACCAGCAGTTGCGCGAGCTGCCATGAGAGCAGCTACGTGTGGATGGACATGAGCAGCTATCCAATCTCTCCGGCGACGCTCTCTGGCAATACCAGCACTCAATACTTTGGATTCAACACTCGACCCGGCGCCGCCGCGAGCACCTTCAGCGTTGCCGACGCGGCGCACCCGGCGAGCGGAGACTGCGCGAACTGCCACGGCGGCAACACAAACTATTTCAGCGGCCAGGCGGAGCCTGCGAATCACATTCCGACGACCAGCCAGACGTGCGGGACCTGTCACACGACGCCAGGCAATTTTGCGGTCTACACGACGGACCTGACGGCCTTGCACTCGGCCGTCTCGACGAGTTGCAGTACCTGCCACGCCGACGGCAAGGGACCGTTCGCAGGCGCTCCCGGGTTCACGATTGTCCAGCTGTCGACGCGTGGACTGCACATCCCGATTACCAGCGGCGGCGCGCCGGTCGAATGCAGCGGCTGCCACAAGAGCGTAACGACCTTCACCGGCACGATCATGAGCCACGGGGCGATCGGTGACTCCGGCACGTCGGCCGGTGGCGACGCCTGCGACGCCTGCCACGAGGGAGGTTTCGAGAATCTCTTCTACGGAATCACGATCCGGTTTACGCGTGACCAAGCGGACCAGCCCCACCACATCTGCGGCGCGCCCGGAACGCCAACGGCCCCGAACGTGACAGTCTGCAGCAGCGGCGGCGGTTCGGACTGCCTCACGGGTTGCCACCAGCACCAGAACATCCCATCACAATATAAGCGCATGCGGCCAGCGGGGAGGGCGCCGTCGACGGCTGGCACCTCCGCCATGTCCGCTGCGAAGGCGGGCGCGCTTGCCACTGCGCCGACGATGCCAGCGCGGCGCAGCGGGATCGGCATACTCGAGGGCGCGGAACCGGGTGATGCGAGCATCGGCGCGCCGTTCGACCACTTGGCGACATCGGCAAGCTGCGTCAGTTGTCACGACAGCACGCGCGCGGCCGGCAAGTCCGCGAACCACCCGTTGTCCGGCACGGACTGCGACCGCTGCCATACAACGAGCGCCTGGAAGCCGGCCGCATTCGACCACGCGGGCCTCGTGGCCGGCACCTGCGCGAGCTGCCACAACGGATTGCAGACGGCGGGCAAGCCTCCCGCGCACCTGGTGACCGTGTCGTCCTGCGATTCCTGCCACTACGTGCTCGCTTGGAAACCGACCAAACCAATCAAACCGACCAAGCCCGCTGGCGCCCCGGCGCCTTCGATCCAAAAGCGCGCGCCGCGCCCCGCGGCCTCCCCGCTCCCGCAAGGCGCGCCCTCGCTGGCATCGCCATTGTGATCTGGTGGGCGTCGTCACCGGGTCTGCCGGCAGTGGGCGCCCGGCGCGACGCGCCAGCCGGGCGTCCGGCGCGCGGGCGATGTTTCGCCGCGGTCGGCGTGATAGTGACGTCGAGCCTCATCGCGACCGTCGCCGCCGCAGCCGGAGTTCTTGACCAGCTGAGCACCGAGGCCGGCTCGGTCATCGTCCAGTTCTCCTGCCCGATGAGCTACGTGTCGAATTACCCGCTCAGGTCCGGCGATGAGCTGCGCATCGAACTGCAGCCTCTCCCAGGGTGCGCCCCGCCGACCGGCCTCGGCGAGACATTGCCCGTGCCGAAGGACAATCCGGCGGGTCTGGTGGATGTCAGGCTCGACCAGTCCCTGGGCGCGCGTCGCACGCTGACGCTGCATTTCATCCGCAACGTCGATTTCCTGATCCGGCCGCGAGCGGGCCTCACGGGTATCGAGATCGTGCTGTCGCGGCGCGTCGGCCGCGGCAGTGTGGAACCCGCCAGCCCGCCGGCAAAACCATCGCGGGCGCCGACGCGGGCCCTGCCGGCGCCGGAGGAGCTGGAAAGACTCATGGCCGAGGCGCGCGGTGCAATGCAGGACCGCGACTACGACGCGGCGATCCGGCTGTATACGCGCCTTCTCGAGTACCCGGAGCATCCGTACCGCCCACGCGCGCAGGAGTATCTCGGTCTCGCCCGCGAACGCAAGGGCCAGCTCGCGCAGGCGAAGCTCGAGTACGAGGAATATCTGCGGCGGTACCCGGATGGTGTCGATGCCGAGACCGTCAAGCAGCGCCTTGCGGCGATCGTGACGCTCGAGAGCGCCACCAAACCTACCCGCGACGAGCCCGACGGTTCACGCTGGCGCATCGACGGGGTGTTGGCGCAGGACTACCGGCGCGACAACAACACGGTCACCTCGAGCGGCATCACTTCGAGCGGCGTCGGCGAGTCGGCCGTTGACACCGAGGCTGACCTGCAGGCGAAACGCCGTGGCGAGGTATACGACTTTGGCGCCCGGATCTACGCTGGCTACCTGCGCGATCTGATGAACGTCAGCGGCATCGGGCCGGACCAGGTGCGGCTGCCGCAGGCGTACGTCGAGGTCGACGACACGGCGAGCTCCTGGGCGGCCCGCCTTGGTCGGCAGTCACAGAGCACGGGGGGCGTCTACGGCACATATGATGGCGCCTACTTTGGCTGGCGCGTGCGCCCCGGATTCCGGCTGAGCGTCGCTGCGGGCGCGCCGCTCGAGACCTACGCGGCGAGCTTCAGCCACCAGCGGGTGTTCGCGGACATGGGTGCGGAACTCATCGGCGTGGTACCAGGCCTCGATCTGACCGCCTTCCTGTTCCAGCAGAACGCGCAGGGCGTGCTCGACGCGCGCCAGGTCGGCGCCGAAGCGCGCTACTACCAGAACGGGCACTCTCTGGTCGGGCAGGTCGACTACGACGTCAGCTTCCACGTCCTCAATGCCGCGACCGTGCTCGCGAGCTGGGCCCTGCCGTCGCGCTGGGTGTTCACCGCGATCGGTGATCACCGCAAGAGCCCGTTCCTCGCCACCTACAACGCGCTGATCGGCCAGCCGGTGAACTCCCTCGACACGCTGATTCAGGAACTCGGCACCTCCGCCGTTCGCGCGCTCGCGCGCGATCGGAGCGGCTCGAGTGACCTATTGACGCTGGGTCTGCAACGACCTCTCGGTGAGCGGCTGCAGTGGGGCAATGACCTGACCCTGAGCCGCATCGGCGGCACGCCGGCGTCGGGCGGCGTTGCCGCTGTTCCGACCTCGGGCACCGCGATCAGCTATTCGACGCAGCTTCTCGGTGGGGGCTGGATCGTCGATGACGACATGAATTCCGTCGGTCTAAGCTATACGACCCGCGCCGGTACCCAGGCGGCGTCCATATTCGGGACCGCGCGATATCCGATCGGCCAGGTGTTCCGCATCGGGCCGCGGCTGCAGTTGTCCCACACTACCGGCAGCGATCCGAACACGGGCACGAGTGCGGGCTGGTCGGCGAGCCCTTCCTTGCTCGCGGACTGGCACTTCCGGCGCGGCCTGATCCAGCTCGAGGCCGGCTACGAGCGGGCGACGTTCGCTTCGAGTCTCCCGCCTGGTGTGCCTATCGATCCAAATGCGCCGCCGACCGCGACGCTGAACCAGCAGACGAGCCGTTACTGGTTCAGCCTCGGCTACAATTTCAGCTTCTAGAAGATCGCGCCGTTAAGCGATCGACCGGGCGGGCGACAGCTGGCCGAGACCGCAGGCGCCGGCCTAGCGCCGCACGCCCGCACCCCGCCATGAAGTGCTGGTGTGACAACGGCCGCAATCGTTACCGAAGCCTCCGTGGTGGACGTCGTCGCGATCGTGGCAGCTGCCGCAATCGCGCGGCAGCTTGACCTCATCGGCCGCCTTGACGTGGCACGCCTTGCACTGGAGCCTGCCATGCGCACCGTCGATGGCGAATTTCGTCGCCTTGCCGTGATCGAACTGCCAGTACGACCAGCCGTTCGGGTTGTGGCACTTCGCGCACTCCTTGCCGAGGTGCCCGTGGTGCACGTCGTGGGCTTGGTGGCACTCGACGCACTCGCGCGCAGTGTCGCGGTACGCACGATTCGCGTGGCACTCCTCGCATGCGACGCTCGCGTGCAGGCCTGCGAGCGGGAAGCGGGTCATGTCGTGGTCGAATCGCACGTTGTCCTTCCAGCCGGTCTCGACGTGGCACGAGCCGCACTCCTTGCCCATCGTGCCCCGGTGCACATCGTCCGCGAGGTGACAACCGCCGCAATCCTTCGGCAGCCTCGGAGCGCCGACGGGCCCCGCGTGGCAGGCATGGCAGTCGATCTTTTCGTGCCTGCCGCGCAATGGATAGCCGGCGCGCTTCGCGTGATCGTAGTTCGATTCCTTCCACTTGGTCTCGTTGTGACAGCCAGAGCAGTCATCGCCGAAGCGGCCTCCGTGGCGGTCGTCGGCTGCGTGGCAGCCTGCGCACTTGTCAGGAATCTTTGCCTTCAGATCGCCCGACAGGTGGCAGGCATCGCAGCCGATCTTGGAGTGGTAGCCGTTCAGCGCGAAGTGCGCGACCTTCGCATGGTCGAAGGCGGACTGCTTCCACTTGTCGACATTGTGGCAGTCGCCGCAAGCCGGCCCACGCGAGCCCTTGTGAGCATCGTCGCGGTCGTGGCAGGAGACGCACTGTAGCGGCGTGTTCTTGAACGACGGGTCGCGGTGGCAGTCGCCGCACGCGGCGCGGGCGTGTGCATCCTTGAGCGGAAACTTGGTCTTGTTGTGATCGAACTTGGTCTTGCTGAACGTACCGGTCGTGTGGCACGCGGCACAGTCCTGGCCAAGCTTGCCGCGGTGTACGTCCTGCTTCTCGTGGCAGCCGACGCACGTGCTGGCCGCGACGCGGTACTTCTTGCCGGGCGCGTGACAGGCGCTGCAGCCGGTTGTGGCATGCCGGCCGTCCAGCATGAAGCCCGTGGTCGCGTGATCGAAGGCGTCGCGGTCGAGGCGCACGATGTTGGCGCTGCGGCCCTTGTGCTCGGTGTGGCACGCGACGCATGCTGCGGCAGAGTTCAGGGCATGGCCGTGAAAGCCCCGTTTCTGCCTGAGGTCGGCGCCGATGTCCTTGTGGCAGTCGATGCATAGCGCCGTTTGCCGGGTCTTGTCGGTCCGGTCATGGCACTTGGTGCAGTCACCCTCGAGCTTGGCATGCGCCGTCGCGACCTCACCTGGCGCGAGCAGCTTCTCCAGCTGCCCGGCCGACGCAGTCGCGGCGCAGCCGACCAGGGCCGCGGCCAGCACCGCCGATATCCACGCTCGCATCAATACACGTTCACCGCGACGACGTGTACCACGCCTGCAACGAACAGCATGCCGAACAGGGGCAGATGCAACACGTGCCACAGCGAGAACAGACGCTCGCAGCTTCTGAATTCGGCCACCCGGCGGGCCGCGGTGAGGCGTGCATCCGAGTATCGGGTCGCCGCCGCGGCCAGTCCGGGGCGGTGGCGGGCGATCGTGGTGGAGCCTGCCGCCGCGCCGCGCAGCGCCTGGTGGACGTAGTGTCGAAGCTCGTGGCGCTGCCAGCGCCAGAGAATCGCGGCAGCGAGCGGCTGCGGTAGCAGCAGTATCCCGTTTGCGATCCTCTGCTCGCCGGCATCGATCCGGGCCGCGAGCTCGGGCAGCAGGCGCGCTGCGCCGCTGGCTTCGGATTTGAGATTTTCGGCGTCGGCGCGTAACTCCTCCAGGCTCGTCTTGCGGCCGTACAGGCCGTGATGGATGCGTGTGTACAGATAGCGGCCGACCAGCCCGCTGCCGGCGACGATCAGCATCGAGAACAGTGCCACGTTGCTGTTGGCCGCTCCCAGGTGGTACCCCGAGTGGTAGAGGATGCACAACGGACCGACGACGCCGAGCACCATGTGGATCTTGAACCAGGTGCGTGGTGTGCCGATCGGAGCAAGGCTCGGGATCCGCTTGCGCGCGGGATAGATCAGCAGCGCGAGCATCAGCGAGCCACCGATGATTCCGAGCCAGTAGCCGATTCCCGAGCGCGGCGTCAGATAGCGATCGAGTGGCACGAGCCAGCCGACGACGAGCACCAGCGTCGAGGCGATCAGTCCCAGCATCGCCTTGCTGACCCGCAGCGCTGGCGGCGCGCTGGCGGCCGGCACGGACTGGACGGCAGTGTTCATTGACCGGCTCCTTGACCCGCCGCGAGCGCACGGGCTTCGGCCAGGTTCGCATTGATGATGCGCGCGTCGTTTGAATCGGCGGGGAGGCGCGTCAGCAGGCGCTGCCACAGTGCGGCCGCATTCGAGTAGCGCTTGTCCTGCAATTCGAGGCTGGCCTCCAGCCACAGCGCCTTCACGTTCTCCGGATCGACCCGCAGCGCCTGCCCGATCGCATCATCCGCCGCGTGCAGGTCGCCGCCGGCGGCCGCGGCGCTCGCATCGGCGAGATCGGCCCAGGCACCGGCGTCGTCAGGCGTCGCCTTGACGATCTTGGCGTAGAGATCGCGTGCCGCCGCGAACCGGTGTGCGCTACGAAGCGTCTCGGCTTCGGTATGCCACGCCTCAAGTTCGGAACCCGTTCCGCCGCCGGCCATCGCCGCGGTCGCCACCGGCGCGCTGCTGGCGGCGCTGTTCGCAACAGTCGCGGCGGAGCCGGGCGCCGCAACCACCGCGTCCGCAGGCGCCTCGTGCGCGCGCGTGTAGCTCGTAACCGCAGCAAAGACCAGCGCCGCCGCGACCGGAGCGAGCACGAGCGCGGCGAACGCTGTCCGCTCGCGCTTCAGGCGCGCGAGCCCGACGGCTGCGCCGATGCTGGCGGCGAAACCGGTTGCCGCGGCGAGAACGGCTAGGGACAACATGCGACTCCCGGGGTGCGTCACCGGCGCTACGGACCCTGCCGCTCCTCGCAAAGGGCGTTAAGAGCTCGCGGCACCCGGTACGGGTAGCGAGTATCCGCGACCGCCGGCCCATTTGAACAGGCTGCGCCGTCGCCCGGTGGCGACATGTGACGGCCGTCAGGTTTCGGCCGGACCCGGTGGCGATCCGGATGCCTGCTGACGCCGTATTGAGACACTGTCCGCGTGAGCCAGTTCATTGACAGAATCAGGCGCGCAATGGGACGTTCGCGCCGCCAATGGACTATCTGATCTATCTCGCGCCGTTCGCACTATGCCTCGCGTGGTACTTCGCGCGCCGGCGCAAGCTCGCGCACGCGAGCCTTGCCGCAAAGCAGGAATCGGAGGACGCCGGACTCACCGAGCCCGCCTCGCTCCACCCGATCGTCGACAACCTCAAGTGCATCGGCTGCGGCTCGTGCATCAAGGCCTGCCCGGAGATGCCGGCGCACGCGGTGCTCGGCCTCGTCGACGGCAAGGCCTCGCTCGTGAGTCCGACGTCGTGCATCGGGCACGGCGCCTGCCGAACGGCCTGTCCCGTCGATGCCATCACGCTCGTGTTCGGCAGCGCACGCCGCGGAGTCGACCTGCCGCGGGTCTCGCCGTGGTTCGAGACCAACGTGCCGGGGGTGTTCGTGGCCGGAGAGCTCGGCGGAATGGGCCTCATCCGCAATGCGATCGAGCAGGGGCGACAGGCCGTCACGCAGATTATCGAACGCCGCCCGCGTGCCAGCCGTGGCCAGCTCGATCTGGTGATCGTCGGGGCAGGGCCGGCGGGGTTCTCGGCATCGCTCGCGGCCATGCAGGCTAAGCTCCGGTTCGTGACCCTCGATCAGGAGTCCCTCGGCGGGTGCGTATTCCAGTACCCGCGGGGCAAGGTCGTGATGACCCAGCCAGCGGAGCTGCCGATCATCGGCAAGCTCAGCATCACGCTGACGAGCAAGGAGCAGCTGCTCGATTTCTGGAAAGACGCGCAGCAGCGCACCGGCCTCGAAATCCGCTGCCCGGAACGCGTCGAGGCCGTTGTGCCGGACGCAGACGGATTCGTCGTGCGGACCACGCGCGGCGAACTCCGGGCGGCCACGGTGCTGCTTGCGGTCGGGCGTCGCGGCACTCCTCGCAAGCTCGGCGTGCCCGGCGAGGACCTGTCGAAGGTCGTCTATCGGCTGGTCGAGGCTGAGCAGTACGCCGGTCAGCGGGTGCTGGTCGTCGGCGGTGGCGACAGCGCACTCGAGGCGGCCGCGAGCCTCGCGGAAGCCTCGGCATCCGTGACGCTGTCATACCGCGGCGAGGCGTTCCAGCGGGCAAAGCAGCGCAATCGCCAGCGGGTCGATGCGGCTGTCGGGCAGGGCCAGCTGCAGGTGCTGCTCAAGTCCGAAGTCAAGGCGATCACGCAGGAGCGGGTCGCGATCGTGCAAGGCGGCCGCGGCGTGCACCTGCCGAACGACGCCGTGATCGTGAATGCCGGCGGCATCCTGCCGACTGATTTCCTGAAGGGGATCGGCATCGAAGTGGTGACCAAGTGGGGAACGGCTTGAGCGTCGTCCTGGCCGCAGCGCTGCTGCTCGCCGTTCCCGCGGCGGGCGCGGAGCTCGAGCCCGCCCGGGATGCGCTGCGCCGTCACGACTATGCGCGAGCCGCGAGCCTGCTCAAGCCGCTCGCAGACGGCGGCAACGTCGAGGCGGCTTATCAGCTGGGCGTCCTGTACCTGCCGCGCAGCAATGACACGGGCCTCCCGCCCCAGGCTGCCGAGGCGTGCCGGTTGCTGACGACGGCCGCGACCCAGGCGCACGCCAGGGCGGCGTATACGCTGGCCTCACAGGTTGCGGCTGGCAACTGCGGGGACTCCGGACGCAGCGCCGATGAGTGGCGCGCCGTCGCGATTGCCGCGGGTTTGACCGCCACCGGCGGTGCCGCGGCGAGCCAGGCGATCGACAGCGCCGACCCGGTGACGTTGCTGAAGCGAGCGGCGCGAACCGGAGATCTGCAGACACTCGAGCACCTGCTCGGCAGCGTCCCGGCGTCGGCGGTCGGTGCCGACCACCGCACGGCACTGCACGAGGCCGCCGACGGCCAGCAGGTCGAGGCGGCGCGGCGCTTGCTTGCGCATGGCGCGCCGGTCGATGCGCGCGACTCGGCGGGCGACACCCCGCTGATCCTGGCGGCGCGGCGCGGGGCCGGGCCGGTCATTGAGGTCCTGCTGGCCGCGAAGGCCGACCCGAATGCCACCGACCGCCGCGGCGGTACGGCGCTAATGCTTGCGGTTGCTGCCGCAGGGCCGGCGGCCGTCGAACTGCTTCTGCAGCATGGCGCCAGTCTGCAGGCGAAGAACGCCCAGGGGCTCACGTCGCTCGACCTCGCGGTCCGTGCCGAGGGCACGGCAGCCGGGAAGGAGATTGCGGCCGTGCTGCGTGCTCGGGGCGCGACCGGGTCCGCCCGCATTGTCGTCGCGCACGAGCCGCGCGGCGATGACCGGTTCGCCGGCTGGACGCCGGTCATGGTCGCCGCCGAGAAAGGGGATCCGGCTGCCCTGCGCAACGGACTCGCTGCGGGCTTCGACGTCAACGCAGCAGATCCGCATGGTACGACCGCGCTGATGGCCGCGGCGCGCGCAGGCCATGTGCCCGCTATCGAAACGCTGCTCGCCGGCGGCGCCCGGATTGAGGCCCGGGATGCCGCAGGTGATACGGCCCTGGGCGGCGCGTTGCGCCGGCATCAGCTCGGTACTCTGCAGTCGCTGCTGCGGCACGGCGCGGACCCGAACGCGCTGCAAGCGGGTGGCGCGCCGCCGCTCGGTCTGGCCGCCGAATTCGATGCGCCGGAACTGGCGGGAGCCCTGCTCGGTGCGGGCGCGCGGCCCGGGACGACCGACGCCGCGGGGCGGACGGCGTTGATGACGGCTGCGCAGCATGACGCGGCGGAACTCGTCGCGACGCTCATTAACAGAGGGTCCGACACCCGGGCCCGCGACCAGACCGGCCGGACCGCGCTCGCGCTTGCGGTCCAGGCCGGTGCCGCCCGTGCGGTCGGGGCATTGCTCGGCGCCGGGGGCCTCGATCTGGCCGACAACGACGGGCTGACGCCACTCGCCATCGCGGCACAGCGGGGCGATGTCGATCTCACGCGGCGGCTGCTCAAGGCGAATGCCCCGCGCGAGGCAAGGACGCGCACGGGCAACACGCCGCTGCTGCTCGCGGCCGCGGCGGGCCGCGAGGCAGTGGTGCGGGAGCTCGTCAGCGCCGGCGCGAATCTCGAGGCGCGCAACGATCTCGGCAACACCCCGCTGCTGGCGGCGGTCGCCAGCCGTCAGGCAGCCACGTCCAGGACACTGCTCACGCTGGGCGCCGACCCGCGGATCCGCAATGGCGCCGCGCTGAACGCGCCCGATCTGGCCCGACAGGTCGGCGATCCGGCGGTCGCAGCCGTGTTCGGCGCGCGTTAGCGGTCGAGCCAGGCCATGTGCGCCTCCGGGCAACGCGTCCCGGCGGCGGCTCCGCGCGGAAACATCTCCTCCAAGGCCATCAGGTCGCAGCTCGGGAGCGCGAGCTTGGTCGCCGCGATATTCTCGAGGAGGTGCGCGCGACGACGCGTGCCCGGGATCGGCACGACCTCAGGTCCCTGTGCCAGCAGCCACGCGAGTGCCAGCTGGGCCGGCGTGCAGCCCTTGCGCGCCGCGAACCGGGTGAGCGCGTCCGCCAGCACCTGGTTGTGGTCGAAGTTCGCGGCTTGAAATCGTGGATAGACGGCGCGCGAGTCGCCGGTGGCGGCGTAGTCCTCGGCCCGTTCGGCAGCCCCGGTCAGGAACCCACGGCCGAGCGGGCAGTACGCGACGAAGCCGACGCCCAGCTCCCGGCACGCCGGCAGAACCTCGCGCTCGACGTCCCGCTCCCACAGCGAGTACTCCGACTGCAACGCCGCGATCGGATGGACCGCCACGGCGCGCCGCAGGGTGGAGGCGCTGACCTCGGAGAGCCCGAGGTAGCGCACCTTGCCCGCCTCGACGAGCTCGGCCATCCCGCCCACCGACTCCTCGATCGGCACGGCCGGGTCGAGGCGGTGCAGGTAGTAGAGGTCCAGGCAGTCGATCCCGAGGCGCTTCAAGGACCCTTCGCAGGCGCGGCGCGCATTGGCAGGCGTACCGTCGAGGCCGCCGATGCTCCCGTCGCCCTCGATCCGGAAGCCAAACTTGCTGGCAATCACCAGTCGGCCGCGTCGGCCCGGCAGCAGCCGCGCGATCAGTTCCTCATTGCTCCACGGCCCGTACACCTCGGCCGTGTCGAACAGGCTGATGCCCTGTGTGGCTGCCGCCTCGAGCGTCGCGAGTGCCTCGGCCGGATCGCGGGACGTGGCATTCCCATAGGCGTAGCTCATGCCCATGCAGCCGAGGCCGAGGCTCGAGGAGCGCAATCCCCCGGTCCCGAGAGCGCGGGTGTCCATGGAGTGGAACTCTAGCGGCAATTCCTGCCGACCGCGGGCAGGTCGCGACGCGCCAGCCTGGTCCGGGCATGGCAACCGGGCCCCGCGGGCACCGTCTCCGGGACCTAGGCTGGCAGAAGCGGGCCAGGGACGAGTGTTGGGGAGCCCTTCGGCGCCAATCGAGGGCGCCGGCGGTGCGGGGCCCCGCCGAAACTCATCTGGATGCCCGCGAAAACGTTGACACAATTGGCCTTGGGCCCGAAAATACGCGGCTCATTTGCCGGAGGGGTACCCAAGCGGCCAACGGGAGCAGACTGTAAATCTGCCGGCTTAT